>Ga0316187_10003896_pt1 | contig 12954 bp, 10 predicted proteins | sample CroRivburrow1_MG_FD_204927 | JGI IMG/M metagenome (GOLD analysis project Ga0316187, IMG submission 204927) | Coastal sediment microbial communities from Maine, United States - Cross River worm burrow 1 | ecosystem: Environmental > Aquatic > Marine > Coastal > Sediment | place: USA: Maine...
CGCTGCGCTCGGCACCGACACCGGCTGCTCGGTTCGTGCGCCCGCGTCCATCAACGGTCTGGTCGGCCTCCGGCCGACCCATGGTTTGGTCAGCATGGAGGGCGTCATGCCGATGAATGCGGATTGGGACACCGTCGGGCCCATGGCACGCAGCCTCGAGGATCTGGCCGTGGTGCTCGATGTCATCACCGGATCGGGCCAGGCCCCGGGATCGTACGCGAGAGCCCTGGCCGACCGTTCGTCCAGAACGACCCGGCTGGGCGTACTGCGTCAGCTCGCGGACCCCGCCGACACTGATCCCGACATGGTCGCGCTAGTCGACCAGGCCGTTGCCGACTTCGAGTCGGCCGGCGCCATCGTCATCGACTCGGTGTCGACTGACGTGTTCGATCTCGCCTTCAATGCATTCGACTGGTACCTGCGTTTTCGATTCGACCTGGACGGCTTCCTCGAGGAGATGGAAGCCGGCACGCCGGTGCACTCCCTGGCAGAGGTCCTAGACACAGGCCTGGTTCTCGAGCGTTATCTCGAACCGCTGCAAGCGTCGCTCGATTGGCCCCACACTCCAGAACAGCACCCACGGCTGACGCAGATGAACGATATTCGCGATCGCTACCGCGCAGCATTCTCCGGTCTGCTGGAGCGACACGACCTGGACGCACTCGTCTTTCCGACCTTCCGGTTTCCGCCGGTTCTGAACGGTGCGATGGAGGACCGCCCGGACAGCTCCCGGGCTCCGATCGGCTCGAACAACTACTACGCATCGTTGACCGGGTTCCCCGCCCTCAACGTGCCGATGGGCTACACCGGCTCGGGCCTACCGATGGGTCTACAGCTGCTCGGCCGTCCCGGCTCGGAAGCCCGACTGCTGCAGGCCGCCCAAGGTTACGAACAGCACACGCAACACCGACGCCCCCCTGCGCTCTGAGGACTGGCACGCTCGAGCACTCGTCAGTACCTGGACTCCCAGGGCGGCCAGCTCTCGGGTGGAGTAAATGCTTCCGGGAACGGCTTGGTCTCGGGATGATCCTTCATCGCCCATCCCTCGGGATACCAGGGTATGTCCGAGACGCACTGCACGAGTTCGTACAGCACGGCTTTGAGCGTGGTGGGGACGGCACCGGCGGCGTACATGCGGCGCAGCGCCGGACCCGGTGACGATTCCGTGGTCGAGACGCAGTCCTCGAGGAGGAACACTTCATAGCCGAGTTCGAGCAGCCCCAGGGTCGATTGCAGAATGCAGACGTCGGTCTCGGCGCCGGCTACCGCAATCTGGCGAACCCCCATCGCCGCCACGTCGGTGAGAATCTCCGGTTCCGTCATGCAGCCGAAGTAGTTCTTCACATGACGGGGCCGTCCGGCCGGATACAGCTTCTCCAGCCGATCGGGTAGCTCGCCGTTGTCCTCAACGGGCGTCTCGAACGTGGTGACGAGCGGTAGATCCATCCAGTCGGTAATCATCAGCAGGTGCTCCAAGCGCACCTCGAGCGCCTCCCGTCCCTCCTTGTCATCGTCGAAGGCGAGATCCAGGAAGAACGGCTGAACATCGATCAGCAGGACGCCCACATCTGATCGGTCGATCCGCGGCACGGCCACGCTTGCCTCGCTCTCTACTCTCCGACTTGTACCTACTGAGCTGCCTCGAGGTCGGCCATCATCTTCTCCGCCTCGGCGTATGCCGGCGGTATCGCGTCCCGCAGCGTATCGACTATGAAGTCGACCTGCTCCCTTGTGATGATCAGCGGCGGCGACATGATGTTGAGGTTCTCAACAGGCCGCACGATCAAGCCGCGGGCGTCACACGCGTTGGAGACTCGCTTCCCTATATCGACCTGATAGGGGTATTCCTCGCCGGTCGCCGAGTCCCGGACGAACTCGATGCAGACCATCAAATGCGAGCCGCGCACGTCGCCCACCATGGGAAGGTCACGCAGCGAGTTCAGTCGCTCCATGAAGTACGGCCCGATATCGCGGACATGCTCGAGGATGCCCTCGTCCTCCAGGATCTCGATGTTCTTGAGAGCGGCGGCACACGAAACGGGATGACCGCCGTAGGTGTATCCCATCGGTAGGTAGCCCGGTCCCTGGCCTGATGCCGAGATGACATCGAAAATGCGATCAGAGAAGATCACCGCACCGAGCGGCAGGTAGCCGGAGGTGAGGCCTTTGGCGGTCGTGATGATGTCGGGCTGAATGCCGAAGATCTTTTCGGAGGAGAACCACTCGCCCAGTCGGCCGAAGCCGGTCACGACTTCGTCCGACACGTAGATGATGTCGTTGTCCCGGCAGTACTCCCAGATGCACTTGAGGTAGTTGTCCGGCGGCGGAACAACCCCACCGGAGCCCATGATCGGCTCGGCAAAGAACGCCGACACATATCCCGGCCCGCCCAGCTCGGCGACCAACTCCTCGAACTCGGCGTACAGCTTGTCGCCGAAGTCCTTTTCGGACAGACCGCCACCGTAGCGATAGATGTTTGGCGAGCTGAGGAGATGCACATTGTCGAGGAATTCGAGCTCCTCGACCCGATCGCCCGGTTTGCCGCCGATGGACACCGAGGCGTACGTCTGGCCGTGGTAGGCATCGACGCGCGAGATCACGTGACGCTTCTCGGGCCTGCCGTTTATCGCGTGGTAGAACTGCGCCAGCCGGTACGCCATGTCGTTGGCAGTGGAGCCCCCGGTGCTGAAGAAGACGTGGTTGAGGTCGCCCGGCGCCAGCTCGGCGAGCTTGGTTGCGAGATCGGCCGCAGGCACATGGGTCATGTCGACAAACGGGTTCGAATAGGCGAGCTGCCGCACCTGGTCGGCGATGGCCTCCGCCATGTCCTCGCGCCCGAGCCCGATGTTCGTGCACCACAGCCCACCAACGGCGTCCACATAGCGCTTACCGTCCGTGTCGGTGATGTAGGCGCCCTCTCCCGAAGCGATCGGGAGCGCGCCGTCGGCGGCGAAGCTCTCAAATACCTGATAGGGATGGAGATGATGGCGCTTGTCGCGTTCGACGACCGCCGGGGTCTCGGGGCTCATGTAGAACGGCATGGCCGAATTCCTTTCGCTGTATTCTCGTTTGATCGTCTGTCTTCAGAATCCGGGGATCTGCTTGGGGAAGTAGTCCACCATGTCGCCTTCTCGTTCGACATCGAGGGTTGCGCAATGCAGCGCTCCGCCGAACATCGAAACATCGATGAAGTCGACAGGAACCACGTCGAATCCGAGGCCGTCGAGTTGCTCCATGAAAGCCTTCTCGTTGGCCTCGACACATATCGTGTTGGGGTCGATCGAAAACACGTTGTAACCGAGCGACTCGTGGCACATCGAGTACGGGGGCTGCTTGGCTCCCGAAACCGGAGCCCCATCGATGATCTCCCAATCGTTGATCCGTAAAAGCTCGTGAAACTCGGGCACCAGGGACGGGTAGTGCGGGTTGACGATTATCTGGCCCGGGCGCAGGGGAACCAGGGTCACATCGATGTGCCACGGCTGAACCGTCCCACCGAACGCCAGCACATGAACTCGGAACCCACGGGACTCGAAGTGGCGCTTGAACCAGTCGAGGCCGGCATTGTTGGTCGGGCCCGAGTGCTGGATGAAGATGTCCTTCCCGAAGCGCATGGCGTCGGCGACGTCGAACAGCGGTTCCTTTTCGGTGAGGTGGAACTCGTAGCGCTCCATGCGTGCCGTGAGTTCCGCCTCGGACCACTTGTGATGGAACTTGTCCCAGTAGCCGGGAACATACGACTCGTCGGAGAGGCGCGGCTTGGGCGCGGCTTCCCACAGGAACTTGGGGTCTTCCTTGAAGTACTGCTCGAGAAGCGGCTTGTAGGCGAGGAACTCGAACCAGCGGGCCCGCTGTGACATGGTCGCCTCGAGTATCTCGTTGCCGTAGGCCATGAGGATGTCACGGGGCGGCATCGTGCCGAACATGTGCTCGCACTCCCAGTCCGGCGTGCGCACGTACTGGCGGTCATCCATCGAAGTGGGTCGATCCACCTTGATCCCCCGCCCGGCCAGCATCGCCGCGAAAGCCTCCATCTGCTCGGTGGCCTTCTCGACGTAGGAGTCGGGGATTTGCGCCCACTCTCCCGCCTTCAGCCCGAGCTCCGGGAAATCGAGGACCATTCCTGCATCGGGCGCTCCGACCATCCGGCTGTCGATCCGACCAACGATGACGTGCTTCAGCGGGTCCCATTCATTCCAGGAATTGACCTTCGTCACTATTGCCTCCAGTACCGATCGCGGATTCTAGCCTATCAAATGATAGATAGACTGTCGAAGACGTACTCCGGCGACCAGTAGCCTGACCGACGAGGCCAAGGGAGAAGACAGTGGCGACAACCGGGCCGGCGACAGAAGGTGCCGGGAGTTCGGGCGCCGACACCCGCGAACGGATCCTGATAGAAGCATCCCGATTGCTGGCGGTGAATGGCTACGGCGGCACCACGACCAGGAACATTGCCGCCGCCGTCGGAATCAGCCAGCCATCGCTCTTCTTCCACTTCAGCACCAAACTGGCCCTTGTCGAGGAACTCTATCGCTACGACCTGGTCCCGGCCGTGCAGGGCCTCGAGAATCTCGTCGTCAGTGCAGGCACTGCCGGAGCCAAGCTGTACGCAATGATCAGCGCTGAAATGACCCGAGTCATCGACTCCCCCTATGATATGCGCGCCCACATCAGCCTCGAGGCACTCAACGACCCGGATCTGGTCGCCTACCGGGATCTACTGAATCAGTTCGACGACATGACACGGTTGCTGATCCGCTCTGGTCAGGAGTCCGGCCAGTTCATCGACGGTGATCCGTGGCTGGCCCAGCAAATGGTGACCGGGTTCTTGACTCGGGCCAATCTCTTCGCAGCCGACGAAGAGATCGATCGCATGTCGCACCCCAACGAGGCCGCCTCGCTGGTGCTGCGCAGCCTGCTTGCGGACCCCGCCACCCTCGACGCCGTGATACGAGAAGCGGCCGAGTTGCTTCCCAAATACGAGACACCCGAGTAGCACCCGGGCGCAGCCCAGCCATCGCGTCCTGGGCGATTGCCAGGCCTTTGCGGGCTACCTATCTTTCGATCGAGTTCTCAGAGAACTGGACGCGCGCAGCAAGAGGAGCTTTCCATGCACGATGAACTGGCCTACCTCAGCGCGACAGAGGCAGTCGCCCGATTCAAGAGCCGCGATCTATCGCCCGTCGAACTCCTCGATGCCGTAATCGCCCGAGCCGAGGCAACCGAACCCCACATCAACGCCTTCATGGATACCTACTTCGACGAGGCCCGCGAGCAGGCAAGCGCGGCCGCCGCTGCATACGTTGCCGGCACTGCCCGACCGCTGGAGGGGCTTCCGATCGCCGTCAAGGACGAGCCGCGCATCGCCGGCAGACGGTGGACCCAGGGGTCACTGCTTCTCAAAGACGAGATAGCCGACGGGACCGACCCGATCGCGCAGCGGGTTCTCGACGCCGGGGGCATCGCCCACGCCCACACAGCCACGCCGGAATTCTCCATGGCAATTGTCACCTGGACTCACCTTCACGGAATCACGCGCTCCCCCTGGAACCTGTCAGTGACGAGCGGCGGGTCTTCCGGAGGGTCGGCAGCCAGCCTGGCGGCGGGCTCGTCGGTGCTGGCGACCGGCAGCGACATCGGCGGGTCGATCCGGATCCCGGCGGCGATGAACGGACTCGTCGGCTTCAAGCCGCCGTGGGGCCGGGTACCCGAGTTCTGGCCGTGGAATCGCGAGCCGTATGCGGCCTCCGGTCCGCTGGGCCGCAGCGTCGCCGACGTCATCATGTTCGAGAACATGATCTCGGGCCCGCTGGTCGGGGACATGTACTCATTGCCACCGCTCGAGCTTCCGACCGGCATGCCGCCCGTCGCGGGAATGCGGATCGCGCTGAGCCCCGACCTCGGGTACTTCAATCCGGATCAGGAGATCCTCGAGGCGCTGGAGAGGGCCGCCGAACGGCTCCGCGATCTCGGAGCAGCCGTCGACCGCGTTGAACTGAGCTGGACCGACCAGGCCGTGGAGACGGCAATGACCCACCTGTCGTTCCAGTCCGGCGAGATTCTGGCCAGCGCCGTTCCGGATCCGAACGATGAGCGCCTGACTCCGTACATCCGGGACCTCCTCGCCCGACCTCCGGTCACGGCCGGCGAGTGGATGGAGAGCTGGCGCTACGGCGATGAGATGTATGCCGAGCTGCAACGGAAGGTGTTCCTTGCGGGGTACGACGCTCTCATCTGCCCAACGGTCGTCACAACCGAAATCGCCGCCGACTTCGGCCACCCCGACTCAGCCGCGAAAGGCGATCTCGACGACATGCTCGATCTGGTTATGACGTACCCGTTCAACATTCTCGGGAGGCTGCCGGTGGTCAACATGCCGATAGGCTTCGCCCCGAGCAACGGAATCCCGATCGGCATGCAGATCGTCGGCCCGCCGGATACCGACGCCGTCCCGTTCCGGGTCGCCCTCGGACTCGAGACGGCGAACGGCAACCTGTTCGAAAGGCACCGACCGGACTTCACTGTGAGCTCCCGCAATCGACCTCAAATGGGTCGGACCCGAGCCGCCACCGGATAAGCTCGGCTCGAGGGAGGAGTAGCTCAATGCGCCTGACCGCCAAGGAACTCAATCGGCTCACGATCTTCACCCTGGCCGAACTCGCCCGCCGCCGCTGGGCTCGCGGACGGAAACTGAACGCTCCGGAGGCGACAGCCGTCATATGCGACGAGATCCTCGAGATGGCCTGGGATGGGCTTCCGCTGTCGGAGGTCATTTCGCGAGCGCAAGCAGTGCTGAGTCGAGCCGACGTCATGGCCGGTGTACCGGAGATAATCGGCGACATCGAGATCGACGCTTTGTTCCCGAGCGGCACCACTCTGGTGGTAGTGGAGAATCCCCTGGGCCCCCTATCCGATGAGCGAGGACACGAAGCGCCGGGATCCATCGTCTATGGAAGGGAGCCGGTGTCAATCAACGCGGGCCGAGCCGCAGCGGAGATCGACGTCGTGAACCTCTCCGAGGCACCAATCGAGGTGACGTCCCACCACCACTTCTTCGAGGTGAACCGCCGCCTCAGTTTCGACCGCCGCGCCGCCCTCGGCACCCGGCTCGACATTCCCGCAGGCACCACCGTCCGCTGGGAACCGGGCGAGCGCAGACGAGTCGGGTTGATTCCGCTGGCGGGGGCCCGCGAGGTCTGGGGATTCGGCGGGCTGATCGACGGACCCATCGACTCGGCCGACGCGACCGAGATCCTCAACGAGGCCATCCACCGCGGCTACGCCAACGAGGAGCCACCAAGTGCCGAATGATATTGGCCGCCCGCTGTACGGAGCGCTCTACGGTCCCACCGCCGGAGACCGGATTCGCCTCGGCGACACCGGCCTCGTGGTGGAAATCGAGCACGATGTCACCTCGTACGGCGACGAGGTTCTGGCCGGCTGCGGAAAGACGATGCAGTCCGGGATGCTCGTGCAGGGCCGGCAACGGTCCGATTCAGCGCTCGATCTCGTGATCAGCAACGTAGTGGTCATCGATCCCGTGCTCGGCGTCTTCAAAACCAACATCGGGATTGCCGAGGGCCGGATCGTCGGGATTGGCCGGGCAGGCAATCCGGACGTGATGGACAACGTCGACCTGGTCATCGGGCCCCACACCAGCCTCCTCCCCGGTGAAGGACTCATCGCCACGCCGGGGGGAGTCGATTCACACGTTCACCTGTCGTCCGCGGCCGTCATCCCGGTGCTGCTCGGCTCGGGAATCACCACCATCGTCGGCATGGGGGCCGGCGGAGTGTGGGATGTCGGTGTCAATCCGGCCCGCCACCTCCAGATGATGATCGACGCCTGGCGCGACATCCCCCTCAACGTGGCCTTCCTGGCGCGAGCGACATACGACCCACACACGCTGGAACGGGCCCTCGCCGCCGGCGCCGCCGGGTTCAAGATCCATGAGGATTTCGGCGGTTCCCCGGCAGTCATCGACTGTTGCCTGACCGTCGCCGAGTCGGCCGATGTGGCCGTCGCCATGCACACCGATTCGCTCAATGAGTCGGGCATGCTGGCCGACACCATCGCCGCCATCGGGGGTCGCACGGTCCACGCCTATCACGTCGAGGGCTCGGGAGGAGGCCACGTTCCCAACGCCATTGAGCTGGTGTCGGAACCGAACGTGATCGCATCTTCGACCACTCCCACCGTGCCGTTCGGGATCAACGCCCTGGACGAGATAGTCCCCATGGCAGCCATCGTCCATCGCCAGAACCGTGCGCTCGAGTCGAATATGCGGGTCACACAATCCCGGGTGCGGTCGCGGACGATGGAAGCCGAAAGCTGGCTGCACGAATACGGGGCGATCAGCATCATCAACTCGGACTCGCTCGGAATGGGCCGGGGTGGAGAGGTGATTCGGCGGACCTGGCAGCTCGCCCACACGATGGCCCGGGAAGTCGAGGCCACGGCCCCGCACAACGACCGGGTGATGCAGTACATGGCTAAGTACACGATCAACCCGGCGATCGTGCACGGCTTGAGCTCGCAAGTCGGTTCTCTCGAGCCGGGCAAGCTCGCCGATCTTGTCCTGTGGCGCCCGGCTCTGTTCGGCACCAAGCCGGAAGCCGTGGTCAAACGGGGCTTCATCGCCTGGGGCCAGTCGGGTGACGGCAGCGGCTCGATCCGCAGCGGCCAGCCGCGAGTGTCGGGCCCTCTGTTCGGCAGCATGGGGGATGCTCCCCGCTCGCTGGCCACGATCTTCGTGGCGCAGGTGGCTGCCGACGCCAAGATCGCCGACACGATGACCGGCCGCCGCGTGGAAGCCGTTCGTGCCACCCGCACGCTGTCGCGAGCCGACATGATTCGCAACGAGTCGGTTCCCAAGATCGAGGTACCCCTGGACGGCGGTCCTGTTCTGATCGACGAGCAAGCAGCCAGGCTCGAGCCGACCGCCGAGGTGCCGCTCGGACAGCGCTATCACTCGGCCTGAGGGTCTGGTTAGCCGCGGCCTGCCGCGGCTCTGATCTCCTCGAGCTGGTCCTGATCCGTCAGCAGGGCGCGCAGTATGAATGTGGCGAGCTGATCGGCGATCTCATCCGCGTCGGGTAACTCCTGTCCCGCCGTGTCGACGATATCGCCCTGCAGGACCCAGATGATGGCCTTCTCCGCAAGGTCGGCGTCGACCTCCAGAAACTCACCGGCCGCAATGGCCTGGTCAATAATGGAGCGCCGCGCCCGCTTGAGTGCGTCGCGTCGCTCCATCTTGTCGGCGAACAGGGGATCGTCGATGACCCCTTCGACTGAGGTCAGATCGTAAGCACACCGACAGATGAAGCTGATATCCCACACCAGGTATCGATACAGACGAAGCGCCGCCGACCCCTCCCCCGCAGCTTCGCGTTCGGCCACTGCAGCAACCTCGCTGTGATCGATGTCGATGAGCTCCGCCATGATGTCGCGTTTTGTCGGGAAGTGGTGGAACAGCGAGGGCTGCCTGATCTCGACGGCTTCGGCGATCTCCCGCGTCGAGGTGCCGTGGAAACCCTTCTTAGCGAAAAGGCGCGACGCTTCCCGCAGAATACGTTCGCGGGTCGGAACGTCTTCACCATTGGTCGTAGGATTGGCCATGACCCCTCTTGGGTAAGGTCGATGTCGCTTGTCGTCAGGACTGTAGCTATGTTCCACCGACCGGCCGATCAATCGATAGACAAAGCCGTCGGTGTCTCATTGTAACCTATCAATCGATAGGTTACGCTAGGAAGTAACCGCTGCAGGCGCATGGAGGAGAATCACATGAACTTCGTAAACGTTGCCGACCTTGGGCACAAAGGACTCGCCGAGGTCCTCGACCTGGCCGCAGAGGTCAAGGCCAATCGCGCCGCCGTAGCCGGGTCCCGCCAGGGCTTGCGGGTTGGGCTCTTCTTCGAGAAACCATCGACACGCACCCGGGTTTCGTGTGAGGTGGCCACCACGGACCTCGGCATGGTCCCTTTTGTGCTCAAGCAAGACGAGGTTGGCCTCGGCAAGCGAGAGGCAGTGGAGGACGTGGGCCGGGTGCTCGATCGCTACCTCGACGTGCTGGCCTTCCGGGTATTCGATCACCAGAACCTCGTCGCGCTCGCCGACAACGCCGAGGCACCCGTCATCAACCTGCTCTGCGACATCGAGCACCCCTGTCAGGCCCTCGCCGACCTGCAAACGGTTGCCGAACACCGGCCGCTGGCCGGCGCAACGGTTGCCTTCATCGGTGATGGCAACAACGTGTGCAATTCACTGATGATCGCCGGCACGATGATGGGCACCAACATCAACGTCGCATCACCGGTCGGCCACGAGCCAACCGAGGCGATGCTCGCTAACGCCCGCGCCGGCGCGACCGGGGGCGCCCAGATCATGGTGACCAACGACCCGGCCGAAGCAGTCGCCGGAGCCGACGCCGTGTACACGGACGTGTGGGCTTCGATGGGACAGGAAGACGAGGCCGCGGCGCGGCGGGCACTGTTCCAGCCCTTCCAGGTGAACTCCGATCTGTTCGAGCAGGCAAAAGACGATGCGATCTTCATGCATTGCCTTCCCGCGCACCGGGGCGATGAGGTAACCGATGGGGTGGCCGACCACCCGCGGAGCCGGATCTTCGATCAGGCCGAGAATCGGATGCATGCATTCAAGGCGCTGCTGCTGTATCTCACCCGCACCTGAAGACGGGAGAGATGTCATGATCCGCGGGCTGCACCGCACCGTGATCTCGACACCGGATCTGGACCGGGCCGTGCACTTCTATCGCGACCTACTCGGGCTGAAGGTGCTGACCAGGGGCAGCTGGGAGGGCAACTGGGAAAGTGCCGATCAGCTGACGAAGCTCCCGGGAACCGCCGCACGCTGGGTGATGCTCAGCGCGGGAAACACCAACCTCGAAATCGTCCAGTACGAGGGGCCCACGCCGGCTCCTCGCGAATCCCACAGGCCCGTCGTCGACCACGGCATTGCCCGCATCTGCTTCGAGGTCACCAACATCCATCAGATGTACGCAAGTCTCCTGGCGACTGGTGTCCAGTTCGATTGCCCGCCGCAGTATCAGGATGACCTGGGCGTAGCGACATACGCGAGGGACCCGGATGGCAACGCCATCGAGCTTGTTGAATACCCGGATCGCTACCACGAGGAGGCATTGCAGCTCCAGCGCCGGAGCTCCAGCGCCGGACCGTGACCTCTCCAAAGTGAGGCGATCGGTTAGGCGACCAGCAGAGCCGCCACGGATCCATAGCCCAGGAACACAACGAGCGGCGTGAAGAAACGATCGTCGGCTACGGCGAACGCCCGCCACCTCGACGGGCCAGGCGACCGACGCGATCGAGTCGCAGCTCAAGGCCTGGGCAAGCGTCGACTCGCGATCGGCGGCCGCAATCGACCACGTCGACGACAAGCGCATCGCATTCGTAGTCGACCTCCCGGCCGCGTGGGGGTTCCCGCGCCGCCAGTCCGATCTATCCGGCAACCCGCGCCGCACGAATGGATCCCGCGGAGGCCGTATACCCGGTGGGATAGTCCCGGACCGGCTACTCGAGCTTGGTGCACACCACCGGTGCACTACCACCGAGGGCCTCTACCAATGCCGCGCGAGAAACGTACGGGTGCACCCAACCGCATATCTGCTCCGAATCTGAACCGGCGTAGGCGACGCCTACCGTGCCGTCGGCACTAGCCGACGCGATCCAGTCTCCATCGGCACTGATAGCGATGGCCCAGATGTCCTTGGTCTGCCGCCGCCACGTGGCCATGTGGCTATGCGATTCGATATCCCACAACCGGATCGTGAGGTCCTCGCTACCGCTGGCGAGTAGGCGGCCGTCGGGCGACACCGCCAGGGCTCGAATGCCGGCGACGTGGCCTTCGAGTGTCGCCATGACCTCGTAGCTGTTCGCATCCCGAACGATCACCGTACCGTCGCCCGAAGATGTGGCCATCAGCGAGCCATCCGTGCTGAAGACCACTCGACGTACCTCGCCGGTATGGCCCATCACGTCGGCGATGAAGTCACCGGTCTCCACATCCCAGAGTTGGGTCAATCCTTCCCCGCCCGCCACGGCCAGGACGCCAGTCGACGACACTGCCACCTGGCGGGTGTTATCCGGGTGCGCCGGAATCGATCTTACGATCGTCCGATTCGGAACGTCGTAGACGGTCGCCACATCGCCGAAGGCGCCGGCTACGAGCAACCTCCCGTCCCCCGAAAATGCCAGGCCGCGCACCTTATCCGGCACCGGGAATTCCGCGAGTTGGGCGCCACTGCCCGCATCCCATAGCTGCACCTTGAAGTCTTCCTTCTCCAGCCCGGTGGCGACAATCGCGCCGTCGGGGCTTATCGCGACATCCCGTACGGATACCCCCGACACCAGACGATGCACCTGGCTGCCGTTCTGTACGTCCCAAATACCAGCTGTGCCGTCTGCGCTGCCGGTGACGACCCGGGACCCGTCAGGGTGATATGCCACCGACAGAACCCGCGTTTGTGACGCGTCTGCTCCTCCCTCGAGGTGACCGTCGACGACCGTCGCTCCATCGCTCAGGCCGGTATCCCAGAGTTGGATGGTGCCATCCTTTCCCGCCGTCGCGACGAGTTCGCCGGTTCGGTCGAAAGCGACGTCATGGATACTCCCATCGTGGCCCCGCATCACGGCCAGCTGTTCTCTGGAGTTCAGATCCCAGAGGACGGCCGATCCGTCAGATGCCCCCGTCACCATCCGAGCCCCCTCTGGATCGAGATCCAGGGTCCACAACCCGCTGCTGTGGGGGAATCGATCCTGGGTCCGCGCTCCGGTGGTTGGGTCGACTGCGACCACGATGCCGTCGTCGCCGGCCGAGTAGACGGAGCTGCCGTCGGGCGCATAGGCAAGATCTTGGACCGGGCGGGTATGGACTTGAGCTGCCAGCAACTCTTCACCCGTCGCCACCTCCCAGATA
>Ga0316187_10003898_pt1 | contig 12945 bp, 10 predicted proteins | sample CroRivburrow1_MG_FD_204927 | JGI IMG/M metagenome (GOLD analysis project Ga0316187, IMG submission 204927) | Coastal sediment microbial communities from Maine, United States - Cross River worm burrow 1 | ecosystem: Environmental > Aquatic > Marine > Coastal > Sediment | place: USA: Maine...
TCATGACCGAACATGACAGCGCCCAGCATGACTTCTTCAGACAGGCCTTTAGCCTCCGACTCAACCATCAGGACAGCATCCTTGGTACCGGCAACGACAAGTTCGAGGTCGCCCTCAGCCACAGCAGCACGGCCAGGGTTCAGGACATACTCACCGTTTTTGTAGCCAACTTTTGCGGCGCCAATCGGGCCGGCGAACGGCATGCCCGAAATGGCCAATGCCGCAGAAGCGCCGATAAGAGCCGGAATATCCGGATCTACGTCCGGGTTCAATGACATCACCGTGGCGATAATCTGAACTTCGTTCTTAAAACCTTTGGGGAAGAGCGGACGAACCGGGCGATCGATGAGACGGCACGTAAGAACCTCTTTCTCACCTGGACGACCTTCGCGCTTGAAGAAGCCGCCCGGAATCTTGCCGGCGGCATACGTCTTTTCCTGGTAGTTGACCGTCAGCGGAAAGAAGTCACGGCCGGGATCGGCCGTTTTCCTGCCTACTGCGGTGACCAAAACAGTCGTTTCGGCCATATCGACGATGACAGCACCGTCGGCCTGACGAGCGATAGCGCCCGTATCAATAGTTACTTTGTGTTCCCCGAATTGGAAACTCTTTCTAGTCGATTTCACGATTAATTCTCTGATTGATGTGTCAGGCAACAGCAACCGACGGCGTACCCCTTACGGGGACGACACATCGGTTACCTGGCAGCCTGTTAGATTCGCTCGCTGAATTAGCGGCGCAGACCGAGCTTCTTGATCAGCTCGCGGTAGCGTTCCTGGTCCTTGGACTTCAGGTAGTCAAGCAGCTTACGGCGCTTGTTGACCATCTTCAGCAGACCCTGACGGCTGTGGTGATCTTTCTTGTGCTCACCGAAGTGTTCGGTGAGTTCTGCAATTCTTTTTGACAGCAGTGCGACCTGAACTTCCGGGGAGCCTGTATCGGCTTCGCCACGTGCGTGTTCGGCAATAACGCCCTGCTTTGCTTCACTGGAAAGTGACATTTCTCAAATACTCCAATTTCTCTATTTTTGCCCTTCTTTAGAGCGCGGTATTCTAGCGCCTAGAAGAGCCCATTAACACCCCGAAATCATGCAATTACGGGGTTTTTTCCTGTGTTAGAAACACCCTGCGCGGTGCCAGCCAACCGTCGCCGGAGAGCTCGCCCACACCCAAAAATCTGCCGCCTGCCTCGTATGCACGGGCAAGCCCCAACGCGCCGTCAGCGGCCACCTGAACAGCCTGACCACCGCTGAACCTCTCACCTTCGGACACCTCCAGCTCAACCGCTGGAAACACTTTCAGGGCCACGTCCGGCCCCAGCAGGCTGGCCCTGAAGCCATCACGGTCTTCTTCAACCCGGGCCTCCACCGAGGTCAGATCAACCATGTCCTCAGCCCGAAAATCCCCGACCGACTCGCGGTGCAACCTGGCCGTATGCGCCACGGTCCCTGCGCGTTTCGCGATATCTTCGACAAGCGTCCTGACGTAAGTGCCTTTCGAGCACGTTACCCGGAAGACCAGCCGGGTCCCGGCCGCTTCCAGCAATCGAATCTCATCAATCCGTACCGACCGCGGTTCACGCTCCACGATCTCGCCCTGGCGGGCCAGCTCGTAGAGCCGCTTGCCGTCTTTTTTCAATGCCGAATACATCGGCGGTATCTGCGTGGATTCACCCAGGAATCCCTGCAAAATCTCGTTCCATTCATCAAACGACAGGTCTGGCACGTCGGCGGTCTCCACCGTCTCACTGCCATCCGCATCGCCTGTGTCCGTGGACGTGCCCAGCCTTGCGGTCACCCGATACGTCTTATCCGCATCGAGGAGAAACGCACAGACTTTCGTGGCTTCACCAAAACACAGTGGCAACATGCCCGTTGCCGACGGATCCAGGCTACCCGTGTGCCCGGCCTTCTGTGCGTTTAGCAGGCGGCGTACCGTCTGCAAAGCACGATTCGACGTCATTCCGGGCGGCTTGTTAAGCAACAACAGGCCATCAACCGCGTCATACCGGCTTCTTCTACCACGTGCCATTGAAGTCACTCCGTAGCGTCGGACTTCAGTGCGTCCCTGATCAGGTCGCTCATGCGCTGCCCTTCGGCTGCACTGTCGTCGTGCGTGAAACGCAGTTCCGGCACATGTCGAACCTTGATCGCCTGGCCAAGCTTGGCACGCAGGAATCCTGAGGCTTTCTCGAGACCCTGCTGCGCTGGCGCAGGGTCCCCGTCCGGGTCCAGCAAGCTGAAATACACGCGCGCCACACTGAGATCCCGTGATAGCTCCACCGATGTCAACGACACACCTTCGAGACGTGGGTCCTTGGTTTCGAACTGCAGCAACTCGCTCAGCGTCCTCTGCACCTGGTGACCAAGGCGCTGGTTTCTGGAAAACTCACGTGGCATAGCTTCTCACCGCCGACAATCAGTCGAGCGTACGTGCGACCTCAATGCGCTCGAAGCATTCGATCTGGTCGCCGACCTGGACATCGCTGTAGTTCTTCACACCGATACCACACTCGGTGCCCGACCGAACTTCGTTGACGTCATCCTTGAAGCGACGGAGCGACTCGAGCTCGCCCTCGTAAATCACCACGTTATCGCGCAATACACGAATCGGGTTTGATCGCTTCACGTATCCCTCGCTGACGATGCAACCTGCGACATCTCCAAATTTCGGTGAGCTGAATACTTCTTTGACCTCGGCGAGACCGACATGCTGCTCGCGAATCTCTGGCGCCAGCAATCCGGTAAGCGCTGCTCTCACGTCGTCAATGGCCTCGTAGATGATGCTGTAGTAGCGAACATCGACACCCGACTCCTTGATCGCAGTACGTGCTGCTGCGTCCGCACGAACGTTGAAGCCAATAATAAATGCATCCGAGGCGGCGGCGAGATTGGCGTCGGTCTCGGTGATACCACCGACACTTGAGCCAAGCACCTTGACCTTCACTTCGTCGTTGGACAACTTGGTCAGCGCGTCGCGCAGCGCCTCGGCACTGCCGTGCACGTCAGACTTGATGATGACAGGCACAGTTGACAGTTCGCCTTCTCGCATCTGGCTGAACATATCGTCGAGTTTGGAAGCCTGCTGTTGTGCCAGCTTCGCATCGCGCGTCTTGGTCTGGCGGAACTCGGCAACTTCACGCGCCTTGCGCTCGTTCTGGACGACGACGAAATCATCGCCGGCACTTGGTGTCTTTGACAGACCAAGCACTACTGCAGGCGACGACGGCCCGGCTTCCTTGATAGAGGCGCCGGTTTCATCGAACATGTTTCGAATGCGGCCGTACTCTTCGCCCGCGATGATCATGTCTCCCTGCTTCAGCTTACCTGACTGAACAAGCAGCGTTGCAACCGCACCGCGACCCTTCTCAAGACTCGACTCGATGACGAGCCCTTGCGCTGGTCCTTCGCCTACGGCAGAGAGGTCCATGACCTCGGCCTGCAGCAATATCGAGTCAAGCAGCGCATCGACGCCCTCTCCCGTGTGCGCGGAGACACTGACGAACTGCTGCTCGCCGCCCCACTCCTCGGGAATAACTTCGTGTTGCGACAATTCATTCTTGACACGCTCGGGATCAGCGTTCTCGCGGTCGATCTTGTTGATCGCTACGACGAGCGGCACGCCCGCAGCCTTTGAATGCTGAATTGCCTCGATCGTCTGCGGCATGACGCCATCATCAGCTGCAACAACAAGCACGACGATGTCCGTTGCCTGTGCACCACGAGCACGCATGGCTGTAAACGCCGCGTGGCCCGGAGTATCCAGGAAAGTAATCCTGCCCTTGTCCGTCGTTACCGAATACGCACCGATATGCTGTGTGATACCGCCGGCTTCACCCGCGGCAACCTTTGTATGCCGGATGTAATCAAGCAGGGACGTCTTGCCGTGGTCGACGTGGCCCATAATCGTAACAACCGGGGCGCGACCAACTTGCTCGCCTTCAGTCTGCTGTTCATCCGCAAGCAATTTCTCATCGACGTCCGCGGAGTCCACAGCCTTGGGGATATGACCAAGTTCTTCAACGACCAGCGCAGCCGTATCCTGGTCGATCACCTGGTTAATCGTCACCATGGCACCCATATTGAACAGAACCTTGACGACCTCATTGCCCTTTATGGCCAGGCGCTTGGCGAGTTCTGCAACCGAGATGCTTTCAGGAATTTCAACTTCGTGTACGACCGGCGCTGTCGGGCGCTCGAAACCGTGCTGCGAATCGCCTCCCATGGATACCGGGCGCCTTCGAGTAGGTGTTTTGCGCTTGCGGCGACCACTCTTGTCGCCGGCAACGTGCAGTTCCTTGCGGCCGTAACGCGTCTCGGGACGCTGTGGCTTTGGCTTGGCCTTTTCCTTGCTGCGACGCGCGCGAGCATCTGCCTCGGCCTTCTCAAGGCGCGTCTTTTCTTCAGCAGCATCGGCAACAGCTTTCTCAGCCGCCTTGCGAGCCTCTTCTTCCGCGTCCTTGAGCGCCCGGGCTTCCTTCTCTTTAGCCACTTCCTTGGCTTTAACGGCTGCTTCCTGCTCAGCCTTGACGCGCTCCTCTTCACGAGCTTCGGCCGCTATGCGCTCTTCCTCGGCGCGACGTTCGGCATCCAGCGCTTCCTGCTCTTCCAGAGCCTGCTTCTCGAGAACATCCCGCTTGATGTACGTACGCTTGCGACGTACTTCGACGTTGACCGTGCGCGAACGTCCCTGCGCGCCAGACAATCTCAATTCCGATTGAGACTTGCGCTTCAGCGTAATACGCCGAGGTGCGGCAGCCGTTGCCGGCGTGTCGTCCTGACCGTGGCTTCGACGCAAGTGGCTCAACAACTCGAGCTTCGCATCATCGCTGATCTTGCCGTCAGAACCACTGACCTTGATACCCGCTTCATCGAGCTGCATCAGCAGCTTTTCAACCGGCACCTTCAGTACTTCAGCAAATTGTTCAACTGTCACTTCAGCCATACATTAACTCCGCATTCCTGGCGATTACGCCTGCTGTTCTTCCTCGAACCAGTGCGCGCGCGCTTTCATGATCAACGCTGCTGCAACTTCTTCGTCCATTTCACTGATTTCAAGAAGATCATCGGTCGCCAGCTCCGCGAGATCTTCGCGTGTGACAACACCCTTGCTTGCAAGCGTAAACGCAAGCCCTTTCTCCATGCCTTCAAGACTCAGGAGGTCTTCGGCAGGTTCGACTTCATCGATCTTTTCTTCCTGGACAATGGCCTGCGTCAGCAGCACATCACGTGCACGGCTACGCAGCTCTTCAACGATGTCCTCGTCAAATTCCTCGATCGCGACAAGCTCCGATGTCGGAACGTAGGCAACTTCCTCGATCGTTGAGAAGCCTTCCTGAACAAGAATGAGCGAAACTTCTTCGTCGACGTCGAGCTGCTTGGAGAACAACGCGATCAGCTCGCGCATTTCCGATTCGCTCTTTTCTTCAGCGTCGGCCGCGGTCATGACGTTGAGCTCCCAACCGGACAGCTCGCTCGCGAGACGGATATTCTGTCCGCCACGACCAATGGCCTGCGACAGCTTGTCCTCTTCGACGGCGATGTCCATGCTGTGCTTGTCTTCGTCAACGACGATCGAGACAACTTCCGCCGGCGACATAGCGTTGACTACAAACTGCGCCGAGTTGTCATCCCACAGTATGATGTCGACACGCTCGCCCGCGAGCTCGTTCGAAACAGCCTGAACTCGCGAACCACGCATGCCGACGCAGGCGCCGACCGCATCAATTCGACTGTCGTTGCTGCGGACCGCGATCTTGGCACGCAGGCCGGGATCACGAGCGGCGCCAAGGATATCGATAAGGCCCTGGCCGACTTCCGGAACTTCGATCTTGAACAGCTCCACCAGGAACTGCGGCGAGGTACGCGTCATGAACAACTGCGGACCGCGTGGTTCGGAGCGAACCTCCGTCAGCAATGCCTTGATGCGATCCTGCGGTCGTACCGGCTCACGCGGAACCATCTGGTCGCGCGCCACGAAGCCTTCGGCGTTGCCGCCAAGATCAATGTATACGCCATTGCGATCGACACGCTTCACGAGGCCCGACAGCATCTCGCCTTCGCGCTCCTTGTACTCCTCGACAACCTGCTCCCGCTCAGCCTCGCGCACTTTCTGCACGATGACCTGCTTGGCGGTCTGAGCGGCGATACGACCGAATTCGACAGACTCCATCGGCACTTCTACGTAGCCACCCGGCTCCGCATTCTCATCGACATCGACGGCGTCAATCATGCGCAATTCGCGATCGGGAACCTCGAGTTCCGTCGATTCGTCCTCGAACACGAGCCAGCGACGCCACGTATCATAGTCGCCCGTCTCGCGGTCGATCGATACGCGTACCTCGATGTCTTCACCGTGCTTTCTGCGTGTCGCAGACGCCAGTGCGGCTTCGATTGCCTCGAATATGATGTCTTTTTCGACGCCTTTCTCGTTCGAGACTGCGTCTACGACCATCAAAATCTCTTTGCTCATTTCGTCAAAACTCCAAAATCCCCGCGGGACTACTCCACGGCGGGCACGAGTCGGGCGGTATCAATCGTCTTCAGCGGCAAGCTGTGTGACTCTCCATCCACCTCGACCACAATATTCTCGTCATCCGACGACACCAGTGTGCCGCGGAATCGCCTGCGTCCCTCTATCGGGAAGCGCATCTGCACTTTCACGGTTTCGCCTTCAAACCTTTGAAAATGCTCAACTTTCGTCAATTTCCTATCCAACCCCGGCGACGACACCTCAAGGCGGTAGTTGCCTGGCACAGGCTCCTCGACATCAAGGAGCGCACTGACTGCCAGACTGACCTTTTCGCAATCGTCGAGGTCGATCCCTTCAGGCTTGTCGATGAAAATCCGAATCAAACCACCTTTGCCACCCAGCCTGACCTCAAGGTCAGCCAGTTCGTACCCCAGTCTCTCGACCGTGGGCTCCAGCAGTTTGGCAAGTTCGTCGCCTGTCATCGCCTAACCATATGTTTCATAAACAAAAAATGGGCCAATGGCCCATTCCTACTCCGCGCTTTGTCGTTGCCCGCGGGCAACAAAAAACCCCTGAGCGGGGCCTATATCTACCAGGGTCCTGGTAGCGATGGGTCCAAACTGCAGCCCCACTGGTGCGCGGGCCGGATTATACGGTAATCCAGAGCCAAGACGCAACGTCGAAAACGCGTCATTTGACCCTCTGCCATTCAGCCCCGAAAGCGGCCAAAAATCGACTATTTACTGTTGGCTTCTATGGCTGCCTTCAGATCGTGGCCAAGCCGGATTTCCGGGTGCGAACTAATCAAGCGCTCGGCCAGTTGCAGCGCTGCATCAAGCCGCTCACGCTTGTAATAGAAATCGATGAGAGCGAACAGGTAGTCGATGCTCTCCGGCTCCAGGTTCAGGGCGGTAGTTAACGCTTGCTCGGCGCCTGCTTCGTCCCCCATCTGCGCCAGCAACAGGCCGTAGTTGTAGTGCGCCCTTGAGTTCCGCGGCATGCCTGCTGCGGCTTTTGCGAGATACGGCATAGCTTCATCACTACGGCCCTCGCCTGCCAGCAATAGCGCGAGCGAATACGATGCGTCGTACTGGTCGGGATAGGCATCCAATACCTCCCGCAGCAGCAGCTCGGTTTCTTCGTTCCGGCCCTGCTGACTCAGCAGCATGGCAAGATTCATCTTGGCAGGATAGAAAAGATCATCTATCTCGAGCGCCATACGATAGTACTGCTCAGCCTGCTTCGCATCTCGCTGCGCCCCAAACAGATTACCCAGGTTGAATCCGGAGGCCGCGAAGTCCAGCGACGCCTTCATCGCGTCTATGTATTCCGCACGCTCCTGGGCCAGCGCCTCTCGCTGGTGCGTCGTAAAGTACTCCCTCCCCACAGCGTCGAGCCTCGATGCAGCCCTGATGCGGATCGCCCGAACCGGGTCAAACAGGGATGGCGCCAACAGCTCGACCAGCCGCTCCGGGGTTGCGGCCACAACCGCCTCGACGGCCGCATGTCGCAGCAACGGCTCATCATCCCCTAATGCGCGACGCACGGCCCCGGCTGTCGCCTCAGGTGGATACCCTTGCAGCGCCGCCAAAGCTGTCGCACGCACAATGGCCGGGTACAGCGGATCCTCGAGCAGTGCAACAAGCCCGTCCAGCGCTTCGGGTTCGCCAGAGCGCGCAGCAGCAAGAAGTGTCCCAAAATGGGGTTTGCGGCTCTTGCCGTACCAATTGGTAAACGCGTCAACCGACCATTCGACTGTCTGATCATCGTGACAGCCGCTTTGGCTGCAGGCGTTGGGAACGTCGAGTTCCAGACTCAGGTCCGGTCTGGGCACTCTAATACTGTGGTCCGCACGATCATCAATCACCATGAAGGGCTGCTCGGGCATGTGGCATTTGACACACAAGGCGCCATCGCTCGGCTGTCCTTCAACCGTTTTCTGGTGAAAATGGTGTTCATACGCATCGAACGTGGCTGCCTGGTGGCATTGAAGACAGAGGTCATTGCCCTCTTTGTGCAAGGCCAGACTATGCGCGTCGTGACAATCACTGCACATGACGCCGTTCTGGTACATCTTGCTTTGCACGAAAGAACCCCAGACATAGTCTTCCTCGAGAATCTGCCCGTCCACGTGATAGGTGCCTTCCGCCAGCAACGACGGCAAGAAGTTTTCCAGGAACTCTACCTGGCTGTGGTCGTAGTCACCGATTTCGCCGCGACGCGAGTGGCATGGTGCACACAAGTCCACGTATTGACGGTTATCCAGGCCAGCCGTCCGGACCAGCAGGCCATATTCCTCGACGTCCGGACGCGCCATCGGATCTATTTCGGCCCATGCCAAATGCTTCGAGCCCGGGCCATGGCAGGCCTCGCAACTGACATCAATTTCTGACCAGGTGGTATTGAACGATTTGGTCTCCGCATCGTAGTTTTTCTGCAGATTTGTCGAGTGACACTCGGCGCACATGCCATTCCAGTTCTGCCCGTTCCGGGTCCAATGCAGCCAGTCATCCGGCGAAAATGTCGAGTCGGGGTAGAGGTCGAACCAGCGCTTGTCTTCTGTATCCCAGGCGACACTCGGAGCCTGCAATCGCCCGCCAGGAAAGGAGACCAGGTATTGCTGCAGCGGTTCGATCCCGAACGTATACAGCACTTCGAATTCGACCATGTCCCCACCGGGCCCTTCGGTGAAGATGTAATAGGCATCATCTCTTCTGTAGAAACGAGAGGTAATCCCATCGTGTTCGAGCGTTGCATCGTTGAAGTCGCCAACCACTGTCTGCGCGCTAGCGATGTCCATGGCGTTGTCATGATCTGAGCCCACCCACAATTCGTAGGCTCCTTCGTGGCAATCGATGCACTTCTCCCGACCAACGAAACTCGCGGCTGTCTCTGCAACTGGACTTTCCATGGCATCCCGCTGCAGTTCCCTGGCCACATAGAGGGGCACCGCGAGGACGATTACGACCAGTGCCGCCAACGCCGCCAGTCTCCAGCTACGCATGCCGTCGTCAGTCATAGCAAGTTCAAGCCCGCGTTACCTGATGCGATTCGAAAGACGCCCGGCGGATGGGCTTGGTTGTGTCGACTTTCACAATCCCGTTCTCAATTTGCACCGGAAACAGCTCGAGGGCTCGCACAGCCGGCGCACTCAGGACATCTCCCCGGATATCAAACGCAGAACCATGGCACGGACAAGCAAACCTCTCCTCATCGGCATTCCAGGGCACCGTGCAACCCAGGTGCGTGCACTTGCGATGCAAAGCCAGGAATCCGCCGTCATCCAGCCGCGCCAGGTAGAAGTGGCCCTCCCCAAATGCAGTGACGCTGCCGACCTCGAAGCGCTCGACCGGACCGGCAATCTGCACACCGTTCCCATCCGGCAACGATCTCTCACTGCGCCGTGCCCCAAAGAATGATGTGGCAATCCAACCGGCTTCCAAAGCAGCCAAGCCGGCGAACAGCGCCGTCATCCGGGCCAGAAAACTGCGGCGTGGTTTGTCTATATCTGCCATGGCCACATCAACGCCATGCCGGCGCCGCGAAACCAGGCACCGATCACGGTAAATACTGCAAAGGAAACTGCAAACAAAACGAACAAAGCTTGCACCGCTTCGCTGGCCGACGCCGCGAAGTATTTCTTGAGGGACAAATAGAACGTAAGGACTCCGACGGCGAGTACCGTAGAGGGTAGCAGGCCATCACTGACTACTGGCGCAGACCCAGGCAACCAGCCACCGGGTCCGACAACAAGCTCGTCAATCAGAACCCACATCGTTATGAACAACACCGAGGTGACCGCGGCAACTGCGGCCAAGCGTCGCCCTTTTTGCGTCAAAAACCAGTTCCCTGACAAAGTAGCGTCGAGCGGCAAGTAGGAGACACCGACAATTGCAAATACGGCGAGCAGCGGGATGACAAAGACGGCAAACAGCGGGTGAAAGTGCAACAGCAACTCTTGCAGGCCAACGAAATACCAGGGCGCTTTGGCCGGATTCGGGCTCAGCCCGGGATTTGCCGGCTGATCCAGTGGCGCCCCAAACAAAATCGCAGCGACGATTACGACGGCGACCACGATCAAGGCCAGCGCTTTCTCTCTTTGAACCAGCGCCGGTTGAAACGGCACATATGCATCACCAACCGGTGGGCCGTTTTTGAAAGAACGTGGAACGACAACACCGCCCGCGAGGCGCACACGCCAGAAGTGCCAGGTCATCAGCACAATCAGGAGCAGGGGCACAACGACAGTGTGCAACGCGTAGAAGTTCAGCATCGTCGCGGCCCCAATGTCCGTACCACCGATAATGAGCCGCTGCAGGGACTGCCCGACGACGGGTACGTAACCCAGCATCTCGGTGCAGATCGTAATTGCCCAGTAAGAGATCTGGTCCCACGGCAACAAGTAGCCGGTGAAACCGGACAACATGATCAGAAACATCATTCCCAGACCAATCAGCCAATTGGACCGCCGTTGCCCGTGGAACGCTCCAGTCAGAAATACTCGAAGAAGGTGCAGTACAGCCACCGCTATGAGCAGGTTGGCGCCCCAGTAATGTGCGCCTCGAACGAGTCGTCCGAAAAGCGTCTCATCCTGCATGAACAGGATGGACTGGTACGCGCGTTCCGGGGACGGTTCGTAGACAAAGATCATCAACAGCCCGGTTGCCAGCAGTATCAGGAAGAGCACCAGCGACATTCCGCCAAGGCCAAATGTATGCGAGAAACGCAGCGCAGCCGCAGGTACCCGGATGGGTCTCGCGTGCTGTATCAATGACCTGACCGAGGCCTTGTTCTTGTTTTTCTGCTCAGGTACCAAGATTCGACAACATAGAGATGTAGCGCGGTCATTGTAGCCGCTCGATTCCGATACGACACTAAGCACTCAGCGCAATGCCGGCATGCGTAGATATGCGAATTGGCCGGTCCGCGCCACACGAATAAACTGAAGTCGGCCCCCGAACAACACCCACTGAGATAAGCGATGCCACTGACGCCCCGCGAACGAGTGCTGACCGCCATTCACCACGAACAACCTGATCGGGTGCCGATCGTGATAGGGGTTAGTAACGCCACCGGGATCAAGATGAAGCCTTACAAGGGCATCAAAGAGATCATCGGCGTCGATGCCCCAGACGAGTACATTTACGACTGGCCGGAACTGGGCACCGCGCTGGTCGACGAAGACACGATGCGCCGCCTCCACAGCGATGTTCGCGGCGTACTGGACCTGGAGCCCGAGACAGTTCGACAGCGAAATCGTGAGCGCGAACCGCACAGCGACTGTATCGATTCCTGGGGTAGCGGACAGATCGAGATCACTCCCGGAGACTGGTTCCCCGGGGTTCATCCCCTTCAGGAAGCGCAGACCATCGAGGATCTCGAGTCGTACTCGGATTGGCCTGACATGAGCGACCCGAGCCGCATCGCCCATGTCCGCGACACTGCCAGGCGCCTGGCCGAAGAGAACCAGTACGCGATTCTCGCAACCCCGTGGCTGCTGTTTCCCTTCGAACGGGCCTACGCGATGCAGGGCATGGAGACATTCCTGCTCAACATGGCCAGGGACCGTGATTTCGCTGCCGCCCTGCTGAAGAAGATCGCTGTCTACTGCAAACAGCTGATGGGGCCATTCCTCGGAGAGCTCGGCGACAACGTCGATATCGTCAAGATTGGTGATGATCTCGGAACACAGGAAAGCCTCATGATCTCACCACGCATGTATCGCGACATTCTCAAACCGATTCATGCGGACTTCATCAGCTTCATCAAAGCAAGGACGAAAGCCAAGGTACTTTTTCACTCGGACGGTGACGTAGCCACACTGATCGATGATTTCGTTGAGATCGGCGTGGACATTCTGAACCCTATTCAAACTTCGGCCGGAACCATGTCTGATTTGCGCTCTCTCAAGAAGCGCCACGGATCGAACATAGTCTTCTGTGGCGGTATTGATACACACCGAATTCTGCCCTTTGGCACGGTTGAAGAGGTCCGCCAGGAAGTGAAGCGCGTGATCGAGATCCTGGGCCCAGGTGGCGGATTCATGATCGGCGCGGTTCACACGGTGATGAACGATGTCCCGCCCGAGAATGTCCTGGCGATGGTCGATGCTGCGGAGGAATTCGGGCACTACCCTATTCGTTGATCACGCGAATCGCTGCTGAAGATCGCCTTCGAGCGCCGTAGCGTCTTCCGGAGCGAAAAACCCCAATGAACTGAACTGCAACATGCCGAAATTCCATCTCAGCTTTGGGCCAACCTGGCCCAATAATCGCGAGTCCGCCACCTGGATTCGGTAGGAATCTACTTATTCGGAATGGCGTCAGAAATCTGTATATTCTTACCCGCTAAATCACTCCTCGTACAAGCACACGGAAGTAGGCGCGGGCGAGAGATCACCCGCGGGTGATGCAATGATAGAAATCCGAATTCATGGGCGCGGCGGCCAAGGTGGCGTAACCCTGGCGAAGCTGAT
>Ga0316187_10003900_pt1 | contig 12942 bp, 10 predicted proteins | sample CroRivburrow1_MG_FD_204927 | JGI IMG/M metagenome (GOLD analysis project Ga0316187, IMG submission 204927) | Coastal sediment microbial communities from Maine, United States - Cross River worm burrow 1 | ecosystem: Environmental > Aquatic > Marine > Coastal > Sediment | place: USA: Maine...
TGCCCTTGCCGGCCCGAAGCCCGGCATCGCTGCCAGCTTTTCCACCGGGAGAGTGGCCAAGGCATCCGCGGTCTCGATACCTCTATCGACCAGTACCTGGGCAGTGTGTGGACCGATTCCGGGGATGTCGGTGAGTTTGGCTTGACCCATGGTTCTTCCTCCAGTCCTTCCCCCACTTGAAGGAGGAGTTTACAACGAGGGTTTCGATCGGGCGAAGAACCGCCCTGGTTCTCAGAGCCTACGAGGTCGTGGGCCCGGCCGCAGCGACATCCTTCTCAGGCGGGAGAATCGAGCCCCAGCCTGGACATTTCGGCCTTCGATGGGGTCGGCGGTTTCCTTGTTTGCCGGTGTGACGAAGCTGTGACAACACCTCGAGCTCGCAGCTAGGAAGACTCGCAAGATCCAATCTCACCTTTGTTAGACTCTTCGTTGAGGGGCTGCCTATTCTGTCGGGCAGACAAGTACCCTGAAACACAGCCAAGTCCTCAGAGGAGTCTGATGATGGGATGGGGCAGGGCGACTGATGATTCGGGACCTCGATCGGGAGGATCCGCTCCGCCGGCTTCCGATCTGGCACCAGAGTCCGGAGCCAAGACGCTGGGCCGGATTGGGATTCTCCTGATTCTGCTCTTCGCCTTCTTTGTCGGTCTCGACCTGATGGGCTTGTCGTTCAAGCTCTTTGGTAAGGGCTTCGCGGAGAGCCTGATCGAGCGCACGTCGAATCCGTTCGTTGGCCTATTCATCGGGATCCTGGCCACCACCCTGGTGCAGAGCTCTTCGACGACCACGTCGATGGTAGTGGCGTTGGTGGCGGCCGGTGCTCTGACGATCGAAGGGGCGATCCCAATCGTCATGGGCGCCAACATCGGAACATCGGTGACCAATAGCCTGGTCTCGCTGGCCCACGTCACGCGCCGCGAAGAGTTTCAGCGGGCTTTCGCCGGTGCCACTGTCCACGATTTCTTCAACTGGATGGCCGTACTGATACTGCTGCCGGTGGAGTTGGCAACAGGCTATCTCGCCAAGACGGCCGGCTTCCTGGAGTCGATTCTGGAGGGGGTCGGTGGGATCAAGCTGCTGAATCCCCTGAAAGAGGTTGTCAGGCCGGTCTCAAAGAGCATCGTCAGCTGGTTGGGAGAGTCCGGCATTCTAGTTCTGATCGTCGGCATCGTACTCTTGATCGCCAGTCTCAAGTTCTTGGTCGACCTGCTCAAGGCCTTGATGACTGGGCGGGCTGAGAAGACTCTCCACAAGACCGTCTTCCGCTCGGCGTGGTCGGCTATTCTCGCTGGCTTGGCAATCACCGTCATGGTCCAAAGCAGCTCCATCACCACGTCGCTGATGATTCCCCTGGTGGGAGCCGGCATTGTGACCCTGGAGCAGGTTTTTCCGTTTACGATCGGGGCGAATGTTGGTACCACAATCACCGCCATGTTGGCGGCGCTGGCCACCGGTAGCCCGGCTGCAGTTACCGTCGCATTCTCGCATCTGATGTTCAACCTGACTGCAGGTCTGTTGATCTACGTGCCGCCGTTCATGCGTGCCATTCCTCTGTATCTGGCCCGTACTCTGGGCCGCCTCGGGAGTAGGAATCGCGCTCTCGCCGCAGCGTATATTCTGTTGGCTTTCTTCGGGCTACCGCTCCTCATGTTGTTCCTTACCGGAGCCCTTTAATAAGTATCTTGAGCTTGGAGGTTCCCTATGTTCCAGCGACTTTTCGGTTCCGACTCGAAATCCGGTCTTGTGGAAGCTGCGTTCGAGGACGTGACGACGATGTTTCGCCAGTCCGCGAAGATGCTGGACCTGTCGTTGGGAGCCTTGTTGGACAACGAGGAGCTGCAGGTCGACCTCGATGACATGGACGACGTGGTCGATGAAGGGGAGCGGATGGTCCGGCGAACCATTCTCCAGCACCTCAGCGTCAATCCTCGACAAGACCTCGTCGCCAGCCTGATTCTGGTGAGCACCGTTCAGGATGCGGAGAGGATTGGAGACTTCGCCCGCGGTCTTGGAGAGCTGGTCCAGCTCGCAGGGAGCCCTCGTGAAGGAAGGTTCGCTGACGAGCTTCGAGCTCTGGCCGATCGGCTCCGTCCGATGTTCGATGTCTGTGAGCAGGCCTTTAGTGACGACGATGTGACGAAGGCCCGCCGGGTTGTGGAGACCCATATCGAACTCAAGCAGGCGTTCAAAGACTATACGGCGAAGGTCGCCAAGAGTGACCTCACGGCCGACATGGCAATCGTGTATGCCAGCGCGGCCCGCGTCTTGAGACGGATCAGCGCTCACCTTAGCAATATCGCCTCCACTGTGGTTCAACCCTACGATCGCATCCGTCATGGCGATGAGGATATGTGAGCCTCCTCGTCACCCCCACAATCCGCTCCGAGCAACTGTCGAACGGGCTTCAGGTCTGTCTTGTCGAGCGTAGGCAAGCTCCTGTAGTCGCTACTGCCCTGTGCTACAGGGCAGGCACGCTCGACGAGCCGCCCGGGCAGGAAGGCGTGGCTCATTTCCTCGAGCACATGATGTTCCGCGGCTCGAGTGAGTTTGGAGAGGGAGAGATCGACCGCTTGACCCAGGCGTTGGGAGGCTCGAACAATGCCGACACCTCTCACGATTGCACGACCTACTATTTTTCCTTTGCGAAGGATCGGTGGACTACCGCGCTGGAGATCGAGGCGGATCGAATGGCTGGACTACTCCTCGAGCCCGCGGTGGTCGAAGCCGAACGAGCGATCATCCTCGAAGAAGTGAAGATGCACCAGGATGACCCGTGGGATGCGCTCGAGGAGCAGGTCATGGCGGCTCTCTACGGCCACCATGCGTATGGCAGACCCGTTCTGGGTACCGTCGATTCCCTGAAGTATGTCGATCGAGTGGCATTGGCCGAATTTCAATCGAGGTGTTATCGACCCGAGAACGCAGTGTTGGCCATTGCTGGGGATGTAGGGCTGGAAGCCTTCGAGGAGGTCGAACGGTTCTTCGCCGAGGCGTCCGGCGGTGAGAGGCCGAGATCCCGGTCGCTGGGCAAGATGGGGCCGAGCAGCGCCCAGCGTGTCGAGCGACACCAGGGTGAGGTAGCGCGTTTGCTCTGTGCGGTTCGAGCTCCGGCCCTGGGAGATCCAGAGTATCCAGCGATGAGGCTGATGGCCGCGATTCTGGGGACCGGTCGTGCCAGTCGGTTGAATCGAAGTCTGGTCGAAGAAGCACGCTCTTGTGCTTTCGTGTCCGTCGAAATGACTGAGACACTGGTGGCCGGAGCGTTGCTCATCGCGGCCGAAGTCATTCCCGGTTGGCGTCCACCGAAGGTGGAACGAATGCTATTGAACGAGCTCGAGCGTGTTGCCGATGGATTTTTCGAGGAGGACGAGCTGGCCCGGGCCAAGAGCCTCTTGATCGCCGACTGGGTGTTCGGGCACGAACAGGCTCAGGAGATGGCGCTGACCATTGCCACCGCCGGAGCGTTGATGGACCCCGAGCTGCCGGCTCGCCACCTCGAGAAGATACAAAGCTGCAGCTTGCTCGAGGTACGGGAAGCCGCGGCGCACTATCTGGGCGCTGCCTCCCCAAAGGTCGTCGGTTGGTCCCTGCCCCCCAACAGTCGGAGGTGAGAGTCGATATGCCTTCTTCCTCCATCCGGGTCCGCTCGTTGTGTGACTCCAAGGTGGTCTCGGTTCAGGTCAGGTTGGCAGGCGGGTCGCGCACCGAACAGGTTCCTGGCCAGGCTTCGATCACGGGGAGGATGCTTGCAGAGGGCAGCCAGCGGCGTGACTGGCGGCAAATCGCGGAGCAGGCCGAGGACCTCGGCATGTCGATCACGGCTTTCGGAGGCCTGGAGACCATCGGTGTGGCGATCGAGGCTCTGGCCCAAGACTGGGAGCGGGCTGTCGAGTGGGCCGCGGAGCTGGTTTTGGAGCCGTCCTTCCCGCAAGATCGGTTCGAGTGGCTGGTTCAGCAGAACTCAGCCGAGCTGTGCTCGCTGGGGGACCAGCCAGATGTCAGAACGGGTTGGGAGTTCCTGCATCAGCTCTACCACCCTCACCCGAGATCGCGTCCGGTTCTAGGAACCCTCGAGGGACTCGCGTCGCTGGATAAGGGAGCCTGTACGCGATTCTGGAGAGAGAGCTTGTCGAGCTGTCGAATCGTAACGATTTGTGGTGGCTTCGAGGACGAAGATCGGGTGAGAGCGCGCGTGGAGTCGCTTTTCGGTCATCCGTCACCAGGGGGCTCGGAGCAGCTGGTCGCTGCTCCTCGAGGCGATGGCAGGGCCCATAGGAAAGTGTCGATCCCAGGTGCGGACCAGGCACACCTCTATGCCGGACATCTGACGATCCCGAGGACCGATCCCGATCTGCCTGCGATGCAAGTGCTGAGCGTCATTCTCGACTCTGGTTCCGTTCTGTCGGGTCGACTTCCTCGGCGGCTCAGGGAGCGCGAAGGGCTGGCTTATGTCGCCAGTGCCAGTGCCGCTGCGGGCGCTGGTCTGGATCCGGGTCGGTTCGTCGTCTATCTGGGTACGGCTGTCGAAAACCTGGAGCGGGCCGAGAGCTATGTGCGGGAGGAGATCGACCTGTTGATCTCCCATGGAGTCACGGAGAGGGAAGTGGAAGAAGCCAAGTCCTATCTGATCGGACGCGAGCCGTTCCGCCGAGAGACCGCGCGCCAGTGGGCCGAGCTGCTGGCTGAGTCGGAGCTGTATGGTGAGCCGGTCGATCGACCCGAGTGGTGCACGAATCGGTGGCGCCAGGTCAGCCGAGAGGGAGTCGAGGCTGCAGCGCGAGGACACCTGCGCCCAGCGGAGATCAAGGTAACAGTCGGAGTTCCTTCCTGACCGGGCGCCGGCCGACAGCCTGCTGGCTAGAGCAACTGGCTCGCCAGATTGGCGAGCTCGGAGCGCTCGCCCTTCTCGAGGTTCACGTGGGCGTAGAGGGGGTTGTCGGTGATGCGGTCGATCAGGTAGGAGAGGCCGTTGCTCTGGGTATCGAGGTAGGGTGTGTCGATCTGAAAAATGTCGCCGGTGAAGACCACCTTGGTTCCTTCGCCGGCTCGGGTGATCACGGTCTTGACTTCATGCGGCGTCAGATTCTGCGCCTCGTCGACGATGAAGATGATGTGCGACAGGCTGCGGCCTCGGATGTAGGCCAACGGCAGCACGTGCAGCTTGTCGTTGTCGATCATCTCCTGGATCCTGCGATGCTCCTTCTGGGAGGTGCTGAACAGGTTCTTGATCAACCCGAGGTTGTCCCACAGGGGCTGCATGTAGGGGCCGATCTTCGACTGAATGTCGCCGGGTAGAAACCCGATATCGCGGTTTCCCAGTGGCACGATCGGACGGGTCAGGTAGATCTGTCGGAAGTCCCTGCGCTGCTCCAGGGCTCCAGCCAGGGCCAGGAGCGTCTTGCCCGTGCCCGCTGGCCCGGTGAGGGACACCAATGAGATCTGCGGATTGAGAATGGCATGCATGGCGAAGGTCTGCTCGGCATTTCGGGGGGAGACTCCGTAGGCCGAGGATTTGGTCACCGCCTCGACTCGCCCGCGCAGGGGATTGAAGTACGCCAGGGCCGACTTCGAGCCTCCTTTCAGGATGAAGTACTGGTTGGCCGGAGGAGTGTCGTCGAGCACTTCTTCGGGGTTCAGGAATCTCTCGTCGAACAACCGATCGATGAGTGGATCGGCGATCTCGAGTTCCCTGGTGCCCTTGTACAAATGCTGAATGTCTCGGATGCGGACGCTCTCGTAGTCCTCGGCGATGAGACCCAAGCCGCGCGCCTTGACGCGCAGGTTGATGTCTTTGCTGACCAGGATCACCTTGCGCTCCGACTCCTTCTCGGCGATCTGGAAGGCCGCGTTGAGGATCCGATGATCGTTCTTTCTCGGGCTGAATACCTGGTTTACTCGCGGCTCGATCCGCTGGTCGGTGACGATACAGAATCGACCCTTGGCCGGGCCGTTGATCGGTGTCCAGGCCCGTACGTCGACGGACTCCGAGAGGTGGTCGAGCTCCCGCATGAAGCCGCGGGCCTGGAGGTTGATGACGCCGTTGCCCTTCTTGAACTGATCGAGCTCTTCCAGCACCGTGATCGGCACCGCCACGTCGTGCTCGTCGAAATTGTTGATGGCGTTGGCGTCGTAGAGAATGACAGAGGTGTCGAGAACGAAGATCTTGGTCATATGGTTGTCAGCTGGGGTTGGGGATTGCTCGGCGCTCCGCTGGCTGGATGGAGACCATGGTAATCGCCACGATAAGAGTAGCAGCACCCAGCCATTGCCAGGGACGAAGCACCGAGCCGTTGATCAGATAGTCGAGAAGGATAGCGCTCAAGGGTAGGCACAGCTCACAGATGGCCGAGACGCTGGCACGCACCCGGGCGAGGCCGAAGTAGAAGAGGAAGATGGCGCCGCTGCCGGTGGTCAGGCCGATGGTGAGGATCAGTAGCCAGTTCAACCGGGTCACCTCGCCGAAAGGCAGACCATGGCCCGAGACAACCAGATAGAGCAGGGCGAAGAGGGTGGTGAGGCCATAGCGACCAAAGGTCGCCTGGCGGAAATCCAAGACCTTCAGGATCCGTTTTCCAAGCACGGTAGCGGTTCCGAAAGCGGCGGCTGCGATGGCCGCCCAGGCAGCGGCGACGGCTGTCGTGGTGCCACCGCTCAGGTCCGGTAACCGGGCGCCGAAGGTCAATAGATAGGCACCTAGCAGGGCAACCCCCGCCCAGCCTACGAACCGAGCTGTCAGGGGCTCCTTGAGCAGGATGGCAGCCAAAACGATAGCGAAGACGGGCTGCAGCTTTTGCAGCAAGACCACCACGCTGACCTGACTGAAGTTCACCATGAACAGCGCCTTGACGATGGCAAAGGTGCCCAGCACTCCTCCGGCGAGGGCTACCAGCCCGAGGAAGATCCAGTCGATCGTCGACAGAGAGGCCAGTGCCCGATAGCTAGGGTAGAGCACTGGCTGCATGAACAGAAACGGCACTGCGTGGAGGAGGAACACCACGAAGGGCACGCTCAGGTTGAACAGTCGGGGAGTCAGGACCACGCCGTCGAGGCCCCACAGGGTGGCGGCGACGCAGATTGCCAGGGCTCCTTTGTAGGTCGATCGCATGAGGCGGCGCGATGCTAGCACTCTTCAGGTGGACCGGAGCAAAGAGAAATCGTCGCCGGGGCTGGAGAGAAGTCAATGTGAAGTCCCTGGCCGAGCTGGCAAGCACCCAGGTGGTATCTCCATGAGTCTTGTTGCTTCGAGAAGGAGAGCGCCAGGGTGGAGATCCGGTGAAGCCGAGTGACACGATCCGATGGGGGTCGCCCACGCGCCGCGAAAGGGATATAAAGACGACATGCAACGCCGCGGGATCGTGGATCTGGGCTCCAACACCGCCAGGCTGGTGGACTACCTTGTGGAGCCCGGCCAGTGGTACCGTCTGGTTCACCAGATTCGTCAGCCGGTGCGACTCGGAGAGGGACTGGGCCGGGACGGCCTGATCTCGAAGGCAGCCATGCGGCGAGCCGAGAAGGCGCTCGAGCTCTTTGGCCAATATGCGACCAGCACCGGGCTCGACCGGCTCGAGGTTCTCGGCACGAGTGCCTTGAGGGATGCCGCAAATCGTGACGAGTTTCTCAGCCGGGTGTCGTGTCTGGGGCTCGATATCGAGGTGCTCTCCGGCGAGAAAGAGGCCAGGATGGGAGTCCTGGCAGTGGCCAACGGATTCGATTTCGAGCGCGCCGCAGTGATGGATCTCGGTGGAGGCAGCGCACAGCTGTCGTTCATGCAGGAGAGGCAATTCGTTGCGGGCCAGGCCTATCCGCTGGGTGCGGTGCGATTGAATGAGAGATTTCTTCTCTCCGATCCTCCGAAGCGGCGCCAGATAGAAGCTCTCGAGGCGGCGGTGGAATCCGAGCTTGGGGAAACTGCCAAGTCGATTCGACAGCAGGAGCTGCGCTTGGTGGCCATGGGCGGCACTATCCGAAACCTCGCTCGAACAATTCAGAAGCGTGAGCGATATGCCCTGACCGACCGTCTGCACGGGTACTTCGTCCGACGTGAAGCACTCGAGGAGCTGACCGATCGGCTTCTCAGGCGCAGCGCGAAACAGAGGGCGAGAGTTCCAGGGATCAAGCGTGACCGGGCCGATGTCATTGTCGCTGGGGCCTTGGTCTTCCGATGGCTCCTACGCAACTCCGAGCTCTCCGGGATATGGATTTCGGGTCATGGGCTTCGCGAAGGGGCGCTCTTCCAAGGCTTCATCGAAGAGCCTCATTTGATTCCCGACATCAGATCCTTCAGCGTGCAGAATGTCCTGAGCCACTACGCTCAACCCAAAGAGCACGTCGATCAGGTGCGCAGGTTGGCGGGCCAGGTGTTCGAGGGTCTGAGACCTCTGCACCGGTACGGTGAGAGAGAAAAGCAGCTGTTGGACGCCGCCGCCGTGCTTCAGGACGTTGGTCTGGCTGTCAACTACTATCGTCACGACCGCCACGGAGGCGACCTGGTGGCTTCGGCGCCGCTGAACGGGTTTACCCATCGAGAACAGGTCCTACTGGCCCTTCTGGTCCGCTTTCACCTGAGAGGCAAGCCGAGGCTGGGTGCCTATCGTCGGCTCTGCCAACCAGACGACGAGAAGCTCCTCACCAGACTGGCTGCCTGCCTTCGGCTGGCCGACCATCTGGACCGGTCTCGCTCGCAGACGGTCGAGGATCTCAGCGTCGATATCGGGGAGCAGGAGGTTCGAGTCGACGCCTACTCTTGTCGCGATCCTCGCATCGAGCTGGATGGCATCGAGGCCCACGAGTCGATTTTCGAAAGCGGCTTTGGCAGACGCCTGACAGTCAGGGGGGTGGTCGGATCGACAGAGCCCGAATGAGCAGAATCTGTCGCAGAAATGCCACAACCCTGCCGCACCCTTGAAGCAAGATGAACCTAGACTCCCCCATGGTTGGCGCTTACTGCCAGCGAATCTGGCGGGTGTTGTTGGAGCGAGTTGGCTTCGAGGAAACTCAAAGAGGAGTGCGAACTATGTTCAAGCATTTTCTTTTCGTCTTGCTGCTGGCATGTGTTGCAGTGGTGGGTCTGGTTCCCGCTGCCGATGCCGGAATCAAGGTCTACGAGGACGGCGACAAGTTCATCGAGATCGGTGGACGCATGCAGATTCAGTATCTCTATCTCGACCCGAGTGGCGAGGATTCCGAAGATACGATCTTCTTTCGGCGTCTGCGTCCCTACATCGCAGGTTCTGTGACCAAGGACTGGAACGGCAAGATCCAGTTCGATTTCGGTAAGTCTCTCGATGCCGACGAGGTCCAGGTCAAGGACGCCTACATGCAGTACACCGGCTGGAAGAATCACAAGATTTTCATCGGCAACTCGAAGACGGTGTTCTCGCGAGAGTTCCTGACCTCTTCGAAGCGACAGCAGACCGTCGAGCGGTGGTTTGTCGGTCAGCACAACTTCGGCAGCCCCGATCGGATGCTGGGTTTCCGCATCGATGGCAATACCAGTAGCAAGAAATTCGAGTACAAGTTCAACATCGGTGGAGAGAGCTTCGATCCCGACAATAGGCGAATGGACTTCGACACTCCCGTCAACGATGCAGGAGACTTCACTTTGGGGTGGGTCGGTGCCGGGCGAGTGACCTACTATCCCAGGGAGCCGATCAAGCGAGACCAGGGTGACTTCAAGCGAGGCTCGTTCAACTACGCTGTCGAGGCCGCGGCGTTCTATTGGACCAGCAACGACAACAATCTCCAGTACACCGACGAGGTTGACGGCGTCCTGCTCTGCAACAACGAGAAGAAATGCGATCTGGACAGCGCCAACGGCTGGGAGCTCAGCGCTGGTATTCGTGGCCACGGACTGTCGGCTGATCTGGAGTATAACCAGGTTGCTGGTGAGATGATCGCCAGCAATGTCAACAGCGGCATGTACGTCAACGGCGAGACTACGATCAGGAAATGGCAGCTCGAGGGAGGCTATATGCTGGCCAACATCCCGTTGGAGTTCGTCTACAAGCGCGACAGCATGGACACTGACGGCTACGAGCGGAAATGGTACGCCAACGACTTCGGCATCAACTACTTCTTCAACCAGCACAAGGCGAAGGCACAGTTCCTCTACCGAGTCGAGTCGAACGTCAACGGCGTCGACGGCGCCGACCGCAATCAGTTCGTCATGCAGTGGCAGTTCGTCTTCTAGCGCCGACCCACAAACTCACTTGGCGAGCGGACTTCTCGAATGAGCAGAACAAGACAAGACGTTGTTGCCTGGATGGTTGGGATCGGGCTCCTGCTTGGGCTCTCGGCTGGTGCCGTTGGCGAGGAGACGAGCCCGTCGGATGCGCCTTTGGATCCGGTTGTGTCGGAGGTCGTAGAGATGCTGAACGCGGGGGTCTCAGACAGCCTGATCCTGCAGTGGCTGGACTCGACCGATCGTCGGCCGACCGACGTCGGTAGCCAAGGACTGATCGCGTTGACCGAGGCCGGGGCCTCCGAGCAGCTGACGACCACTCTGCTGGAGCTCGTCGGAAGTCAGGATGTGAAAGGGCCATTGGAGAAATCCAAGCCCGCGCCCGAGTCGACAGAGACCGGGACAGCTACCTCTTCGCTGTCGACTGCCGTCTCACCGGGGGCGCCGGTCGGTGCGGTGGAGGCCGTGGTTCGGCTCGGCGCCAAGCGGGTGTGGGTCGACGAGGACGAGCCCGACTCTCCACGCGAGCCACGGTGGAACGTCTATCTCTACTTGGATGGAGACCTCGTTGCGTGGACGAGACCGACGCTTCAGGGCGAACCGGCCGAAGCCCGCCGGGTGGTCCAGTCCGGACTCCGGGAGATGCGCGTGGTTCTGCAGCGCAACGAGGAGCTGAGGAGGGGTTGGAGTTACGAGTCGCTTGTGGTTCCGACGCCAATAGCTTACCCGGCACAGGCCGGAGATCCCATCGAAATCGAGGTGGACCTGAGGCGTATCTGGGGCCTCTGGCGTGATCGCAAGGATGGCGGTCCGATGTCGTGGGTCGTTCGGCAGGGCGACCAGGTCCTGAGTGAGAGCGGTGGAAGCGGAGGCAATCCTGACCGCTGGCAGCCGGTTTGCGAAGATGTCGAGGCGAACTTCCCTGACGCGGAGGGGGTACCCAAGAGGTTTCGGAGCGCGATGAGCCGGTGTATTCGCTGGGAGACCCTTTGGACTGGTGCCGGCAAGTCGACGTCACGAGCCGACATCCTCGAACAGCTGGCCGAATACGACTTCGAGCCGCTGGTTCGATAGTCACCGCAGGCTGGGAAGTTCGTGAAGGGAATTCGACTCTTGGAAGTTGGTAAAGATGCGGCAGGTCGGTTCTCCACAGGAGACGAGGAAAAGCCTGTGGAATAGGCGGTGGAAAACCGGCTGAAGGCGGAGAATGTTGGTCGCCGGTTCCTGATTGAACAAGAAATTGTGCAATTCGTGTAAGCGCTTTGTATTCAGTGGTTTATAGTCTTTCGCGTGAACTGTAAAGAGAGAGCGCTGAGAGCTGCGACCCTTTTCCACAGCCGTTGTTGTGGAAACCTGCCCAAAAAGCATCTAAGTCATTGATTGTCAGAGAGTTAACGAAAGTGGGGAAGAGCCACGCCGAGCCTCCTTCGTCTCCCACCCAAGGGTCGCGTCGCGCCAGTCCGAGGCGGCCTCGGCGCCGCACCAGCTGGTATAGTTCCACCGGTCAGAAGTCGATCTTCCGAATCCCTGCCCAGCGAGTCACAAACCATGTCAGAGAACAATCTCGTTCGTCGCACTCCTCTCTACGACGCTCACCAGGCGGCAGGTGGCAAGTTGGTCGAGTTCGCGGGCTGGCAAATGCCGGTCCAGTATTCCGGAGTCCTGCAAGAGCACCGTGCCGTGCGGACGGCGGCGGGAATCTTCGATGTCTCGCACATGGGGGAGTTCCGGGTTGCCGGAAAGGGCGCGGAGGGCTTTCTCCAGGCAATGACACCCAATGATGTCGCCAAGTTGAAGCCCGGTCGGATTCACTACAGCGGTCTGCTGACCGAGCAGGGCACCTACGTCGACGATCTACTGATCTACCGCTTGGCCGAGCAGGAGTTTCTTCTGGTGGTCAACGCTGCCAACGCGGAGAAGGACCTCGCCTGGCTGCAGGGTCACAATGACGCCGGTGTGACTCTCGAGGACGTTTCATCGGACTATGGTCTGATTGCGCTTCAGGGGCCGAAGGCTGAAGCCATTCTCTCGGAGCTCACCAGCACGGATCTGACGGCCATTCGGTACTACGCCTTCGTTGAGGGTGAAGTGAGCGGCAGGGCGACGCTCATCTCGCGGACCGGCTACACAGGTGAGGACGGGTTCGAGCTCTACCTGGCGCCGGAGGATACTCCAGCGGTCTGGGATCGCCTGCTGGATGTGGGAGGACCGGCAGGTCTGGTTCCTGCCGGTCTGGGAGCCCGCGACACGCTGCGGATGGAGGCGGCAATGGCGCTGTACGGTCACGAGATCGACGACACCACAACGCCTCTCGAAGCGGGGCTGCAATGGGTCGTCAAGCTCGAGGCGGCGGACTTTGTCGGGCGCCAGGCTCTTGTCGAGATAAAAGACGCAGGCCTGACCCGCAAGCTGGTCGGTTTCAACGTCGAAGGGCGCGGGATCGCGCGTCAGGGTCACAAGGTGATTGCCGAGGACGAGGAAGTCGGCTTCGTGACCAGCGGCACCTTCAGTCCGACTCTCGAGAAGGCCCTCGGCATGGCCTATGTGCCCGTCTCCATGGCGGCCATCGGGACTTCGGTCGGCCTGGACATTCGAGGCAAGGTCGTGCCGGCCGTGATCGTCGATCTACCGTTCTACAAGCGAGTCAAGTAGCGAGATATCACGCGGCGGCCCGGGAAGATCTGCTGGCCAGACAGGATAAGCTAGCGAGTGCCATCGATAATGTGCTCGGACCTTGAGGAGAAGCCATCCGGGCTGGTGAG
>Ga0316187_10003904_pt1 | contig 12937 bp, 11 predicted proteins | sample CroRivburrow1_MG_FD_204927 | JGI IMG/M metagenome (GOLD analysis project Ga0316187, IMG submission 204927) | Coastal sediment microbial communities from Maine, United States - Cross River worm burrow 1 | ecosystem: Environmental > Aquatic > Marine > Coastal > Sediment | place: USA: Maine...
AAAAAATCCGGGTAAACCTTTTCCCGTGGCGGTGGTAATCGGGGCCGATCCCGCCACTATTTTGGGCGCGGTTACCCCAGTGCCGGATAGCCTGAGTGAATACCAATTTGCAGGATTACTACGCGGTAGCAAGACCGAACTAGTGAAGTGTTTTGGTAGTGATTTGCAAGTGCCGGCTTCCGCTGAGATTGTGCTGGAGGGTGTGATTCACCCTGAGGAAATGGCACTGGAAGGCCCGTTTGGCGATCACACCGGTTATTACAATGAGCAGGATAAGTTTCCAGTATTTACTATAGAGCGCATCACCATGCGCAGAAATGCTATCTATCATTCCACTTATACCGGCAAACCACCAGACGAACCGGCGATGCTGGGTGTAGCGTTAAATGAAATTTTCGTACCGCTGCTACAAAAGCAGTTTCCTGAGATTATTGATTTTTATTTGCCGCCGGAAGGCTGTTCGTATCGCATGGCAGTGGTGAGCATCAAAAAGCAATACGCTGGTCACGCCAAGCGTGTGATGTTTGGTATCTGGAGTTTCTTGCGTCAATTCATGTACACCAAATTTATCATTGTGGTGGACGAAGATATCAATGTGCGCGATTGGAAAGAAGTTATCTGGGCGATAACCACCCGAGTCGATCCGGTACGAGACACGCTGCTGGTGGACAATACGCCAATCGACTATCTGGATTTCGCCAGTCCGGTATCAGGTCTGGGTGGCAAGATGGGTTTGGATGCAACCAATAAGTTGTTGGGTGAGACGCAGCGCGAATGGGGTACACCTATCGTGATGGATATGGCGGTGAAGGCTAAAGTAGATGCGATGTGGGATGAGTTGGGGTTGTAGAGGGATTTACCATTGGTGATTGTTGCGAGTGGAGCTAGAATTGTTGACCAACTTTTAAACCGAATTCAACAGTGTTGTTTCTTGGTTCCTGGCCCGTTCCGACAGGAATGCCATTTTGGTATACAAGTGCAAAATCTGAGTCGTTTATGTTCCAATAATGGGCGTAGGGCCCTACCATCCATTTGTCTTTCTCGTACATAATGCTCAACTTCAGGCCATAACCTTTAGTTTGGCTGTTCGTTACATTGCTGTAGCCCTGTCCTGCGTCAGATAGCTTGGAAACCTGTTTGCCAGACAGTAAATGGTCGTATTCCAGGTTGCTGACCAATATTGCATGGTCAATGATGTGCGTGCGGTTAATGACTCCAATGGGCGCGTAGAAATAATTACTCTCGCGCCTGTATCCTCCAGCTCCAGTGCTGCTGATGCTGCGTCCATCGTGGAACAGGAAGCGATAGCCGAATCCAGTGTATCCGGCAAAAAACATGTTGTTGAATCCCCAGCCTTTACCAATCAATCCTCTGGCCTCGGTGTACCAATCCAGCTCCCCGCTTGAGCTCCCCGTGCTATTACTGTTGTAGTCAACTGTGCCAAATGCATAGCGCAAGTCACCACGGATGAACAGGCCACGTTTCAATACTTTGATAGAGCTTATGTCGAGCCCGACTTTTCCGCCGGTTAACGACATGAAGTCAGGTTCTTCATATCGGTAAAAAGAAAGGGAGGCGCCAAAATTACTGCTCGTTTTTAGTGTAACTGTTTCTGCATGAACTGCATTTGTTGCTAGCAGTGCCAAGAATGACAATGCTATAAGCCTTTTCATAAAGGCTGCAATTTGTAACATGATATTCATGTTTGCATTTGTAAACGTTAGTGAGGTACGTGTTTGCGGGAAATGAATTGGAATCAGTCTGTTTTTACAATGTTGGATTTAATTTCAAAACTTAATTACGGTACCTATGTACATCATGTTAGCAGTTGAGGTGGTGGTAACGGTAGAATCTCCGACCGGATAAAAATCGAAACCAAAGCGAAAGCCAACCGCTTCGTCAACATTGAATTGACCGCCGAAACCTATTGCTAAGCTGGTATTGGTGTAGGTAAAGTTTCCTGTGAAGCCTGGCTTGGCGGTATCTTCCAATGTGGTTGTGGTGATGCCCATCTTGCCGAACAAGGAAAATTCTTGACTGAAAGGTAAAGAGCCGATGCCGCTAAAGCCAAAAGAGCGTCCTTTGACGGTTCCGGTAGAGCTATCAAATCCACCTAATTTGTTGAATTCGGCTTCTACTGAAAAAACTCTGTTTAAGGTGTAGCCAGCCAATAGACCATATCCTGCCTGACTGTTGTTTGAAACGTTGTCGTAGCCATAGCTAACACTTCCAAATTTTGCGCCAAGATATAAATTGGTGTCTGCCGCAACAGCGGATGTGGTTACAAAAGTGGATAACACTGCAATAAGCATGAAAATAATTTTCATAATCTATACCTCTCTAGCTAATTGATGGAATGTGCTCACATGTGTGGACTGCATTAAAAATGAAAAATTCCTGTGATGCTTAATGCATCTACGTTGATGGCAGCCTGGTTGCCCAACATATGGCGATCCAGTCCAAATCGATAGCTTAAAACCGGACTTTCGTTGTATTGAATACCCAGTCCATGGGTAAAGCCGGAAAAGTATTCAGATCTACCCTGTGCCCGCCATTCACTGGCAGCGTAACTCAGTTTCGCATACAGCGAAAACGTTTCATCCTCAGGATAAAAGTACAGCAAACTCACGTCCGTTGCATTGGCTCTGGATGCACCATAATTGCCTAAATCTATGTACTCGAATTCGACTGCAAGTTCCGGGCTGATCATATATCCACCCAATATGCCGATATCAGTCGGTGTGCTGGGTACACCGTTGATAGTGTGTTTTACCTTTCCTATTTTTAAGCCGATATACATGTCTGCCGCAGAGGCGGAGGTGGCGAGCACGGCTACCAACAGTGCGGCAAGTGAAATCTTATTCATGGTTTATTCACCTGGTTGTTTGTGATTATGAATTGTGTAGTGCCAACCCAAAATTTTGATGTTAGAGCATATCCTATCCAGCTCAGGGGTGTGAATCAAGTGGATGCTTGCAAAGGTTTGTGCATGTTTTCGATAAGTTTCGTGTAACTAATCTCCGCTTTAGCTCTTCTTGTAAAGACAATGTAATCAGAAGAGTGGCTGCAATTTTCACCTGTTTAGCAAAGAGGTGCGACAGTGGTCATTACAAACTACATTAGCTTGATCCTGTAATTCCTTATTTATTAAGTATATTTATTTACCTTAAAATATAGCGCTAACTCATTGTCCCGTAAAGAAAAAACCTGTTTTTAGTGCTTGACCATCGTGTTTTTATCAAATATAGTGGGTTCAGGTGGTGAATAGTGGGAAAAAGTGGGGAATAGGGATGTTTCAGGGAGCGGCACAACTAAATCTGGATAGTAAGGGCAGACTCGCGATACCGACGCGGTATCGCGACATGCTGCTCGCGCATTGCGCGGGTAGCTTGGTGGTGACTGCAGATGCAGATGGCTGCCTGTTGGTTTATCCGCAACCAGAGTGGCAGCCAATTCGCGAAAAGTTGCTCAAGCTTTCCTCGCTTAATCCAAAAATACGTGCGTTGCAGCGCAGGCTGATTGGTTATGCCGAAGACGTGGTGATGGATGGCTCTGGGCGTGTACTGATTTCCCCAGCGTTGCGTAACTACGCCGTGCTGGACAAGCGCGTGATGTTGGTTGGTCAGGGTAACAAATTCGAATTATGGGATGAGTCGAAATGGCTGACGCAGCAAGAGGCCGGTTTGTCGTTTATGGATGGTGATTTGCCGCCAGAGTTGGAGGGTTTCTCTTTGTGAGTGGTGGCTTGGTCCATACCACCGTACTGTTGAACGAGGCTGTTGCAGCGTTAGCGATAAAACCAGATGGTGTTTATGTGGACGGTACTTTTGGTCGCGGGGGGCATAGCAAGAAAATACTCGATCAACTTGGAGGCGATGGAAGGCTGATTGCGCTGGACAAGGATTTAGTCGCGATTGAGGCGGGTAAAGCTTGGCAAGATCAGCGATTTCAAATTGTGCATAGTGGATTTGCGCAGTTGATAGAGGTGTTGAGCAAGCGGGGCATAGAGAAGGTGGATGGCATTTTGCTCGACTTGGGCGTGTCATCACCGCAACTGGATGATGCGGAACGTGGTTTTAGTTTCCGCTTTGATGCACCACTCGATATGCGTATGGATGTCAGTAGAGATATGTCGGCTGCGAAATGGTTGGCGACGGTGGATGAAGTTTTACTTGGAGAGGTGATACATGATTACGGCGAAGAACGGTTTGCTAAGCAGATTGCAAGATCGATTGTTGCGGCACGCGCAATTCATCCCATCGACACGACGAGGAAACTTGCCGAATTGGTCAGCAAGTCGGTGCGCACCCGCGAGCCAGGGCAGAATCCGGCGACCCGCACATTTCAGGCTATACGGATTTATATCAACCAAGAACTCGAAGAACTTGCGCAGGTACTACCAGACTGCGTGAAATGCTTAAGTGTAAAAGGCCGTTTGGTAGTGATTAGCTTTCATTCGTTAGAGGATCGGATGGTGAAGCGATTTATACGCGATATGGCAGAGGGTGACAAGTTGCCACGCAATGTGCCGGTTCGGGCTAGCGAGGTGCCGGAAGGTAAGTTGCGTTTGATCGGTAAAGCTGTGCGTGCTGGAGAGAAAGAGTTGAGTATTAACCCGCGTGCACGCAGTGCAGTTATGCGTGTTGCGGAGCGTGGTGATGTTGCTTGGTAGAAATGGGCTGAATGGTTTGTTGTTGATTGCGCTGGTGGTGTGTGCATTGAGTGTCGTTACCTCTCAGCACAAGGCTAGAAAATTATATATCGAATTTCAAAAAGAAAAAGAGCATGCGCAACAAATGGAGGTGGAGTGGGGGCAATTGCAATTGGAGCAAAGCACTTGGGCAACGCCGGCACGAATTGAAAAGATTGCAGTGCAGCATTTAAAAATGCAGTTACCAAGGAGTGAACAGGTTCAATTTATACAGTTGAAGCAGCCCTTACATAGATCCAGTGTGGTGTCAGATCCTGAAGAAAGGGAGAGTGCGCAACATTAGGAAAAGGGAAATAAACATTAGCGGAGAAAAATTCAAAAATGAAATTTGTGGCACGCGCACTTTCGGATAAAACGGTGAAATTACCGGGATGGCGTGCCTTTGTGTTATTTGCAGTAATGCTGGTTGGATTAACAGTATTGCTTGGCCGTGGCATTTATCTGCAGGGAATACACAACGATTTTTTGCAAGAAAAAGGGAAGGCGCGCTATAGCCGTTTGATTGAGGTCAGTGCTCATCGTGGCAAAATTTCCGACCGTAATGGAGAGCCATTGGCATTAAGTACGCCTGTAGAGTCGGTGTGGGCAAGTCCTTCGATGGTGGAAGCAAATTCATTGCAAATAAAAAAACTATCACAGATTCTTGGTATGAGTGACAAGGCTGTCAGGGCTCGTTTGTTTGATACCAGTCGGGATTTTGTTTATTTGAAGCGACGGCTACCTCCTGATCAAGTTGAAAAGATAGTCAATCTGAATATTCCCGGCGTGATGTTGCAGCGCGAATATCGTCGTTATTATCCTGCTGGTGAAGAGGCTTCACAGACCTTGGGTTTTACTGGTCAAGATGACAATGGACAGGAAGGGTTGGAGCTGGTCTTGCAGGAGCGGCTTGCTGGTAAGCCGGGTAGTCAGCGGGTTATTAAGGATAGGCGCGGGCGTATTGTTGAAGAAATTGGCAGCCTTCATGCCTCTAGGCCAGGTAACGATGTTGTGGTTAGCCTGGATAGTAATTTGCAGCATATGGCATATCGGGAGTTGAAAAACTCCGTCAAGCGTCATCAAGCCAAATCGGGTTCAATAGTAGTTCTTGATGTTGTTACCGGAGAAGTGTTGGCGCTTACCAACTACCCCGGATACAACCCCAATAGCAAGCGGAATAATCCAGATATAAAAGTTATGCGTAACCGAGCTATAACAGATCTTTTTGAGCCCGGTTCAACGATGAAGCCATTTACAGTGGCAACCGCGATTGAGGCGGGTAAAGTGAGTCCGAGTACGTTGATCAACACTGAAAATGGTGTGTTTACAGTAAGTAATAGAAAAATTCATGATCAGCATCCGTCAGCGATGATGAGTGTCTCGCAAGTCATACAAAGATCAAGCAATGTCGGTTCCGCCAAAGTGGCTTTGATGATGAAATCAGAAACGCTTTGGCAGGGTTTGTCGGAAAGCGGATTTGGTGAACAAACCGGTAGCAACTTTCCGGGTGAGGCTTCTGGCAAGCTGAGTGATCCAAAAACCTGGCGGCCGATCAAGCAAGCCACTATTTCATATGGACATGGTGTTTCAGTCAGCTTATTGCAGCTGGCACGCGCATACACCATTTTTGCCAGTGATGGAGAATTGAAGCCGGTCTCATTGCTTAAACAGAGTGAGACCGTAACCGGAGTAAAGGTGTTTTCCAGAAGTACAGTCCGTTCGATGCGCAATATGTTGGAGTCTGTAACCCAGCCAGGTGGTACGGCGCCATTGGCACAAGTGCCCGGTTATCGTGTGGCTGGTAAAACGGGCACATCGCATAAGTTGGAGGGTGGGCGATACGTTAAGCGCTATATCGCTTCGTTCGTAGGTTTTGCGCCAGTATCCAATCCACGCTTGGTGGTGGCGGTCATGGTAGATGAGCCGAGTGCTGGCGAATATTACGGTGGTTTAGTTGCTGCGCCAGTGTTCAGTAAAGTGATAGGGGAGGCGTTGCGCGCACTCAATGTGCCGAATGATGCTTCTTTGGATAACGTTATTGTTGCGCCATCAAACTTTATCAAGGAGGAGGTGTGAAATTTCCTTTTGAAAAGTTGGCGTTACTGGATGTGCCCATCACACGTTTGGTGATGGATAGTCGAGCTATTCAAAACGGTGATACATTTGTTGCCTGTCCTGGTGAAAAAACGGATGGACGGCAATTTATACCAACTGCAATCGAGCGAGGTGCAAAAGCAGTTATTTGGGAATCGCAGCATTTTGTATGGAACGATACTTGGCAAGTGTCAAACCTTGGTGTGGCTGATTTGCGTCATAAGGTTGGGTGGTTGGCTGATATGGTTTCCGGCTTTCCTTCGAAAAGTTTATGGTCGGTAGGTATCACAGGAACCAATGGTAAGACTTCTGTGTGCCATTGGGTGGCACAAGCGCTGAGTGACAGCACCAATCTGTGCGCAATGATTGGAACTTTGGGTAACGGTTTTATTGACAAATTACAGGCTGGCATCAATACCACGCCTGATGCTATCAGCGTGCATGCTTTGATGGCAGATTATCTGCGTGATGGCGCAAAGGCGGTTGCGATGGAGGTATCTTCGCACGCGTTGGCACAGGGGAGAACCTGTGGAGTGAGCTTTGATGTGGCTGTACTTACGAATCTAAGCCGTGATCATCTTGATTACCACGGCAACATGGAAAGTTATGCTGCTAGTAAGCGCAAACTTTTTGAATGGGATCAATTGAAGTATGCGGTGCTGAATCTGGATGACGAGTTTGGTGCAGAACTAGCCATACATTTGCAGGACGAGACCGTCGAAGTGATTGGCTACGGTATGAGTGATGTAGCTATGCAACTTGCCGGAAAGCTTGGTATTCGTATGGTGTATGGCAATTTGGACGAAATGAGTGAGCACGGATTACAGTTGAATATTCATACAAGCTGGGGCGGAGCCCAGTTGAGCAGTGCTTTGATCGGGCGTTTCAATGCTGCAAATTTGTTAGCTGTGTTGTCGGTGTTATTGGTAAGTGAAGTCAGTTTGAGCGAGGCAGTAGCCTTGTTGAGCAAAGTGCGGGCTGTAGATGGACGCATGCAGCGTTTCGGTTCGGCGCAGCAGCCTATGGTGATTGTGGATTATGCACATACTCCAGATGCGCTGGAAAAAGTGTTGCTTAGTATACGTGAGTTAAGAAAACCCCGAACAAACAGGCAAGATACTGGAAAGCTGATTTGTGTGTTTGGTTGTGGCGGCAGTCGTGACCGTGGTAAGCGTGCCATGATGGGAAAAGTAGCCGAAAAATTTTCTGACTACTGCATAGTTACCTCAGATAATCCTCGCAGTGAAAATCCGCACAGCATCATTGCAGATATTGTCAGCGGTATGAGCGCAGATAATCACGAAATAATGGTGGACAGAGCAAGTGCAATCCAAGGCGCAATTCAAGATGCGCAGCAAAACGATATTGTGTTGATTGCTGGCAAAGGACACGAGGCATATCAGGAAGTCAACGGTATGAAGCATCCATTCAGTGATGCGCAGGTTGCATTGCAAGCACTGAAAAACAGTCGTTTCGGGGTGTGCGTATGATGACACTTTCGCAGGCGGCACAAGCAGTGGATGGTCTTCAATTGGGTGAAGATGTGCATTTCAGCAGCGTTTGTAGCGACTCACGCAAGCTAATGCAAGGAGATTTGTTCATTGCATTGCAAGGCGAATATTTTGATGGGTACGGATATATTGTTCAGGCGATTAAGTCTGGCGCAGTTGCGGCAATGGTGAATAAGGAAAGCTACGAGGCCAAAGGGATAGAAGAAAAATATTCCAGCTTTCCAGTGTTGGCGGTGGAGGATACACGTCTTGCTTTGGGTCAACTAGCAGCCTACTGGCGAAAGCAGTTTGCAATTCCTTTGGTGGCAATTACCGGTAGCAATGGTAAGACTACGGTTAAAGAAATGCTGGCCAGTATTTTACGTGTAGCGGCAGGAAAAAAATCTGCGGTATTGGCAACGACTGGAAATTTAAATAACGATATTGGTATGCCGCTAATGCTATTGAGGCTGAATGCAGAGCATCGCTACGCTGTAATTGAGATTGGGATGAATCATCCTGGAGAAATTGACACTTTAACTCGAATAGCTTGCCCTGATGTGGCATTGATTAATAACGCTGGCGATGCACATCTTGAGGGTTTAGGGTCAGTACACGCAGTAGCTGAGGCCAAGGGAGAAATTTTTACCGGGTTAACGGAAAAGGGTACGGCAATCATCAATAGTGATGATGTTAATGCTCCGCTGTGGAGGGCGTTAGTGGGTGGAAACCCATTGCTCGAGTTTGGTTTTGGGCGACAAGCTGATGTGTCTGGTAATTGGCAAGCAAATAAGTCTGGTATGCAAATCGAGGTGCAAGCTCCGCAGGGAAATTTTACTGCAAAGTTAAATATGCTGGGCGAGCATAACGTATGCAATGCGCTCGCCGCGACTACAGCAGCGATTGCCCTGAATATTCCGCTTGAGACAATCGTTTTGGGTTTGGAGCGGTTTACTGGTGTAGCCGGGCGTCTACAGCGCAAAACAACCATGCATGGCACCATGCTTATTGATGATACTTACAACGCTAACCCTGCTTCTGCGCGTGCTGCGATCAGGGTGTTGGCTCAAGTTTCGGGAAAGCGGGTGCTGGTGTTGGGTGACATGGGCGAGTTGGGTGAGCAGGCTGTAATGTTGCACACTGAAATAGGAAATGAGGCGCGTAAAGCTGGTATTGAGAAGTTATATACACTAGGTAAATTAAGTGGCAATGCGGCAAAAGCGTTTGGTAGTGGACGGCACTTTGATTGCATCGAAGATTTACAATTTGCGCTGGAAAAAGAGCTAGACCGGAATAGTGTAGTGCTGGTGAAAGGGTCGCGTTTCATGAAAATGGAGCGCGTGGTTCAGTTTTTGAAAACCGGAACAACTGATGACGTTTCCCGATTAAAGGAGAAGTCATGCTCTTAGCACTTTCACAATGGTTGGCCCAGGACATTAGGTTTTTTAGTGTGTTTAATTACATAACACTACGCACAGTGTTCGCGGCAATGACCGCACTAGGGATATCTTTTTTGGTTGGGCCGCAAATGATTCGCAAGTTGACCTCCTACAAAATCGGTCAGTCGGTACGCAGTGATGGGCCACAAACTCATTTGGTGAAAGCAGGTACACCAACTATGGGCGGTGCACTGATTCTGATTTCAATCGCAGTCACCACATTACTGTGGGGTGATTTGCGTAATCCATATGTATGGGTCGTGTTATTTACTACACTGGGTTTTGGCGTAATAGGTTGGGTGGATGATTATCGCAAGGTGGTATATCGCAACCCTAAAGGTTTATCGGCTAAAGCCAAGATATTCTGGCAATCCATCATTGCATTAGCCGTCGGCTTCTATTTGTGGAGTAGTGCAGTTCAGCCGGTGCAAACCGAGCTTATCGTGCCGTTCTTCAAATTTTTAGTCTTCCCGTTACCCGCATTCTTATTTATCGCACTGACATATTTTGTCATTGTCGGAACCAGCAATGCAGTGAACCTGACTGATGGCTTAGACGGGCTGGCAATCATGCCAACTGTGTTGGTGAGTGGTGCGTTGGCGATTTTTGCTTACGTGGCAGGAAACGTGGTATTTGCGAAATATCTTGGCATTCCTTACATATCTGGTGCCGGTGAATTGGCAGTTATTTGCGGTGCTATATCTGGCGCAGGATTAGCATTTTTATGGTTCAACGCTTATCCGGCTGAAGTATTTATGGGTGACGTGGGCGCACTAGCACTCGGTGCAGCACTCGGAACAGTGGCAGTCATCGTGCGTCAGGAGTTAGCACTTTTTATTATGGGCGGTGTATTCGTTGTCGAGGCAGTTTCAGTGATGATACAGGTGGCTTCTTTTAAGCTTACCGGTAAGCGTGTTTTCCGCATGGCTCCACTGCATCATCACTATGAACTAAAAGGATGGAAAGAAACACAGGTCGTGGTGAGGTTTTGGATTATCACAATTTTGCTGGTTTTGTTAGGGCTTGTGACCCTAAAGTTGAGATGACACAACATAAAGATCAATCAGTTTTAGTGTTAGGTCTGGGTGAAACAGGACTGTCCATGGTGCGATGGCTAAGCGCACAGAATGCACGTCTGCGGGTAGCAGACAGTCGCAGTGAGCCGCCAGGTTTAGACAAGGTTGGTCAATATGTTCCGGCTGGGCAGATCTACTGTGGAAACTTCAATGACGCTTTATTTGATGGCATCGAGTTGATTGCTATTAGTCCTGGTGTTCCATTACGAGATCCAGCGGTAGCAAGGGCTGTTGCCCGCGGTATCGAAGTGGTGGGAGACATCGAATTATTCGCACGATCCTTGCCCAAGGATAACCGCCCACACATTCTTGCGATTACTGGGGCAAATGGGAAAACCACAGTTACCAGTATGGTCGAACATTTATGCAAAGCCGCGGGTAAGGATGCTGTTGCAGCAGGTAATATTTCTCCTGCTGTGCTGGATGTAGTGTTGGAGCGAGGTGTAAATCAACCCGAGGTGTGGGTGTTGGAGTTGTCCAGCTTCCAGTTGGAAACCACCAATTCATTGAACCCAGATGCAGCAACAGTTTTGAATATCAGTGAAGACCACCTCGACCGCTATGCAGATATGAAAGAGTACGTATCCGCCAAAGCAAGAATATTTACTGATTGTGGAGTGCAAGTATTAAATCGTGATGATGAACGTAGCATAAGGATGGCTCGAAAGGATTGCAAAGTCATTACTTTTGGTCTGGATGCCCCCGATTCCTCCAGTGATTTTGGTATAGAAGATGCTTCCGGGGAAGCATGGTTGATGCAAGGCGATAGTCGATTGCTCAAAGCTAGCGAGATGCAGATGGTTGGTATGCATAACGTGGCGAATGCACTGGCTGCGTTGGCGTTAAGCCGTGCGATAGATTTCCCAATGCCTATTTTGCTAGAGGCGTTGCGCAGTTTTAAAGGGCTGCCACATCGGGTAGAGCGTGTTACAGAGATGTCTGGCATCACTTACTACGACGATTCCAAGGGTACCAACGTAGGGGCGACCGTCTCTGCGCTGCAAGGGTTGGGATGCAAAGTAGTGTTAATTGCCGGAGGTGAAGGGAAAGGGCAAGACTTTGCACCGCTTATCCCGGCGGTAGCACAACATGCACGTGCTGTGGTATTGATTGGACGCGATGCGCCCTTGATAGCAGCTGATCTGAATGGTTGCGGCGTCGATGTGTTGTATGCCGAGGATATGAATGACGCGGTTCAGCTAGCGACGCGATTGGCAAAAAGTGGAGATGCAGTGTTGCTATCGCCTGCTTGTGCAAGTTTTGATATGTACCGTAATTATGAGCATCGTGCTGAGATATTTGTCGAGGCCGTACATAGGCTGACCAGGGAGGAACTTTGGTCACATTAGCTCATAACAAAACCGAATCGACATTCACTTCGGGAGTGCGATGGTTCAATATATTTCGCTCACCTGAAAACGCTAAAAGGTCGAGTACTAAGAGTTATCACTCTCGTACATCTGCAATCAGGACGCGTATTAGTCCATCCTTGGCACAATTCGACGAGCTGTTGGTCTGGACCTTGATCGGATTGCTCACGCTTGGTTTGGTGATGGTGTATTCGGCTTCGATAGCTACTGCAGAAGCTAATGAATATATAGGTTTTAAACCCGCATACTATTTGTTTCGACATGGTGCATTTATCGTTGTTGGATTAATTGGCGGATTATTGGCATTCCAGGTGCCAGTGCAAAACTGGCAAAGCTATGCACCTTACTTATTTTTGCTCGGAGTGGCTTTGCTGGTATTGGTGCTGATACCGGGTATTGGACGTGAAGTGAATCACAGTCGTCGATGGTTGTCGCTGATTGCCATTAATCTGCAGCCTTCTGAAATGATGAAGCTATTTGCGCTGTTGTATGCCGCCGATTACACGGTGCGCAAGGGAAAAATAAAACATCTGTTTTTCAAAGCATTCGTGCCGATGTTGTTTGTCATGGCGCTGATAGGCGTGTTACTGCTGCTAGAGCCGGATATGGGTGCTTTAGTGGTGATTTGCACTATCGCCTTGTCTACTTTGTGGTTGGGGGGATTCAATCTAAAAGTGTTTGCCGGCTTGATCGTGTCTTTGCCTCTACTATTTGGTGCATTGACAGTCTATGCGCCTTACAGAATGCAGCGAGTTATCGGCTTTATGGATCCTTGGGC
>Ga0316187_10003905_pt1 | contig 12937 bp, 11 predicted proteins | sample CroRivburrow1_MG_FD_204927 | JGI IMG/M metagenome (GOLD analysis project Ga0316187, IMG submission 204927) | Coastal sediment microbial communities from Maine, United States - Cross River worm burrow 1 | ecosystem: Environmental > Aquatic > Marine > Coastal > Sediment | place: USA: Maine...
GTGACGCTGTAGATCGGTTCGCTGCGGCTCGCCGAGCGCCGCAAAGGCGCCGCCGGCGAAAGCGGCCCGGATCTCTTCCTGGGAAGCCACTGTCACGATGTGATCAGCTCCGGGCGACTTCGCTATGAAGAGCGTCGCAACCTCGGCGGCCTGTTCACCGAATCGTTCCGCCAAATCATCAGAGCCGACCCGGGGCCGGGTCAGCTCGGCGATATCAGCACCGCCCAGGGCTTGCTCGATCTCATTAGCCGGCAGCGGCTGTAAGGGGCGGAAGTGGCCGGCAACGCCGTCGTAACCGCCGGCGGGAATCTCCCAGATGCGGAAGAACCCGAGAACGTGATCGATGCGATAGGCGTCGACATACGCTGCGAACGCCCGGAGACGTGACCTCCACCAGGCGAACCCATCCTCGGCCATCCGGGCCCAGTCGTACGTCGGGAAACCCCAGTTCTGGCCGCGGCGGGCGAACGCATCGGGCGGAGCGCCGGTCTGCGACCCGACATGGAACAACTCGGGGTGACTCCACACCTCGACGCTCTGCGGGGCTACTCCGATCGGTAGGTCGCCCTTCAGCGCGATCCCCCGGTTGCGCACGTGGCCGGCTGCCATGTTGAGTTGTTTGTGGAGATGGAACTGCACGAACCAGTGGAATCTCAGGTCATCGAAGTCGGGGCCCCCCGGCGTCGCCATCAGATCGAGCCGCTCGACGTCGTAGTCGACCGCGGTGCCCCACTGCGAGGAATCCGCCGTGCCGTGGCGATCGCGATTCACACTCCACGCCGAGTACGGGCCGAGCCACGACCAATGCGCGTCGACAAAATCGTCGAACTCGGGGTCGCTGTTTAGATTGTCCCGGAGATTGGTGTACGCCGCTCGGGCAAGCCGCGTCTTGAGCATCATGACTCTGGGGAAGTCGATCTCCGGGAGATCGTTGACCTCGGTTCGGGCTGCCGCGACCGATCCGGCAATTCCGCCGCCCGCAATGGCGTCGAGGTCCAAGTAGAGCGGATGGAGCGCGTTCACCGAGACGGGGTTGTACGGGAAGGAGTCGTCCCAGCCGTGATTGAGCACGGTGTCGTTGACGGGAAGCAGCTGGATCACGCTGAGGCCCGCGTCCGCCGCCCAATCCGCGAACGGGACGAGGTCGGTGAACTGCCCGACGCCGACGTCTGTCGCGGTGCGCAACGAGAACACCGGGATCGCCACTCCCGCCCCGCGCCACCCCGGAAGGCCGCAGAATTCATCGTCGTAGATGTTGGCCGTCCCCGACGCGATGGCCGGCACCATCCGGTTGGGTCCCTCTTCCCACATCTCAACCGAGCCGTCCTCATCGAGCAGGACGTACTTGTATTCGATGGAGTCGCCGAAAGCGTCAACCGCCGCAACCCAGTGTGGATACGGCCCCGCGACCATTGGCACTGCGGCTTCTGCGCTCCAATCCCCGAGCAGCGGCGAAGACCCGACAACCGCCGGCGCCTTGCCTTCCGGTATCCACGGCTCGAACAGATTGAACCGCAGTGCGCCGCCCGGAGGCCCCCCTCGAGCCGGGTACCGGGCGAGCCGGCTGCGAGAGAAAAGGGAAGAGTGGCGTGACCGGCGAGTCGGTTCCGTCGGGCGCCACCGGTCGATCAGGAACGAGTCGGGAGCCCACGAAGGGTCGACGAGACGAGGTGGCCGCGGCTCATCAACGGTAGGCCCGTCGTCGGTCACGATTCGGTAGCTGTATACGTCGACCCCGGCGAGGTCAACGGAGGAGCCCCACCAGCCGGCACCCAGCCACTGCAGAGTGACCGCGGAACCATCCACGACGATCTCGACGCGCTGCCCGTAGCCGGTCGGATAGTGGATGCGGAAGTTGGCGCGCATCAGGGCTGCGTGGCCGCCGGGGTCGACAATTCCTCGATCAGGTCGGGAGTGTTGTTGGCGACCTTGTTGACGAGGGTCGACACAGGGTGAAATGCCATTCGATCGGACGGATAGGTGCCGAGGAGCGTGGCGGCCGCGGCCGGGTCGACCAGGTCTCGATCGAGCCAGGCCGCCCATTGATCTTCCCCCAGAGCGACGGGCATCCGGTCGTGGATGGGCGCAACGAGATCATTCGGTTGTCCGGTGAGGATCGTGCAGGTCTTGAGCCGCTCCCCCGACTCGGGGTCCTTCCACGACGACCACAGACCGGCGAAGACGAGCGGGGAGCCGTCCTTGTTGAATATGTAGTGGGGCAGTTTCCCTTTCTCTTTGACCTGCCATTCGTAGAACCCGTCGGCCGGGATCAGGCAGCGCCGTTTCGCGATGCTCTCCTTGAAAGTCGGCTTGCCGGCCGCAGTCTCGGAGCGGGCGTTGATGTTGCGAGCTGCCACCTTCTTGTCTTTGGCCCAGAACGGCAACAGCCCCCAGCGGAACGAGCCGAGTAGCCGCGCTCCTTCATGCTCGGCGACGGCGTACACGTTGTCGGTCGGTGCCACGTTGTAGGACGGTGGCAGCGGGTCGATTCGGATCTCGTGTACTCCGAGAAACTCGGCGTACCTCTCCGCCGCCTGAGATTGCACAAATCGTCCGCACATGATGCGATTGTGCCACGGCACGCGTGAGAAACCAGACGTTCCGGTACCCACTCAACTCCTGTAGCTTCAGAGCCGATGACCCCACAGATGACAACGGGGATCCAGCTAGACGGCGTCAGCCGCAAATTCGGCCAGATCCGCGCAGTAGACGACCTCACGATTGACGTTCCTCAGGGCAGCGTGGCGGTGCTGCTCGGACCCAATGGCGCGGGTAAGACGACCACTGTGCGCCTGATCACCGGGTCGCTGCGACCCGATGCGGGCTCGATCAGAGTCTTCGGGCTCGATCCGATCGCAGACGGCCAGGCGGTTAGGCAGCGCTGCGGCGTTGTGCCTCCCAAGCCGGCTCTCTATGACCGGCTCACCGGCCGAAACAATCTCGAGTACGCCGCCATGATCTGGGATGCTCCGCCCGAGGCCATCGATGAAGCAGCGGCGCGATTCGCCATCGACGACGCGCTGCATCTCAAGGTCGCCGGCTATTCGACCGGGATGCGCACCCGGCTCGCATTGGCGCGAGCGGTGCTCCACGACCCCGACATACTTCTCCTCGACGAACCGACTGCCGGACTCGACCCCGAATCGGCCCGGGCGGTGCTCGACCTGATCCGCGAGCTGGCCGGCAGCGGCCGAACCGTGATCATGGCCACCCACCTCCTGCACGAGGCGGAAGGCATCGCCGACCAGGTCATCCTGATGGGCGCCGGCTCGGCTCGCGCTGCCGGACACCCCCTCGAACTGGCGGCCCGCTATATGAAAGACCCGGTGGTCATCATCGACGCCGAGAACCGCGACAGCCTGAAGACCCTAGAAAGCCGCGATGGTGTGCTCGGCACCAGCTGGAATGGAGCGCTCCACATGACGATCGAGTCGATCGAGATCCTGCCCGAACTGGTGGCGGGGCTCGTCAACGACGGGGTGCGCCTCACCCGGATCGAGCCGATGGCCGCCACCCTCGAGCACCTGTACTTCGAGATGCAGCGCCAGCTGACCGAGGCGGCGCCCCCGCCAGAAGTTGCGCAGCAACTCCCAAGGAACCCGAAGGGTTCCCGGACTCCTCCGGGGCCGCAATGATCGAGGTGGCGCAATGAGGTGGGGCAAGGTCTGGACCGTGGCGCGCATCGACCTGCACCGGTTGTTCATCAGCAAGGACTACTGGGTCCCAATGGTGATCCTCGGCGGCATCTTCTTCGTGTTCATCCCGTGGGTGCTGCTCGGCGTTGTCACCCGCCCGCAGAGCATCAACATCGTCCAGCAGATCGGTGAGGTGCTGACATCGCTGCCTGGAGCGGCCGGAGATGTGGTCCAGGGCGAAACCGCCCAGGGCAGGGCGGCGTACTCGATGGCAGTGTTCCTGCTGGCTCCTGTCGCCATCGTGGTCCCGCTGACGATTTCGTCTGCGGTCGGGGCGCAGGCAATCGTCGGTGAAAGAGAGCGCGGTATCGGTGAGTTCCTGGCGCACTCACCGCTGACGATCAAGGAAATCTATGCGGGCAAGCTCATTGCCAGCGCCCTCCCCGGATATGCGGCCACCCTGGGCGGGTTCACCGTCTATGCATTCATCGTGAACTTCCGGGCCGGGCCGGTCGTCGGCGGGTGGTTCTTCCCCACCGCCGGCTGGTGGCTGCTGATCTTCTGGGTCGTGCCCCCCTTCCTGCTGGTGGCGCTGGCGATCATCGTTCGCCTGTCGGCCCGCGTGCAGTCGACCGCAGCCGCCCAGCAGGCGGCCAGCCTCATCTCGCTGCCGATCATCATGGCGTCCTACGTCGCCAGCAGTGGCTTTGTACTCAACCCGACTCTGGCCGCGGCCATCGTCGGCTCGATCGCCTGGGTGCTGGCCATCTGGGGTATCGCCAGCGGCGCCCGCGCCATCAATCGGGAACGCCTGCTCGGAGTCGGTTCCGGGAACTAGCTCTGCGAGCGGCTCCCTATCCCCCGGGCGTGAAGATGCGGGCGTCGTATGTCGTGAATGCTCCGCAGGTGGCGCTGTCGACTGTCGTCCGGACCCGCTGGCCCAACCATCCGAAGGGCCATTCCCTCCGACTCGAGTATCCCCCGCGGAAAGCGGGGGGATAGCCAGTCCCAAGGCGAGTTGTCGCCCTGTCCGCTCTCGGTGCCCGCGGTAGCGGTACGATCGCCCGCGCTTGGCGTACCATCGCAGGGATGGCCCAGCCTGTTGCATTGAACCTCGCCGCCGTGACCGCGGCCGTGACCGCAGACCAGCCGCGTGTACTCACCATCCCGGCGGGCGCCGGCCCGGCTTCCCAGCCGGGAATCCCGAGCGGCCCGCTGTCGGACGACCACCAGACACTCGAGCGAGCGCTGCGGCATTGGATTCTCGATCAGGCCGGCATCGAGGTGGGCTACGTCGAGCAGCTGTACACATTCGGCGATCTCGACCGTGGCCGCACCGCGGGCTATCGCAACGTCGCCGTGGCATATCTGGCGCTGGTCCGGGAGGCCACGACGGCTCATGACGCCGAATGGGTCGACTGGTACGAGCTGCTGCCATGGGAAGACCACCGGGCAGGCGTCCCGAGCGTTCTGATGGAAGAGATCCTGCCCGCTCTGGCCCAATGGTCGCGCAATGACGACGATCGAGAGCGCAGGGTCGCCGCCGCCTTCGGTCATGGCGGAATCGGGTTCGACGGCATCCGGGCACTCGAGAGATACGAACTGCTGTACGAAGCGGGCCTGGTCGCCGAACGGTTCCAGGACGAAGGGTCGCCGGTACCCGCCGGGCTCACGGAGTCGGCGGCCATGGCGAGCGATCACCGCCGGGTTGTGGCGACCGCACTAGGCAGACTCCGGGGCAAGCTCACCTATCGCCCCGTAGTGTTCGAGCTGCTCCCCGACGAGTTCACCTTGCTCGACCTGCAGACCACTGTCGAGGCCTTGGCGGGGGTCCGGCTCCACAAACAGAACTTCCGCCGCCTCGTCGAACGGACCCGCCTTGTCGAAGGGACCGGACGGCTCACCGAGTCGACCGGCGGCCGCCCACCGGAGGTGTTTCGCTTCCGCCCCGAAGTGATCCTCGAACGTCCCCGCCCCGGTCTCAACGTCCCGTATCGGTAGCGCTAAGGGCGGTACGCATCCTCCGGGTTCTGCGGAAGGGCCCCGCAGCCGAGCGCATACTCCACGATCTCGGTGAGCTCGTTTGGCATCCAGGGAGAATCGGTGAAGGCGCCCCGCGCCGTTGTCGCATCCAATTGCGCCTGAAATGCGGCACACGACTCGTTGTCTGCCGCCAGCGCACTTCGGTACGCCGCCATCTCCGGACTAGCGGAGAGCTCCTCCCAGTCAGCGGCCGTGCCCGCCCGGCCTGCGAGTTCGGCGATCGGGAGTTCCCTGAAGAAGATTTCGTGAATCTCGGCAACCTGCTTGGGCGGCTCGATGGTGGCGGCGACTGCCACGGCGTCCGCTTGAATCTCGGCAAGCCGTTCCATCGCGACGTGCAGGTCCTGCGGGGTGAAGTCGGAGAGCCGGGCACCATCCTCGGAGAACCCCATGTGGTCGCCCTGGCCGACGAGGAGCACCTTTCCCTCCGGAGTGGCAACGAGCACCTCGTACTCTGAGATACCTTGCTGGAAGACGGCATCGACCTGCTCGACATACTCGTTGAGCGACGTCTCGCCCCCACCGCAACCGCCCAGCAGCAACGTCGCGGCGGCTGCCGTGGCGCCGACGCGGACGCGGGTGAAATATCGGCGCATGTTCTCCTTCTCGCCGGCTTCACATTCTGGCTCACCGAGGACCGCCGCCGCTAGGGCCTGAAGGCTCTCGGCGGTACGGACTGACCGTGTCTTGGGTATGAACAGAGAGGTATTGCTCACATTCAGCATAAGCGATACGATAATCTATGTAATGCTCGCACAGAGCATAAAGAAAGGCCACACACGATGACGAGCCCCAATCGGATAGAGACTCCCCTGCAGCTCGGTCCGATCGAGCACCGCCTCGACGGCATCGTGCCCGACGCGGAGCGGGCAATCCTCGAGCCGATCATCGCCGACATCGAGCGTCTCAAGGTGGAGCGCAACGCGGTCGTCCTCGCCCACAACTACATGACCCCGGACATATTCCATGGCGTCGCCGACCTGCGCGGCGACTCTCTCCAACTGGCGCAGGTCGCATCCGAGACGGATGCCGACGTCATCGTGATGGCCGGAGTCCACTTCATGGCAGAGACGGCCAAAATCACCAACCCCGACAAGACCGTCCTGATCTCCGACACGCGGGCGGGTTGCTCACTGGCGGAATCGATCACGGCAGCCGACGTGCGGCTGCTCAAAGAGCGTTACCCCGGGGTCCCGGTCGTGACGTATGTGAACACCTCCGCGGAGGTCAAAGCCGAATCCGACATTTGCTGCACGTCCTCGAACGCGGTCCAGATCGTCGACTCGCTCGGCTCCGACCGGGTGATCTTCATCCCCGACCAGTATCTCGGGCGCTGGGTGGCCAGCCAGACCGACGTCGAGATCATCCTGTGGGAGGGCAGCTGCGAGGTCCACGAGCGCTTCACCGCAAGCGAATTGCGGGGATATCGAAAGACCCATCCCGGCGTGCAGATCATCGCCCACCCCGAGTGTCCGCCGGATGTGCTCGCTGAGGCAGATTTCGTTGGCAGCACTTCGGGAATGATCAACTACGTCAAGGTGGAGACACCCCGGCAGGTGGTCATGGTCACGGAGTGCTCGATGAGTGACAACGTCGCCGTCGAGGCCCCCGACACCGAGTTCGTCCGGCCCTGCAATCTGTGCCCCCACATGAAGCGCATCACGCTCGAGGGCATCCGCGCCGCGCTCGAGACGATGACCCACGAAGTAACAGTCGACTCCGAGATCGCCGTCCGAGCTCGACAATCCATCGATCGTATGCTTGCCGTCGGCATCCCCGTAGGAGCCCACCGATGACCGAGATCATCAAAGTCCAAACCGCCGATCCGATCGTGATCGGCTCGGGAGTGGCCGGCCTCACCGCGGCCCTCGGCCTCGGCTCAAGCACGGTGATCACCAAGTCGGAGCTCGCCGAAGGATCGAGCCGCCTGGCCCAGGGCGGGATCGCCGCCGCGGTCGGCGACGGTGACGACGCCGAGCAGCACGCGACGGACACGGTTGCGGTGTCCGGCGGCCTGGGCGATCCGCTCGTGGCCAGGCTGGTGACGGCGTCCGCGGCGGAGTGCATCGACTGGCTCCAGTCGCTCGGCGCCACGTTCGACCGCAAGAACGGGAAGCTCGCCCTCGGCCGCGAGGCCGGCCACGGGCGCCACCGCATCGTCCACGCCGACGGCGATGCCACCGGCGCCGAGCTGATGCGTACCTTGCGGGCGGCCACCACCGCCCGGCCCCAGATCGAAGTGTGGGAGAACACCCTGGCGCTCGACCTCATCAGGCGCGGCGATCGGGTCACGGGCGTGCTGGTCCGCACCGCCGACGATCGGCTCGTCGCTATCGAGGGCCCCGCCGTGATCCTGGCCACCGGCGGAATCGGGCGCCTGTACGCCCACACCACCAATCCGGAGGAAGTGACAGGAGACGGAATCGCAATGGCAGCCCGCGCTGGAGCCACCTTGCTCGATCCTGAATTTGTCCAGTTCCACCCGACCGCTCTGGTGACCACTCTCGATCCGATGCCGCTGCTCACCGAGGCGCTGCGCGGCGCCGGCGCCGTGCTGGTCGACGAGAACAGCACGCGCTTCATGCCCAACGAGCACCCCCATGCCGAGCTGGCACCTCGCGACGTCGTGGCCCGCGCCAACTGGCGGCGGCGCGCCGCCGGAACCGCTGTCTACCTCGACGCGACTCACCTCGGAGACAGCTTCCCCGACCGTTTCCCCACCGTGTTCGCGGCCGCGATGGATGCCGGGATCGATCCCCGAATCGATCCCATGCCCGTCAACGCGACCGCGCACTATCACATGGGGGGCATCGAGGTCGATGAGAATGGGCGCACGTCGCTGCCCGGACTGTACGCAGTCGGTGAGACCGCGGCGACACGCCTCCACGGTGCCAATCGATTGGCGTCGAACTCGCTGCTCGAGGGCCTTGTCTTCGGCGCCCGGGCGGCGGCGGATGCCCGGCAATTGGCCGACCACACCGCCGAGTTTGAGCCGGCACGGGTTGCAGAGTCGGCACTCAATGTCGCCGCCGACGACGACGCAGCAGCCGTCGCAAGCCTCAGGGCGCTGATGTGGGAACACGTTGGTGTCGAGCGTGATGCGGCCGGCCTGGAGACGGCTCGCACCAAGCTCGCCGATCTGCTGCCCCGTCTCGAAATGGGACCATCCGCCCGCAACCTGGCGACCGTCGCCGGAGTCGTGATCGAGACTGCTCTCGCTCGCACCGAGAGCCGCGGCGGCCACTACCGCTCGGACTTCCCGGAGACCGATCCCACCTGGCGCCGTCACACGACCTATCGGCCCGCACGGGAGGCGACGACGACACTCGAGCGGGCGGTCGTCGCTGCCTGATTCCGGCGGTCAGTTGCTGCGGTCCGCTCCGCTCAGGACTCGGCCGCCGCTCCCAGTGGTATGGCCGGATGCCCTGTTCGCGTAGCGCCTAGCTCTTGGCAGCAACGCGCGCCCGTTTGCGGGCGGACCGTTTCCGCTCGCCACCGCGGGGCTCCCAGGTGAAGAACCGAACAGCCAGGATCGCGCCTCCAACCAGCCACAGCGTCATGACACCTAGGTCGCCCCAGTGGAAATGATCCAGCCACGAGTCGCCGGCTGCGGCAATTCTGTCCGGGTTGAACGCGTCACTAAAAGCCACCGCAAAATGCTTCAACGGGAAGACATCCCCCAGCGCTGCCAACCACCCGGGGCTGTTTTCGGAGGGCACGACAAAGATGTCAGATATGAAGGCCAGCGGGAGCAGGGTGGCGTTGGCAATTGCCGGGGAGGCCTCTCCGCTGGGCGCCAACGCGGCCAGCAGTAAGCCGAGAGCCGCGAAGCAGGCGACACCTACGACGAATGTGAGCAGCGCTGCCGGCAGCGCCACCGCGTAGATGTTCACTCCGTAGACGACCACGCCGACGCCCATCATCAGCACAACGGCAATGAGCGCGATCCAGATGGCGCTGCCAACCCGGCCCGTCATGTAGATCCACGGCGGCAGCGGGGTCCCGCGGACTCGCTTCAAGATGCCTTCATCGCGCGAGATAGCGGTCCCGATCCCCAGGTTGGTGTAGGTGGCAGACACCGCCCCGAAGACCGCCAGGGCCGGCGCATAGAACTGCGCAGTCGTAACGCCTGTTTCGCCGAGTTCTTCGCTACCAAAGAGGGTCACAAAAACTATGAGGAACATGAGCGGGAAGACGATCGTAAAGAACGCCGAGATCGGACTGCGCCAGAAGATCTTGTTCTGATAGCGAATCTGCTGCCACACCAGCGACCGATCTGACCGGCGATCAGTCATCGGTGGCCTCCCCGGCGAGCTCGAGGTAGATGTCTTCGAGCGACGGTTTCTCGACCCGAAGCGAGCCCAGCTCGACATCCTCGGCCACCGCCCAAGAGGTGAGACGATGCAAGGTGCGAGTTGCCTCGGGCGCCGTCATTACATAGACAGCGTCTTCCTTCAGGCTCTCGCCAAGGCCGGGCGGCGCAGTTCCGACGGGTAACGTAAACGAGATGACCGTGGCGGCCTCATGACGGCCGCCGATCGTGTCTGGCGTGCCTTCGGCGACGATCTCTCCGCTGCGGATCACGGCAACTCGATCCGACAGCTCCTGGGCTTCGTCCATGTAATGAGTGGTGAGCAGGATGGTCTTGCCGAGGCTGCTGAGGTTCTCGATCACGGTCCACGCCTGGCGGCGCGCCGATGGGTCGAACCCGGTGGTCGGCTCGTCGAGGAAAAGCAGCTCAGGGTCGCCCACGATTCCCAAGGCCAGCTCCAGACGGCGCCGCTGGCCACCCGACAGGGTCTTGATACGAGCATCGGCCTTCTCTTCGAGCCCCACGATCTCGATCAGCTCGCCGGCGGGGCGGCGACGGGGATACAGCGCCCCGTAGATATCGATCACCTCGCGAACAGACAGTTCCTTCTCAATCGCGGTCTCCTGAAGCACGATGCCGATACGCTCCCGATAATCGCGACCCCCCGTTTCCGGCTCCATCCCGAGCACCCGCACCGAGCCGGCGGTGGCGGTGCGATGGCCCTCCAGGATCTCGACGGCGGTCGATTTGCCCGCTCCGTTAGGGCCGAGGAGGGCGAATACCTCACCCTCGGCCACCGACAGATCAACCCCGTTGAGGGCGCGCGTCTCGCCGTATGTCTTGACCAAACCACTGACTTCGATCGCCATCGCATTCCTCCGAACGATTGCGGGAGTCTATCCGTGCTGGACCGGTGCCTGACACCCGGTGCGAGAATGCCTCAATGCTTGATGCCGTTGTTATCGGGTCGGGCCCCAATGGGCTGGCGGCCGCCGTCGAACTGGCCCGCCGCGGCCGTTCGGTCGCGGTGCTGGAGGGTGCCGCCACCATCGGCGGCGGAACCCGCACCGAAGAGCTGATCGAGCCGGACCACTGGCACGATGTCTGCTCCGCGGTGCATCCCCTCGGCGTCGCCTCACCGTATTTCCGACAGCTCCCGCTGGAACGCTTTGGGCTCGAATGGATTGTGCCAGAGCTCCAGGTCAGCCATCCGCTCGACGGCGGACGGGCCGTCGCACTCGGCCAATCGCTCGAGGACACGGCGGCGATGCTCGGGGCCGATGGAGAACGCTATCGACGCACCGTGGTGCCGTTGCTGACGCAGTGGGACAAGGTCCTCACCGGGACGCTGTCTCCTCTGCAGTCGGCGTGGCGCCGACCGCTGACAATGGCGCGGTTCGGGTCGAGCTTGATTCGCTCGACCGGATCGATCGCATCTCGATTTGACCTCGACGCCACCCGAGCTCTGATTGCCGGCCTGGGGGCCCACTCCGTTGCCCGACTGTCGGCTCCGGCCACCGGCGGGGTCGCGTTGATCCTGGCGGTGGCGGCGCATGCCGACGGCTGGCCGGTTGCCCGTGGTGGCTCCCGGGCTGTCACGGCGGCTCTGGCAGGCTATCTGCGGGAACTCGGCGGCACGGTCGAGACCGGCCGCTGGGTGGAATCGGTGGACGACCTCCCGCCGGCGCGGGCGATCTACCTGGACACTGCGCCGGCGGCAGCCGCCCGTATCGGCGGCTCTCGGATTGCACCGCACACGGCGCGGCGGCTCACGTCTTGGCGGCACGGCCCCGGAGTTCACAAGGTGGACTGGATCCTCGACGGCCCAATCCCCTGGGCCGATCCCCTTTCGAGCCGGGCCGGCACCGTGCACGTCGGCGGCTCCTTCGAGGAGATTGCGACCGCCGAGGACCGTGCGGTCGCCGGTAACCCGCCGACCGATCCGTTTGTGATCTTGGCCCAACCATCGGCGATAGACGAAACCCGAGCGCCGGCCGGCCGCCACATTGTCTGGGGCTACTGCCACGTGCCCCACGGCTACAAAGGTAACGCCACCGCCGTGATCGAGGCCCAGATCGAACGCTTTGCCTCCGGCTTCGGCGATCGTATCGTCGGCCGGCACGTGCAGTCGGCGAACGGGCTGGCCACTCACAACCCGAACAACGTCGGTGGCGACATCGGCGGCGGCGCGACAAGCTTGCGCCGCTTTTTTACGGGCCTGCGGATCGGGCGAAACCCCTACAAGATCGGCGAAGGCATCTATCTGTGCTCCGCGGCGGCACCCCCAGGCGGCGGTGTTCATGGCATGAGTGGATACAACGCGGTCCGGTACTCCATGGGCGATCCGGCATAGTCCGGCGAGGGCGCTACGGTCCATGCCGATGAAACGGCCAGCAGCTGCATTGATCGCACTGTCTCTTCTGGCCGGTGCCTGTGGTGGTAGCGACGAACCCGCCACGGGAGTACCCAGCCTCGAGGGACAAGAGTCGGGCACGCCTTCGAGTACAACGGAGGCCCGCCTCGAGGCCGACATCGCCCTGCTCGAGTTCAGCCAGTGCATGCGCGACGGGGGCATTCCGCTACCCGACATCGCGATCGATTCCGACGGGGCCCCGATCCTCGACCCGGCGCTTCTCGATACGATCGATGTTCAGTCCGACGAGTTCGCCGATGCCTTCGAGGAATGCCAACCGATTCTGGCGCAGTCGGAGGCCTTCGACATCGACATCGACCCCCAGCTCCAGGCATTGATCGAAGACCAGCTCTTCGTGTTCTCCCAATGTATGCGTGACAACGGCTTCGAGGACTTCCCCGACCCCTCATCAATCGGCTCCGGCCCCGTCTACCCGCTGTCCATCCTGGCCCGCATGGCTGAACCCGATTTCGAAGCCGCGGTCGAGGTTTGCCAGCGCGACCTGGCGTTCCCCGGGCTCGATGGGTAATCGAT
>Ga0316187_10003906_pt1 | contig 12936 bp, 14 predicted proteins | sample CroRivburrow1_MG_FD_204927 | JGI IMG/M metagenome (GOLD analysis project Ga0316187, IMG submission 204927) | Coastal sediment microbial communities from Maine, United States - Cross River worm burrow 1 | ecosystem: Environmental > Aquatic > Marine > Coastal > Sediment | place: USA: Maine...
ATCACCTGCTGTGCTTTGGCTTCGGGTTTTCAGCCCGTGCCCTGGCTCAGGCCCTGCCGCGCGATCAATGGGTCATCACCGGCACCAGCAGGTCTGTTGAAGGCTGTGAAACGATCAGGAAGCTCGGGTTTGATGCAGCGCAGTTCAATGATGACACGCCGCTCGATACCTCATTGCTGGACAACGTTACGCACGTTGTTGTGTCGGTTCCGCCCGGCAAGACCGGTGATCCGGTCCTGAAATGCCATGGCCACCATCTTGGCGAGCGGGCAGCACACATCGAATGGCTGGCTTATCTGTCCACCACCGGTGTCTATGGCGACCGCCAGGGCGGATGGGTTGATGAAACATCGCCGCTTGAGCCCGGCACCTCGCGCGGCAGCGCCAGGCTGGCGGCTGAAACAGGCTGGCTGGAGCTTTGGCGTGACGCCGGTCTGGCTGTTCATCTGTTTCGCCTGGCGGGGATTTACGGCCCGGGCCGCAACCAGATTCAATCTCTGAAATCCGGCAAGGCGCGCCGCATTGTCAAGCCTGGCCAGGTGTTCAGCCGCATCCATGTGGCAGACATTGCCGGTATCCTTGGCGCATCCATGCAAAGGCCCGATCCGGGCAGTGCCTATAATGTGTGTGATGACGAGGCAGCCCCGCCGCAGGACGTGGTGGCCTATGCTGCGGACCTGCTGGGTATCGAGCCGCCACCGCTAGTCGCCTTTGAAGATGCAGACCTGTCTGACATGGCAAAAAGCTTTTATGCGGAGTCCAAACGCGTGTCGAATGCCAAGGTCAAATCGGAATTGGGCTACAGATTTGTGTACCCGACCTATCGCCAGGGCCTCAAAGCATTGCTTTAGAGCCCTTCACCCTTAAACAGAAGCGTTTGACCGATTTTCTGCGTTTGCTGGCAAGGCACGGTTCCCGCCGTGGTCTGGTTGACCACAAGGGAGACGTAACGCAGTCCAGCGGGCGCAGAAAACCGGCCTTCGGTGGACCAAATCAGTCCATCGGCGTCGTTGCAAAGCTTGCCCGATGCCCCACATCGCGCTTCGCTTTGCGCCTAGCCGAGTGAACTGATTTGGTGCCATCAAACGTTTCTATTCAAGGGTGAAGGGCTCTAAACGCTCTCGTCGGCGCGGGCGCAAAGTGTCTCTGCCGTTTCCGCCAGCAGGGCCAGGTTGTCCTCGCTCGACAGCCGGTGATCGCCGTGCTTGATCAGTTGCAGCATTACATCATCGCCGTTCAGGGCATGGTATGTCTTCAAGGCGTGCTGCCACGGTACGTCCGGATCATCCTCGCCTTGCAGAATACGAACCGGGCAGGGCATCTGCAAACCGTGGTCCAGCACCAGGTGTTGCGCACCATCTTCGATGAGCGCCCTGGTGATCACATAAGGCTCGTCGGAATATTCTGACGGTCGTTCATACCTGCCAAGCCGCATGACCTCGTCACGAAATTCGTCGCCGTACTTGTCCCACATCAGGTCTTTGGTCATGTCTGCAGCCGGTGCGATCAGGATCAGCCCGCCGAGCCGGTCGGCCTGTCCGGCCTCAATCAGCCGCTTCGCCAGCAGCAACGCAATCCAGCCGCCCATGCTGGAGCCGATCAGCACCCGGCGGCCTGAAGCGCACCGGCTGAAAACAGCTTGCGCCTGATCAAGCCAGATTGAAATGGTACCATCCACAAACTCGCCACCGCTTTCGCCATGACCGGAATAGTCGAACCTGACGAACGAGCGGTCAGTTGTGTGGGCATGATCTGCGAGCACTTCCGCCTTGGACCCGCGCATGTCGGACTTGAACCCGCCCAGCCAGAATGTGCCGCATCGGCCAGGGTGAGCCGGGTCAGGTCCGTCATTGAGCCACGCGATTGCGATGTCACTGCTTGTTTCAAGGTATTCGGCGGGCTTTTGGGCGGAATGGGACATGGAATGAACTAGATCAGTATGTTTTTGATTGAAGCAATCAAAAAACATAAAACTGATCGCTTTCAAAGTGCTAGAGCAACTTTATGGGTTCAAGCGAACCCATGTTGCTCTAGTCTCTCAACATTGCTTGCAAAATCTGGTAAAAGGCCTTTAGGTGCTTTTTTACGCAATTTGAACCCTCTTGCGGTATTTGGAACAATTCAGCCGCAAAAACACTAAGGAGATTATACCATTCGCAGACCGATGAACGGGCAAATGCCGCCCAAGGACGACGGACCACGTATCAACGAAGCTATCACCAATGCCAATGTGCTTTTGATTGACGCAGAAGGTGAAAAGCGCGGTGTCATGAAAATTGAAGACGCGCTTGATCTCGCGGCTGAAGCCGGGATGGATCTCGTTGAAGTGTCTCCGAACGCCGACACACCTGTGTGCAAGGTGCTGGACTACGGCAAGTACAAGTATCAGGCCCAGAAGAAGGCCAACGAAGCCAAGAAAAAACAGAAGGTTATCGAGGTCAAGGAAATCAAGCTGCGGCCTGGTATCGACACGCATGATTACGACGTGAAGATGCGCGCCATGAAACGGTTCTTTGATGATGGCGACAAGGTCAAGGTGACCATGCGGTTCCGTGGCCGTGAAATGGCCCATACCGAACTTGGTTTCGATCTTTTGCAGAAGGTCAAAACCGACACTGACGAGTTTGCCAAGGTAGAATACGAGCCGAAGATGGAAGGCCGTCAGATGATCATGATTCTGTCACCCAGGTGATTTCAGTTCGATTGTTATGCTGAAAAAGCTGGACCGGAAGATGGTTCGGCTTTTTCTCTTGTTCATGGTTATGAGCGGAATTTAACAAATTTCCGATTGTTGCTGTGCCTGTTCACCCGCTAGATCAGGATGATTTTTGGTTGAATCAACCAAAAATCGTGAACCTGACCACTTCCAAAGCGATAGAGCAATTTTATGGGTTCAATTGAACCCATGTTGCTCTAGAGTCTGTCCCGGAAATAACCGGTCGGCTCGGTTGATCCGCAACTGCATATTCGGCGTAGTTGAGATAACCGCAACCGAGCCTGAGACTGACTTTATAGTGATTGCCCCCGCTGTGATAAATGGAATCCGCCGGAAAACCGGCAAAAACCCCCAGGCTGAGCTGTTTGCTCAACTTTTGAATGACGTTGCCGAACGGCGCGACCGCCAGGCATTTGCGCAGCTTTTCGAGCATTTTGGCCCGCGGTTAAAAGGGTTCATGATGCGCAAGGGTGCCAATGCCGAATTGGCCGAAGACCTGGTTCAGGACGCCATGATTGCTGTCTGGAACAAGGCGGGGATGTTTTCTCCCGGCAAGGGATCGGTCACAACCTGGATTTACACGATCGCACGCAACCTGCGTATCGACCGGTTGCGCCGTGAAGGGTCCCGGTATTTTACCGATATCGACGATTATGAGGAAGCCAGCGATGATCCGGCCAGCGATGACGTCGTAATAAGCAAGCAACAGGATCTGGCGGTGACCGAAGCACTTGATGTGTTGCCGAATGACCAGCGTGAAGTGATTGTGATGGCGTTCATGGACGACATGACACAATCGGAAATCGCGGAAAAACTCGACGTGCCTCTGGGTACCGTCAAATCTAGAATGCGACTGGCTTATCGCAAGATGGGCTCAGTTCTGGAGGACTTGAGATGAATAAAGCGTTCCATCTGGACGATGCAACGGTAGTGGCTTATGCGGGCGGCAGTTTGTCCAATTGCCTGTCGGTGGTTGCTGCAAGCCATGTTGCCATGTGCGATCATTGCCGTGCCAAGGTACGCAAAGCGGAGGCCGTTGGGGCTGCTTTGCTGGAGACGAGTGAACTGCAGCAAATGAAACCTGATGCCTTGTCATCGGTGTTCGAACGCATTGATGGCAGTGACTGGGTGCAACCCAAGTCGCGCAGCGACGTGTCTGACGATCCGGATCCGTCATTGCCCTTGCCGGTATCGCGTTTGCTCGATCACAAGCTTGATGATGTTAACTGGAAGACGGCAGGACCCGGCGTTGGTATTCATGTCATTGAGAAGAATGATGATGGCTCCAGCCTGTACATGTTGAAGGTCCGCCCTGGTCATAAACTGCCTGATCACGGCCATGCAGGTCAGGAGATGACCTTGATCCTGCGCGGTGCCTATCGCGACGAGATCGGGCGTTTTGCACCCGGTGATGTGGCCGATCTGGATGAACATATCGAACATCAGCCGGTGATTGAGGATGGCGAGGACTGCATTTGCCTGATCGCTACAGAAGCGCCTGCGCGTTTCAAGGGCCTGGTGCCTCGATTGCTGCAGCCCATTGTCGGTATCTGACGACCCGCCCGCATGGAACAACAGACAATTCCCTGGAAAACCGTCTGGAAAACCGTCTGGATCACCGGTGCGAGTTCCGGCATTGGCCGCCGGCTTGCACTTGATCTTGCCGGTCTGGGCGCCACCGTCGCGGTATCGGCGCGCTCAGCCGATGAACTTGCACAGCTTGCCGCTGAAAACGCCAATATCCGCAGTTATCCGCTCGATGTGACCGACCTGGCTGCGTGCCGGAAAACGGCAAAGTCTGTCGAGGCGGACATCGGGCCATTGGACCTTGTCATCATGGCGGCGGGTGTCTGGATCATCCGGGACATCGAGAGTTTCCAGGCAGAAGATTCGATCAAGTCAATGCGGGTCAATTACGAAGGTGCGGCCAGTGTGATCGATGCCGTTCTGCCGTCAATGATGAAGCGGCGTGCCGGTCATATCGCACCGGTTGCGTCGGTTGCCGGTTACCGCGGCATTCCCAGGGCAGTTACATATGCGCCTACCAAGGCCGCGCTGATCTCCATGGCGGAAGCCTTGCGAACCGACGCGGCACGCCACGGCATCAAGGTGCAGATCATCAACCCGGGCTTCGTACGCACGCCGATGACCGACAGCAATGACTTTCCGATGCCGTTTCTGCTGGAGCCGGAAGACGCCTCACGCCGCATCATTGCAGGATTGAAATCCGACCGGTTCGAAGTTGTGTTTCCGACCCGTCTGGCGTTGATCATGAAGCTTCTGCGGTTGCTGCCTTACCGGGTCTATTTCTGGCTGATGGCGCGGTTTGTCCAGCGCGCCTGACCTGCTTCGCACGTCCTGTTTCAAAGTGAACCCGGATAAGGTTAGTCTGTCGGGAACTGACAGGAGGGCATATGGGAAAAGCAAACACCTGGGCAATGCTGCTGATCGGCTGTTGTGTGATCGGCGCCGATCCGGTTCAGGCCCAGGGTGGCGATGATGCGCCGGCGTGCTGGTGGGAGTATGCAAGCTGTGCCCGTCAATCATTCGGGGACGCGAAATGGCGTTCGGTCTGCTATGCGGATTTTTCCAGCTGTATCGGCAACAAACAACTGCCGGTGTGCACCGCTGCCCCCACCGTGCCTGACTGTCTTTCCTACAAGACGGAGTGTGACGCGCTTGCCGCCGGTGATGCAGGTCTGTTGGCTGATTGCAGCGACGATGCCGATGCCTGTGCGCTGGCGCATGGATGCTAGCTGAAAATGTCATGAACCCTGTTGTCGCGGGTGTGTTAGGTCATGCACGCAAAATGATGTGCAGCTGTGTTCAATCCACTCTTCAGACGGCGGGTCCTCCGTCTTTTGAAACATGTATGGCTCTTCAGGAAAACCCGTTGTCATGTCTGATCCTGCCCGCCCCCTGATCGGATGGTTTGCCGCCTTCGGCGTGGTCTTGATCTGGTCTGGTTGGGTTGTGGTATCAAGGCTCGGTGTTGTTCAGACGCTGACCATTTACGACATGGTCGCGCTGCGCTTCGTCGTTGCAACTATCGCCGTGGCCCCTTTCGTGTGGCGTTATTGGCCGCGAAACCTGCGCTGGTGGCAGATTTTCCTCATTTCCTGCGGCCAGGGTGTTCCATACCTGCTGCTGGCATTCGGTGGCTTCCAGTTTGCGCCGGCCTCGCACGCCGGCATCATGATGAACGGCACATTGCCCGTCTTCGCGGCTGTTTTGGGCTGGATATGGCTGAAAGACCGGCCAGATGCGTGGAAAATTGTTGGCATGGCAGTAATACTGGTTGGCTGCGGCCTGATCGGCTGGGATCGGGATACCGTCGGCGTGGCGCCCGATGCGTGGATCGGCCATCTCATGTTTATCGGTTCAGCCCTGTTCATAGCCATAAACATGATCGGTACCAAGGCCTGGCAGCTCACTCCCATGCAGGCAATGGTGTGTATTCCAACGGTCAATCTGGCGTGGTTCGGCCTGCTTTACCTGGCATTTCTGCCCAAGGCGGTGCATGTCGCACCCTGGTCGGAGATCATTTTGCAGGGGGCCTATCAGGGGCTCGGTCCCAGCGTGGTGGCTGTGTTGCTGTTTACCACCGCGGTGCGCTCAATAGGTCCGTCGGCCACCGCTGCGATGATGGCGATGGTGCCCGGCATGGTTGCTCTGGTGGCGATACCGGTTTTGGGTGAATGGCCGAGCCTGCTGGCCTGGGCCGGGCTTTTCCTGGCGACCGGCGGCATCCTCCTGGCGGCTGGCTGGCGGCCGGTGAAGGTGTCATAGTTGTTGGGATCAGGACCAATGGTGACATTTTGTTTCATCCGGACATGACGACATGAGTGCCAGCAGGCCACGCACGGCCCTCAGGCTGGCAGGGGTGGCCCTGAACGTGGCCGCGCCTGAAAAGCTTGCTGCGTTTTATACTCGCCATCTCGGCATGGCCGTTGACCGATCCGGTAAATTCCTGCGGTTGGGGTATGGCGGGCCGGCGGCGAGCCTGGAACTGCGGCCTTTGCCGTCTCCAAAACCTTACGTCCATGATTCCTCGGATGAATACTGGAAAATCGGTATCACGCTTCCGAACGTGGATATGGCGTTTGAGCAACTCAACCGGGCCGGTGTCGCAGTGACACAACCACGCCAGTTTCTCGACATTGGCTATATGTGTCATCTGACTGACCCGGACGGTTTTCAGATCGAGTTGCTGCAGCATACATTTGCAGGCCAGCCCCGCACATCGCCGGGAAATCCGGACCTGCCGCTGGGTGGTGGTGCACAGATCGGGCAGATTACCTTGCGGATAACAGGCCTTGATGCCGCCATTGCGCGTTATCAGCGTTCAATGGGCATGCGCCTGCTGTCAAGACAGGTTGTCGCCGGCCGCGATTTCACCTTGTATTTCCTGGCCTTCACCGGTGAAAGCCCGCCCAATCGTGACATCGAAGCGGTGGCGAACCGGCCCTGGTTGTGGCAGAGGCCATACACGACGCTGGAACTGCAGCACCTCACAGAACCAGGAAGACACATTCGGTCAACACCATCTGGCGCTGCAGGATATACAGGACTGCTCATTGAGGGTCGCTAGGGTCCGGGCCCTTGGCAGGGACTCTGGATGTCGCTGATTCAGTTGTTTTCCTGAATTCAGGTATCGACCTCGCGTTGATCCAGCCACCGGATTGCAAGTGCCGCCAGCAGGCCCAGCGCTGAACACAACCGCATCATGGCAAACAGAACATAGACGCCATTTTGGTCATTCAGCATGGCACTGCTCAGAAATGTGATGATGGCGCCACCGGCCACAGTCAGTGCGCCGGACAGGCCTGCCGCACTACCGGCCAGCCGCCGTCTGACCGACATCGCGCCGACACTGCTGCTGGGCATTGTCAGGCCGTTGCCGATGCCGACGAAAATCGTCGCCCCAAACAAAAACAGTTCGTGCACATACCCGGCCAGAAATATCATCAAGCCTGCAGTCAGACCGGCACAGGCGGCTATCCTGCCGGCGATCATCAGGCTGGTCAGATGATAGCGTTGCGCATAGCGGCCGGACAGGAAACTGCCGACAAAAAACCCGCCGGTAATGCTGCCGATGTAAATGCCCAGTGTTCCGGTCGACATGGCAAACAGTGATTTGGCGACCAGATCAGGATGGTTTTTGGTTGAATCAACCAAAAACCATAAACCTGATCGTTTCCAAAGTGTTATAGCAACTTTATGGGTTCGTACGAACCCATGTTGCTATAATGGAACACCGGCCAGGAACGCGTAAAATGCGCCTGTTGAAAATGCCATGCACGCTGAGTAACCCCAGAAGCGTCTCGAGGACAGCAATTCGGGATATGTGGCAAACTGGTCGGCAAAAGTATCTGAGCGATGATGGTTGGTCTCGCCCAGATCGATCCAGCACAGGCCGAAAACAAGCATTCCGATGACAATGAAAGCCACAAAACTGGCGCGCCATCCGAACAGTTCATCCAGCAGTCCGCCAAACATCGGTCCCAGCATCGAGGCAACTGCCATCGCCATGCTGATATAGCCCAGAAGGCTGGCTGCCTTTCTGGCAGGGACCATGTCTCTGACGATTGCCGGAGACAGTGCTGCGCCGCAGATCACGATGGCCTGGAGCATTCTGAAACCCAGGAATGTCCATATATCGATAGCCAGCAGACATCCGACCGATGCCAGAATGAAAACCAGCAGTCCGGCAAGAAGAACCGGCCGCCGGCCAAAACGGTCCGATAAAGGCCCGATGACGATCTGCAATATCGCCGTCATGCCGAGATAGCCGGCGATCGACATGGCTGTGAGGCCGTAATCGGCGCTGAAGGTCTCGGCTATTTTCGATAATGACGGAATGAACATGTTCAACGAAAGCGTTGAAAGCCCGGTGACAAGAATGAGTGTGGTCATTCCTGGTGCTGATTTTGCGTTGGTTAACGTATTGTTCAAAAAGGGAATTACATCCCATTCCTCAGTCAAAATGGGACGTATGGTGAATATCGTGACACTGCGGATCGATGGCGATATCGGCGAAAAACAGCGGAAAATAACGCAACGGTATGTTTGGCACGGCATTTGCGTCAACTCACGACATTACTGAGTGAAATGAAAGACAAAAGCAAATGCGGACTACACAGGGTAATGGGCTTACAGGGTCTAAAAAACCAGTAATTGAGCCAAATCTTGCCAGTTTCAACTACCATCTGGCTGATAATGAGTACGTGCAACACATCTTGCAGAAGGGGCATGTGTCCCAGTTTGAAGCAGAATCAGACCGGACGGAGGATGAGCCGATGAAAAAACTGAACCGGAAAAAGAACACCGCTGCGAGCGGGCAGGAGAACGAAGCCATGGAAACCGCACCTGCGCCAGTGGGCCACAATTCCGTGTCCGAGCCAGAGCTGGAAGCCACGCCTGATCAGCTGGAAACGCTGCGCGACATTCTCGTCGGCCCTAGCCTGACGATGACGGAAACCCGTCTGAAGGAGCTTTTGCTCATCCTTGAAGAACGCGAAGATGATCTGAACAAGCGCGAAGAAATGTTGCAGCAGCAGATAACCTACGTTCAGTCGGATGTAACCGAGCGTGAACAGGCTCTCAACAAGAAGATTTCCCAGGTTGAAGCAGAACTGGCGGCACGCGAAGAAGCGCTCTTTCAGAAAGTCGCCAATGTGGAACGTGAGCTGGCCGAGCGTGAACAGGCGCTGATCCAGAAATTGTCCGACCTCGATACACAGATCGGCAACTGCAAGGCTGCCAATATGAGAATGGACATGGACTTCACGGCATCGCTTTCGCTGGCGAACAAACAGCAGGACAGCAAGATCCGCGATGTCGGCCACGCCATCTCCATGCTTGGTGATCAGATCGCCCAGATGTGTGATCAGGCACCGAGCGAAGCCGCAGAGTAAGCTCTTCTAGAGCAACATGGGTTCAAGTGAACCCATAAAGTTGCTCTAACACTCTGGAAGCGATCAGGTTCATGATTTTTGGTCGGTTCAACCAAAAATCATCCTGATCTAGGTTCTTAAAGACGCGTTGGGATGTGCCGCACGCCCCCCTCTGTAGTGGCATTTACCTGATGCTGGCCTCGCCTCCGGGCGAGGCCTCCGCTTTTATGGGGGTGGGTTCAGTAATGGCGCGTCACGGCCGACCATCACCCAAACATCTCGCTCTAGACCTTGCGGAAAGAAATCAGCACCTGGCCGACAGGGATGCCGAACTTCTTGACTTTCGCGCGATTGAGCACCGTGTGTTCATCGATCTGGTAAAACAGGTCGGAGAATGACAGCATCATTTTCTTGCTGCCGACCTTCAGGGCCATCGAATAGGCCAGGTCACCGCGCATGGCCGTCATCACGCCCTTGCCCGGTGTCGGCGTATCGGCGCAACTTGCCTGAAAGCTGCCGTCATCATTGAATTTCAGCCGCCAGATGCGGGTTTCCTTTTCGCCATCGGAAAATGTGAAATCTTCCTCCAGAAGAAAGTCATTGCCGTCCCAGCGGCCTTCGATGTCCGCCACAAAGGATTTCTTGACCTTGCCGGTGATGGTTTCAAACATTCCCCAGGCGCGCGTGCGGCCCTGGAAATAGTCGGCCATGTTGAATGTTGGCATGCTGAAACTGTCCGGATTGCGTTGAAGCATTACGTGGGTCCTGACATGAGGATTTGTGAGTTGCAATAGAGCGTTGATATCTCTAACGAAACCGTTGGCCAGGTGGATCAGTGCGCTTGCCTGCGCAGCACGTAGAAGCCCACATCAATAGCACCATCGTCAAAGCCTGCCTCACAATAGGTCAGGTAATATGACCACATCCGCCTGAATTTTTCGTCATATCCAAGCGGGCTGATATCATCCCAGGCCGCGTTGAACTTCTGCCTCCACAACCGCAAGGTCGTGGCGTAGTCGCAACCGAATTTCTGGGTATGCACCAGGCTCATGCCGTGATCGGCTGCATGTCTTGAAATGGCATTGTCCGTCAGCAACATGCCGCCTGGAAAAACATAACGCTGTATGAAATCAACCTTGGCCCGGTAGCGGTCAAAATATTCCGGTGCAATTGTGATTGCCTGTATGACGGCCTGGCCGCCGGGTTTCAGCAAACGCGACAGTGTGGCGAAATAGGCCGGCCAGTTTTCTTCCCCCACAGCCTCGATCATCTCGATTGACACGATTGCATCATATCGGCCCTGCACCTGGCGATAGTCCCTGAGAGCCAGGGAAACCTTGCCATCAAGGCCTTGCTGTTTTATGCGCTCGCGGGCGAATTCCAGCTGCCGGCCTGACAGAGTGATGCCCTCCACGGTCTTGCCTGCCAGTCCCGCATGTTCCGCCATGCCGCCCCAGCCGCAGCCGATCTCCAGCATGGTTTCGTCATCTGCAATTTCTGCCAGTTCCAGGGCACGGGCATATTTGACATGTTGCGCGGCTTCCAGACCGATGTCCTTGCCGTCAAACAGGGCGCTCGAATAGGTCATGCCCGGGTCAAGCCAAAGGGCGTAAAAATCATTGCCCATGTCATAGTGGGCTTCAATGTTCCGGCGGCTGCCGGCCAGCGTATTTCTGCGCCGTTTATGGGCGAGCTTGTCGCTGAGCCGTACCCTGAACAAATTGCCGCCTGCGGCGTGAAACGCGCTGCGGTTGATCAGGAAAAACCGGAACAGTGACACCAGATCGCTGCAGTCGACATCGCCTGCCATATAGGCTTCACCAAACCCGACCGACCCGCGCCGAATGCATTTTTCCAGCACCCGGTATGAATTTATTGTCAGATCGGCGTCAAAGCCATCTTTTGATTTTTGTCCCAGAACAAGCTGGTGGCCGTCAGGCAGTGTCAATTTAAGCTGTCCCTGCAGGCGATCCTTCACCATGCGCCTGCCCAGAATTTCAAGCACACGACCGGTAAGACTGCGCTGCAACCTGGCCGGTCGCGGGCCTGCCTGAAGTAATTCGTCACTCATCGTTTAAATCTTTCCGTCTTGTGCACTGTCAAACCGGCAAACCCTGGTTTGCGGCGTAGTTTCAACCCCTTCATCCACAGGCGCAGTGCCTCGAAATGAATGCCGGCAATGACTTTCCAGGTCATCAGCGGCTGGCGCGCCACGGCTGACAGCAAGGTCCCGGATGTCAGCCTGGTTCTGCTGCCGCTGAAATACGCATTGAGAATGGCCTTGCCGTCGCGTCTCAGCGATACCCCGACGCAAATGCTTTCGCCCGGAGTTGTGACCCGGAAGCCGTATTCACCATCGGCCTCGTTGAACGGTGAGACATGAAATGCCTTGGCGCAGCCTTGTTCCAGCGTCCCGTTGCGGGTCGTGCCGCCGGTTACGAGATAGTGGGTGTGTTCGCCGGATGTATTCGACACTTCGTATAACATGGCGGTGATTTCACCGGCTTTGGTGACGGCGTAGTAGGTCGTCAGCGGGTTGAAGCAGTAGCCGAGAATTCTTGGATAACACAGCACCAGCAGGTCGCATGCGTCCGTGTCGACGCCACCGGCCCGCATTGTTTGTGTGACGAATTCTGCAACACTTGAACCATCGCGCAAGCCATGGTCGCGATCATGGAAAGACACCAGGTTGAACCGGTTATGCGACAGGAATCTGGTTCTGCCACAGACCTCATCAATGTCTTCCAGTGGAAGTAACATGCTGAAAACACGATAGGAAAGTTGGTGCCGTACCGGCGTGAACCGCTTGTGCACAACCTTGCCGTGATAAAGTGCAGCGTCTGCAGGCGTGCGCTTCATTCGGCGGCCTCGCGGCTCAACTCCGGCATTTGCAGCGGTTTGCGATGAATTCTGCCTGACGGATTTTCCACTGCCCAGGGCCTTGGAGAACCACTCAGGTCCTCTGCAACGGCAAGACCGGACTGCAGTCCGTCTTCGTGAAATCCGTAGCCGAAATAACTGCCGCAGAACCAGGTCCGGCGCCGGCCCTGCAAATCCCACAAATCCTGTTGTGCACTCATCGCTGCCGTATTGAACACCGGGTGGCTGTAATTGAACTGTCCCAGAACCCTGGACGGTTCAACCGCGCCTGCCGGGTTCAGCGTGACGAACAGGTCGGTACCTGTCTTTAGCGGTTGCAGGGCGTTCATCCAGTACGAAACGGTGAGCTGGTTATGCCCCGCCTCATCGGCCCGTTCTATATAATTCCAGCTGGACCACAGCTTGCGCCGCTTAGGCATGTGGGCAGGGTCGGTATGCAGAACG
>Ga0316187_10003907_pt1 | contig 12932 bp, 12 predicted proteins | sample CroRivburrow1_MG_FD_204927 | JGI IMG/M metagenome (GOLD analysis project Ga0316187, IMG submission 204927) | Coastal sediment microbial communities from Maine, United States - Cross River worm burrow 1 | ecosystem: Environmental > Aquatic > Marine > Coastal > Sediment | place: USA: Maine...
GGACGACGAAGTCGATGCCGTCGTCGCGGTCGCGGATCTCGTAGCTGAGGTTGTCGGTCCAGAGCCGGCAGAAGCGCTCGACCCGCTCGAGGGAGTTTCGGGTGGTCGGCGCCGACTTCCAGGCCAGCCCGAGGGCGCCGTAGTCATCAGGCCGCATCAGCGGAGCGACCTTCAACGGCAGCTCGTGGGCGTTGTCCATCGTCGCGGCTATTCGCTCGAGGAGGTCGTAGTAAGCATCGTCCGCGATCATCTGGGTCACGTCGAGGGCATCGTCCGGTTCGAGTCCGACCGAGCACAGCAAAGCCTGTCCATCCACCGACTCCCCGGCGGCCTGGACCATTCTGCGGGCGAAAACGGCCGTTACATACCCCAATGTCCGTTGCTCTCGAGCTCTGCAACACAAGGTCGGGAGCCGGCCATTCCGGATCGTGGGGCGGGGGCGGCGAGGTTTCCTACGCCGCGGCTGCCATCAGGAAGCAGGCGGCCGCGGCCAGCGACGCCGCCGTCCGAACGTGGTTCCACCGGGTCCAGCGGACCAGGTAGGTGTTCCACAGGGACTCGGCCGCGGCTTCGTCCGGACCGACCGCTGCCAACCGTTCGTTGAGGGGCACGTTGCCGGCGATGGTGACTCCGAGGCAGCCGACGAGGTAGAGGGCGCCGCCTGCGGCTACCGGTACGAGGGCCACCGCTGTGTCGGCGAGCAGCGAGAGGACCACGGCGGCCGCACACAGCACGCCCGTCCCGAAGAACGCCAGCATGAACATGGGGTTGATGACGACGACGTTGATCGACTGCATGGCCGCGATGCCCTCGCGGGGCGCGAGCCGCCCCAGGGCCTGCATGACGAAGGTCGAGAACGCGTAGAAGATCCCGGATACCAAAGCGGCGCCGACCGCTGAGGCGAGCAGCAGCGGTGTCACGGTGCACCTCCGGCGACCCCGGTGGGCTCGACGGGCGAGACTGAAGGGTTTCCGCTCGGGGCGGGTGCGTGCCAGACACCGGTCGCCGCCACCGCCCGGGCGTAGTCGGCGAAGTCGCGAGGGGGCCGGCCCAGGGCCTGTTGCACACCGTCGGCGGTGGCGGCGTTTCGGCCGTCCAGCACCGTCTCGAACAGGTACCGAATCAAGTCCACGATCTGCTCGGGGACCTGCTGCTCGAGCATGCCGCGGACATAGGCTTCGGCCGAGATCTGCTCGTAATGCAGCTCGCGGCCGGTCGCCGCGGCGATCTCGCCGACGGCCTGGGCGAGGGTCATCAGGCGGGGGCCGGTCACCTCGTAGATCCGCCCCTCGTGGCCGGGTTCGGTCAGGGCGGCGACGGCGACGTCCGCGATGTCGTCCGCGTCGACGAAGGGCTCGAGCACGGCGCCCGCTGGCAGCGCGAGGACACCATCGAGCAGCGGCTCCAGGAAGTATCCCTCGCTGAAGTTCTGGTTGAACCAGCTGGCCCGGATGACGGTCCAGGCGGGGTTGGTGTCCAGGACGATGCGCTCGCAGCGCTGGGCCTCTTCCTCGCCTCGGCCCGACAGCAGCACCAGCCGCCGGACGCCACGGTCGGCGGCCAGACGCGTGAGCTCGCGGATTGCAGGGGGCGCCTCGGGCACGGCGAGGTCCGGCGAGTACGGTACGTAGGCCGCGGACACGTCCGTCAGGGCTGCGGCCCATGTCTCCGGGTCGTCCCAGTCGAAGCGGGTCTCGCCGGAGCGCGAGGCGACGCGGGTGGCGACGCCTCGGGCGGCGAGTGTGTCGGCGACCCGGCGGCCGGTCTTCCCGGTGCCGCCGATGATCAGGATGGGCATGTCTTGCTTTGTCATGGTTTCCTCCGTCGGTCGGTTGTGTTCGATCCATCTGGTCGACATGGAGAAAGATAACGACTGATCGCGATCGAGACTTGATCGCAAGCGCCAAGGTCTTGACCGGCGCCGCCACGCCGCTGGACGGGTGGACGGTGCCACCCTTCGCATTCCTCGCATTGTGAAGGTCTTGTCGCCCAACAATGCTCAGATGGGTGCCAGATGGGTGCCACGGATGGATGGGTGCCACGTACACATTTGCACACTTGTTTGGAGGGTCGTCGGTTGGTGCGAGGTTCCGCATCAGGCGCTTCTGATCTCGAAGATCAGTGCTGTCCGGACTGAGTGATTGATTGGGTCATCGCTTGAGGTGGATCCGGGGGGATAAGGAAACACCGGTTTCCGGAGGCGATACGCGATGATCACCGAGGGAAATGCTCGAGAAGGTCGGCCCTCCACGCTCACTCAGGCTCAGAGGAATCGGACGGGTCTCAGCCCAACCGATCAAGGGCGAAACGAAATCCGAGCACCGCGGCGCCGGCGGCGCACAAGAGGCCGACCGCAAAACAGGTCAGGACGGTTCGCGAAGCACGCCACAACGATGCCTCGTCGGTGCTGCGCTCGAAGCCGCGCCCGCGCCTCACCACCACGATGATGCAGAAGAGATTCACAAGCACAGCGGCGCCCCCGAGTGACACCTTGACCATGAGCAGCGGTGTCACCGATTGCGTCAGCACCAACAGGGTGGCTCCGGTGCCGATCACCGCCAGCACCAGCGGCAACTCGACAAGGAGATCGATCCAGTAGTGGAACCGGATCGTGGCGGCGTGCAGCTCCCGGCGCCGAAACGGCAGGAGTTCCACAACCGCCTCGGTGGCAACCACCCCGCCCCACATCGAGAGCACGACCAGGTGAGTCATGGCCACGAGATTGAACGCATGCGGTTCCATATTCGAACCTCCGCTGATCCTGTTTTAAAGACGGTTTCTGCTCCGAGCAAGTTTGCCACTGACGTTGGAGGGGTGCAATCAGGATTCGCCGCGAGGTCGGGCGCTGAGCTCGAGTTCGGAATTTACGACGTGCGGCATCGACCTCGAAACCTCCGTGCGCTCCCGGCGCACCATCAATGGTGAGCTTACGGGGATCCGGGGAGCGCTCCTGCTCGGGGCGCTCGACCAGGTGGATGGCCTCAAACCGCAGGCGGCGCAGACACCGCCGAGCCCGATGGAATCCAACCTAGTCGCCGGCGTCGTAGACCCGCCACATGTCGTCGTCGTCGTAGATCTTCTCGGTGTCGTCGACGTGCATCGCGTCGAGCTCGAAGTCGCGGTAGGCCCCTACCTCCGCGGCGGCCTCGGCGAAGGCCTCGTGCTGAATCAGGGCGCTCATGATTTCGTTGGTCCCGGTCCAGATCTGGGCCAGCCGCATGTCGCGAACCGCGCGTTCGATGGGGTAGACGTCGGTGTATCCGATGCCGCCGGTGATCTGCATGGCGAGGTTCGCGACCTCCCAGCCGGCGTCGGTGACCGCCTTCTTGGTCTCCGAGACGAGACGGCGCAGATTCGGCGCACCGGCGTCGGCGGCGCGGGCGGCCTGATAGACCATCGCGCGTGAGACGTCGAGCCTGGTCTGGGCGTCGGCAACCATGAAGCTCACGGCCTGGAACTTCCGGATCGGGCGGCCGAAGGCCTTGCGCCGGCTGGCGTACTTCATGGCCACATCGAGGCACCCCTTCATCCCCCCGAGGATCGGCGCCGCGCTGCACAGCCGCTCGGGGACCATCATGGTGTTGAAGACCTCGGCGCCACCGTGCAGTGAACCGATCAGGTTCTCCTTCGGAACCTCGACATCACGAAAGACGACGCGGCCGGTGCCGCCGCCGCGGGTTCCCATTAGCCCGTAGAGGTACTTGACCTCGACGCCGGGTCCGCGATCGATGAGCATGGCGCTGATCCGGCCGTCGGGAGGGGCCTGCTCGTCATGGTTCGTGCGGACGTAGGCGAGAAAGAAGTCAGCCCCCTCGGCGCCGACGATGAACCGCTTCATCCCGCGAACGACGAAGTGGTCGCCCCGATCCTCGGCGCGGCTCGACGCCCCGAAGAAGTCGGAGCCGCCGCGCGGCTCGGTGAGCGCCTCGGCCGCGACCTTTTCGCCCGCGAGCATGGGCGCGAGGTACCGCTGCTTCTGCGCCTCGGTACCGAAGGTGTTGATCGCCTCGCCGACGATGGACGGCATGACATAGCAGCAACCGGCGGCGGTGCCGAGCACGCCGACCTCTTCCATGGCGGCGCATTCGGCGACCCAGGGCAGGGCGCGCCCGCCATACTCCGCTGGAAACCTCAGGCCGAGGGTGTTGCGGTGGGCGAAGGTCTCGTAGAGCTCGCGCGGGTATCGGATCTCGTCTCGATCCATCCGGCGGAGGTACTCCGGGTCGACCTCGGTCTTGACCAGCTCACGCAGCTCGTCGCGCACTGCCCGGGACGGGCCGTCGAGCATGAAATCGTACATGGCGACCTCCTCGATGGTGGTGATCAGGGTTTTCGGAGACCAGTGTAGGCGAACTCCGGAGAAATCGGGTGCGGGCCATTGTGAAGGTCTTGTCACCCAGAAATGTTAATAGTGCGAAGGGTGGTGGCACCTAACGGAGCGGTTGGAGGAGCTGCGACCTTTGTTGCAGATTGATCTGCTGCCCGGGGAGGTTGAGTGAGAGTTCTGTCTTATGGCGGCGCTTGGTCGGCTGTTCTCCAGAGACGTCGATTTTTTTGAAATTCTTTGTGTTGAACGAGGCCCATACGGCCCTTCACGGCGTCACGGAAGACCAGGCTGAAGTGGTGCCGCTCTCGAAACCATCGGCGAAGAGGCCGACCATCGGTCCGATGTACTCGGTGGCGATCACCAGATCGTCAAACCAGACGCCGCAGGTGGGGTCCGAGTCGACATAGTGCTCGAGCCAGACGTAGTTGAGGTTGAGTTCCGGGACGGTGCGCCAGCGGAAGCCCTCGAAATCGGTGCAGCAGGGGGTGCCGGAGCCGTTCGGGTCGCACGGTCCCGATGGCGTGCAATCGGCATTCGGCCAGAAACCGTCCCAGATCCACTCTCCACGGGGAAAGCCGGGGCCGAGGTGGTTCTTCCGGACTCCGTCGATCCAGAATGCCTGCTCTCCGTTGGAAGCCGAAACCGGATCATTCATCTTGACCATGAACTCGATGCAGACCCACTGACCGCGGTGCGCGGTGTGGGGTGAGGGCTTGCCACTGAATGTGTTGCCCCAGTAGCTGCCACCCGGGTTGGTCCTCATCTCCATCCAGTAGGTGTAGAAGGCCCATGCCCACCAGTCGCCGAAGGGCTCGATCCCGGTTGAGAAGCGCTCGTCGCCCACGGGTCTGATCCCCGCCCTCGGCCAGGGCCAGGCAGTGGAGGGGTTGTGTCCGCCCAACCATGGCCAGTGGTGCACGTTGCTGCATTCGGTTTCGAGCTTGGCGTAGTAACGGACATAGAGCTGGTCGTGGCCGGGCAGGAGGCGGTTGTAGAGATCCGCCGAGCCATCAAAGAAGACGGACTGGGTCCCGCCGGAACCCGCGGGTGTGTCCGACGAAAACGACATCCTGACCGAGTTGGCGGTGGACTCCCACCCGGCGAGAAGATCGGCGATGGTGCCCTGTTCGAAGTCTTCGGTGAACTGGACCGCCGCGGCCGTTTCGATGTCGACATCATTGGGGTACCTGGCGGCGATCCCGAACTCGACGCGGCCGGGGAGGCCTGGCTCCGCGGTCACGTCGGCGGTGCACACTGCCGGTCCGGTTCCAGCTGCGACAAGGAGTCCGAACACGGCCGCCATGCCGATTGTCGTGGTGGCTCGGCTCTCCATGCTCGGCTCCTCTCCGATGGTCTCGGTTGGCGCGCGATTCCAGTCATCCGAAGATACCGCTCATCACGTTCGTGAACCGTGCCTGGTGTCACACGGCGGTGCGATGGGTGGCTCTCCTTGAATCGGTATGACGGGGGTTACGTGAGACTCATGCAAAAAGGGTGGCACCCATAAGTGCCACCCTTCGTGTTCTTTTCTTGCGACCGAGTTGCGATGGCTCGTGCCGGGTCAGATGTCAGAACCTATCGAGGTTCATCACCTTGTTCCACGCCGCCACGAAGTCGTTGACGAATTTCACCTGCGCGTCGTCGCTGGCGTAGACCTCCGAGATGGCTCGGAGTTGCGAGTTCGAACCGAACACGAGATCCACGGACGTGGCGGTCCACTTGAGCTCACCCGTCTCGCGGTCTCTTCCCTCGTAGAGGTAGTCGCCTTCGGCGGACTTCTTCCACTCCGTGCTCATGTCCAGCAGGTTGCCGAAGAAGTCGTTGGTCAGCATGCCCGTCTGTTCGGCCGGGACACCGTGCTTCGAGTTCTCGAAGTTGGCGCCCAGCACTCGCATGCCGCCGACGAGAACAGTCATCTCGGGAGCGGTGAGCGTGAGTTGGTTCGCACGGTCGACGAGCTCCACCTCGGGGCGGCGGTAGTGCTCCTCGGCGACGTAGTTGCGGAAGCCGTCGGTCATCGGCCGGAGCATGGCGAAGGACGCCTCGTCGGTCATCTCCTGCGTCGCGTCCGTACGGCCCGGCGTGAACGGAACCGTCACGTCGAAGCCGGCCTTCTCGGCCGCGACCTCGACAGCCGCGTTTCCTCCCAGCACGATCAGGTCCGCGAGTGAGACCTTCTTGCTGCCGGACTGCGAACTGTTGAAGTCCGTCTGGATCCGATCCAAGGCCGCGAGCACGTTCGCCAATTCTGTCGGTTCGTTGACTTCCCAATCCTTCTGCGGCGCGAGGCGGATGCGTGCCCCGTTGGCTCCTCCGCGCTTGTCGCTGTCGCGGAAGGTCGACGCCGAAGCCCAGGCGGTCGAGACCAGCTGAGAGACCGTGAGGTCCGAGTCGAGGATCTCGGTCTTGAGCTTCGCAATGTCCTTGTCGTCGATCAGCTCGTAGTCGACGGCCGGGACTGGATCCTGCCAAAGCTGCACTTCGGCAACCTCCGGGCCGAGCAGACGCGTCACGGGACCCATGTCACGGTGTGTCAGCTTGTACCAGGCGCGCGCGAAGGCGTCCGCGAATTCGTCCGGGTTCTCGTAGAAGCGTTTGGAGATCTCGAGGTAGCTCGGGTCCTTGATGAGCGCGATATCCGTCGTGAGCATCATCGGTTTGTTGAGCTTGCCCTCGATGTGCGCGTCGGGCACGTTCGCCGGACCCGTGGGAGTCCACTGCCACGCACCGGCCGGGCTCTTCGTCAGTTCCCAATCACGGTTGAACAGGTTCTGGAAGTAGCCGTTCGACCACTGGATCGGGGTGGCCGTCCACGCGCCCTCCAGGCCACTGGTGATCGTGTCGGCGCCCTTGCCGGTGGCGTAGGAGCTCTTCCAGCCGAAGCCCTGCTCCTCGATGGGAGCCGCCTCGGGCTCGGGTCCGACGTACTTCGCGCTCGCGGCGCCGTGGGACTTTCCGAGCGTGTGACCGCCGGCGATGAGGGCGACAGTCTCTTCGTCATTCATGGCCATACGCGCGAAGGTGGTGCGGATGTCTTTGGCTGCGGCCAGCGGATCCGGCTTACCGTTCGGGCCTTCGGGATTAACGTAGATGAGGCCCATCTGCACGGCGGCCAGAGGATTCGCGAGCTCGCGGTCGCCGGAGTATCGGGCGTCGGCCAACCACTCGCCTTCGGGGCCCCAGTAGATGTCTTGCTGCGGCTCCCATACGTCCTCGCGACCGCCGCCGAAGCCGAACGTTTCGAGACCCATCGACTCGAGCGCGGCGTTGCCGGCCAGGATCATCAGGTCGGCCCAGGAGATCTGCTGGCCGTATTTCTGCTTGATCGGCCAGAGCAGGCGACGAGCCTTGTCGAGGTTGGCATTGTCGGGCCAACTGTTGAGCGGCGCGAAGCGCTGCGTCCCGTCCGAGGCGCCGCCGCGGCCGTCGGTCACGCGGTAGGTGCCGGCGCTGTGCCACGCCATCCGGATGAAGAGCGGCCCATAGTGGCCCCAGTCGGCGGGCCACCAGTCCTGCGACGTGGTCATCAACTCGTTGATGTCCTTCTTCAGGGCATCGAAGTCGAGTTTGTTGAACTCGTCGGAGTAGTCGAAAGTCTCGCCCATCGGATTGCTCTTGAGCGAGTTCTGGTGAAGGATCTGAAGGTTCAGCTGATTCGGCCACCAGTCCTGATTCGACATGGTGCCCGTCGCCATGGGCCTGTAGTCATCGTCCTTCCCGGATTCGGCGGCTGGTGAATCCTGGGCGACAACGGGGATGGCGGCACACAGCAACACGACAAGCATGACTGCGCGGGAAAGGCGGTTCTTCGAGGTCATGATTTCTCCTTGATATGGACGTGCCCGGCACGCGCAGGCGTGCCGGGCATCTTTGCTTCACCGACGCTGTTTCAGCCGGCTGGAATCATCACAGTGTCGATCACGTGAATGACGCCGTTCGAGGCCATGACATCGGTCTTCAGTACGGTTGCGTTGTCGACCATGACCGAACCGCCCTTGACCTTGATCCTGACGTCCGAACCCTCCACAGTGGTCGCCTGAGTCAACTTGACCACCTGGTCTGCGGTCACCTCGCCGGAAATGACGTGATAGAGCAGGATGATCTTGAGCTTGTCCGGGTCGGCGAGCAGGGCCTCGACGGTGCCGGCGGGCAGGTTGGCGAAGGCTTCGTCGGTCGGGGCGAAGACGGTGAACGGGCCGTCCGACTTGAGGGTGTCGACGAGTCCGGCCGCCTTCGCGGCGGCGAGCAGAGTGTTGAACGATCCGGCGGACACGGCCACGTCCACGATGTCGCCCGTGGTCATGCTCGCCTTTTCGGCGTGGCTGTGTTCGTCGCCGACCCCGCAACTCCCGCAGTGGGCGAACGCCGGGGTGACTGACAGTGCGAGTACGATGGTGAGAATTCCTGCAAACTTTTTCATTGTGCCCTCCAGATGGCTACATCTCGTTGTTATGCGATCCGTAGAGTGGAACGCCGACGCGATTGAGACTTATTCCATTCGACCGCATCGGCATGGGTGCCGGTCACGGAGTTTCTTGGTTCCGATTGTTGCCGACGGATGGGGGCGGATGCCGCCCCACGCATTGATGCACTGTGGGTTCGGATTTCGATGGCTTCGACCCTTGGCGCTGACAAAGAACTCGACTTCGAGGACGCGGTCGCGGAGGCCCCATGACTGGCGGGAGATGCCCTTGCCGGTGAGTTGGCGATGGAGGTGTTACCGGAGTCGAAGGTCTCTTCCGCGAAGACCGGTCGCCGTGGGGCGAGAAAGACGCTCGATCGGCGGGGGCCGACGAAGTCGCGGGCGGCCAGGTCGGAGGGGCGGGGCCAATCGGCGCCGTCGGACGGGAGGCCGATGGGGATGTCGAGGGCCGGTACAAACCTCAGGCCGTACTCGGGGTGGAGATACCGAAGCCGAATGGCGGGAAGCGTCAGCTCGGGATACCGACGGTGGTAGACAGGCTGATCCAGCAGGCGATATTGCAGGCGGTCCAGCCCACTATCGACCCGACGTTTTCCGAGCACAGCGTCCACGGTTGTCCCGTTTCACGGCGATCGGCAACAAAGACGAGAAGGGTCCTGACCCACTCGATGCCTCCAAGAGCAAGGACAAGCTGTGCCAACCGGGCGACCCACGCCCACCCGGCGGCGGCAGTCAGGACAAGTGAGCTGACATCGACGGCCGTCAGGTGAGCAGGAGACAGAGTCGAAGCAGCGACACGATGTCGCGATTCCAACAGCGTTCGCCGCTGCCACCGTCGACCTGAGCTTCGGCGGTCCGAATTTCGTGCTCCTGCCGAAGGTGTTCGGGAGCCGAATCCGAAGCAGCAGACTCGCACAGCGGGGCGCTTGTCTCTTCATCGCTGGAACGGATGGCGGCGTGGGTCCGACCCGGATCCATCCCGTCGATCGCCAGAGCCTGATCGAGCGTTGAACTCTGAACACCGCCGTCGAAGAAGGTGACGGCCACCACCGAAATGCCCGTCGCGGCCCAGAGTAGGCCACCAATCACCGAGAAAACCACCAGTTCACGTTTCATGATCTCAACATACGGCGTCATTCTGGCCTCGCCAGCCCAGTCCCCAATTTCTTACCGTTTGGTTACCGGGACGATGGGCAGGATCGGTACCAGGTACAAACGGGTAGATGGGTGCCGGGTCCGGAGATCCGCAGTTTCGGTGTGCAACCACGGAACTGCGGATGTGACACCCTTGACCCATAATCGCCATGTCACCCTGAGCGGAGCGAGCTCCGACGTCGCGGAGTCGAAGGGTCTCCCGAGGGCACGCGGATCGTTCCTACACTCTGCGGCACGAGATCGGCAGGAACGATGCCCCAACCCTCTGGGGACCCGCAACTCGCTCCGCTCGCTCAGAATGACATGAAGGGGGGATCGCTCTTCGCAGGAGTTCTCGATACCGCTGAGGGCCTGTGTTCAGGTTGGTTGTCGCGCCGAACTCGAGATTCGAGCCGCGAAAGAGGGAATGTCGTGAGCTTGGATTTCGTCTCACTTGGTGGAGGTGCGCATGGCCACTGTCTGTATCACCGGAGCGAATCGTGGAATCGGGCTCGAGTTCGCTCGTCAGTTCAGCGAGCGTGGCGACGAGGTCGTCGCCGCCTGCCGCACCGCGTCCGAAGGGTTGGCTGGTCTCGGGGTGCGCATCGTCGACGGGGTGGATGTCACCGATGATGCCGCCGTCGGGCGCCTGGTCGACAGCCTGAACGGTGCGCCGGTCGATATTCTCGTCAACAACGCCGGGTTGTTGTCCGACGAGTCGTTGGACGACCTCGACTTCGACCGGATGAGACGCCAGTTCGAGATCAACAGCCTGGGGCCGCTGCGGGTCACCGCTGCCCTGCGGCGAAACCTCGGAACCGGCTCGAAGGTGGCCATCGTCACCAGCCGAATGGGCTCCATCGAGGACAACACCTCGGGGGGCCGATACGGCTACCGCATGTCCAAGGCAGCGGTGAACATGGCGGGCCGGTCGCTCACGCATGATCTTCGACCCGACGGGATCGCGGTGGTGATTTTGCACCCGGGCTTTGTCCGCACCGAAATGACCGGAAACACGGGGCTCATCGACCCACCCGAATCGGCGGCCGGGTTGATTGCACGGATCGACGAGCTGACTCTCGAAACCTCGGGTGGGTTCCGGCACGCCAACGGCGAACTTCTGCCCTGGTAGGCGGGCGCCCGCGCGTCTTGGAGCGCCGATATTTCCGCTTTCATGTCACCCTGAGCGAGAGAGTCCGACGACCGAGTCGAAGGGTCTCCCGAGGGCACGCGTAAGAGTGCCAGGTTCGCATATTCATAGATTCGGTGGGCGGGTGGATCGAGAATGTACGAATGTATGAACCCGGCACCCTTTCGGTGGGTGGCTGCCGTTTTGGTTTCAATTGAGGATTATTGGCGCCACCAGCAGCGTTATGCCTGGTTGGAGGCTCAGATGGCTGTAGAATTCGATTTCTCGATGCTTGACGGGATGGATGTGCTCGACCTCGCGTGTTTCATCGAACGAGAGGCTGCGGAGAACTACTCACAGTTGGCCTCCTGGGCCGAGAGCAACAGCCCGGATGCAATGGCCTTCTTCGAACGAATGGCTCGACTCGAGGGTCAGCACGACAGTCAGATCGAAGAGCGCAGGAGAGCACTGTTCGGCGATCAGCCCTCCCGCTACATCGACTGTGCACCTTGGGAGGTGGAGGTGCCCGACTACGACAAGGTCGGCTCCTCGTTCACCCTCGAACAGGCATTTGCTCTCGCACTCGGCGCCGAGGAACGCGCGGAAGCCTACTTTCGTCAGGCGGTGGACTACATTTCCGATCCTCAGACGGTGGAGATTCTCGAGGGCCTCGCTGAGGAAGAACGCGAACACCAGCGTCTGCTCAAGAAAGAGATGACCTCGCGCTGATTCGATGGACGCGATCGTCGAGTCCCGCCTCGGCCACATGATCGCGCATCACCTCGAGGGCGCGTTCGTCCACGTCGATACCGATGACCGTCCCCCCGCTCAGCCGCGCCAGCTCGATCGACGGCGCGCCCGTGCCGCAGCCGATGTCCAGGATGCGGCGGGGTCGGGATTCCGCGGGCGGCAGCATCGCGTAGGCCCTGCGGGTGTGCTCCAGGAACGAGGCCCGCAGCTCACGAACGCCGAGCTCCCGGTCGAGTTCGTCGGAAATGGCCACCGGACGATGGTAGTCGATTCGGGTGCATCGGGTCCGAAGCGCATCAGTCCTTGAAGGGTGGCACCTGTCAAAGCGGGGACGTCGGCGGCGACTGCGAAACCGTTGAGCATCAAAACCCGGCGGGTCCAACCGATCGCTCGAGAAGAACCTCCTGCCCGACGTCAGGGAGAACTGCCGGGCGGAGCTCGCCCGACTCCAACACCAGGAAATACAGAGACGGATCGGAGAGATCACGATCGAAGTGGAAGGCGATCCGCGTCGGACCGTGTTCGTTCTCCGCCAGGATTTCCGCCCTGAGCAGGCCCCGGTCGACAGTGGTGCCGGTCCGGAGCCGGTTCTTGGGATCCCTGTAGAGCGCTTCGAAAAGACTTCTGAGCATCACGCCTCCGTCCTCGACCTCCAGCTCCAGTGTCCGTGGTCCGGTACGCCTCAGGGTGTGATCATAGGGTGCGATCGAAAGCGGTCGCCAGCTCTTGGGGGTCGGCCCGTCGAGGTACGCGATGATCACCGGGAGGTACACACTCACGATGTAATCGGGGGCGAATACGAGGATGGTCTCCTTCGACCCGGCGTCGGCGACGACCTGCGACCCGGCGGTTGCCTGTGCTCGGCGGCTGGTATCAATCACCATGGTCTGAATCAACACTGCGAAAATCGGCGCTAGAACGAGATGAACCAGGGCGAGAAATCCTCCTGTGCCCACCAGCAGCCAATTCCGCCGGGCGCGCAGGGATTCGTGGGCCTCGACAAGCACCACAGCCAGCGCCGCGGCAAGCCCGACTCCAGGGACGAGCAACATCCTGTCTGAAGGAAACACTGCGGCGACCGGCAAGAACGACAGCGCACTACCGGCCACGAGCCACCGCAGCCCGTTATTGACGGTGTCATCCCGTTCGCCTCGCCGAGAGCGAAGCGC
>Ga0316187_10003909_pt1 | contig 12928 bp, 10 predicted proteins | sample CroRivburrow1_MG_FD_204927 | JGI IMG/M metagenome (GOLD analysis project Ga0316187, IMG submission 204927) | Coastal sediment microbial communities from Maine, United States - Cross River worm burrow 1 | ecosystem: Environmental > Aquatic > Marine > Coastal > Sediment | place: USA: Maine...
ACAAAAAAGGAACGAACATCCTGTTCGATCCCATCCATTAAACCTTCAAAGGTATTTAGAGGTTGGCGACCCAGTCGAGCACAGTTTGCGTAACTGCCTCGATGGACTGGCCCGAAGAATCCAGAATCCTGGCGTCCTCTGCTGGCCTGAGTGGCGCTACCGATCGCTCGGAATCGCGCTTGTCACGGCCCTCTATGTCCCGCGAAAGGGCGGCAAGGCTAACATCCAAGCCCTTGTCTTTCAACTGCTTATGGCGCCTTCTGGCCCGCTCCTCAGCACTCGCCGTCAGGAAGATCTTCAGACCGGCATCGGGGAACACGTGGGTGCCCATATCACGCCCGTCGGCGACCAGTCCCGGAGGTCGCTGAAAGCCACGCTGGCGCTCGAAAAGTGCCTCCCGAACCAGCGGAATCCGGGCTACTGTCGAGGCTCCCGCCCCGGCCTCTTCAGTCCTGATTTCGCTGGTAACGTCCTCGTCACCCAGCCAGATTCGCTCCTCGCCGTCTTCATTACTGTCGAATCGCACGTTCAGCTCGAAAGCCAGATGCGCCAGTTCTTCGCCGTTTTCCAGAGAAACGCCCGATTTCCGCGCCGACAGCGCGACGAGGCGGTAGAGCGCTCCACTATCCAGCAAATGGTAGCCCAATGCATCGGCCACACGCCGCGCAATCGTGCCTTTCCCGGAGCCGCTGGGCCCGTCAATAGTAATTACAGGAACAGTCACGGTGGCTCCCCATCACGTTGTTCAATCTCAGCGCCGATGCTTGACATGAGCTCCGGGAATTCCGGAAATGAAGTATCCACATTGTCTACGCCCCGAATAAGAACCTCCCCCTCTGCGACTGTTCCGGCCATGGCCAGGGACATCGCGACCCGATGGTCGTGGAAGCTCTCAACTTCGCCGCCTGCAAAACGCCCACCATGGACGACCGCGCCATCAGGCGTCTCGTCAACCCGAATTCCGAGCCGCCGCAGGCCGTCCGCCATCGCCGAGATGCGGTCACTTTCTTTAACCCGTAATTCCTCCAGGCCAGAGAAGGTCGTGGTGCCCTGCGCTGCGGCAGCGGCTACGAACAGTGCCGGAAATTCGTCAATTGCCAGCGACACAAGCCTGGGGTCCACAGGTCCTCCTTGCAGTCGCGATGCACGAACCCTGATGTCCGCAACAGGCTCCTCACCCAGCAACCGGGAATTCTCCAGCGTAAGATCCGCTCCCATGCCCTTCAGGATGTCGATAACCCCAGTTCGCGTCGGATTGATGCCGACATTTTCTATAAGGATTTCCGCGCGTTGCGACAATAAGGTACCAAGGATTATGAAGGTCGCCGAAGACAGGTCCCCTGGCACCTGAACCGGGCAAGCTCGCAGAACCTGCCCGCCAGCGATGGAGACTGTTCCGTTCCGCGCGGAAATTTCCGCGCCCATCGACGCAAGCATACGCTCCGTGTGATCCCTCGTTACGGCTGGCTCCGTTACTGAAGTAATTCCATCTGCGTAAAGTCCAGCCAACAGAACTGCCGATTTCACCTGCGCACTCGCTATCGGCAGGTCGTAGTGAATAGCGTGCAAGCGCAAGCCGCCGGATAACTGTAGCGGCGGCGTTCCATCGCAATCGCTTTCAATCGCAGCGCCCATCATGGTCAGCGGTCTGATCACTCGTCCCATGGGCCGGCCAGTCAGAGACTCATCTCCCGTAAGCGTGCTGGAAAAACGCTGCCCGGCCAGCAAGCCTGCCATCAGGCGCATGGCCGTACCGGAGTTGCCGAGATCGAGATCCCGGTCCGGTGCCTGCAGGCCATCACGACCGACGCCTTCTATCAGGAGCTCTGTTGGACCAGGCTGTTCAATGCTGACCCCGAGCGCACGCATTGCCGCGGCGGTTGCGAGGCAGTCATCACCTGCCAGGAAACCGGAAACTTCCGTGCGACCCTCAGCGATACTCCCGAGCATCAATGCTCGGTGCGAAACCGACTTATCACCGGGAACGGTGACCGTGGCATTGTGAAGCGGCGATGGCGTGACGATGAAGTCCATCGAGCAGGCAGGTCAGCCTATCGCCTTCGGGTAGGCCCCGAGCACCTTGAAGAGCGAGGCGCTTTTTTCGAGATCTGCCAGCGCGTGGGAAACCGGTGGTTCTTCCGCGTGCCCTTCGACATCAATGAAGAATACGTAGTCCCATTTCTTCCGGCGCGATGGCCGCGACTCAATGCGTGTCATGCTGACGCCGTGCTTCGCAAGCGGCTGCAACAGGCTGTGCAATACACCAGCTCCGCCCGCCGTATCGCTGGTCGAAACCAGGAGCGTGGTCTTGTCGTCGCCACTTGCAGCCAACAGGTTACGGCCTATGACCAGGAAACGGGTCGCGTTGTCAGGGCGATCTTCGATGTTGTTGACCAGTATCTTGAGCTCGTAGACATCGGCGGCAACTTCCGGGCCGATCGCAGCAGTCCCATCTTCATCGCGCGCGCGGCGGGCACCGGCCGCATTGCTCGACATGCCAATGAGTTCAACCTGCGGCAGATTCTCGCGTATCCAGCCGCGGCACTGGGCCAGCGACTGTTCATGGGCGCAAATGCGCTCGATTTTGTCGAGACCCTTGTGCCTGCTCATCAGGTGCTGCTCGATCTTGAGCTCTATCTCGCCGGCGATCTTGAGTGGCGACGTCAGGAACATATCCAGAGTATTGTTGACCGACCCTTCCGTCGAATTCTCGATTGGCACTACACCGAAATCGGCGACACCACATTCGACTTCCTGGAATGTCTCGTCAATCGTGTGGAAAGGCAGCGCACGAACGGAATGTCCGAAGTGTTTGTGGACCGCCGTCTGTGTAAACGTCCCTTCCGGGCCGAGGAAGCCGATCTTGAGAGGTTCCTGCTGTGCGAGGCAGGCCGACATGATTTCGCGGAAAAGACGGAGCATCTCCTCGTCGCGCATCGGACCGTCATTGCGATCCAGTACCTTGCGCAATACCTCCGCCTCCCGCTCCGGACGGTAGTAGTCCACCGCGGAAGCCAGGTCGCCCTTGGCGACACCAACTTGCTTCGCGATCTTCGCCCTGTCGTTGATCAGGTCCTGGAGACGCTCATCAATCGCATTGATTTCCCTGCGTATCTGCGCCAGATCCAGAGCGTCTGCTTTCTTATCCCCGCCTGCCATGCCTTTCCTGTTAGAAAACCTTAGAGGAATCCTCAGGTTACAGGCTTGCCGAGATTTCGCAACGTCAGAACGCCATCGATCGACCTGATCGCCTCGAGCAATTGCTCCGATGGCTCGCCGTTGACGTCGACGATTGTGTATGCGAGATCGCCGATGGACTTGTTCAGCAGGTCCTCAATGTTGAGGCCGGCTTCGGCGATGCAAGTTGAAATCTGGCCAACCATATTGGGAACGTTGCGATTGGCGACCGTGATGCGCCACGCATCCAGTCTTGGCAGACGCGCATGCGGATAATTCACCGAATAGCGAATGTTGCCGTTCTCCAGGTAGTCCTTGACGTTCTCGGCCACCATGATCGCGCAATTCTCTTCGGCCTCACCGGTAGATGCGCCGAGGTGTGGCAGCGCAATGACTTTCGGGTGCGCGATGAGTTTGGGTGTCGGGAAGTCCGAAACGAATGCGTGCAGCTTACCGCTGTCGAGCGCGGCCAACGCTGCGTCGTCGTCGACAACGCCACCTCGTGCAAAGTTGATCAGGACGCCGCCTTTGTTCATAAGTGCCAGTCGGTCGGCATTGACCATATTTCGTGTCGCATCGAGCAGCGGCACGTGACAGGTTACGAAGTCTGCGTGCTGGAACAACTGATCCAGCGTTTCAGCCTGATCGACGCCGGAGGACAGTTGCCAGGCATTCGTTACTGTAATTGCCGGATCGAAGCCGACGACTTTCATCCCCAGTGCAAGCGCTGCGTTCGCCACTTCGACGCCGATCGCCCCCAGGCCGATCACGCCTATTGTCTTGCCGGGCAATTCGAAGCCAACGAATTGCTTCTTGCCTGCCTCGACTGCCTTCTTGAGATCTTCACCCGTCTCTGTAAGCGTCTTGACGTACTCCCGGGCATTGCCGAGATTACGCGCCCCCATCAGCATGCCGCCGATAACGAGTTCCTTGACGGCATTCGCGTTCGCGCCGGGCGCATTGAAGACTGGCACGCCACGATGAGCAAGCTCATCGCAGGGAATATTGTTGGTGCCCGCTCCGGCGCGGCCAACCACCGCAACCGTGTCCGGAATATCCATGTCGTGCATGTTGTGTGAACGCAGCAGGATAGCGTCCGGGTGCGCGATCTCCGAGGCAATCTCGTAGCGTTCACGAGGCAGGCGCCGCAGCCCTTCCACGGCAATGTTATTGAGCGTTAGTACCTTGAACATCGTTGTTACCCATTAACCCTTTCAAATTCCGCCATGAAAGCGATCAGCGCTTCGACCGCCTCCTCGCTCACGGCGTTGTAAATAGACGCACGCATGCCGCCGACCGAACGGTGGCCTTTAAGGTTCGTAAGTCCGGCCGCCGCCGATTCTGCAAGGAAAGTCCTGTCGAGTGCATCGTCGGCGAGAATAAACGGTACGTTCATTCGAGACCGGCAGTCTTTGGCAACCGGGTTCGTATAAAAACCTGACTGGTCAATTGCCGCGTACAATTTTTCCGACTTGCGCCCGTTGACCTCCGCCATCGCCTCAACGCCGCCCTGGTCCTTGAGCCACTGGAACACGAGATCCGCTACGTACCAGGCGAACGTCGGCGGCGTGTTGGTCATCGAGTCCGACTCTGCGTAGGATTTCCAGGTCAAAAGGTGCGGGTTGTTCGGTCGCGCTCTTTCCAGCAGCTCGTTGCGCACAATAACGAGTGTGATTCCCGCCGGGCCGATGTTCTTCTGCGCTCCCGCGTAGATGACCCCGAACTGGCTGACATCGATCGGCCGCGACAGAATATTGCTGGACATGTCCGCCACCAGCGGCACATTGCCGCCCGGCACGAAGTGAAACTCAACGCCAGCAATTGTCTCGTTAGGCGTGTAGTGAAGGTACGCCGCATCATCCGAGCGCTGCCATTCCGATTCATCGGGAATGTAGGTGAAATTCCTGTCGGACGCGTCGGCGGCAACGTTCACATTGCAGAACTTCTGTGCCTCGCCAGCGGCCTTCTTGCCCCAGCTTCCCGTTACGACATAGTCAGTCGAGTCATCCGGGCCGGCCAGGTTTAACGGTGCCATGGCCATCTGCATCGTCGCCCCGCCCTGTGGGAACAGGACGCTGTAATCGTCCGGAACCTGCAACAGTTCTCGCAGATTCGTCTCGGCTCTTGCCGCCAATTCAACGAAATCCTTGCTGCGGTGGCTGACTTCCATGACAGACATGCCTGAGCCAAGCCAGTCTGGCAGGTCGTTGCGGATGGTCTCGAGTACTTCCAGAGGTAGTGCGGCAGGACCGGCACTGAAATTATGAACGCGCGACATGACGCTACTTTTCCTGATCAGGTGAGGGTGTGTTTAGGGCGGGTATTGTCACGATTTGCGGACGGGATTGCACTACCCGTTTCGGGGATTATTCGTCCTCGTCCTCGTCCACGCCCTCAATCGATTCAATACGTGCCAGGCCAACCAGCCGTTGTCCGCTTTCAACCCGAATGAGGCGTACACCCTGAGTATTGCGACCCATGACAGAAATATCGTCGACCCCGGTTCGTACCAGCGTGCCATTGGAGCTGATCAGCATGATCTCGTCCTCGTCGGCCACCTGCATCGCCCCAACCGTTCTGCCGTTCCGATCTGTCGTCTGGATGCCGATCACGCCCTGGCCTCCACGTCCCTGTACAGGGAAGTCGTCAACGGGTGTGCGTTTCCCGTAGCCATTCTCGGTGGCTGTCAGGATCAAACCCTCATGAATGATGGTCAGGCCAATAACCTCGTGGTCGTCAGGCAACTTGATGCCGCGTACGCCGGCTGCACCGCGCCCCATGGGCCGCACATCGGCTTCGGCGAAACGAATAGCCTTGCCGTGACTAGCCACGAGCAGGATCTCTGCATCGCCAGCCGTGATCGCAACATTGACCAGTTTATCGTCGCCACGCAGGTCAATAGCGATGATGCCGTTCGCACGCGGGCGCGAGAACTGACTCAGCGGTGTCTTCTTGACCGTTCCGCGGGACGTCGCCATGAAGACGAAGTGCCCCTCTGCGTACTCCTTGATCGGGAGTACCGCATTGATGCGCTCACCTTCATCCAGCGGCAGCAGATTCACAATCGGCTTGCCACGCGAACCGCGACTGGCCTGCGGGACCTGGTACACCTTGAGCCAGTACATCTTGCCGCGGCTCGAGAAGCACAGAATCGTGTCGTGCGTATTGGCCACGAACAGCTTGTCGATGAAGTCCTCATCTTTGACCTTGGTCGCCGAACGACCGCGGCCGCCGCGTTTCTGTGCCTGGTAGACATCAATCGGCTGAGCCTTGGCGTAGCCGCCGTGAGACAGCGTCACGACTACCTCTTCCTGCGGAATCAGGTCTTCTACGCTGAGGTCGGAGTGGTCCTGAACGATCTCGGTGCGGCGCTCGTCGCCGAACGCGTCACGCACGTCATTCAACTCGCCGCGGATGACCTTGAGAAGCAAATCCGGGTCTCCGAGAATATCAGAAAGCTCTTTAATTCTTTCCAATAATTCTTTGTATTCTTTAACTATTTTATCTTGCTCAAGCCCTGTCAGGCGATGCAAGCGAAGATCCAGGATTGCCTGCGCCTGGACCGCCGAGAGGCGGTACTTGCCGTCGGCCAGGCCGCTGCCATCCACGAGACCGTCGGGACGTGTGTCAGTATCACCGGCGCGCTCCAGCATGCCCGTGACTTCACCAGGCTGCCACGTGCGCTCCATAAGGCCGGTTTTCGCTTCGGCCGGTGATGCCGAGGCCTTGATGAGCGCGATCACATCATCGATGTTGGCGAGCGCAACCGTCTGCCCTTCCAGCACGTGGGCCCGGTCGCGAGCTTTACGAAGATCGAAAATTGTCCGTCGGGTCACTACCTCGCGACGGTGTGACAGGAACGCTTCAATTACCTGCTTGAGGTTCAGCAGTTTCGGCTGCCCCTCGTGCAGCGCCACCATGTTGATGCCGAACACGCTCTGCATTGGCGTCTGCTTGTAGAGGTTGTTCAGCACAACGTCGCTGACCTCTCCCGTCTTGAGCTCGATAACGATGCGCATGCCGTCCTTATCGGACTCATCACGCAACTCGCTGATGCCCTCGATACGTTTCTCGCGAACCAGGTCTGCGATCTTCTCGATCAGGCGCGCCTTGTTCACCTGGTATGGCAGTTCGGTGACGATGATGGCTTCTTTGCCGCGAGCGTTGATGATCTCGACTTTTGTCCGGGCGCGAATATGCACGCGTCCACGACCCGTGCGATAGGCGGAATAGATGCCCTGCGCACCGTTGATGATGCCGGCGGTGGGAAAATCCGGGCCCGGGATGTGCTCCATCAGGCCAGGTACGTCGATGGACGGGTCGTCTATTAGTGCGAGGCAGGCACTGATGACCTCGTTGAGGTTGTGTGGCGGAATATTCGTCGCCATGCCCACTGCGATGCCCGACGAGCCATTGACCAGCAGGTTTGGGACTCGTGTCGGCATAACCGACGGCTCCGATTCCGATCCGTCATAATTCTCGACGAAGTTGACCGTTTCCTTGTCGATGTCAGCGAGTAGCTCGTGCGCCACCTTGGCCATACGTACTTCTGTGTAACGCATGGCAGCCGGCGAGTCGCCGTCAACCGAGCCAAAGTTGCCCTGGCCGTCGACCAGCATGTACCGCATCGAAAATGGCTGCGCCATGCGTACGATCGTGTCGTACACCGCTGAGTCGCCGTGCGGATGGTACTTACCGATCACATCACCGACGACGCGGGCCGATTTCTTGTACGGCTTGTTGAAATCATTACCCAGCTCACGCATCGCGTGCAGGACACGGCGGTGGACCGGTTTGAGGCCATCCCGGACGTCCGGCAAGGCGCGACCTACGATGACGCTCATCGCGTAGTCGAGATAGGACTGCTGCATTTCGTCTTCGAGACTTACGGACAGCAATTCCTGGGCTACTTCAGACATACATCCTCTATTTTCTCTGCTCAAAATCGGAGCGCGGCCCCGTCCGGTGGGAGACGGAATCCAAAGGTCAAATTGATCCGGATTTCGAGCGGCTTAACTGGGACGAAATAATACCACAGACGCCCCCGAAACAGCACTTTTTAGAGGGCCTAAATCGGCCTGAAACGCAGCGCTGGCGCTGTCCTGTGCGACGCGTATACTGCGGCGACTATGCAGCACTGTGACACCCTGATCGTACCTCGCTGGTGCGTCCCCGTAGCGCCCGCCGGCGAGGTCCTCGAAGGCCATGCCGTGGCCGTTTCCGATGGCCGTATCGTCGCGATACTTCCCATCGAGCAGGCGCAAGCCCAGTACCAGCCGAGCGTACTCGTGGAACGTCCGGATCATGTGCTGATCCCGGGCCTCGTCAATGCCCATACACACGCAGCGATGACGCTGTTTCGCGGCCTCGCCGACGACATGCCACTCGAAGCGTGGCTGCACGAGGGGATTTGGCCTGCCGAACGCCAGTGGGTCAGCGCCGAGATGGTCCGGGATGGCACAGAGCTCGCCATCGCGGAGATGTTGCGCGGTGGCACTACCTGCTTCAGTGACCAGTATTTCTTTCCTGAGATCGTCGCTGAGGCCGCCGTGGACCTCTCAATGCGGGCCGTCGTGGCGACGCCTGTCGTGGATTTCCCGACCGGCTGGGCTTCCAACGCCGAGGAATATCTGCAAAAAGGCGCCGACCTGGTGCACGACCCGTACGCCGATCATCCCCTGATTACGACGGCATTCGCGCCCCATTCGACGTTTGCCTTGTCAGACGACTCTTTCGCCGCCTTGAGAGTCTTGGCGGATCAACTTGATGTGCGTGTCCAAATCCACCTGCACGAGTCTGCGACTGAGGTCGAAATCTCGTTGCGGGATACGGGGAAGCGACCTTTTGAGCGCCTGCGAGATGCCGGGCTGGTGAACTCCTCTCTCCTGGCGGTCCACGCGGTCCATCTGACTGATGACGAAATCGCCAGCTGTGCCGAGGCCGGCGTAAATATCGCCCACTGCCCGAATTCGAATCTGAAACTGGCCAGCGGAGTCGCGCCGATCACAAGTTTTCGCGATGCAGGCGTCAATGTAGCACTGGGCACCGACGGAGCAGCCAGCAACAACATGCTCGACCTGCTTTCCGAGATGCGCGCTGCCGCTCTGCTGGCTAAAGCAAACGCCGAGGACGCATCAGCCGTAAGCGCCTGCGAAGCCCTGCACATGGCGACGCTCGGGGGCGCACGGTCACTGGGTCTCGAGCACAGTATCGGCTCGATCGAGACCGGCAAATACGCCGACCTGGCCTGTATCGACCTGAACAGGCTGAACAGCCAGCCGGTTTACGATGTGGTATCTCAGATCGTTTACGCTGTGCACTCCGAACAGGTGACTGATGTCTGGGTCGCAGGTCGCCACCAACTGGATAACGGACGATTTACCCTCATAGATACCGATGATCTGCTTGCCCGCTGTAACGAATGGCATCAGCGCATCACCGCAACTGGCGAAATACAATAGGTACCCCATGGCAACCACGACTCACGATAACGTTGATCCCGCTGAGCTGGCCAAGTTCGATTCACTGGCAGCGCGGTGGTGGGACACGGAAGGCGAGTTTCACTCGCTGCATGAGATCAACCCGCTGCGACTCGACTGGATTCGGCAGTACGTCAAGCTCGCCGGCAGCAAAGTCCTAGATATTGGCTGCGGCGGCGGCATCCTTGCCGAGTCAATGGTCGCCGCAGATGCCGTGGTTACTGGCATCGACATGGCCGAAGGCCCTCTGGCGGTTGCCCGGCTGCATCAGCACGAATCGGGCGCCGAAGTCGACTACAGACGATCAACTGCCGAGGAACTTGCAGCCTCGGAACCCGCTACCTACGATGCCGTTACCTGCCTGGAGATGCTTGAGCATGTCCCTGACCCATCGCAGGTTATTCGCTCCTGCGCCGAGCTTGTGAAACCAGGCGGACATGTATTTTTATCTACGATCAACCGAAATCCGAAGTCCTTCCTGTTTGCGATAGTCGGTGCGGAGTACATCTTGAGGCTGCTTCCCAGCGGCACACACGAGTACGAAAAGTTCATTCGGCCGTCGGAACTCGAAAGCTGGGCACGTGACGCCGGCCTGCAGCTCAAGGCGAGTATCGGCATGCTCTACAACCCGTTGACCAAAGAGTATTCGCTCGGACCGAATCTCGATGTCAATTACCTCATGTATTTCCAGCGTCCAGCGAGTGAATAGCCTCACGCAAATGCGGGACGGGTTTTTCGATGCAGTGATGTTCGATCTTGACGGGACGCTCGTGGACACGGCGCCAGACATGGTCGCCGTTCTGCAAGCCATGCAGAACGCGCACGGGGTTGATCAAGTCGACTATGCGCTCGGTCGCTCACAGGTGTCGAACGGCGCCATCGGGCTCCTGAGCCTCGGGTTTCCCGACCTCTCGGTTGAGTTCGGAGACGATCTGCACCACGAGTATCTCGAGCGCTATGCCGAGATGATTTGCGAAGATTCGGTAGTATTCCCGGGAATCGGTGCCCTGCTCGATCAGCTTGACGATGCAGGCCGCCCTTGGGGAGTCGTTACGAACAAACCTGAGAGTCTGACCAATCCACTGCTTGAAGCGCTGGCACTTGCTGACCGCTGCGCATGTATTGTCAGTGGTGATTCGCTGCCGGTACGCAAACCCAATCCCGCACCGTTGCTGCTGGCCTGCGAAATTGCGGGTGTCGATACCTCTCGATCGATTTACATCGGTGATGCCTATCGCGATATCGAAGCAGGTCTGCGCGCCGGCATGGCTACCATTGCTGCTGCTTACGGCTACATCACCGAAGACGACGATCCGCGTGAATGGGGCGCCGACATCATCGCACCGGACACGGAAGAACTTGCCCTAATCGTGGTCAAAGCAGTTAACCTTGGGTCCTGATGATTTCTGTCACGATTGATCCTGTTTACCTTGAGGTTGGTGCACCTGCACTCGGTGCGGGCCTGGTTCTGGGCTTGTTGATCATGTGGCTCATCGCGCGGAGCCGCAGGAATCAAGTGCTCAAAGAACTGGAACAGGCTCGGGCCAATCTCAAGAACCAGGAAGCCCTGCAGGCCGAACGGGAAGCCGCTTTCGAACTCGCCAACGCCCGACTCACGCAGGCCTTTGCCGATATTTCCAATCGATCGTTGCGCGCCAACAGCGACACTTTCCTGCAACTGGCCGGGCAGAAGTTCGAAACCCAGCAGGAGACAGCCAAGCGCGAGCTCGGCGAGCGCGAGAAAGCTGTCGAGGACCTGGTAAAACCCATCAGGGATGCACTGGATGCGTCTCACAAACAGATTTCAGAGCTCGAAAAAGCACGCAGCGAAGCGTATGGCGGTATCAAGAATCAGATCGAGTCCATGCAGCTCAGCCAGAAGTCCCTGACGAAGGAGACGCACAATCTCGTCAACGCATTGCGTCGCCCGGAAGTGCGCGGCCAGTGGGGTGAAATCACGCTACGTCGCCTCGTCGAACTCGCCGGCATGGTCGAGCATTGCGACTTCGTCGAGCAAGTGCACACGGTAGGCAGCGACAAAGTGATTCGGCCTGACATGATCGTGAACATGCCGGACAAACGGCAACTCGTGGTTGATGTGAAGACGCCGCTGGATGCCTATCTGTCGGCCGTTGAAGCCGCAGATGATGCGCAGCGCAAACTGGGCCTCGAGCGGCACGCGAAAAATGTGCGTGCACATATTCGCCTATTGTCGTCGAAGGCGTATTGGAAGCAGTTCGACGAAAGCCCGGAGTTCGTGATTTTATTCATACCGGGCGATCAATTCCTTAGTGCAGCGCTTAGTGAGGAACCTGACCTCATCGAGTACGCGCTGTCGGAGCAAATTATTCTCGCAACGCCAACCAGTTTCGTGGCCCTTCTAAAGGCCGTTGCGTACGGATGGCGTCAGCTGGCATTGGCCGATAACGCCAAGGAAATTCGCGTGCTGGCTGAAGACCTGTACGGCAGGCTCGGCACTTTTGTGACGCACATGAACCGCGTAGGCCGGCAGCTTTCGAGCAGCGTCGAGAACTACAACAAGGCCGTCGGCTCACTTGAGCGCAATGTCTTACCGGGTGCACGCAAATTCACCGAGCTCGGCGTGCACGCCAAAAAAGAAATCGAAAAACCCGAATCGGTGGAACCTGTTCCGCGAACCATGATTGAAGGAAATGATTCTTGAGTATAGATCCCAGGGAATACACCTACCCTGACAACATTCTCCGCGACCGTATCATCCTGATCACTGGATCCAGTGACGGCATCGGCAAGGCATTGGCACTGCACGCAGCAAGCCTTGGAGCGCAGGTCGTGCTGCATGGCCGCAGCGTACAGAAGCTCGAGAAAATATATGACGCCATTGAGGCAATTGAAGGCGCTCCACGGCCATCAATTGCAGTCATGGACCTCGAATCAGCGAATGCAGAGTCATACACAACGCTGGCGCAAAGTATCGAGTCGGAGTTTGGCCGACTGGATGGCCTCGTTTTAAATGCCAGCATACTCGGCGAACGGTATTCCATCGAACAATATGACGCGGTGCTGTGGCAGAAGGTTATGCACGTCAACGTCACATCGGTATTTGCCATGACGCAAGTCTTTTTGCCCCTGCTGCAAAAGTCGCACGACCCTTCCGTTATCTTCACGAGCAGCGGCGTCGGTCGAACCGGCCGAGCACATTGGGGCGCTTACGCGGCCTCGAAATTTGCCACGGAAGGCTTGTCGCAAGTACTTGCCGACGAGCATCGACATGGCAAGTTACGGTCAAACTG
>Ga0316187_10003911_pt1 | contig 12926 bp, 8 predicted proteins | sample CroRivburrow1_MG_FD_204927 | JGI IMG/M metagenome (GOLD analysis project Ga0316187, IMG submission 204927) | Coastal sediment microbial communities from Maine, United States - Cross River worm burrow 1 | ecosystem: Environmental > Aquatic > Marine > Coastal > Sediment | place: USA: Maine...
ATTTATCCGACGTGCCGGCGCGCTGGGCCTCGCAGCCCCGTTTGCGGCCAGTTTGTTGACTCAATCGGTGCACGCGGCCATGCCCAAGCGCGGCGGCAGTTTCGTGATGGGCAGCGCACATGGCTCGACGACCGATTCGCTCGATCCCGGTAGCCATGAAAACGGATTTATGACCAATACCGTATTCGCCTACGCCAACCAACTGTTCGAAACCGACAACACCGGGAAGCTGGTGCCGGAGCTGGCGGAATCCTTTGATGCCAACAAGGATGCCACCCAATGGGTCATCAAGCTGCGCAAGGGGGTCGAATTTCATAACGGTAAATCGATGACTGCCGACGACGTCATTGCGTCGCTGAACCATCACCGTGGTGAAGATTCGAAGTCGGCGGGCAAGTCATTGCTCGACCCGATAACCGAGATGAAGAAAACCGGTACCCACGAGGTAACCTTCACGCTGAGTGCCGGTAACGCTGACTTCCCGGTCATCCTCAGTGACTACCACTTTGCGATCTTGCCCAATTTCGAAGGCAAGGCGGACTGGCAGGCTGGCTTCGGTACCGGTGGTTATATCATCGACCGTTTCGAGCCGGGCGTGCGCGCCACCTTCAAGCGCAACCCGAATTACTTCAAGGCAGGCCGGGCGCATTTTGACGAAGTCGAAATCATTGCACTGGTCGACACCACCGCACGCCAGAACGCGGTCATGAACCAGGAAGTGCATGCCATCAATCGCGTCGACCCGAAAACGGTCCACCTGCTCGGTCGCAACCCGAGCCTCAGTATTCTCGAGGTCACAGGTACCTTGCATTACACCTTCCCGATGCGCGTCACCCAGGCGCCGTTCGACAACTATGACCTGCGCATGGCGGTCAAGCTGTCGGTGGATCGCGAAGCACTATTGAGCAAGATCCTGCTGGGTCATGGCGCAATCGGCAACGATCATCCGATATCGCTGTCAAACCCCTATCACAACGATGTCATGCCACAGCGCACCTACGATCCCGACAAGGCCAGGTTTCACCTCAAGAAGGCCGGTATGGAGGGCGTTAAGCTCGATCTCGGCACTTCCGAAGCCGCCTTCTCGGGTGCCGTCGACGCCGCGCTGCTGATCAAGGATTCAGCCAGCAAGGCGGGACTCAACGTCAATGTCGTGCGCGAGCCCAAGGACGGCTACTGGTCGAACGTGTGGAACAAGAAAGCCTGGTGTGCCTGTTACTGGGGTGGCCGTCCGACCGAGGACTGGATGTTTACCGCGGCTTACGTGGCCGAGGGTAACTGGAACGACACCGACTGGAGAACCGGGCCGGCCGCCGATAAATTCAACAAGCTGGTGGTTGCGGCCCGCTCTGAGCTGGATACCAATAAGCGCCGCGAAATGTACTACGAGTGCCAGAGCCTGGTGAACGATGACGGTGGCGCGCTAATCCCGATGTTCGCCAACCACATTCACGCGGTCAGCAAGAAGGTTGCTCACGATGAGCAGGTCGCCGGCAACTGGGAATACGACGGTTCCAAGGCTATCGAACGCTGGTGGTTCGCATAAAGCAATAACAAAGGGGGTAATGGGCCTTATTGGCCCATTACCCTTCATAACTCGCTTACAGGCTGAACGTCAATCGATACGCAAACCTGATATTCGATAACTTGGAGGGGGGCACTGTGCATCCAGTAATTCGCACAATACTGCAACGGCTAGGGCTCGGTCTGATCACGCTGTTCGTGGTTTCGTTAATCTTGTTCAGCTCGATCGAATTCCTCCCGGGTGACTTTGGCGAAGCGGTGCTCGGACAGGCAGCCCTGCCGGAAACCGTGGCTGCATTTCGCAAGGAGCTCGGTCTCGATCTGCCGATCCACGAACGGTATTTCGACTGGCTGGGCGGCATCCTGACCGGCGATATGGGCAATTCTTTCTCAGGCCGCGGTTCATCGGGAGGTTCTGATCGCTCGCGACCGGTGATCGAATTGCTGGCACCAAGGCTCGCCAATACCCTCTTCCTGGCATCGATGGCGGCCATTATCTCGGTACCGCTGGCGCTATTTCTCGGTATTACCGCGGCGCTTTACCGAAATTCCTTTTATGACCGCGCCGTCAATGCACTGACCCTGACCACGATTTCGTTTCCCGAATTTTTCGTTGCCTACCTGTTGATTCTGGGTCTATCTTCATTTACCAAGATATTCCCGTCGTTGGCCAATATCAGCCCGGACGCTGAATTCTGGGAACGCGTCTACCTGACCGCCCTGCCCGCGTTGACGCTGACCCTGGTTATCGTCGCGCACATGATGCGCATGACGCGCGCCGCTATTATCAACCTGATGGCAAGCCCCTACATCGAGATGGCCGATTTGAAAGGGGCATCAAAATCAGAAATCATCCTGCGCCATGCCTTACCCAATGCCTGGGCCCCCATCGTCACCGTTATCGCCTTCAACCTCGCTTACCTGGTGGTAGGTGTGGTCGTGGTCGAAGTGGTGTTTGTCTATCCGGGGGTCGGCCAGTTGATGGTGGACGCGGTGACGACACGTGATGTCCCTGTCGTACAGGGCTGTGCGATGATCTTTGCCGCGACCTACATCCTGCTCAACCTGTTCGCCGACATCATCTCCATTATCACCAACCCACGGCTGTTGCACCCACGATGAATGATAAAGACGACATAATACCCAGCGAAGGGGCGGAACTGGCCGACCAGGGATACTCGGCGGCCGCCGAAGTTGGCGTAATCAAGGCGCGCCGAACCTTTGCGCAGAATGTCTGGCGCGGATTGAAGTCCGCACCTCCGACCGCCCTGTTCGGGTTGACGGTGATTAGCATCTACGTCATTTTCGCGGTTTTCGCACCGCTGCTCGCACCCTACGGTGAAGCCGAGATATTCCCGATGTCCTATGCACCCTGGAGCGAGGAGTTCCGTTTCGGCACCGACCAGCTCGGACGCGATGTCATGTCGCGACTGATCTACGGCGCCCGCAATACGGTCGGCATCGCTTTCGTGACCACCTTGTTCGCCTTCATTATCGGTGGCGGTCTCGGCATTACCGCCGCGATCAATAACAATGGCTGGCTCGACAACCTGCTGAGTCGCTCGGTGGACGTTTTGATGGCGATTCCCAGTCTGATTTTCGCCTTGATTCTGTTGTCGATGTTCGGCGCCAACACGCTCAACCTGATTATTATCATCGCGGTCCTCGACTCGACCCGCGTATTTCGAATCGCACGTGCGGTTTCGTTGAACGTCGTGGTGATGGACTACGTCGAGGCGGCCAGGCTGCGCGGTGAGAAGATGTTCTGGATCCTGTATCGTGAGATTCTGCCGAACATCATGCCACCGCTGGTGGCCGAGTTCGGTTTGCGCTTCTGCTTTGTGTTCCTGACCATCGCGGCGCTGTCTTTCCTCGGTGTGGGCATACAGCCGCCGACCGCCGACTGGGGCTCGATGGTGCGTGAAACTGCCGGCCTGATACAGTTTGCCGAATACGATTTCACCGCCGCCATGACGCCGATGTTGCCGGCCGCCGCCATCGCCCTGCTAACCGTAGCCGTTAATTTCGTTGTCGACTGGTTTTTGCATAAATCCAGCGGTCTAAAGGACTGAGTAGATAAGCATGAGTGAAAAAAATTCTGGGGAAAAAGGCGACATTCTGCTGGAAATGCGCGATATCGTTATCGATGGTTACAGTGATGACCGCTGGCACGAAATCATCAAGGGCGTCGACATTACGCTGCGCCGTGGTGAGATATTAGGCCTGATCGGTGAATCCGGTGCCGGCAAGTCGACACTCGGACTGGCGGCGATGGGTTATGCACGCGCCGGCTGTCGCATCACCAGCGGCAGCATCATCTTCGATGGCATGGATTTGATGAAAAAGTCCGCAGCGGAAAAACGCGCCCTGCGCGGTACCCGCATCGCCTACGTCGCCCAATCCGCGGCCGCCTCCTTCAACCCGGCACACCAGTTGATCGAACAGACCGTCGAAGCGACCGTGCGCCGCGGCATCAAGCCCGAGGCCGAAGCCAGGGCCGACGCGCGCAAACTGTATCGGGACCTGCAACTGCCGAACCCCGATACTATCGGCGAGCGTTATCCGCACCAGGTGTCCGGCGGCCAGTTACAGCGGGTTATGACCGCGATGGCCATGTCGGCACGGCCCGACCTGATTATTTTTGACGAACCAACTACGGCACTCGACGTGACCACCCAGGTCGAGGTTCTGGCTTCGATGCGGCGCATCGTCGAACAGTTCAATACCGCTGCCATTTACATTACCCACGATCTCGCGGTGGTTGCGCAAATGGCCGATTTCATCAAGGTGCTGCGTTACGGCGTGACCATCGAAGATGCGGAAACCCGCAAAATGCTGTCGAGCCCGGAAAAGGAATACACCCGGTCGCTGTGGTCGGTGCGCTCGATTGACAAAAAGGAAGAGCGCTCGGACGATATCATCCTCAAGGTTGATCATATTGATGCCAGCTATACCGGCAGTGCCAAGGTGCTCCACGACGTCAGCATCGAAGTGCCACGCGGATCGACGGTGGCCATCGTCGGCGAGTCGGGTTCAGGCAAATCAACCGCCGCGCGGGCCATTACCGGGCTGCTGCCACCCTCCAGTGGACAGATCCTGTTCAACGGCAAGGCGCTGCCACCGACACTCAAAGGTCGCAGCGTAGACCAGTTGCAGAAAATCCAGATGATTTATCAAATGGCCGATACCGCGATGAATCCGCGCCACACGGTGCGCGATATCATCGGCCGGCCGCTGGAGTTTTATCTCGGCTTGCATGGCCGCGCACGTGACGATCGCCTGATGGAACTCGTAGAGATGATCGAGCTCAACGAATCGTTTATCGATCGCTATCCCGGCGAACTTTCCGGGGGTCAGAAACAACGCATCTGCATCGCCCGGGCACTCGCCGCGGACCCGGAACTGATTATCTGCGACGAAGTCACCTCGGCGCTGGACCAGATCGTGCAGAAAGGCATCCTCGAACTGTTGTTGCGCCTGCAGCGCGAGTTCAACCTGACCTATATCTTCATTACCCACGATATTGCCACGGTAAAAGCGATCTCGGATCAGATCGTGGTCATGTTTCAGGGCCGGGTCGTCGAACAGGGCATGAAGAGCGAAATTCTGTCACCACCCTTCCCCGAATATACCGAATTGCTGTTATCGTCGGTCCCCGAGATGGACCCCGACTGGCTAACGGGGTTGTTGAAGGCGCGTGCCGAAGGGGCCAGGGCCACCAACTAACTCGCGCCACCTAGCGCTGAGCTGGCTCAGGTCATGTTCGACTTCAGCTGCCTGGTCCGATCGCCCACTCATCGATGTTGTCGCATTTGCGCTACTTGGCGGTAATATCAATGGACCGTCACTGATCCGCTGTCCCCACTGGATCAGCGATGCATCAGCAAAATACCTGCTCTATGCAATTGTCGGCGAACAGGGCATCGCCATCGGTGAACTAAGCAAGCTCTAGCCTGGATAAAGGCTATTCCAGCGGGGTATGATTGAAACTCGGCATCGCCAGTATGTGCTCCATTCCACCCAGCGATGCGATCATTTTGGCCTGATCGGCGAAAGCCAGCTCGTTGACCGCTTGCGGATCAAGAATTCGATACAGTTCCTGTGTCACGACTTGCAAGGTCGCTGCATGTGCTGGATCGTTGGCAAGATTACTCAGCTCCCCTGGGTCCTGCTGCAGATCGAATAACAGCGGCGGGTTACCCTCGGCAAAATAGACCAGCTTCCAGCGGCCCTTGCGCAGCATGTAGAAACCGCAGGGACTGCCGCCATCGTGATACTCACTGATCACGACACGCTCGGGTTCGGGTACGTCGACGAAGGACTGCAATGGCCTGCCCTGCCAGGCTGCGCTTGCGGGTTTGATCCCGGCGCCCACCGCGAGCTCGATGGTGCTGGCGAGATCGGTGAGCGACACCGGTGTCGGGTTAGTCGAGGCGCTAATCCCGGGGCCGCTGAATGTCATCGGGATTCCAACTGAATCCTCGTACATAAACGATTTTCCCCAGATGCCGTGATTGCCGATCATGTCACCGTGGTCGCTGGTGTAGATAATCTGGGTATTATCGGCCTGGCCACTTGCCTCGAGAGCAGCCAACACCTGGGCCACGTTATCATCGAGAAAACTGCACAGCCCATAATAGTTCTGCAGTCCCAGTCTTTCGCCGGCGGTATCGAAGTGATCGGCGTAGTCCCAAAACCGGCGCATGGCATCGATCACAGGATGCTTCAGTCGCGACCTGTCATCACGGTCGAACGGTTGTGGTAGTTCGACGTCACGGTATAGATCGAAAAACCGTTGCGGCGCCGACAACGGGAAATGCGGACAAATGAAAGAGACGAACAGCACCCAGGGCAGCTCTTCCTGCCGTCGCTGTCGCTTGAGCCAGGCTACTGCCGTGGCGGTGATATCCCGATCGTACCGGGTATAACTGGTTTCACCGGGTCCCAGGATTGCGGCGAGCTCGACCGAATCGGTAAAATCGGTCATCGGTTTTCGTAGCAGACCTTGCGCCCAGCCACGACCGCTATTGGCCAGGTACATCGGTTGTAACGACTCACTGAAGCCGATGTCGTCGGCAGCCGAGCGGTAGTGCAGCTTACCGATCGACGTCACCTCATGGCCACGCGCGCGCAGGCGCTGCATCCAGCTTTGCTGCTGTCCGTAATAGGGTTCAGCCGAGGACCAGCAGCGATGTTCGAAAACGGCTGTACCGGTGGCAAAACTGGCGCGCGCCGGGATGCAGATCGGTGAAGGCGTATAGGCATTATCGAAACGTACGCCACGGCTCGCAAGCCCATCGAGTGCAGGAGTATGCGCCAGGCTGTTGCCATAGGCCCCCATGACCGAACGAGTATGCTCGTCCGACATCAGTATCAACAGGTTATTGGGCATAATGGCTCACAGTAACTCTGATGAAACGCACCTCAAAAAAAGGCTCCTTACGGAGCCTTTTATTTCATGCCTTGCTAGTAAAGCAGCCCTGGTTATGGCAACCACTGACGCCAGACCGACTCATTGGCGACCATCCACTCCTCGACGACCTCATCGAGATCGCGCTTTTTGACGTCGATTTCATAGATGATACCGGCTTGCATATCATTGGTCAGATTCATCTTCTGCAATAGGGTCGCTACTTGCGGGTGCTCGGCGGGAAGACTGGTTTTACCGTGAAAATGAGTAATGTCCTGGGCCCAGTTAGTGGCAGGCCACTTGGCTTCGTCGTAAGGTGGCAATTCAATCTCCACCAGGTCGAGCGCGGCATGTATCCAATGGGGAGCCCATGCATAAGCGATGAAAGGTTCGCCACGCTTGTACTTGGCCTGCATTTCTGCCCAGTGAGCCGTTTCTGAGCCAAGAGCCTGTGCGTGGAAGTCGACTCCGAGCATGTCCAGACGTTTCTGGTCTTCACACAACCAGGCCGCAACGGGACAGCCGATCAGGTTACCCTTATCGCCCGATTCCAGGCTTCTGAACATATGTCCATACTGATTCAGGTCTTTATAGGATTTCAGCTTCGGTGCCGAAGCCGGAATGCCTCGCGCCGCGTCGCCTTCGATCACATAGCGCGGCACGAAGTAACCGCTCTTACCGACAATACCGGTGGCACCGAGGTAGGCCACCGAGCCGTCGCCGCCGAATTCGGAAATATACTTGTCACCGGCAGGATTGTAGGAAGGCCAGGATTCGCAGGCGAAGTCGAGATCGCCGGAACGCACGCCTTCAAACACACCTGGGCCTGACGGCATGGTGATGGTCTTTATCTTGTAACCGAATTCGTTCTCCATGATGTACTCCGCGATGCGGCAGGTGACCACGCCACCAGTCCAGTCCGGATCGGGTGCGGTCAGTCGCTTGGCGGCCTGTGCCGAGGGCAAGGCGCCCAGACTCAGTGCCAGGACAGTAAATGCCAGCACCGTTTTTAATTTAAATGACATGTTATTTCTCCTCTTCGGATTGCGTTTATTATTTACGGCGGGTTCAACGTAATCGTCTGATGATACTGCCCCGCAAGGCCCTTGTCGAGGGTCAAACTGCGAATCAAACGGCACGTTAAACCGACTTTAATTAGACCATTCCCATCGCTTCACGCTGAGTTCTGGTCCAGGCCTGCGAGAGTCGATCGAGAATGATGGCGAGCATTACAACACCAAGCCCGGCTTCCAGCGAAATGCCGATACTGGCGCGATTCATACCATCGAAAACCTGCAGGCCCAGACCCTGTCCGCCGATTAACGGTGTCACGACTTCCATCGCCAGCGCCATCATGATGCCCTGGTTGATACCGACCATGATCGCCGGTATCGCCATCGGAATCTTGACCTTGGTGAGCGTCTGCACCAGGTTGGCGCCGAATGAATTCGACACCTCGTTGATTTCCACCGGTAACTCGCGGATGCCGAGCGTGGTGCAACGCACCAATGGCGCCAGCGCGTAGATAACCGTGGCGATGACCGACGGCACCTGGCCGGCACCGAACAACATGATTACCGGCACCAGGTAAACAAATACCGGCATGGTCTGCATAGTGTCGAGTATCGGCCGAATTATGGCGTCTGCCGTCTTGTTATAAGCGGACAATATGCCAAGTGGCACGCCGATGATGAAGCAGATCAACACCGACACGGTAACCGTCGTCAGGGTAATCATGCCAAAAGTCCACAGGTCAGCGGCGCCGATAAACAGGAACCCCAGAAAGGTGACGACGGCAAGTCCACGGCCACTGAACACGAAAGCGCCAACGGTAAAAACCGCGGTGGTATACCACCAGGGCAAGCCTTTGAGAAAACTGTTCAACGGGTTGATCAGCCCATACCAGAGCGTTTCCTTGATCCCCGTTGTTATCGCATAAAACAATTTATCGGTAACCAGTTCATCCATGAACTGGTTAACCGGGGTGCGGAAGCGGTATTCCCAGGCGCGCGGGAAGTTGCCGTAAAGATCGCTATACGCTTCCAGTAACAACAACAGGCCGATCAACACCAGGCTCGCGATCAGAAAGCTGCGCGCCATTAGAACTTCGCGCAGGCGCTCACTGAAATCCGCATCGTAGAGGGCAACCAGTTTACAGACTGCAGCGGTTATCAGCGAAGTAACCAGGGTGCCCAGCGCGGCGATCTGCCGCCACAGCCAGTCGATACCGTACTCGAGGAAGAGGATCGGTTTTACGTTGTCCATACTCTGCGGAAACAGACGAAACTCATGATCGTAGTTAGTCGCGCTGGTGTGATCGTTATGCCCCATCGCGTAAGTAACCCGGTCGAGCATGACCGCCATCAACACGATGGCAAGTCCCCCCTCCAGCGCCTTGCCCACGTTGAGGCGCACCAGTCCCTGGTAGACGATGTCGCCGAGACCGGGCGAACCGATGAAAGTCGCCAGCACCACCAGCGCCAGCGCCATCATGACAGTCTGGTTGATACCGAGCTTGATCGAGGGCATCGCCAGCGGCAACTTGACCTTGATCAACGACTGAATGCGCGTCGCGCCAAACGAGGTGGATGCCTCGTCGATGCCGGCGGGCACCTGCCGAATACCGAGATTGGTGAGCCTGACCACCGGGGGTAATGCATAAATCACGGTTGCCAGGATCGCCCCGGGTGGACCGATACCAAACAGGTAGAAAGCCGGAATCAGGTAAACGAAAGCGGGCAAGGTTTGCATGGTGTCGAGAATGGGTTTTATTACTGCCTCGACCCGGTCGTTCTGCGACGCAGCGATACCCATTAACACGCCGATCACGATAGACAGCAGAATCGATATACTCATCAGGCTGAGGGTTTCCATCGATTCGTCCCAGAAATCGAGCACCAGCCAGGAACTGACCGCGATGATAGCGAGCAATCCGAGTCGCAGGCCGCCGTAGCCAAACGCCGGCAACACCAGTATGACGAACACAACTTGCCACTGGGTAAAGGTCAGGAAATCGACCATGATTTCATACAGCCACACGGCTCCCGCGGCGATGGCGCGCGTGGTCGGCTGAATATAGGGTCTTATCCAGGCATCAAACACATCGACCTTTTCGGAGAACGGAAAAGCCGCGCTCCAGTTTTCCGGAAACACGGTCTCATCCCCGGAGATTTTCCAGATGATCAATGACAGCGAAAACAGCGCGACGCTAACCACCCAGCCACGGTGTTCTTCCCACAGGTTATTTAACCAGCCGCCGGGCTGGCTGTTGTCGATTACTGCGCTCATGTAACAGTGCACCTCCCTGCAATCGCCCTAGCTTAACGTCGATCTAGAGGCGCTGCAACAACACGTCTGCGCCATTGCAGGCCATTCGGGATCGGGCTAAGATAGTCGCCAGTTGCGGCAAAAATAATGAGAATTACTAATGTCCGATAGCCCCAAAATCATCTGTAACAACATCTGGAAGATATTCGGTACCTACCCGAAGCGTACCCTGGATACCATAGACCGCAGCCTGTCGCGCGCCGAGGTCCAGGAACAGACCGGTCATGTCATCGCCGTCAAGGATGTGTCCTTTACCATCAAAAAGGGTGAAACCTTCGTCGTCATGGGATTATCGGGCAGCGGCAAGTCGACACTGGTGCGTTGTATCTCCCGCCTGATCGATCCGACCGCGGGCGAAATGATCATCGATGGCGAAGACATCATGAATTATAACGATGCGCAGTTGACTGAACTGCGCCGCTTTCGCATGAGCATGGTATTCCAGCATTTCGGCCTGTTCCCGCATCGCAAAGTCATCGACAACATTTCATTCGGGCTGGAAATACGCGGTGTACCCAAAAAAGAACGTCGCCAGAGGGCCACGGAGGTACTCGAAAAAGTCGGCCTGCACGGCTGGGCGGATCATTATCCGCGCGAGCTTTCCGGGGGCATGCAGCAGCGCGTCGGCCTGGCGCGGGCCATGGCCGTAGATCCGGAAATCCTGATCTTCGATGAACCGTTCAGCGCGCTCGATCCATTGATTCGACGCGAAATGCAGGACGAACTGATCAAGATCCAGTCCGAGGTACAGAAAACGATGATTTTTATCACCCACGACTTCCTCGAAGCGATCAAAATGGGGGATCACATTGCCATCATGAAAGATGGCGAGATTTCGCAAATCGGTACGCCCGAGGAAATTGTCGCCAATCCAGTCGACGATTATGTGCGCGATTTCACTGAAGATGTGCCACGCTACAAGGTGCTCAGTGTCGGCAAGATCATGCGCGCGGCGTCCGACGCTACCCTTGCCAGCGGTATACAAAAGGTCAGTGAAAATGCCAAGCTGGATACCCTGATCGATATCGCCATAGCTGCCAACGGACCCCTTGCCGTGGTCGACAGCGACAATCAGATCGTCGGCGAGATCGACCAGTCGCTGATTCTGAAAGCCATGGACACTCGCTCCTGAGCACTCGCTTTATGTCTTCATTACCACCGCTAAAAAAACCTTTAGACGAGCGCCCCGAATCCTCATTTACCCTCTCGTCCGAGTACTACCTGTCAGAGGATATTTACGAACGGGAAAAGCGGCAGATTTTTTACCAGAGCTGGCAGTATGTCGCGCATCAATCGATGCTGCCCGACCCCGGTGATTACCTCACACTGACGATTTGCGACGAGAACCTCTTCGTCATTCGCTCCAGCGACAACCAGTTGCGCGCTTTTTACAATGTCTGTCGGCATCGTGCGCACGAATTACTTCAAGGCGGCGGCAACCTGCGCGAGCTTATCGTATGCCCTTATCACGCATGGTCTTACAGCAACAGCGGCGATTTGCTACGCGCGCCGCTTAGCGAGCACCGTAGTGAGTTCGATAAGAATGCCTTCTGCCTGCGCGGGATCCGCCTGGAAACCTTTTGTGGGTTTGTGTTCATCAATATGGATGATCAATGTGAAAGCCTGCAGGCGATCGCCGGCGACCTCGAACAGGACATCCGCGAGCATATTCCCTACCTCGATGAACTACAGTACGTGGGCGCCGATATGCTCGGTGAAACCCGTATTGAAGCAGGCTGGAAGGTCGTGGTCGACAATTACGTTGAATGTTATCACTGCCGCCCGGCACATAAGGATTTTGCGTCGATTATCGACATGAACACCTACCAGACGGATGTTTTTGCCCATTGGTCGCGCCAGCTCGGTGGCGACATCCGATATGAAAATACCGCTTACGAAGTCGATCCCGGCATCGGTATCCAGCACTCTTGTTTCTGGTATCTATGGCCCAACACCACCTTTAACGTTATGCCCGGCTCGAATGAGCTCGGCGTATTTGTGGTTCGACCACTTGGTGTTAACCGTTGCAATTTCGGCGGGCATTCCTTTAGCGTCGACGGCAAAATATACCAGCCAAAAGCTGAATATGCAGCCAATGTGCTGGCGCCCGAGGATATCGATCTGTGCGAGTCAGTTCAGCGCGGCCTGCGATCGCTCAGTTACGACCAGGGAGCCTACATGGTCAATCCAGCCAGTCCGGGCGAAAGCGAACATGCCTTGCACCATTTTCATCGCCTGGTGCATTCAGCACTGCAACCGGGTTGACCTGCCTGATGCGAGTTTCCCTGGCGCAAATCGGCCTGGCAGAGATAGCCGTTGTACAGAAAATCGGCGAACTCGATGTCGCCGCACGCCAACTGTCGTTTGGTGACAGTAATATTAAATTTCACAATCAACCCGGCGACTAAAACCATTATTAGGGTTTTGTCGCGCACGCGAATCACTTACACTAGCCGCCCGCAGTAATCTTTGTGTCGAATCTCGATGAACCAGGCTCCAGGGCCAGTCCATGCCCTGATTCGTCGGGTCTGCAAATCAGGGTCAGGATCAGGTGTCAGAACAACTCTCAACTCGTAAACCCCGGCTGTGGCTCAGGTTATTGTTCGTGCTTTTGCTGGTCGCCGCCCTCGTCGGTGCCCTGGGCTATCAAAAATACCTGCAAATA
>Ga0316187_10003912_pt1 | contig 12924 bp, 10 predicted proteins | sample CroRivburrow1_MG_FD_204927 | JGI IMG/M metagenome (GOLD analysis project Ga0316187, IMG submission 204927) | Coastal sediment microbial communities from Maine, United States - Cross River worm burrow 1 | ecosystem: Environmental > Aquatic > Marine > Coastal > Sediment | place: USA: Maine...
AGACCAGCGCCAGTTATTGATCTTCGCCTTCAGCGCAACAAAGGTTTCAGTATGGCTTGTGCTATCGATTCCAGCCTCCTCGAGGTAACCCGGCAGATCGACGCCATCGACCCGGCTGGCGCGGTACTGGCCACGCACCGTATCGCTGGCGACCGTGGCGGGAGTGTAGGGCTCGAGCGAGCGAATGACCTTGAGCTTCTCATCGCGCACATTGTCGGCGTCCATACTGATCGGCGGTTCCATGGCGACTATGCACAACAATTGCATCAGGTGGTTCTGCACCATGTCGCGCAGCGCACCGGTGGAATCGTAAAACTCGCCACGCCCTTCGACACCGATTTTTTCTGCCAGCGTGATCTGCACGTCACGAATCTGGCCGTGTCGCCATAGCGGCTCAAAAATCGAGTTACCAAAGCGCAGCGCCATCAAGTTCTGCACCGCTTCCTTACCGAGGTAGTGATCGATACGGTAGATCTGCTGCTCGCTGAACACCGACTCCACGCAGGAATTGATCAGGTCCGCGCTCTCGAGATCGTGACCCAGCGGCTTTTCCAGCACCACCCGTGAATGCGCATTGACCAGATGGCTACTCGCCAGGCGCTCGCAAATACCCGCAAACAGCTTCGGCGAAGTCGACAGGTAGAAAATCCGTATGCGCTCCTGCGCATCCTGCAAATGCAGGGCGAGACGCGCAAAATCCGCATCGGAACCGGCATCCAGCTTGAGATAAGCGATTCGTTCGATAAACGACTGCCACTGGCCTGCGTCAAAATACTGCTCGGTGATGTACTTCTGGCTCTTGTCGGACACCAGGGCAATGTAATCCGCGCTCGACAGATCATTGCGCCCGAGCGCAATGATCTGCGCCTGCTGTGGCAACTGCCCTGCGCAATGGCGATGATACAGGGCAGGCAACAACTTACGCGCCGCGAGGTCGCCGGTAGCGCCAAAAATGACCAGATCAAATGGATTAACCGCGATCAATGTTCCCTGCCCTCATAGTTATTTGTGTAACCTGGTTGAGATTATCTAGTAAATTTACATTATTTGGAATACTTATTTTATTCCAGATTGAAGTTATTACTCAATTATTTATTTATATTATTGTTTTATAAGGAATATAATTTTCATTTTGACAACCACTCCAACCGACTGATCATACGGAAGCAACAATTAATTTGCGAATATATTGTAGTTTTGCTACATTCATTATCCCGAACCTGATCCAGAGACCACTACGCCTTGCCTCAACTCAACGCCACCGTCGCAGCCGTTACCGCGGCCGTTCGCCAACGCAGCGCGGCAACGCGCGGGCATTACCTGCAACGCATGGAGGCGGCCATTGCCAGTGGGCCGGTACGCAAAGCGCTGTCCTGTACCAACCAGGCCCATGCCTTCGCCGCTTTCCCGCAGCTCGACAAGAACATCCTCGTGCAAATGCAGCAACCCAGCATTGCCATCATTTCGGCCTATAACGACATGCTGTCGGCGCACCAGCCACTGTTACAGTATCCCGAGATTATCAAGCAGGCGGCGCTCGAGGTAAATGCCGTGGCCCAGTTTGCCGGTGGCGTACCGGCGATGTGCGACGGTGTCACCCAGGGCCAACCGGGTATGGAGATTTCGTTATTCAGTCGCGACACTATCGCGCTGTCGGCAGCGGTTGCGCTGTCGCACAATAGTTTTGACTCGGCTCTGTACCTCGGCGTATGCGATAAAATCGTACCCGGCCTGCTGATGGCGGCGCTCAGCTTCGGTCACCTGCCGGCCATCTTCGTGCCTGCCGGGCCGATGACCTCCGGCATGCCCAATGACGAGAAAGCGCAGATCAGGCAAGCGTTTGCCGAGGGTAAAATCGGCCGTGACGAATTACTGGCCGCCGAGCTGCGCTCCTACCACGGCCCCGGCACCTGCACTTTTTACGGCACCGCCAACAGTAACCAGATGCTGATGGAAGTCATGGGTCTGCATTTACCGGGCGCGGCATTCGTCAACCCGAACACCGCGCTGCGCGAGCAGTTGACTCGCGCCGCGGCGCAGCGTGCGGCTGCCATCTCCCACCTCGGCAAGGAATTTACCCCGGTCGGCAGGGTGGTCGACGAAAAAACCATCATCAATGCCATCGTCGGCTTGCTCGCCACCGGTGGCTCGACCAATCACACCCTGCACCTGGTCGCCATTGCGCGTTGCGCCGGCATTCTCATCGACTGGAACGATTTCAGTGCGCTTTCCAGCGTGGTGCCGCTGTTGGCGCGGGTCTATCCCAACGGCAAGGCCGACGTCAACCAGTTCCATGCCGCTGGCGGCATGGGCTTCCTGATACGCGAATTGCTCGATGCCGGCTACCTGCACAACGACGTGCTCACGGTTGTCGGCCATGGGCTGGAACGCTACGCCGCTGAGCCCTGGATGGATGACGGTAACCTCAGCTGGCGTGCGGCGCCGCGCGACAGCGGCGATGACGACATTTTGCGCGGCAGCGCCCAGGCATTTTCCGCGACCGGCGGCCTGCAATTGCTCGAGGGTAACCTGGGCCGTGCGATGATCAAGATTTCGGCGGTCAAAGCCGAACACCAGGTCGTGCAGGCAGCGGCCATCGTGTTCGATAACCAGGAACAGGTGATGCAGGCATTCAATGCCGGTGAACTGGAACGCGACTTCATCGCCGTGGTACGCAACCAGGGGCCGCGCGCCAACGGCATGCCCGAACTGCACAAGCTGACGCCACTGCTCGGTGTGTTGCAGGGCAAGGGTTTCAATGTCGCGCTGATAACCGATGGCCGCATGTCAGGTGCCTCAGGCAAAATCCCGGCGGCGATTCACCTTACCCCCGAGGGAAGGGCCGGCGGCATGATCGCACGCATTCAAACCGGCGACGAAATCCTGCTCGATGCCCAACGCGGCCTGCTCAGCCTGCTGATCAGCGAGGTCGAGCTGCAGGCGCGCCCGGCGTCGGGCAGCGATCCTGGGGCTGAATCCTGGGGCATGGGTCGCGAACTGTTCGATGGCTTTCGCGCACGCGTCACGGGCGCGGAACAGGGCGCGATGAGTATCTTTACCGAACCACCGCTGCCCGTCCGGGCAGCCGCAACCGAAGCGGTTATTATCCATGAACATTGATGAAATACTGGCGCAGTCACCGATCGTTCCCGTTATCGTAATCGAGCATATCGAACAGGCGGTGCCATTGGCGCGCGCGCTGGTCGAAGGCGGATTGCCGGTACTGGAAGTCACCCTGCGCAGCAGTATTGCGATGCAGGCCATTCGTGAAATTTCGCGCTCGGTGAGCGGTGCGATCGTGGGCGTCGGCACCGTCACCCGGCCCGAACAGTTTCGCGAATCAAGTGGCGCGGGTGCGCGCTTTGCGGTAAGCCCGGGACTGACCGACAACCTGCTGGCCGCGAGTCGCCAGAACGATATTCCCTGGCTGCCGGGCGTTTTCTCACCGAGCGAAGCGATGTATGCCCACGAGCAGGGATTTAATGCGCTCAAGCTGTTTCCGGCAAAACAGGCAGGGGGCATCGGCATGCTCAAGGCGATGAACGGACCGCTGCCCGATCTTCGCTTTTGTCCCACCGGCGGAATCGATGCGGATAACTTTATCGATTTCCTGAGCCTGCCCAATGTCATCTGTGCGGGTGGCTCCTGGGTGTGCCCGGCGAGCGCGATTCAAAACCATGACTGGGACCGGATCAGGCAACTGGCGCAGGATGTGCATCGCGCAATCGACCAGGTTCAATAAGATACTCGAGGCAGCTAGCGGGAAACAGGGACAATGACGATCAGCGAACATCGATTCGAAGATCGCGAGGCAATGCTCGCGGCTCTTTACCAGGCATTTGTCGATGACATCGAACAGGCCCTGTCGCGGCAATCCACGGCAACGCTGTTACTGTCCGGTGGCTCGACGCCGGTACCACTGTATCGCTCACTGTCCGCAGCAAAGCTCGACTGGAGCAGGATCCACGTGGCCCTCGTCGACGAGCGCTGGGTAGACGCGCACAGCGCCTCCAGCAACGAGCGCCTGCTGCGCGATAACCTGCTGGTCCAGCATGCTGCCGACGCGCATTTCACCGGCATGAAGAACCCCGCCGCGTCACCGTTCGACGGCGTGCAGGAATGCAATGCCGCCTACCTCGACCTGCCTTCACCCTACAGCCTCTGCCTGCTCGGCATGGGCCCCGACGGTCATACCGCATCGCTGTTCCCCGGCGCAGCAGGGCTCACCGAGGCCCTGGCCAGTAAAAACCATTGCGCCGCCATTCGCGCCATTCGCTCCGCGGTCACCGGTGACAACCTCGAGCGCATGACGATGACCCCCTGGAGCCTGCTGCAAAGCCGCAAACTGATACTGCTGATCACGGGTAACGACAAGTGGGATATCTATCAACGGGCGCGCAACAATGGCGCCGCACCGGAATTGCCCGTCAGCCTGTTCCTCGATCAGAACGAGGTGCCGGTCGAGGTTTACTGGTCAGCCTAGCGCAGCGCTTGCTTGGGACGGCGGTCAGAGGTGAACAGGCCCCAGTGCTTTTCGGCCTTGCCCATGGGATTGTCACCGTCGAAACCACCCTTCCATTGCTCGTCAAAAGCCTCGAAGTACAATGAGATGACGCGGTTTTCCTCGACCCAGGCATGGTACTGATCGAAGAAAATTTCCTGCTCGCCTTCACCCGCCTTGCCAATCAGCCCACCCTCGTAACTGTCGCCACCGGTTATCCTGCTGGTCGGCCAACCGGTTTCACAATAGGCGACCAGGTAATCCGGGTATCTTTGCTGAATGTCGCGGTAGATGGATTCGGTCCAGCGCATGGCCTCGTCGAGGGTCTTGTTGTTCCAGAAGGCATAGGCATGCAAGCCGATAAAATCGACTTCGGCCGCTATCCTGGCGGCATGCGGCTTGTTCCAGAAGTTGTAATCGTCGTTCACCGTGACCGGTTGCTTAACCCTGGCACGAACATCCCTGAGGTAACCGATAACCTTGTCCATATCTTCGATACGATGCCAGGACCAGTCGACGAAAATCTCGTTGCCGACATTGACTGCGACCACGATTTGCGGATAGTCATTGGCGAGCGCAATCATGCCTTCCAGTTGCTCGGTATTCTGCGCCTCGCTCTGGTGGGCCGATAGCCAGGCGCCCTGCATGACCCGAATCGGCAACCGGTTCTCGTGTATCACCTCGATGATGTTGCGCGACTGCTGCCCGGAACCATACAACCTGATGAGGTTCCATCGTTCTGCGACCATCTGCAGGTCTTCGAGAATATTCGCCTTCGAGGTCAGCTTGCCATTGTTCGGCCCCTCGCCGTCACGATAAGCGCCATAGGATATACCGTTGCCAATCCATTTTCCTGCGATGGTCGGATTGAATTCGCGCCTGGCGATAGGGGTTGTTGCAGCGCTGGTGTCGGACACCGCGCTGTCGATACTGGCCGCCGGCAACGAACTGCAGGAAGCGACCACCAGCACCAGGACAGCAAGCAACAGGCATCTTATCGCGATCATGACTTCCTCTTTAAATCATCTCAGCTTTAACCGGCCCACCCGCCCGCACAGGCAGATGGGCAATCCGCTGCGGAAACTTCGCTACCCTGCGGAGTTTGGCTCCGTTCCACGCTCCTCACAGCCTTGCAGCCGACGCGCGGATCAGTTGTTATCGCCCGGCTCGAGATCCAGCAGCACGTTGCCTTCCCGGATCGTATCGGGCCCACCGAATTCGGTACGCAGCTCACCGAATTCTTCGGTGACCACAGTCCAGATTTCACCCTTGTGCCTGAAGTAAGCGGAACAACTGGTGGTAAATCCAATCTGATTTTTTATGCAGGCCTGTCCGTCGTCCCGGGTGACCCAGCTGTAGTGAAAGAATCGCTGACCGTCCCAGATAAAATCCAGGCGGCCATTTTCATGAAAGTAGGCGCCGCCGTTGGACCATACCTGGGTGTTACCGGCGAGATACTCGGTGACCTCCGCGGGCCCCATACGCACCGCTCCGTCCGCGACCACTTTATCCTCCAGTGTCATCTTGCCAGTGGCGCAGGCCAGTAACCCGAAAGCCACGGCGACGATGAGTACTATTTTCGAAATTCTTTGATACATGATGTCGGCCCTGTTTATTCTGACGAGCAGCGCAGGTGACTGTTCGTAATGAGTGATGTAGAAATCCAGCAATAAATGCTCTCTTATTATACGGTCTTGCGCGGACGCCTTGTTGTCGGTATCGCTGTGGCGCTTTTCCTTGACAGCAAAAACCAATTCCTCGATGCTATATAGCACTAAACCTCGCCCTGTGGCAAGGAAAAATAATCGCGCACCGGCAACCTTAACTCATGAAACAGGAAACATCGCCTCGCAATTCCCTGGCCGTTTCGCAGCCCCGGGGTCAACAGGGCGCCTGGCTTTACCGGGTTCGACAATACGCGGCGGTGGCGGACGAGAATACTGGCGCGATAGCGTTCCAGGCAGGAAACGGAGCTCCGGGAAATGGCTGCCCCTTCCACTGTGGCCCCGATTATGGAGAATTTGATGATAAAATTTATTGAAGCCGCAATAAGCCTGCGCCTGCCTATGCTGATGATTCCGTTACTGTCAATCGCGGCCTGCGCAAGCGTCGACAGCAACACCCGGGAACCGGTACCCGACTCTGCCTGGGGGCTGGTGTGGAGCGACGAATTTGACAGCGCCGAAATCGATCCGCACAAATGGGAACTTTATTTCGACTGCAGCGATCACGGCAACAACGAGGCCCAGTGCTACACCGACCGCGCGCGTAATGCCTACGTTGACGCTAACGGTATTCTGCACATCGTCGCGCGCGAAGAATCCTTCAGCGGCCCGGCGCACGCGCCTGGTCACGCCGAATACGATCGCAACGATACCTCGAAAACCAAGGCCTACACCTCGGCCCGGCTCAGCAGCAAAAACCGCTTCGACTTAAAGTATGGTCGCATCGAAGTTCGCGCCCGGCTGGCCGGTGGCCAGGGCATGTGGCCGGCAATCTGGCTATTGCCAACGGACTGGGTATACGGTGGCTGGCCGTCCAGTGGCGAGATCGACCTCATGGAAGCGGTGAGCCTCGACACCCCGGGCAGGCCAAACGAGGTACACGGCTCGATGAATTACGGCATGAAATGGCCGCAGTGGTCGGCGACGGGCAGGAGCTACCGGTCGCCCAGCAGCTTTACCGCTAAATTCCATACCTTCCTGCTCGAATGGGAGGCGGATGAAATTCGCTGGTTCGTGGACGGCATTCACTACCAGACGCAACGCTCGGATAACTGGTACAACTATATCTGGGGCGGCCAGCAGCAGGGTTTTGTCGTGGCCAACCCGCGGGCTCCCTATGATCAGGATTTTCACCTGCTGCTTAACCTCGCAGTCGGTGGCCACTGGCCGGGCCAACCGGATAAGAACTGGCGCGGTGGGCGTGAATTCCTGGTCGACTACGTGCGCGTTTACCAGTGTGGCAGCGGTAACGCCGATGGCACCGGCTGCGCTTCCGAGCCTGACGCACGGGTCGACGCAGCGATCCAGCCGACCCCGGACGGTGGGGCTCCGCGCGTCAACCGTTTTTCACTGTTCGAGCACGGACCGGCAACGCTCAACCTGCCAGCCGGTGGCAACACGATCACCCATAAACTGGTCATCGATAGTCAATCGGCAAACGCAGACGATGTCGTCATCGATACGCCTGATATCGGTGGTGAACATGGCAAGGTGCTCGATATCAGGTTTTCCGCTCCCGGCAGTATCTCACTGTCCTCTGCCGCTATGAGTGATGTCACGGGTGTCGGCAACGGCTTCGACCTGGCAGGCGGCAGTGCCTGGAGCAACTATGGAACACTCGAGTTCGACCTGCTGGTCGACAATATCGATAGCACGACGACCTTAATGGCCGGGTTGGCCAGTGGCCCTGCAGACCTCGGTCAGTACCGCATCGAAACCCCCGTGACCGGACAATGGACCCACGTCGCGATACGCGTCGCCGACCTGCTCGCCAACCCCCTCGCCGGCGGCAAAGGTCTCGACCCGAATCGGGTCACCAGCCTGTTGCAGATCGCGGCAACGGGTACGGCAAGCGCCCATATCCAGCTCGATAACATCTTTCTGTCCTGCGCGGTAAACGCCTACTCGAAAAACTGGCAGTGGGATACCGCCTGCTCCGTTAATTCGCTTGCCGGTAGCGATTAATCCCGACAGCAGAGCTTGCGCGGTGACGGCGCAAATATCCCTTCACCTGGCAACGCATTCCCTGCGGCATGTTTGCGGCCGCCATAATGGCTTGCCATTTTTTCGCGAATTGATTAATCTGCTATATAGCAGAATTATCATAAACCACCTGCTTTGTATTAAGAGTCTGTCGTTCGACTTCAAATCAACGCGGCTACTCATACGTCACTGGTGATGATCATGAACAAGAAAGTAAAATTGCCAGCACCCGGGTCGAGCCTGCGTTTGCGTACACAATCCGGCCAACACACAATCCTGCGGAATTTCCTCCTGATCGTTATCGCCAGCATGCTGTCGCTGCCGGCATCGGCCGGCTGGACGCAACAGTGGATCGACAGGTTCGACGGCAGCGGGGTCGACTGGAGCAACTGGACCGCGCAAATTCAGGCCAACTTCAACGGCGAGGATCAGTGTTATACCGCTGACGATTCTTCACCTAATAGAAATTATGACGTTTCCGCCGGCACGCTGAAAATCATCGCCCGACGCCAGTTTATCACTTGTCCACACCCACCACTCGGTAATAGAGGATGGAGCTCGGGCAGGTTGAACAGCAAGGATAAACGGGAATTTTTATACGGCCGAATCGAATCGAGAATCAGGTTTCACAACCTCGATGGGGGCACCTGGCCGGCCTTCTGGATGCTGGAAAACCGCATCGATGAAGATCCCCTGGCCGGTGACGGTGACAACATTGGCTGGCCCAATCCGGGCGCAGGTGAAATCGATGTCTGGGAGTGGTTTTCCAACCGGCCCGACAGCTACATTACCAATTTTTTTAACCCACAAAAATTAGCCGGGCGAACCACCTGCGGCAGGGAAGTTGTCTATTCCTATCCCGGCGGGCGCAATGATGTGCTCGACTGGCACGACTATGCGATCGAGTGGGACGCGGACGCGATTAAGTTTTACGTCGACGACATCCTGGTGAGCAACCAGGATGTGTCAGGCTGTTCACAGTACCAGGAGCCGATGTTCGTGTTGCTGAATGTCGCCATTGGTGGCGCCCTGGGTGGGGTAGTCGCTGACTTTTTCCCCGACGCCACAATGGAAATCGACTACGTTGCTCACTGCACTGCAACCAGCTCGAATTCGGCGACGCGCTGCAACGAGAGCACGCCGGGAAGTGCGCAGAACCTGTTTATTTTTGCCGATTTCGAACGCGACGACTGGGTTGCCTGGGACAGCGCCGGGGGAACAACGCCGCTGCAGGTTGCCGATGGCGACATGACCTACGGCGAGGTGATGGAGTTCGATATTGTTGGCTCGACGGTAGTCGGCTTTTCCAGCAGGGCGCCGTTTGCCAGCGGTGGCGTCCCCTACGACGCCAGCGGCGTCGTCAACACCGCCACCCTGGAGTTCGACCTGAAGATGACCGCCCTGCCGGCGACAGGTGCTACCGACTGGAAATTAAAGGTCGAGAGCCTGTCCGCCGCCAAAGCGGTGGAAGTCAGCCTGACGTCAAGTATTGAAGGCCATCTCGCGCCCGAGCTCGATACCTGGCAACACTACAGTTTCCAGCTGGCGGATCTGCAGGCCCAGGGCAGCCTCGACGTCAGTGCCATCGACCTGGTGCTGGTATTCCCCGAATTCGGCACCGGTAACGGCGCGGCTTTCCGGCTCGATAACGTCAAGATCCTGACCAATGTGGCGCAGAATCCCGGCACCACCGACAACACTTCCGACGATACCGGCAGTTCTTCCAGCAGTAGCGGTGGCGGCGGGGGCAGTGTTGGGCTCTTACTGTTGCTCGCCCTGGGGGGCTTGACGCTTGTCAGCCGCGCACGCCGACAGCGGCGCCATCAATAATCGAAAATCTTGCCCGGATTGAGAATATTGTGCGGATCCATCATGCGCCGGGTTTTGCGCATCAGCTCGATTTCACCGGCGCTGCGGGTATAGCCGAGATAAGCTTTCTTCTCGATACCAATGCCGTGCTCGGCTGACACCGAGCCGTGTAACGCCTGCAACGGCTGGTAAACGATGTCGTCGACGACATCACGCTCGCGCCCTGCACCCGGATAGATGGAAAAATGCAGGTTGCCATCGCCGATGTGTCCATAAGCGAATAACTCGGCGTCGGCAAAGCACTGCAGCAGCCTGCTGCGCACCTCGTCAACATAGGTTTCCATGGCTTCCAGCGGCAGGCTGACATCGTAGCCATAGATCTTGTCGTAGCGGCGCTGTTCCGGTTCGAAGTTTTCGCGTATCTGCCAGAACCTGGCGCGCTCACGCTCGGAACTGCCGAGTGCGCCGTCGCTGATATCGCCACGCTCGAGTAGCGCCGTCAGCAGGGTTTCAAGCTTTGCGCGCCCGTGTTCGCTATCGGATATGAATACGTCGAGCAGCACGTAATAAGGCGCCTCGGTCGCAAGCGGTGCATCCACGCTCGAATGCGGGCCGGTATTGAGCCGGTAGAAATCACGCCACAGTACCTCGTAGGCCGCCAGCGCGCCGGGGAGCGCGGCATCGAAATAGCGCAACAACGCCATTACCTGCTTCCAGGATGGCACCGCCAGCAACGCGGTCTCGACCGCGAGCGGCGCCTCGTGCAGACGCAGTATCGCGCGCGTCACGATCCCCAACGTGCCTTCCGAGCCGACAAACATTTGCCGCAGGTCATAGCCGGCATTGTTTTTCAGCACGCTGAACATCGACGATACGATACTGCCATCGGCGAGCACGACCTCGAGGCCGAGCACCTGCTCACGCATCATGCCAAAGCGCAGTACGCGCACGCCGCCGGCATTGGTCGCGATATTACCGCCGATGGTGCAGGAAGCGCGCGCGCCGAGATCGAGCGCAAACAGGAGGCCGGCAGCGTCCGCTGCCTGCTGCACGGTTTGCAGGATGACGCCAGCCTGCACGGTCATGCAGCGTGAATGGGTATCCAGCGATTCGATACGGTTGAGACGTTCGCTGGAGAGCACAATATCCGCATCGCAGGATTCGTGACCGCCGGCAAGCCCGGTCATGCCACCGGCCGGAACCACCACCTGGCGCGCCGCGTGACACAGCTTCATGACTGCAGACACCTCTGCCGTCGAGGCGGGGCGCACCAGTGCCAGCGCCTTGAGCGCACTCCCCGACCAGATGCCCGCGCTGCGCCCGGCGAGCTGGTCTGCACGCAACAGGCCGACTTTACCGACCACGGTTTCGATTTGCTGTAGCAGCAGGCTGCGGTCAGTAGCCATAGGCGAAACCAGGGGCAACGACCCGGCGCGTCCCACATCTATAGCAGGCCCTCGCTACGCGGATACCGCGCCCGGCAGTGTCCCCGGGCGTCACTCCGGCACCTTGCCGCGCAGCTGCTTGGCCTTGCCGCGACGTGTCTTGCTATCGAGCCGGCGTAACTGCGAATTGCGCGTGGGTCGTGTCGGTTTACGCGATTTTTGCACCGTCGTTGCGGAGACAATCAATTCGCGCAGGCGATCGACTGCAGCCTGGCGATTCTTCTCCTGGGTGCGAAATTGCTGGGCCTTGATAATGACCACGCCGTCCTTGCTGATACGCTGATCGGCGAACGCCAGCAATCGGCTCTTATGGCTTTCTGGTAGCGATGAGCCGCGGATATCGAAACGCAGATGAATCGCCGAGGCGACCTTGTTGACGTTTTGCCCACCCGCGCCCTGCGCACGGATAGCGGTCATCTCAATTTCTTCTTCGGGAATGGCCAGATTGCGCGTGATTTGCAACACAGTGGAACTCAACAGGACTTAAAAGGACTATTATAAGACACCCTTGCCGGATAAACCCGGCCGCCTTCGCACTCCAGGCATTAGCGGATTGTTGGTAACCCGACAAATCCATCCATTGCCGGCATCCGTAAAACCTTTAACTTTAGCCCGAGTTGATCGATGAATCTTAAAGCCATGATGTGTGCCGCGGCATTCGCCGTACCGCTGCAGCAGATGAATGACTGGCAGCTTTTGCAGTACAGTGGCATCGTACCCAACCAGGTCAGCTTTACGCAGGAGGGTATGACCATCGAGGTCATGGGCTCGGCGAGCCCGCTTATCTATCCGCTCGAGCAGCCGCGCCTGGTCAGCCGTATCGAGGTAACAGGACGCCTCAACCAGCTGTTGACGCTCAATGCCGAGCAACAGGGACTGAAGGGAAATGATGACTTCACTCTCAAAGTCGGGCTGGTGATTGCCGGCGACAAAACCCTGAACGGCATGCAGAAATTGTTCAGCGCCAACTGGATCAAGCGATTATTTGCACTGGCGCCCGAGGGCAGTGGGGTCGATAGCATCTACTTCCTGAATGCCGTGCAGGATAGCTCCAGCCTGGGCCAACAGCGCCAGCATCCGCTATCCGAGTTGATTTTCGAAAATAACGTCTGGCTGCTGGACCAACCAGGCGATTTCGCGCTGACCTATAGCCTCGACAGTCCACGCCAGGTCATCGCTATCTGGATATCCATCGACGGCGACGACAGCCGCTCAAACTACTCCACGCTGATAAAGAGCCTGCAGCTGGACGGCCAGCCGGGCTAGCCACGGGGGCCGTGGCTGGCCTGTGTTTGCAGGCATCCTGAAAACCAGCAGGGAATGTCTTTCCGTCCTGCCGCCTGCCAAACCCGCGCCATTTTCTTCCATATGATTCGTTGAATGTTTGCGACAGCTGATATTTAATGCAGTCATATTAATAATAAACTATAAAGTTATAAGTTATTGGGGGCGTTCCAGTTAT
>Ga0316187_10003913_pt1 | contig 12924 bp, 10 predicted proteins | sample CroRivburrow1_MG_FD_204927 | JGI IMG/M metagenome (GOLD analysis project Ga0316187, IMG submission 204927) | Coastal sediment microbial communities from Maine, United States - Cross River worm burrow 1 | ecosystem: Environmental > Aquatic > Marine > Coastal > Sediment | place: USA: Maine...
CTCTTGTTTAACCAGTCCGGGCACGATCTCCAGTACAAGGTCGATGCCTTTTTGTTCGACCAGCCGGCTGATGATGGCAAGCACGGGAGTCGTGTCGTTAACAGGGAGACCGAAGTGCTCCTGAAGGGCTCGCTTGTTTTCCAGCTTGTGTGTCAGTGAACGTGCAGTGTAGTGCGCCGGTATGTGCGGGTCGCGTCCAGGATTCCAGACATGGTAATCGACCCCGTTGATGATGCCGGTAAGGTTGTCAGCGCGGTGACTGATGAGCCCTTCGAGTCCATAGCCGTACTCACTTGTCTGGATTTCCTGTGCATAGGTGGGGCTGACGGTCGTTATCCAGTCAGCAAATACCAGTCCGCCCTTTATGAATGAGAACTGGTTATGAAACTCCATTGCTTCGCTACTCCAGAAGTCTGCGGGTAATCCCAGTTTCTCGAACTCTTTCCAGTCGAACAGTCCCTGGTAGGCAAGATTATGGATGGTAAAAATGGTGGCCGGATGCGCGTCATGGCGGTCCAGCAGTGCTGGCACCAGTGCGGTTTGCCAGTCATTGCAATGGACAATGTCCGGTTGCCAGTCAAGTCCGGCAGTATCCAGTGCCAGTGCCTCGATGGCACGGCAAAAAGTCGTGAAGCGTTCGGCATTATCCGGCCATACGCTGCCCTGTTTCATGGTGTAGGGGTTGCCCGGGCGGTCAAAGTGTTCCGGCGAATCCACCAGGTACGCTGTCACGGTACTTCCGGGCAGTCGACCGGCGAGGATACGTACCGTCTGCTTGACGCCTTCGAGTTCAAGATGGGCAATCACAGTAAATTTCTCTGCCTGTATAAGTGCCGACTGGTAGGCGGGGATGATGACGCGAATGTCGTGGCGCAGGTTGCGGATGGCACGTGGCAGGCTGCCCGCCACATCCGCCAGTCCGCCGGTTTTGATCAGGGGGTGTGCTTCAGAGCTGGCAAAAAGAATGTTCATTGGGCGTCAGTATTTTGGCAGTTTATCAATAAAAATGGAGCCGCTTGCGTTTTCAGGTAAACGGTTTAATCTCCACAGGCACTGGGGGAGTGTGTAGTTAGGCTATTGTAATACAAGCTACCGCTGATAGCAGTTGAGCATATCCGCAAAGGGGGGCGATATGGCTAACCCGTTCGGTCCGGACCTGTCCGGCCAACGGATGCGCATGCGTGACGACTTCGTTGATGGTCTCAAGTGTTTTAGAAGTGATGATTATGAAGGTGCACTGCTGTTGTTCCGCACGGCGGATGAGTGTGCTGAAATTGATGACATCTACCAGGGCCGCTATACATCATTTCATGGCCTGTCTCGTGTTTGCATGGGCGATTACAGCGGTGTGAAGCTGTGCCGAAAGGCCGTGGTTGGCGAGACAAGGGATGCCGAGATGTACTACAACCTGGCCATGACCGAGCACCGCCTCGGTTTCCGCGAGAGTACCTACATGGCCTTGCGCCGTGGCCTGAAGCTTGATCCGGAACACGCAGGCCTGCTGCGCCTCAAACAACAACTGGTGTTACGCGAGAAACACGGGTTTATCCCAGGCCTGAGGCGTAGCAATATCGTCAATCGCCTGGTTGGTAAATTGTTTCGCGGCAAACGCTTGCCCTATCCCGATAAAGAATAAGACACGGGGGCGCCGGCTTCATCTATAATGATAGCCGGGAGTCGGCCAGGCAGTCGCTCCACACCTGGCCCACGGGACAGCTGTGGGGAGGAAAGTCCGGGCTCCACAGGGCAGGGTGCCAGGTAACACCTGGAAGGCGCGAGCCTATGGAAAGTGCCACAGAAAATATACCGCCCGTATGCGTACGGGTAAGGGTGAAATGGTGCGGTAAGAGCGCACCGCGCGGCTGGTAACAGACGTGGCAGGGTAAACCCCACCCGGAGCAAGACCAAATAGGGGAACATTCATGCGGCCCGCATGGTTCCCGGGTAGGTTGCTTGAGAGCTGCGGTGACGCAGTGTCCAGATGAATGGCTGTCCACGACAAAACCCGGCTTATCGGCCGGCTCCCTCCCTGTTTTCCCAACGCTGCCTCGTAATCTTCATGTTACATTGCACGACATGTCCATGAGACGCTGGATACCCTGATGAAACCCTGGTTGAAGCGAATAACCATAGCTGTTGTTGTCTGTGAACTGGCCTATCTGGTGCTGGGAAACCTGGCCCTGCAATGGCCTGTGACCCAGACGCTGTTGAATACAATAAGACCGGATAAATTCGAGGTCACCTGGGAAGAAGCGTGGACCTGGTATCCCTTCAGGGTGCACGCTCGCGGTGTGTCGGCAAATGGCCAGAGCCGTCGTCAGCAATGGCAGTTCGAATTTCCGCAGGGCACTGCCTCCATCTCTTTGTTACCCCTGATTATCAAGCGTGTCTCCTTGTCCGGTATCGAGGGCCGAGATATAAAATTTTATCAGCGTCCACGCCTGAAACCGGATAACGATTACGCGGATATGCGCGAATTTTTTCCGCCGATCGAGGGCAGGGAGTTTACGCTTGCCGAGCCCCCCCCCACAGGCAAACGGGGCTGGACCATCAGTATCAATGATGCGCATGTGACTGGTTCGCACGAGGTGTGGTTCTACCAGGTGCGCGGTACGGTGACGGGGGAACTGGCAACAGACTTCCGTTATCGTACGCGTGGCGGTCCGTTTCGGCTGCGAAACGGTGAATTCGATGTGGTCATGGACTCGGTGTACGTTAACCAGACCCATGAGTCACTCAGTGATGTGAAGCTCAGGGGCGAGGTCGAGTTTGACGAGTTCGTGCCGCGGCAGACCAGGGGTATTGATGCACTGTCCTACCTGACCCTGAACGCCGAGGTCAGCGGCGGGGTCGACAGCCTGGCCTTTCTCAACCTGTATCTGCGTCACTTTGACGGCATGTATCTGGATGGCGCGGGCCAAATCGCCGGTCGGGTAAACTTCGAGCGGGGTATCCTGCGGGCAGATACACACCTTGATATTGTGGCACCCGTACTGGACCTGGAGTTGCTTGATCATCATGCGGTGGGTGACGGCGATGTGGTTCTGGATGTTACTGCTGCAGAGCCTGGTACCGTGGCGGGCTCGATACGCTTTAACGAACTGGTTGCCTTCCGCAAGGGTGACGAGCGACCGCTTTTTACCGGTGACGGACTCATTGTCGACGTCAAGGGTGATGCCGACCTGTTCCCGGATGACGGTGGTAAACCGCATGCGAGCTATCTGGCTGTAACAGTGCCGGCCGTGACCGTGCCGGATCTGGCGGTCTACCAGCATTACATTCCGGACAAGCTCGGTCTGCGCTTTCATGGCGGGGAGGGCGTGCTGCATGGCCGGGCGGTGGTTGATCATGTCGCGATGCATGCCGACCTGAAGCTGGATTCGGATGACGCGGACGTCGGTATCAAGGAATACCGCTTCATTGCAGACGTCGATGTTGCCCTGCTGTCGAATACGGATGACCTCCCCGGACTGGATGTCGGCGGGACCTATGTCCACCTGTCAGATGCCCGACTGTCGAATGGCGATAAGCGGGTCTCGGACAGCTGGGAGGCGCGGGTCGAGATTGATGAAGGCCGGTTGAATTTCAATCTCAAAGACCAGGTTGCAGAAAGCGGCCTGTTGCGGGCCATTACTGACCGGGATGCGAGAACGTTGTTTGACCAGGCTGACGGCGATCTGACCCTGTCCGGCGAGGTGTCGAGTCTGGGCTGGCTGAACCAGCTGCTGAAGAACGATTACCAGACCGTGATTACCGGACGCAGTGACATGCAGGCGCGCCTGTTGTTGCAGGGCGGCTGGCCGGCGCCCGGCACGCGCCTGGATGTGTTGCCAAGTACCCTCAGTGTCAGCGTGCTCGATTACGTTGCGGAAGGTGAGGGCGCCGTTTCTCTGAACCTCGAGGAGGGTGGCGAGCGGCCCGATGCCCATTTCAGTGTGGACCTGAAGGATGCTGTGTTCCGCCGGCAGCATGAGGAAAAGGCGTTTATTGAACAGGTGCAGTTAAAACTGGAGGGCCAGATCAGGGACATGACGTTTGACGGTCCGGCCGAGAACCTTGCGCTGAGCCTGCAGATACCTGCAGCAAAAGTTACGGATATGAGCGTGTATAACCAGTATTTACCCGGGAATTCACCGCTGCAGTTGCTCGGTGGTGAGGCCGACCTGGTGGCCGATATCGAACTGCAGCCGGAAACGGCACGCGGTTACGTCACGCTGAAGACCGAAAAACTGCGTAGCCGTCTGGATGAGCAGGAAATCTCGGGTGATGTGACGGCGAACATCAACATCGCCGGCGGCACGCCGAAAAACATGGCTTTTGATATTACCGGTTCAACGCTGCTGCTGGACAATATCAGGGTCACTGGTAACCAGGAAAACCTTGCGGAATCGGACTGGCACGCGCGGGTCAGTTTTACCCGGGCAAATACGGTGTGGAAGAAACCGGTCCTGCTCAAGGCAGAAGCCGACATTGAGATGAAAGACTCCACCCCCATTGTCGCCATGCTGTCCAACCACCGCAACAAGAATGGCTGGATAGAGGAAATGCTCACCGTGGGCAAGATCGAGGGAACAGCGAGTATGGACATGCAACAGCAGCAGATTGTTTTCCCGCGCGCCTTTGCCGGTAGCGACAAGATCGATATCGGTGCCAAGGGTGTTATTACCGAACAGTCACGTGACGGTGTTATTTTTGCGCGCTACCGGAAGCTCAAGGGGCTGTTGAAGATCCGCGATGGCAAGCGCAGTTTTGACCTCATCAAGGCGCAAGAAAAGTTCGAAGACTATTCGCCGGTGCTGATCAAGTAGACTTTACAGTCCACCCGGTATGGTTCCAGTAAACGTGCAGCCTTCTCCAGATCAAGCACGCCGGCCAGCATTATGGCAGCACATTCTCTCAATCGTCATGCACAGCCTGTGGCTGCTGCTGGCTGTCGCCGTGCTGTTTTACATATCCCGCATCGTCAGGCCGGTACCCTGCTGGGGACTGTTTCTGCTGCTCAGCCTGGTCTGCTGGCCCATCTGGCAGTACCGCATCGAGTACCTGCTGTTTCGCCGGCACCTGGTGCTTGGTGGCGTGACACAATCATCGAGTCGCGTCAGACGACTGTTCTGGAGCGGCAGCCTCACCAAGGCTATACAGGTCATCGTATCGATGTGTCTGGCATGGCTGCTGCTGACACTGGTCGCCCCCTTATCGATGCAGCACTGGCTGGTGCTCGCCGCTGACGGTGTATTTCTTGCACTGATCTATGTACCTGTTACGCGAGGGCTCTCCGGCACAATCAATACACGACACCTGGGCGCGATTGTACGCCGCTGGCCCTTGTTCCTGATCAATGGCCTGGTCCTGACATCGGTGTTCATGTTGCTCGACTTTGCCGTGGTCGGCGCACCTGACACGCGTCAGCTGGCGTGGAATACCCTCGCCGAACGGGTGTTCCTCGATCATTACGGCCAGGCCGGCTGTGTGCTCTGGGGTGTGAGCGCGGGCGCCGCGGCAGCGCTGGAGGCGCTCGCCTGGCATGGTTCGCAGCTACTGATACCGAACCTGCCGGACATGAGCGCGAAACTGATTGCGTGGGCTTTCTTCCTGCTGCGTGCCGCAACCGTGGCCTGGCTGGCGACGGCGTTGTTACTTGGCGTTAGCACCCTGATGGAGAAGCGTGCGCTAAGGCAGCGCGGCCACAAGAGCAGTAACACCTTTGCGCGTGCATTTATTATCACCATTATCCTGCTGGCACTGCCATTCTTTTACGCGGCGGTCAAAATCAGCAACTGGGTTCCCCCGGAACCTGATGAGACCGGGATAATCAATCCCTGCAAGCAGGATGCGCAGAGTCGCGACCGGTTACGGGGAAAGCTGGACGCCGAGGTAGACGCTCAACGCACGCAGGCAATGCAGACGGTAGACGAGGCGCTTGGTCAGGGACTTGATGTAATGTTCGTCGACATCGAACAGGGTGTTGATCATTATCTTGACTGGTATTTCACAGTACTCGGGGAATACCAGCGGCTGGCCGCCGTGTTTACGGCCGATGTGGCAGCCACCATGCGTGAGCAGCTGGAAAAGTACCTGTTTGCGGACAGTGATTTTGATGCGCAACTGGGTACGCTTGACCGCGCACTTGAAGACATGACGACCGATCGTTTCGCGCAGCTGATGCCGCAACTCAGACAGGAACTGGCCAGTGCAAGCTGCGAGATCGGCAACCTCGCTGTCGTGCCGCTGTCAGAGCTGGATCACGATACGCTCAGGGCATCGGTGGCGGCGACCAGTGGCGTCGGTGCGGGTATCGTCGCCAGCAAGGCCCTGGCCAGCAAGACCACCGCGGCCGTGGTGGGCAAGGTGGCGGCGAAGAAAACATTCCAGACCGGTGCGGCACTGGCTACCAAGACACTCGCCAAGAAGGGATCATCGACCCTGCTGTCAGCCGGTGTCGGTACTGCGGTGTGTGCGCCGACCGGACCGCTGGCCATTCTCTGTGGTGTCACTGCCGGGCTGATTACCTGGTTCACCGTCGACAAGGCGCTGGTGGAACTGGATGAAGTGCTCAACCGTGAGGAAATGCGCGCGGATATTCTGGCAGTACTGGATGAGCAAAAGGCGTTGCTGGGTGAACAACTCACAGAGAAACATTATGCCCGCATCGATCACATGGCCCGTCAGGTGGATGCGGCAGTGCAAAAGACCTTCGTACCCGTGAGTGACGGGTTGTAGTTTCGCGGAAGTGTCTTGATGACCGGGGAATTATCCGTGGCAGTCAATGGGCGCCGCTGGCAACGGGCATGCGCTCCCTGGAAATGAAGCATGTTGCATTGTGGCCAGCCTTGTGAAGGACGATAATAGCTGCCGGTCCTGGTTAATTCTGACCTGGGGACCGAGTGATTCAGTAAAGGAGTACCTGATATGCCCGCATGGTCTTTAATTGTTTGGTTGGCAATTGGCGCTGTCGCAGGATTGATTGCCAGAAACTTCATTGGTGGTACCCCACCCTTTGGCAAGATCGGCGATATGATTCTCGGCATCGCCGGTGGCGTCGTCGGCGGTTATGGCCTGGCGTTACTCGGAATTGGCGGCGGTGGCACTGTGGGTGGTCTTGTTGCTACCTGCATCGCCGCGCTGGCCGGTGCCTTGCTGCTCGTCTGGTTGTCGAAGCGAATCAAGGTCAAGCGGTGACACCCCGGGAGTTAACATGACAGAAGAAGAGAAAGGTTTTTTCGACAAGCTGGGAGATATTCTGAATGCTCCCCTGCCTGGTGCCCAGGGCAAACCTGCGCAACAACCCCGCTCATCAACCGGGAATGAGGATGATGACGACGATACCTTGCTCGAGCGCATCAAGGATATTCTGAATGCGCCCCTGCCGGGGACCCCGCAGACAGACATCCGTAATGAGGGGGCGAACACTGCGGATCAGCCAGGGTCTGCTGTGGAGACTCCCGTGGCACAGTCGGAGCAGGCCAGCACCGGGGCAACACCACCGCCGCGGGAAAAAACACCTGAAATAGATGAAGATGACCTTGACGAGGCATGGTGGAAGCAGGACTGGTCAGGCTTCCGTGCCCACCAGGCGCAAGAGCGTAATGGTTTGGATCTGAAACAGCAGCGGGATGAGGAGAAATTTGCCGCTTATCAGCAGCAGGAGAAGCAGCGTTTCGATGCTCACCAGCAGCAGGAGTTTGCCGCGTTTGTGCAGATGCAGGGTTGGCGACAGGCAGCCTGGAAGCAGGCGCTGGCGAGCAGTCCGCCCGGTCAAAAGCCGCCACCGCCACCGTGGAATATGCCGCCCGGATCGCAACGCATGCCGCCCGGGCCACCACCCATGGCCGGTCCGGGGAATAGCGCTCCGCCGTGGATGCGACCACCACCCGGTCGGGGGCGCAGACGCTCCTAGCCATGCCATGCCTGGAAGCCACCTTAACCTGATTTAATTCTGCGCCAGTCGCGCGTTGCCGGAGGTAGCAATATGAATTCTCTCGATATACTCGGTTCTCTGATTAAAGGTCAAATGGGGGCCTCGGCGGGACGACTGGATCGCACATTCGGAAACCAGGGTTCAGCTACACCCGGAGGCGGCGCGGGCAGTATGCAGGGAGCAGGGTCGGGTGCCCTTTTCGATATACTCGGCAAGGTGGCCGGCTCCATGCTGGGCGGTGGTGCACCCGCACCCGCACCCGGCTCGGGTAGTGGCGGAGGATTCTCAACGGCTGACATCATCGCCACCCTGGGTAAATCAGTCTTCGGCGGGTCCGGCAACAGTGGCCTGGGGTCGGCAGGTGCGGGTGTGAACTCCGTGATAGGTGTTCTGGCTGCCCAGGCACTCGCGATGGCAAAGCGTATGATGGCTGGCGAACAAGCCGCGGTTGAACCGCAAACAATCGATTTTAATGATGCGAACGCGGTCATTGCAGGCTTGCGCAAGCCTGCCAATGCCGACGAGGAACGACAAGTCCTCGATGTGGCCACGCTAACTGTGCAGGCAATGATCAACGCAGCGAAGGCCGATGGACGCATTGACGAGAAGGAAATGGAACGCCTTGTGGGCAAGTTGCGGGAAGACGGGATTACCGATGAGGAACAGCGCTTTGTCATGGAGGAAATGCGCAAGCCCGTGGATACGGATGCGCTTGTGCGAGCGGTGCCCAATGAGCAGGTGGCCGCGCAGATCTATACCGCATCGCTGATGGCCATCAATGTCGACACGGATGCCGAGCGGCGCTATATGCAGGAGCTTGCCAGCAAACTGGGCCTCAACCGGCAAGTCGTGTCCTACCTGCAGCATGCGGTTGGCGTGGCCTGAATCGCCGTTCCACACACGAGCAGATATCCCGGGATAGCAATATAGAACGTGCCGTTCGAGTCGGATACTGCAAGGCGCTGATCAGATTACGTCAAGGGTAGCTGCAGGCTCTTTTGCCGGTAATGATACGGTGATTCGCCATTCCAGCGCTTGAATGCGCGGGAAAAGTTGCTGGGATCGGAAAAGCCGAGCAGGTAGGCGATTGTGATGACCTGGTGTCTGTGCGATCTTAAATAGTGACACGCCATTTCATTGCGTACCTGGTTCAATACCTCGCTAAAACTGGTGCCTGACTGTGCCAGTTTTCTCTGCAGGCTCCTCAGGCTCAGATTGAGTTCCCTGGCAATAACCGATTGCCTGGGCACGCCGGATGGCAGCAGATCGATAATATATTTTCTTGTCCGGGTCACAATGTCATCCTGCTCGAATTGATTGAGATAATCGATAACGACCTCGTCATTAATCCTGGTCAGTTCGGGATTTGCCGATGTCGACGGTAGTTCACAAAGACCCCTGTCAAACTCAATGGCTGTTTCGCTGGCATTGAAGCTCGCGGGTATACCGAAAAAGCGTTCGAATCTCTCAGCACAGGCTGGCTCGCTGTGATCGAATGACACCCGGATGGGTCTGGCAGTAGGCCCCAGCATTATCTGGCAAATTTTAAAGACGGTGGCAATCTGCGCATCGAATGCGGATGCCGGAAATTGAAAAGGGTCAGCCTTTCTTCCGACGGTGTCGTATATACAATATCCTGCCGTTGTTTCGCGTAGCGCAAGAACCATATCGGTGGCAAGAATCTTCTGGAACCGAATCAGTCGTAGCAGTCCGTCTTTCAGGGAATGACTGGCTATCCACGATAGCCCCAGCCCATGCAGTGAAGAGGGTTGAATGTAGGCCGCATACGTCAGCCCGAAGCAGGGGTCGCCAGTATATTGAACAGCCAGGTCCCAGAGCCTTTTGTACTTGAGCGTCGCTATCCGCTCGGAGGGGTCATAGACCTTGTCCGCATCCAGACCGGCTTCCACGAGAACCGGCTGGTAGTCCAGTCCATAGGATTCCAGTGCACTGACAACCAGGGCCGCCATGCTGACCAGTGTGCTGTGTTCATTCAGGCTGGTTTCGGGAATCTCGTTCATCATTAGCAATATACACCGGGTTAATCCCGGGGACACGTGCCAGTCATGGGCAATTGATCGCCTGGCAATGTGACGCGTCTGTGCCCTGGGCCGCGGTATGGATTTCATTCAGGCTTTCCAGGAAATGCGGATCATCGCCCGCGATGCGTACGGCGCAACGCGCGGCCTGCAGGGCTTGCTGCGGACAGCCATTATGCAGCAATGCAAAGGCCAGGTTGTTCCATCCCTCGGGCTTGTGTGCTGCAACACGGCTTGCCTGCCTGAAGGCCTGTTCTGCCGACGCGTAATCGCCGCGTGCGTAGTCGCTGTTCCCCAGCGTCAGCCACGGCAGTGGCTCGTCCGGCCAGCGCACGGTGGCCGCCCGGTAGGCGGGCAGGGCCTGCTCGCTGCCGGCAGTCTGTTCCAGGTCGCGGGTGGCACGCAGGTAGTCAGGCAGCCGGGCAGTTGCCGGCATGTCATCGGGGGGCAGAATTACGATTGCCCAGTACTCGCCGCGTGACCAGCTTCGTTCGAAGCTGGACAGCGTGCTACGCGCGCGCCGCGTAGTGCCGGAACGCAGAACCAGTTCATTGTCGGGCAGGCTGTAACCGACGACCACGGCGAAGTGCCATTTCGGCAGCCACGACAGGCCGAGATTCTGGTAGACCAGCACCGGGTTACCCCGGGCAACTTCGTTCAGCAGGTCGGTGAGGGAGGGTTGCAGACGATAGGCAAGCAGTCCGTAGCGGCGTGCCGTTGCGGTTATTTCCTCAGGCAGGCTGCCATGCAGCGCGGGTATGTACACGGCATCGACCAGTTCCTCCGGACTGACCTCGATGGCATGCGTCTGCAGGACGGTTGCCAGCGCGGCCGGTCCACACTGGTAGCGCTGCTGTGGATTAAAGGGCGTGTTTTCGAGTTCGGTTGTGGCGGGCAGTTGCGCGGGCGATTGTTGCAGCAGCGCACGGGTCTGGTGCGCGTTGCTGCAGCCCAGTAACAGTAGTCCCAGCAGCAGAACACCCGCCAGCCGACGGGTGTTCATCGTGCAGTTCATACAGGTTCACTTCACCGGGTGAATGAACGGGAAGATGTTCGTTGCGCCGATGACATCGGTGATGACAAACACGATAAAGATGATCAGTAGCACACCCAGCACGCTGTCGCCGCCGGCATTCAGGGTGTCGATGCCCTGGTTGATGCGAGCCAGTTCGCTGTCGCTGAGGCTGGCAACGCGCTCCCTGACCTGGTCCGGACTGACGCCAAGTGCCAGCAGTTGCCGTTGTGCATCCTCGTGCTCGAGCAGCTGTTGCAGCCCGGCAATTGATTGCTGTGACTGGCCAGTTGTGATCAGTGTATCCGTATCCAGCATGCCTGCCTGCACACTCATCACAGGCATCAGCATGAGCAGGGCGGAAAGCAGCCAGGCCAGCGGGCGTTGAATTTTATGCATCGGGGTTCTCCTGAATGTCTGGATGAATCATGACTGTGTCATAGGGCGGCAGAAGTATAACGTGCCCGGTTAGCAGAACTTGAAGAATATCGTAACTATTCGCCACGGAGACACAGAGAACACGGGGAGTGTATTTTAAATTAACTCCAGGCAATGGCATAACCCGATACATCAGAATGCTGTCTTTTTATGTCATTTCCGAGCAATTATTATGATGAAACTCCTTGGTGTACTCCGTGCCTCTGTGGTGTGCTGAATAGCTACAGAATATCTTCAATAAACCACGCTGAAAAAGAATGTCGACCACTGACGCCCGCTTTTTTATAGATAGATGAGGCTTGTTGCCGGACGGTTTTTTCCTGGGTGCTTCTGAGCAGTGCTATTTCCTTGAGACTCAGACCTTTCAAAAGCAACCAGCCAACCTCTGTCTCACTGCCTGTCAGTAGCCACTCCGAGAATTGCCGGCTCACAACGTTCCCCAGTTTCTTGCGTGCCTCGAGCACATATTTCTTTGGCTGCAGTTGCAAGTTGTTTGCGGCGTCCAGTTCCTGCTGCAGCGACCTGATCTCGAGCCGTTGCTGGCGCAGTCCCCACATAAGCCAGCCAATGGCGAGTATGGATAGACCGACGATGAACGCTTCCTTGATCATGTGTTCGGTGTCTGCGCCATGCGAGAGATCGGCCACCAGATCGGCACCACTGGCGATGACCACGATGGCAAATACAAGAATCAGTACGGTTTCTTTGCTCCACTTGCGGTACATAATCATGAACTCTTCAAAAACAGTGGTTTATGCTATCGGACATATGTCCCATACGATGCGGCATATGGCCTTGGCGCGATGATTAATTGCACAAAATACACATAATTACCCTCAATAGCATGCCTAATGCTGTAATTATCGAGGGTTAATATGATGAGTAAGGAAATACGTGTTTGGGATCCATTGGTCAGGCTTTTTCACTGGAGCCTGGTGCTGGCTTTTTCCATTGCCTACCTGAGCGGCGAAGAGGAAAGCAATCTGCATATCTATGCCGGCTATGTAGTGCTGGGGCTTATAGCCTTCCGGGTGGTCTGGGGGCTTATTGGTAGCCGCTATGCGCGGTTTTCTGATTTCGTGACCTCACCGGGGACACTTATCCACTACCTGAAAGGCCTGCTTGCCAGAAAACCGCAACATTATGTCGGTCATAACCCGGCGGGCGGCTGGATGATGGTCGCCATGTTAATCTGTCTTTTCATTGTTTCTGTGAGCGGACTCAAGGTCTATGCCATTGAGGAGGGGCTTGGCCCACTGGCGGGAGAAATCCCTGCACTGACCCTTGTCAGTGCTGCCCGGGCTGACGATGACGATGACGACCACCGTGGCCACAGGAAAGAAAAAAAGGGACACGATGAAGATGAAGCCGCCGAGGAATTCTGGGAGGAACTGCATGAAGTCTCGTCAAACATTATGTTGCTGCTCATTATTGTGCATATTGGCGGTGTGATTTTGGCGAGTCGTTTGCATGATGAACACCTGGTTAAAGCCATGATCACCGGGAAAAAGACCAGC
>Ga0316187_10003914_pt1 | contig 12923 bp, 15 predicted proteins | sample CroRivburrow1_MG_FD_204927 | JGI IMG/M metagenome (GOLD analysis project Ga0316187, IMG submission 204927) | Coastal sediment microbial communities from Maine, United States - Cross River worm burrow 1 | ecosystem: Environmental > Aquatic > Marine > Coastal > Sediment | place: USA: Maine...
ACTTCTAGAATAGCCCCGCTATCCTCTCCTACAAAGTACAGAGAATCTGCAGGGGATTTACCTTCGGGAAAGGCTATAGCTATAGGATCTTGGTAGTTGGTAGGTGCTGAGGATATATTCTTTGTCCACCAGTAACCACTACCATTAGGGTCATCTAGATCTGAATTTCCGTCTGTGTACCATAAAACCTTTTCAAAGTTCGTGATAGATCCTGTTAGTGTGTAATCATCAGTATCATCACCATATAAGACCGCGAAGCTCTTAGGGATAGAGTTAAACTTTATATCCCCAGCCCGCCACTGGCCCTCACGCATCTGCAATACCCCGTCTACAAACTCCACGTTGATCGCTTCCAGCAGAGATCCGGGGGCACGCTGTGTTGGGGTAGTAGTAAGATCCAATCCCCTAGTTAATGGGATCAGCTCATTTCTCCTGCCCTCTATAGCTCGTGGTTCATAGACAGCCATGTAATATTATCTCCAGTATCCGCGTACGTTAGCTACATAGCCCTTACGTCCGGTAAGGATTCCGGGTTTTATGTATACTTCAGGAGTGTGTCGTTCTTTCAATCTGTTATGTGCTGCAAGGAACCTCTTCTGTGCACGCTCCAGCGTAGCACCGTCCTCATGCACTGTTGCGTATCTACGCACAGCATCCCACACCAGTACATCGTGGTACTGGTCGGGAAGTAGCTGGGTACCCGCGGAGATTGTATCTCCGGGAGTATCACCATCGTCTGTCATCGCATCTATCGCGTACACGCCATCATATCTCAGCGTGTATGTCTTGTCTGGGAAAGGCCAGACGTGTATCTTGGTGTCTGGTCTCTCGGTTACTAGCACCGGCCTCGCTTCGCTGGTATTGTACAGATCCTTCCTCATCCTCCATTCCTCATAAGGAATAAAAGACAGTGGAACCTCATCGACTCCGACTGTCTCATATATGGATACTGTTCGCCAGTTAATTGACTCAAGGTCAGCAGGCATAGCGTACTGGTCTGTACTAGCAGAGAGGGTAGTAGTTGCATCGATCTTTGTACGGAACCACCAGTTCAGACTCTCCTTCTGGAGGTCCTCCCAAGCATCCTGTACCCACATAGTCAGGTCAGCGGTGATGCCGGTTGCACCGGCTACTGTACTGATAGTACCTTGACGTATGTGTGCCTTCTTACGGGCATCGTTTACCATCTCTAGTAGTGTCATCTTAGTCGCTCTCTTGCTCGCTCTCAGGGATGCTTTCTGGACCTCGCTCAAGTACACTGAACGGATACGTATGTTCGTTCTGGTATCCTAGTGTCTCTTCTGGACCGCTCTTATCTACAAAGTAGTTAGTGCGTACTGCGTCTTCCAGACATGTGAGCCACTTCTTGTGCATGATGATGTCTTTATTGCATGGGATGGAAGCCATCTCAAAGTTCAGGCCCACGATAATGGGACGCTGATTTGGATTATACTTCCCTGCGCTTACGCGAACCTTAACGTGATCCACAGGAACTTTGTTCTTATCGTTCTCTGCTTGGACACGCATGGTAGCATTGCCCTTAAACTTACGGGCTGCTGCCATCAGCATGTCAATCACTTCTCCCTTAGGATTCTGCTTTGCGTTTAACTGTAAATCATATTGCAGCCTAGCGAACATGATCAAGGACTGATGGTCCATCTGTTCGAGGTCTGCTCTACTGACTGTTTCGCCTACTGCGCGCTCGGCCTTATTTGTCGCCTTTGCCATTAGATTTCTCCTTAGTTAAAATGTAGTTCCCCCCTCAGATGAGAGGGGAACGTTTTAGTTACTGCTTACGCTCTAACTAACTGAGACTCAGAACTAGAATCGTTCTTGTCTGCAATCAGAAGACCGACTTTGATAGTGCCCGCACCAGCCGTAGCTACTGTACCCAGCAATGAAGCGTATACAAAGTATCCGCCATTGATAGCGCCGGTACTGGTAACAGTATCAGCTGGTACAAACGGTGCTGCGTGATAACCATCAGCATTAGCTTCGTAGAAAGAAGCAGTCACTCCACCCGTTAGGGTCGGAAGTACGGCACCGTCTACGAACCAATCTGGATTATCCGCCGGATCACCATCACCAGCTGCGTCGGAAACGAACCCAACATCAACTAGTGCAGTAGTGCTTGCGTCAACATCCAGACCCGCTGCGTACAAATAACCGCCGAGAACGACAGTATTGCGATCAAGTTTAATCAGGTTGAACTTATTACCTGATACTGCTTGAGCAGCGGTCACGGTCATCTCACGAGTAACCCACGTAGGGCCATTCTGATTTGCACCGCGAGGAAAATAATTACCCTGCCAGCTAGGTTGAGCAGATTCATGATAAAATGTTGCCATTATGTGCTCTCCTTATACTAGTGCAGTTACGCCGCATTCGACGCGCTGGACCCAAGCTTCGTTCAGGATCAGAGCGGCGAAGTACATCTTCCAACCAACGAATCCACGCTGACCAAGGATATCGGACTTGTCAATCCGGTCAGGGTTGATGACTCGAGGACTCATGGAGTTAGCACCCTTGAGAGGTACAGTTCCGTAAGAGTTCTTGGAGACTACGACAAAGGGATATACGTCCACGGCACTGGAGCTGTTAACCATGCCATTAGTCGTTCCGCTACCGGCACCCGCGAAGGGTTCCAAGACAGGGGACAGAATGAAACGTACGCCTTCGACTTTACCACATTCCCAATCAGAAGCTGGGCTAAAGTTAGCATAGCGTTCTACGGGAGTAAAGCCGTCGAGATCACGAATGTCCTGCTCAGCATCAGTGTGCGCGAAGCAAATAAACGCGGGGCTTACGGCTTCGGTAGCAAACTTAGGTGAGGCAGAGATCATCGTGGTGATGTGCTTGGCACGCTGACCCTTCAAAGAACGGATCGTATTACGCACGAGGTTCAGCGTAATAGTATCATTCACGGCGGTACGGGCCGTAGGGGTACCAGTACCCGAGTACGACACGTTGGTACCTGCTTTCAAGGCACCCCACATGATGAGTTCTTTAGTTTCAGCGGCCTGCTCTCCTGCAAGCATAGCGGCATCGTTCAGTACAGGATCCTCGGAGAGATCAAAGACTTTGTCCGTGATTTCTACGACATCGCCGTACTGACCGAGCGTTACTGCAACATCTTCATACTGCAGCTGCTTCGGTACAGGTGTAACTCCTTCAACCAGTTGGGAGGTACTTACTGCATAAGGGATTGGACGACGGAACTTAACATTATCCGCTGTGTTACGCGGAAGAGGCTTAGCTGTTGCGAACTTCTCCAAAACAAGGATCGGCTCAGCATGCTCAAGCATCTTTTTCTCTGCATAAGCTGCCGTACGTTGGCTGATATCCCCATACTTAGTAGCCATTTATAAATTCTCCTAGAGTAATGGTTACAATTGGGATGCTCAGTTACCTGCGTTTACTGCTTCATCGAAGTACGCGTTATAATCGGCAAGGTCTCTGTCGTTTACATTAGCACTACGGGAAGCTACGTCGGTGGCAGATTGGAGTGACTCCTTTCTGCGCTGAGCTATTAAATCGGCCTCACTGACCTGCTCTTCCGAGTCGGGTACAGGTGGGCCTGCGTTGGCTTTCTGGTCTGCGGCCTGCATTTTAGCTATCTCATCCTCGGTCCATCGAGCAAAGTCTTCCATGACCTTGGTTGCGTCTGCACTACTGTGCGAAGTCCTTGCAAACTCTTGATAGCCTTTAGGCTGTGAATCTAACCAGTCTCGCCAAGCGGGACTCTGTAGTACATCCTCGAGATGCACGCCAGTTTCTTCCGAATTGAAAATCCTCTCGACATTGCGGCGGAGGGTCTCCTTCTCTCGAAGCAGATGCTCCTTCTGTTGCTCTTCCTTGAGCGGCCTAATCTCTTCCCGAGCTGCTCGGACTGCTGCATCCCTATCGGATGCCATCATCTTACGCATGTTCTGGTAGACAGTAGGAAATTCTTCCGCGAACTCCTTCAGTGCAGGGTCGTCAAGATCTTCAGATGACTCAGTCTCGCTGGTCCTTTCAGGACGGACGGTCTGAGCGGCAAGCCGCTGCGCTTCCAGCGCTGCTTCTGCCTCTTCGAGTCGGCGCTGTTGAGCTGCGACTCTTCCAGAGTTGGATTGGTCTCTGCGTATTACCTTCTCAGCTTCTGCTCGTGCTTCAGGATCAAGCCCCTTCAACCACGGGTACGGGTCTTCCGGGTCCTGAACTGCTTCTGCTGAGTTGCCAGCCTCCTTGGGAGCTTGCGCTGCGTCGGATTCTTGGGCTTCGTCGCCGGGGGCTTCCGCATTCACTTCGGGCGGAGTGCTTGAATCTCCGTCTTCCGCTTCAGCTTCTACTGCCGGTAGATCTAAATTGCCATCATCCTCTTCGTCACTGTACCAGTCGTCCAGTGCGTCATCGGAATAGTCAATTGTATCGCCTTGGTCCTTAGTATCGACCATAGGTATTTCCTCCTTGCTATGAGGGGACCCGTTAGGGCTGCCTCGTTAGAGGCTACTTGGATCGTAGCCTAGGTCACGTCTCAATGTATTCTGGAGACGCTTGGTCGCCTGTACTTCTCCACGCATAGCTTGTAGCTGCTCCGTGGTTTGTTCAGACGAGCCACTGAAGTTGCCGTATACCCGCTCTAGGTACGAGTTACATGCCTCTTCAATAGTTCTGTAGATATCGTATTCGTTCATGCCCCCTCTCCTTAAGGTATATCTGTATATGTAATACCATCGCCGTCCTGAAAGACGGATGTGCGCTCATCGGTAGTTAGTATACGAGACCAGTACGCCGCTTCGTCTATCTGACCATTCCAATACCTACCCACTCCATTCAGATACCCTATAGCAGCAGGCCCTCCTGATGCGTAAATTGTGCCAGTGACTGCGGTTGTATCCATAGCACCATTGTTAATGGAGATGCCAACGGTATTAGCATCAGTGTCAAACTCTCCGTAAAGGTGATACCAAGTGTTGATGCTTGGTGAGCCTATGTTTGTGTCTGTGGCAATTTTAAACCCGCTGCTCAGCACCTGCATAGACAACCGATCCGTGGCATTTATGTATTGAAACCACCAACTCAGTGAGCCGCCGTTTGCTGCCACACCAAAGGGAGTCATATCGCCTGCGTAAGCCGCAGCACGAACCCAGACAGATGCTGAAAAGCTGGAAGCACCGGGGTCCATGCCGTGGGGAGTGGCAATCCTAATGTAATCGGTCGGGCCAGCCCCAAGGCTCAGCCCCTGTTTGGCCTCTGTGCTTGACGGGACCGTCGTAAATGAATCCACAGCCGTATTACTACCATGTGAATCGGCTCTATCTACCTGCGCGGAACCAGCACTAGGCTCATCTAACGTCCACCAAGATACCAATCCGGTTTTAAGAGATGCTGGAACTACTGGACCGGTCGGTCCGCCTATTGGATAAGTAAACATCTTTAGATCCCCCGCGTTACAAAGCTACGTAGCTAGCGGGCGTATCGAACTCCGTAATCTCTGCCGCCGTCAAAACGCGATCCCATATAGCAAAGTTGTATACACTAGAGAGAGTGCTGTTTGAGTTAGGCGTAGGATTGTAACTGCCGATTGCGAAATCTTTTGTTCCTGTGTCTGTTCCTACGGTGCCGGTTACTGTATCTGTTATCGGAGTCCCGTCGTCAATGATCAGAGCTGCCGTTTTGGTGCTTTGATTCCATGTACAGACTACGCTGTAGACGGCGGGTGCTCCGTGCGTGGTGGAGCAAATTGCGTTGTCCGTATTGCCATCATTCTGCACATAAAAATCAATACCGCTTGCTCCGGTCATATATAGATAGATAGCCGACTCGCCACCCACCCCGACGTTCTTACCAAAGATACCATCATTGCTTGCGTTAACCAGCCATATATGCGCACCTATGGTAAAGTCTGCTCCAATTACTGAATCTAGCTGAGCATCTCCGCTTTGCATCAACAGCGTATTGTTTGCCGAGAAGTCTATACCATACCCAACCCCGGGCTGTGTCGTAGCAGTCCTAGCGATTGCAGTCGGCTGTTCTACAAACTCAATACCACTTGTGTGCGAGTCGACTCGATTATTACCGGAAGTCTCTTCACACTCTAGCCAGCACAAGAGGCCGTTCAAGAGAGTTGAGCGTGCCCTAGTCATGATAGGATAAGTAAACATCTACAGTTTATCTAAGAACTTGGCTACTATGTCATCTATCTGTACTGTAGAAAGTATACTTGTCCACATAGCATAGCAGTCTAATCTGATCTCCAAGCCATTATGACCTGTGACCCAGCCGCCGAACCAAAAGTCATCAGCAGCTGCTACTGGTGTGCCTGTAGTATTTCCATAGTGATGAGTTACTCCGTCCACCTCAAGCCAAGTCTTTCGAAAGGAGTCCAGATATCCGTTTCTCCACACTACTATATGAGGCTCATTATCCCTAAATATATTACCAGAGGTCGCTCCGGCTATATTTCCTGAGGAGTGTCGTTTAGTGTAATAAAGCTCTTCAGTGGTATTCTTCCGGAAATGAAACGGCATGGGAGAAGCTGGATTTGCTTCTGGCCCGTGTCCTACGATAGGAGTACTATCAGTGGGATCAGCAGTCCCATCTCCTATCATCTGCACGGTAAATATCATAGTCGACCAATTACCATTAAGGGGAATAGCATTAAATGCGTTTGCCGTATCAGTGTAGTGAGCGCCCTCTGTTGCCCAATTACCAGCAGTAAAGGCCGGTAGAACGAAAGACTGCGACCTATCTGATCTCATAGCAGGACCGGCTGTGGCTGCTGTAGTAGACTGTTTAGTCAGGTCTATGTCACCTATACTACCATAGTCATTGACGGTAGTAGCGAACGATGCGTCATCGAACTTGTACCATACCCTAGGCGAAAGAGCTGCAATAGCATCCTCGAACGCCCCTGCTGCGTACGCAGTACTAGCTCCTGTTATCGGATAAGTAAACATCTTTAGATCCCGGAGCCAAATTTATTCTTCACTTCGATCTCTCGCTCCATAGCCTCGAAGTCTTTCTCCTTCAGCATGAGTTCCATTTCGAAGTTCATTTGTCCGAGTGCGTAGTCCTTCTTGATCTGCGCTACGGTCTTATTCTGTTCTTGGGCTAGCTTAGCGATACCCAGCTTGTAGGCCACCTCAGCTTCCATCTTACGAGACTGTGCCATCTGAGATTCACCAGCGTACCGTAGTTCAGCAGCTTGCATCATCTCTTGGTTCTTACCCTTACGGTCCTCAGACTCCAGCTGGACCTGTTGCATACGGGCCTCTGCTTCTATCATTGCTGCTTGAGCCTTTATTGCTGCTGGATCCTGCTGTTGCTCTTCCTGAGCAGCTGCTTGCTGCTGCTGTACTAGCTCATCTACCTCATCCTGCGTACGAAGTAGGTCGCCAGTCCTAGTATTATCCACCAGAGCGCGAAACGCCTTGTTGCTATCGACATGATTCATGAACTCCTCGTTGGACGAAGCCAGTCCCATCATGCGTTCGATCTCTTGTGCTCTAATCTCAGCTTCTATACGCTCTGTAGCGCCTCCAACCTCGATCTCGTAATCGCCCTTAATGGAATCGTCTTCGCCATATTGCATCTCATAGTGGTAAAAGCGTTTCACAAGTGGGCGAGTAATGTAATCGTCCCAGTTCATGCTAGCTGCCTTCTGTACCACGTTAGATGCGGACATAACCATAGCCATACCGCTGGTTGTGTTGTTACCAAGGGTAGGCTGGTCCTGTTGCATGAGCGGAGTGGAGCCTTCCACGTCCGCAAACTGCATTGCAGTGTCTATAATCTGTGATATACCCTGCATCTGTGCAGGGATGTCTACAAACTGCATGGCTTCGCGTACATCTGTGCCATATTCAGTAAGGAACCACACTTTCATAGGCTCGATACCGTAATCCTGCTTGTTTGCAGGCTCGATCATCTCTTTATTAAGCACGACCTGTGGTCCTGAGGTCAAGGATGCGTTGTCTAGTAGCATTAAGTAGGCGTTATTCACTACACGCTGCGCGTTACGCAGCAGGAATGGTACACCGTGACCGAATACAGAGTTAGGATCACGCTCCCAGTTAGCTATACCGTACGGAAGAGTGTCTTCACCTTCGATATGTGACAAGCTGATACGGAATATCTTGCCATCACACATCCATACCTCTCCGTTGAACATCTTCAACGGGTCCTCGAGGTCCTTTTCTTTGATCATACCTGCATCGAACAGGCATTGCTTGGGTATAGGGCCGTGGTATTCTTTAACCCAGTACCTGTTATTCACTCCCTGCTCACCTAGTTCGCGTGATGTGCTACGTATAATGTCAGGGATATTCGTTTGGTCAGGCTCACTCATGAGCAGGACCTTAATCTGTTCCGGCATATAGGCCGGATTCTTAGCTAATCCTATAAGCTCTGAACGTGTCATGGGATGCAGCTCAAAGATGTCTTCGATTTCATCCGGGAAACGTGCAGAAGGATCAGGGAATACCATCAGTGGATCTACACGCTGAAGGTTAGGCTCTGGAATAAAGGTTTCAGTAAGCATGTGGATAGTCTTACCACCCTTAGACTCAGCTGGTGCATACCTTTTATCCTTGCGATTCTGGATAGTGGGTCCTTTAATGCACGCTGTACCTAGTATGCCGAGATCTTCGATTGAATGGCGTGCCTTACGTCCATAATCTGCGTAGATCATCCGGCTACGCAACGCTCTCTCCATCGCAGGAGCGTTGTCTTGGTTTTCTATTACTACCTCCTGTGCCATTTCAGCAGGTGATGGGAGCTGATCAGGTGGGATGCCAGCCGCCTCAGCTTCCTGTTGCATCTCCGGTGTTGGAGACTCTTGTTGCAGGGCTTGTTTGATCTCCTGAGTTAAAGGGGCAGGCTTGAGGAAGAAGTTAAAGTCCCCTCCTGTAGGGAACTGTACGTCCTTCATTCGAGCTATTGCCGCGTTAGTCTTAGGTCTGGTGATGTTAACCGTGATGGGGTCTTGATTGTCACCCCTTGCACGCAAGGCACGCTCAATCTTTTCCATGTCCTCGTCATCCCAGTTGCCATCGTACTGCTTGATGGCACGTTCCCACTCGCGTTCCTTATCAAAACGAGCGCCCTTGTAAGTACTATACTTGGTCTCCAGCGTAGCTCCTAATGTAGCGACTAGCGCGCTGACCTTCTTACCTTCAGGTGACGTGGTATCAGGATCTTGTAAATGCTGTTGCATTGGCATACTGTATATTCCTTAGAAGTAGCGGCGACCACCAGCATTACGGACTGTTTCACTCTCTACTGGTTTAGCTATTTTATGTCCAGTCATCATCAAGTATCTCGTTGCGTCCATATAGTGGTCATGCTCTTTAACAATCTTGCCGTCTTCTCTTCGACGGTAGATACCATACTCATCAAACCAGTCGGTCAGATGCCTTGCGATCTTTAGGCCACCGGTTGATAACCGGCTCCATACTGCTGTGACTCCAGCTTCTACGCTGTTGTCTGCTGGTCGTAGCTTCAGCTTCTCCTGTACTCGGTACAGGTGCATGAGGTTACGCCCATCCAATTGATTTGCGCCTGCAGCTGCGGGATCTATGCAGCCCCTCAGGGCTTGTCCTTGTGGGTAGCGCTTACGTATAGCTGAGGCGTGTATCTCTGGCTCACACTGCCCTCTCTTGAATCCGTCGTAGATGTACCAGATATCGCTGTCCATATCCCAAGCACCGAATACACAAGCTGTGTTATTCCAACCTACGTCTAATCCGTACGCGCGTCTCCACCACGGTGGTATCTGTAAGGTGCCCACATCGAACTTGATATCGTCTACTGGGATGGGCCATACAGCACCAGCCCCTAGTCCGGGCGTTCCTTTAGATCTGCTATCCCTCAGATTAGGAGGAGTAGCGTCGAGTAGTTCTTTCTTTACCTGCTCGTCTAGGTGTGGTACATCTTCCCACCCTGCTGTTACTACTGACTTAGCCATTATCATCCTCTCCCTGTTCGTGATACTGCTTCATGAAGTCTTGGATGAATTTAGTCATCCCGTTCAACGGGGTGAATGTAACATATACTATACCGTTAGTAGTCATAGTACGAGTGAGACACTCTCCATATACTGGTTGAGGACACTCCTCATCTAGCCATATGTAATGCTTGCCGGTTCCCTGAAACGAACGTCTGCCCTGATCGAACGACTTGAACCCGATAATGCTGTCTCCACCGGAGACGTGGCGTACTTTGACTGTATCCACTGCATCTGCAATACCGGAGCGTCTGCGTACTTGGGTGATGAGATCTCCGGGGATCAGCCCAGTTCCTAAGACACCTGAGGGAAACCCCAGTAGTATGTCTTGTAGGATGTCTCGTGTAGTCTGACCCGTGTCGCCAGCTACCCACCCCTCAGTTGGTTCGTCGAAGACCTTACCTTCCCACCAGTGTGGGTATATGCCAGTTGCGTGGCAAGTAGCTTCGAATCCTCCCGCCAGTGATTTGCCTACCCTATTAGCCGCCATGAAGAGGCGCTCGAAGCAATCAGATCCTGCGTTAAAGAACTCAATGTGCTTCGGGTAGTTCTGGTACCTGAAAGGTCCCTCGTCCGGGAAGTACTTCAGGTGACCACCAAACTCTTTTCTACGTAGCTGCTCATCAAGCGCTACGTTAAGAGCTTCTAGCTCTTTGTATGATAGTTTGCCCATAGTACCTCCTCTATAGGTCGAAGGACTGCCGGGGTTGGAGGGAGGAGCCGGAAACCGGCATACCCCGACAGCGCTTCGGTTAATCTTCTACTGCTATCCCTAGCTTCTTGGTCTTTTCTCTGACCATCTGCAGCAGCTCTTCATCACTCTTGTTGCTTACGTCCATTACGGTAGTGGTAGCATCTGTCTTGCCAGTAGACCAACCGTACCGGTTGTTCATATTAGCTTGCCACAGACCAGTCTGGAATCCTCGTGTCTTGAGGTTCGTCCTGCCCTGTTGTTCCCACCACGCTTGTGCGTACAGCTTGCCTAGTTCGATTATCTCACCGAAGTCAGAGTCAAGTATGTCTTCTTCCAGACACTTCCATGATCCGGGCGTAAGCTTCAGCTCACGCATAACCTCTCTATTGGAGGCACCTTGATCGTAGAGATCTATGACTACATCTCTCCAGTCGGGCACTCTCTTCTCAAGTGCTCTTAGGATTCTTTTAGCTTCGCCAGACATAGTGCTTAGGTGATAGCTGCGATGACTGTTTCGGCCATGCCCTTGATGATGCGCTTCTTATTCCCGGTCCAGCGGCTTGCGCCGAAGTGCGGACCGAGCGCTGGGGTAGTATCCGTATCGTCGATACGCGTACGCAAGACTTCAAACAGGGCACGTATGTCCTGCTCAGAGCCTGCATCGAGCTTACCGGCTATAGTACGGTTTACTACTTCCCTACTAATGATAGTGCTCGCACCAGTTGCGGCTGTGAACGCTAGGTCGAACAGCTTCGAGAGTACTCTCTTCTCGTCAGTGCTCCACTCTTGGCACCGTCGTAATGGTTTGTGATTAATTGCCATGATAGTTTACCTTATTGGGAGTCGGCTACGCCGAGTGAACCGTGAATGTTTCCAGCACTATCGACAAAGAATGTTAAGATGTCAACAGCATCCGTACCAGTAGCCAGCGTTGGTGCAGTGCCTCCAGCCCAGTCATTAGCTGCATCCCACGTCAGAGTACGACCACCGGTCGTATCATCCTGCTGTACCTTTAGTGTGAAGTGCTGTCCCGGAGTCGCATTAGTAAAGTCGATAGTGCGATTACCGTCGAGTGTGACCTCGAACACATTAGCTAGACTCAGATCCACAGTAATGGTAGCGCCATCAGTCAGCTGTACGATGCGTGAAGTTTGTGCTTTGGTGAACAGATTGATCTGGTCAAGTAATGCATAGTTCGAGACAGAAGGCTCAGTGATACCGCCCTGATGGGAGATATTGTCTATGTGATGTGTTACCGAACCGATAGCCTCAATCTTCAGAATATCAAAATCACCAGTCGGTGCAAGTATTGACGTTGGAATGGTAATCAGCTGATAGCCTGTGTTACTCCACTCAAATCCGTACCTGCCGTTGATAATATGTGCCCACTCCGATACTCTGGTAGTACCATTAAACAGTGCTACTCTGAGCAAATTCTTCTTACTAGCTCTTGAGTTGTAGTTCAGGTTCTTCAGGTACATCTTAAACGAGGATATCCCACCCGCTGATGTAACTGAGCCTCTGTCAAGGGTAATGTAGTCTCCCGTTGAAGTGTTCGTAAAGCTAATATGCTTAGTACCAGCGAGAGGATCACTAGTATCTGCTTTCGCCACTCGTGTACCAGACACCGCCGTAGTCCAATCGTCATCCTCATCATATATAACTATGTCGGATACGCCAGTAGGAGTAGTGGCCAATGCAGCTACGGTAGCGAACGTGATCATTACCTGCTCTGATGATACCTCAGGACGGACGGGATCTGCTGCTGCCGTACCAGTCACCACCACTGGGATACCATCAGTTCCGATAGCTATCACATCAATGCGTGGATTAGTAGCATCTGCGGCATCGAGGGTCACACTATTAGGAAGGGAGGTGTAAGTCTCGCCTTCGATTACATACACGCATTGCGTGACACGGAAGGTAAGTCCTGTATCCCAGACAGCACTGCCACTAATGAGATAGTTACCCCCACCAAGCGAATTATGTTCGACTGCGGCGGCAGTTGCTTCCAGTACGTTAGCCTGTAGAGCTGCGACCTGTCGTGCGGTGCGCTTCTGTTGATGTGTTGAATGCTTATCTCTATTGATAAGCTGTCTGATTTGTTCGTATAAAGTTGCCATGATTATGCTACCCTCGTAACCGAAATGTTCAGCTGTGTCAGCTTAACGTCTGCGCCCCAGTTGACAGATGCTATACTCAAGCAGAGTGTGTCTCCTGCGGTTGCATCCCAACTGAATG
>Ga0316187_10003915_pt1 | contig 12922 bp, 8 predicted proteins | sample CroRivburrow1_MG_FD_204927 | JGI IMG/M metagenome (GOLD analysis project Ga0316187, IMG submission 204927) | Coastal sediment microbial communities from Maine, United States - Cross River worm burrow 1 | ecosystem: Environmental > Aquatic > Marine > Coastal > Sediment | place: USA: Maine...
TGGGGCCGAGTGCGCCGAGCACATAGCGCTCGCTGCCGGGGTTGGCAGTCATGTAGTCGTCGACGGCGACCCGGGCCAGCCGGGCGCTTTCGCAATTCAGCTCGCGCACCAGGTCCGCGGTACCGTAGTCCGCCTGGGAAATGGACGTTGCGTTGAAGGTGTTGGTCTCGATGAAATCGGCGCCGGCGGCCAGGAAGGCACCGTGTATTTCCCGGATCACATCCGGCCGCGTCAGGCTCAGCAGGTCGTTGTTGCCTTTCAGCAACTTGCCATGGTCAGCAAAGCGTTGTCCGCGGAAGTCATCTTCCTCAAAGCTGTAGTCCTGGATCATCGTGCCCATGGCGCCGTCGAACACGAGGATTCGCTCAGCCAGTTGCTGTTCGAGGCGCTTGACCTGTTCCGGGTTCTTGTAGGGTATCGTTGTCATGGATTGTTCGCGCTGGTGGGCCGCGTGGCCTTTCAGGTCTTGCTGGCTGAGAGGGACAGCACCGAAAAATTCGGCGCGCGCTTTTCGATCGCCGATACCGTGCAGGTCTGGACTTTCAAGCCTGCGCCGCGACTCAGCTTTTCCAGTTGCTGCATGGTGAAACCGAGGTTCAGGTGGTTATACGGCTCCACGGCTTTGGCGTGCTCGTGCCGTTGCAGCGTCACGGCCAGCAGCTTGCCGGTCGGCCTGAGCACGCGTGCGACATCGTTGAACACCCGGGCCGGCTCCCTGGTGTAGGTCAGTGCATGCATCAGCAGCACGGTGTCGAAACTCGCATCCGCGAAGGGCAGGTCGTGCATGTCGCCCACTTCAAAGGTGACGTTTCGGCGAGCCTTGAGCCGACGCCGCCCCGCTTCAGCCACGCGCTCACTGATGTCCAGACAGACGATGCTGCGGGCGCGCGGAGCGAGAAGTTCGGCCAGCACACCGTCCCCGGAGGCCACGTCGAGCACATCACCCGGTTCCAGCAGGTGTACGAGTCCACGTGCCGTTGCCTCCCAGGTCCTGCCGGGTGAATAGTGGCGCTCCATGTCGCCCGCCACGCTGTCCGCCCAGGTTCCAGCTTCCGCACGGTTGCTCAGAACCGGGGTGATACGCGCCAGGTCCTGCTGGATCAGCGGGTCGTCACTGTTGCGGCGCAACAGGTGCCAAAGGTCTTCCAGGCTTGGGTCAGCGATCGGCGATGCAATGCGATAGTAAACGAAGACGCCGTCGCGGCGGTCCGTTACCAGACCGGCCTCCCTCAGCTTCGCCAGGTGGGTCGATACGCGAGGCTGGGCCAACTGCGTGATGGCTGCCAGTTCGGCGACGCTCAATTCTTCCTGGTCGAGCAGCAGCAACAGCCGTAGGCGCGTCGAGTCGGCCAGCAAGCGAAAGTGGTGGGTCGCCCGCTGCAGGTCCATGGCGTTTTTCGGCGGCGTGGGCATATATCTCCATATCTTGATTCAAAGATATGATGCAGCTTATCGGCTGCAGGTTGGGAGGTCAAGAGCGGGCGCCGTCACCTGGGGTCAGCACGCTTCGGACGCGGCTGATACAAGCGATCGGCTACAGCAATGCGATCGCTGGGGGTTATAATTCATCTCGCGTCGAGGGGCGTCCGGATAACAAGGCAAGAGAAATCATGGAACTGGATATGGAAGCGCAGAAGCAGGCTCTGACCGAGGAAGTCGTAGCCGAACTCGAACGGCGGCTGAGTGCCGGCAAGGCCCGTATGGCAGCCCGCTATGTACCACAGTGTTTTCGCCGCGTGCCCATGGATGACCTGGCAGCCGAAGCGCCCGCGACACTGGCGACCATCGTCCTGCGTCAACTCGAGTTCATGGAGCGGCGGCAACCCGGCGAGTTGCTCATCCGTGCCTACAATCCTTCGCTGGGTGCCGAGGGCTGGGAGTCTCCGCACACCATCGTAGAGATGGTCAATGACGATATGCCGTTCCTGGTGGATACCAGCGCGTTGACACTATCCGAAATGGGTCTGGGCATTCACCTGATCATCCACCCGGTGATCCGGGTCAGGCGGGATGAAGCGGGCAAGCTGACGGGGCTCTACGAAAAATCCGCGAGCCGCGGCGCAGCCGAGTCTGTCATTCAGTTCCAGGTCGACCGGCGCACCTCGAGGAGTTCGCTCGCGGAGATCAGGCAACGCCTGGAGGCTGCCCTTGGTGATGTGCGCCGGGCCGTGGCCGACTGGAGGGCCATGGAGGCGTACGCGGTCGAGGCGGAGGAATCACTGCCCGAATGGGCGCACGGCGTGGCTCCGGAATGGCTGGAGGAGTGCCGGGCGTTCCTGCGCTGGTTGCAGGACGATCACTTCATTTTTCTGGGCGCACGCGATTACCGGGTGGCGAAAGGCAAAAAGAATTACGAGCTACAACTGGTGGAAGGCAGCGGACTGGGCATCTTGAGGGAAACTGACGACACGATTCGCGCACGCCCACTGACCAGCCTGGCCGAAGTCGCCCGCAAGCGCAGTCAGAAATTCCCGCTGATCATCACCAAGACGAACGCGCGCTCTACCGTGCATCGTGCAGGCTATCTCGACTATATCGGCGTGTTGATTTTCGACAAGCAGGGCCGGACGATTGCAGAGCGCCGATTTCTCGGACTGTTCACTTCCATTGCCTACAATTTATCTGCGGCCGATACACCGGTGACCCGGGTGCGCATGCGAAATGTGCTGCAGAACAGTCGGCTGATGCCAGGCAGCCACGCCTGGAAAGCCATGGTCCACATCCTGGAAACGCTGCCGCGGGATGAGCTGTATCAGTCCTCTTCGTCGGAATTGCAGCGGACCGCGCTGGGCGTGCTGAACCTGCAGGAGCGTCAGCGTGTCCGACTGTTCATCCGGCGTGAACGATACGGACGCTTTTATTCATGCCTGGTGTACATGCCGCGCGAACAGTTCAATACCGAGAATCGGGAGGCGGTACAGAACATCCTGTACCGGGCGCTCAAGGGTGCGCGCCTGGACTACTCGGTCAAGGTTTCCGAGTCCCCGCTGGCGCGTCTGCGCGTTATCGTGCGGCCGCGACCCGGAGCAAAGATAGAGTTCGATTTACGTACGCTCGAACAGAAGATTGTCGAAGCCGTGCGCTCCTGGACGGACGAATTGCGCGCTATCCTGGTGGAAAAGCTCGGAGAGGAAAAGGGGCTGAAGTACGCGGCGCGTTTTGGCAAGGCGTTTCCGGAAGCTTACAAGGAGGACGTGTCGCCCTGGGTGGCTGCGTTTGACGTGGAAAACGCAGCAGCCGTCGACCGGGGAGAGGAGATGCGCATGAGCCTGTACCGGCCGCGCAAGCAGCGCGGCGGCCTGGTCCGCTTCAAGCTGTTCCGCCTGGGCTCGCCGATCCCGCTGTCGCGGGCTTTGCCGATGCTGGAGGATCTCGGGCTGAACATAGTCAGCGAGCGGCCTTACGAGTTGCATATGCCTGATGACAAGAGCCTGTGGATTCAGGATTTTGACATGATTCCCGCGGTCAGCCGCGAACTCGACCTGGACGTTATCCGCGGCCGCTTTCAGGAAGCGTTCGAGAGGATTCTGCAAGGGGAAACGGACAGCGACGGGTTCAACCAGCTGATCATTGCCTCGCAGATGACCTGGCGCCAGGTCAAGGTCCTGCGGGCCTACTGCAAGTACCTGCTGCAAACAGGAGTTCCGTTTTCCGCCAACTACATGAGCGAGACCCTGGCCCGGCATCCGGCCATTGCACGCCTGCTGACCGAGCTGTTCGAGGCGTTGTTCGACCCCGAGCGCGGGCAGGAAAGCAAACACCGCAGAGAATTGGCCTGCAGCCAGTTGGAGCGTTGCTTCGAGGCACTGGTTGACGGTGCCTTGGCGCGAGACGATGTATTCAAAGAGTACATCGGTGATGTGATTGCAGCGCGGAGCAAAGACCGGGAAGGCCAGGTGAAGGTAATCCGCCGGGCGTTCCGGCGGGCGGTGGAATCCGTTTCAAGTCTCGACGAGGACCGCATTCTGTTCGGTTTTTACGAGGTCATCGGCGCCACGTTGCGGACCAATTACTTTCAACTGAACGCCCAAGGGGGTTCCAAGGACTACATCAGCTTCAAGCTGGATTCGTCCGCGGTGCCGGATTTGCCGCTGCCCAGACCGTTTCGCGAGATCTGGGTCTACTCGCCCCGTTTCGAAGGAATCCATCTGCGCGGAGGGAAAATCGCGCGTGGCGGGCTGCGTTGGTCGGACCGGCGCGAGGACTTCCGGACCGAAGTACTGGGCCTGATGAAGGCGCAAAACGTCAAGAACACCGTGATTGTGCCGGTTGGCGCGAAGGGCGGTTTCGTGCTCAAACGTATACCCCAGGCGGGAGGGAGAGACGCGCTCCAGGCTGAAGGCATTCATTGTTATAAATTATTTATTAATGGATTATTGGATATTACTGATAATTTAGATAAAGACAATGTTTTGCCCCCTGCCAGGGTCGTTCGCTACGATGAAGACGATCCCTACCTGGTGGTTGCTGCCGATAAGGGTACAGCGACATTTTCCGATACGGCCAACGGCATCGCCGCGGAGCACGGATTCTGGCTCGGCGATGCGTTCGCCTCCGGCGGCTCGGTCGGTTACGACCACAAGGGCATGGGCATCACCGCCAAGGGCGCCTGGGAGGGCGTCAAGCGGCATTTCCGGGAACTGGGCATTGACATCCAGCGGCAGCCGTTCACGGTGCTCGGCATCGGTGACATGAGCGGCGACGTGTTCGGCAACGGCATGTTGCTGTCGAAGCACACCCGCCTGCGCGCCGCCTTCAACCATCAGCACATCTTTCTCGACCCCAACCCCGATGAGAAGGTCAGTTTTCGCGAACGCCAGCGGCTGTTCCGCCAGGGGCGGTCGAGTTGGGCGGACTACAAGCCCGACGCCATATCGGCCGGCGGCGGGGTGTTTTCTCGCCTGGACAAGACCATACCGCTCAGCCCTGAAGTCCGGGCCTGGCTGGGCGTGGATGAAGACCACATGACCCCCAATGCGCTGATCCGTACCTTGCTGCGCGCGCCGGTAGACCTGCTGTGGAATGGAGGCATTGGTACCTACGTCAAGGCGACCGCGGAGACACACGCGGACGTCGGCGACCTGGCGAACAATGCGCTGCGCGTGAATGGCCGTGAACTGGGATGCCGTGTAATCGGCGAGGGCGGCAACCTGGGCCTCACCCAGCGCGGGCGGATCGAATACGCCAGGGCGGGCGGCCGAATCAACACCGATTTCATCGACAACTCTGCGGGCGTAGACACGTCGGACCACGAGGTCAACATCAAGATCCTGCTGAACCTGGCTTCCCGCGCAGGCAAGCTCAGCGCGAACAAGCGCAAGGCGCTGCTTGTGGAGATGACCGACGAAGTCGCGCAGATGGTGCTGCGCAGCAATTACCTGCAAACCCAGGCGATCACGATCATGGAGAAATTCTCGCCGTCTCGCCTGGGTTCGAAGCAGCATTTCATCGACGTTCTCGAGGACCAGGGCCTGCTGAACCGTGAACTCGAGTTCCTGCCCGGCGACGAGGAGCTGCAGGAGCGGCGTGACCGCGGCGAGGGGCTGACCCGGCCCGAGCTGGCGGTACTGCTCTCCTACAGCAAGATCAACCTGTACCAGCAACTGCTGGCCAGTGATGTTCCGGAGGACGCCTGGCTGTCGGACGAGGCCGTCAACTACTTTCCGAGCCCTTTGCGCAGGACGTTTGCCCGATTCGTGCCACAGCATCGCTTGAAGCGTGAGATTATCGCAACGCAGGTGACCAACAGCCTGGTCAATCGCATGGGCGCGTCGTTTGCTTTACGCATGCACGAGGACACCGGGGCCACACCGGGCGAGGTGGCGCGAGCGTATACGATTGCGCGAGAAGTTTTTTCGGCACGTGACTTCTGGTCGAAGATCGAGGCGCTCGACAACAAGGTCGACAGCGAGCTTCAAACCGCCGCCATGCTGTCGATGTGGCGGTTGTTGCGCCAGGCGTCTCGATGGCTGCTCAATCTCCCGGGCCGCAGCCTGGATATCCAGGCCATGGTGCGGCGCCTTGCACCCGGTCTCAAGGATATCGGCAAAACCATCCGGAACGAGATGTCCGAGCAAGAGATAGCGGATCTCGTCCAGCAAATGCAGCCGTATCTCGATGGCGGGTTCTCGCACTCCTTGGCCGAACATGTCGTCATGTTGGACCGTTTGTTCCCGGCGCTGGACGTGGTGGAGACGGCCGCCAATCGGCGCGCCGATGTCGAGCGTATCGCCCAGGTGTTCTTCGGCTTGGGCGACCTGCTCGGGTTGAAGTGGCTGCGCCGGCAGGTCGAACAGTTGCCCGTGGTTGGCCAGTGGCACGCGATCTCACGAGCCAACCTGAGGGACGAGCTGTACGCCCAGCAAAACCGCCTGGTCGAACGCGTGCTGCAAACGGAGGGCCGCAAGCGCAATCCGGTCGCGGCCTGGGTGGATGCCAATGCCGAGCGGGTAGGGATCGCGCAGAAAATGCTCAAACAGATTCAGCAGGAAGCGGATGCGGATTACGCTACGATCGCAGTTGCGGTTCGGTCGTTGGGGCAACTGGCGGACGATACGGCGCCATGACCCGGCAGCGCAAGATTCATTTCGTGGCCAGCCACGTAGGCGAGGCCCAGACGACCTTGGCAAAACTGCAGCGGCAGTATGGCCAGGCAGAGCTTGAGTTAGCGGACGTCATCGTGGCCCTCGGCGGCGACGGGTTCATGCTGCGGACCCTGCATCGCTTCCTGCCGGCCGGTCTGCCGGTATACGGAATGAAAATCGGTGATGTGGGTTTCCTGATGAACCGCTTCCGGGAGGATGAATTACTGGAGCGTCTGAACGAGGCTGATGTCGTTGAGCTGAATCCGCTCTGCATGATCGCAGTCACCGAGGCCGGCAACGAAACGACGGCGCTGGCCATCAACGAAGTCGCCTTGCTGAGGCAGCTGAACCAGGCGGCGCACATTCGCATCCTCGTCAATGGCAAGGAGAAAGTCGACGACCTGGTTTGCGATGGCGTGCTGGTCGCCACTGCCGCGGGCAGCACCGCCTACAACCTGTCGGCGCACGGCCCGATTCTCCCGCTTGGTACAGACGCGCTGGCCCTGACCCCGATTTCGCCGTTTCGCCCAAGGCGTTGGCACGGAGCGGTACTGCCGTCCAGTGTCCGGATCCGCTTCGAAGTTCTCGATCACTACAAGCGCCCGGTCAGCGCCACGGCCGATGCCGAAGAGATCCGCAACGTCGTGAGTGTCGACGTGTTCGAGGAGCGGAGTGTGACGCTGAAACTGATGTTCGACCCGGACCACTCCCTTGAGCAGCGCATTCTCGACGAGCAGTTTCTCTGAACCTGTCGCACCCGGTCACCGGGATACGCTGGCCGCTATTGCCGGTGAATGCGGCTCAGAAATACCATGCAATCTGCGCAAACAGACCGGGACCGCTGGCAAAATACCGCCCATCGACCGGCGACTCAATGCCGCCATATTCGCTGCCTGCCGGTCCGATCGGGATATTCAGGGCGGCTATGAACAGCAGGTTCTGCCTGACGTCGCACTGAGCGACCAGTTGGGCCAACGCCGATGGATCGTCGAGGTTGACGAACAGGTTCGGGGTCAACAGGAATAGTGGACTCATCTCGATGGTGGCGGACAGGGCCAGGTAATTGCGCGCGAGGGTGAACAACTCTCCGCGCTCGACGCGCCTCAGCAAATCCGGGTTCCGCAGCAGGTCGGCCGGTGCGTAGGCAGAGTTCTTCTGGCCGAAGCCGTTGTGATAGAACTCGAGCACGCCGCTGATGTTCCTGGCGCCCCAGTTCCAGGAGTAGCTCAAACTGGTCACGGCGGAGAGCAGGTCGTCGCGGTCGGTTCGGGTCCATGTAAGGTCGCCGCGCCAGACGGCGCCGCCCAGGGCCAGGTTGCCGCCCAGCCCGAGGATACGGTCGCCATAATGCTCGGCCGCCAGCAGGTCATACTCGTTCATGCCCAGGAAGCCGTGGTACTTGAAGGCCAGCGAAGAGTGATCCATCTCGACCCGGCCGGTAAATGGATCGCGCCGCACGACCGCCACGCCCTGCAAGTCATTGCCGTTATCGAAGCCATACTGGCCGTACAACATGTCGTCGCCCGTCTTGTATTCCCTGTCAACCGCTGCCGGGTCGAAGGGATTGAAGACATCCATCGGGGTGAAGACCATGCCGTTGCCCCAACTGATGGCCTGGCGCCCGAAGCGCCAGGCAGTGCGCTCGCTGGTGAAGCCGATGCTGAGCCGGTCGAGGCGGTGCACAAAGGCAGTGCGACTGCTGTCGCCAAAACCGTAGGTCAGGTTCCACCAGCGCCGATCATCATTGATGACCGCGTTCACCGGCAGGGCGGAGCCCGGTAACTGCTCAGCGAGGGGCAGCGTATCGGCATGGATCGCGATCAGCTGATAGTCGGCCTTCAAGTCCCACCGCTCGCGACGGGCAGCCAGTTTCAGCCGGGTCTCCAAATACTGGTCGATCGCTGCAGAGCCGAGCAGGTCCCGATACACGCTGTCATCGGGAAACGACTGGTGGATGAAACGGTATTTGACGTGTCCGCCAAGGGAGCTGGCCGTCGGCGTGCCATGGGTCGATCCGCTGGAACCCGACGCCTGCGCAAAGCCAGGAATCCCAGTAGCTAGATAGACCGAAATTAGAAAAAAAAATATTTTCATTCAATCAGATATCTGAATTTCATCAGAAACTACTTTACCATCGCGCATGCGCACCAACCTCTGCGCATAGCGCATGACGCGCTCGTCATGCGTCGAAATCAGGAAGGTTACGCGGTGGTTCTGGTTCAGTTCGACGAAGAGTTCCATAAGATGCTTGGCCGACACCGAGTCGAGATTGGCGGTCGGCTCATCGGCCAGGACCAGTTTGGGTTGGCTGACGATGGCCCGCGCCACGGCCACGCGCTGCTGCTGCCCCCCGGAGAGTTGCGACGGGCGACGGCCCTCCATGTCCTTAAGCCCGACTTCCTCGAGGATAGCCATTGATTTCCGCCGCCGCTCCGCGGCGGGTACCCCCTGAACTTGCATGACGAATTCGACGTTTTCGCGCGCTGACAGCACCGGGATCAGGTTGTAGGACTGGAACACGAAACCGATGTGATGCAGCCGCAGGTCGGCCAGCGCGCCCTTTTCCAGCAGGTCCACCCGTTGCCCGTCGATACTGATTTCTCCGCTGTCCAGTGCGTCGAGGCCGCCGATCATGTTGAGTAACGTTGTCTTGCCCGAGCCGGAGGGTCCGGAAAGGCAGATGAATGCGCCTTGTTCGATATCCAGCGAGACGTGGTCGAGAGCCTTTATGATGGCGTCGCCCTGGCGGTAGGTCTTGCAGAGTTCCACGCACTTGATTTCCGCCATTTCGGTGCTCCCTTCAGGTTTTCGCGATGGCCTCGACCGGCCGGTAGCGGGAGGCGCGCCACGCCGGCAGCAGGCTGGTCAGGATGCCGAGAACGATCACCACGGTATTGGCCATGACGAGGTCCTTCGGCTTCAAAGCGGGGTAGAGCGTGCTGGATGCGCCCATCATTTCGATGCCCTCGGCCACGATTGACAGGTCGATCCCATCACGTAGCGGCATAATGCTCGCGACGGCCATGACGTTGCCCAGCAGCAGCCCCAGGATCAGCAACATCAATGCCTCCAGCAACACCTGGTAGAGAATCGATGCGGGCTTCATGCCGAGTGCCTGCATCAGACCGAATTCGCGCACCCGTTCGAAAACGGCCATCATCAGCGTGTTGACCAGCCCGAAGCTCAGGGCCATGAAGATGACGACGACCCAGACGAGGACGAACCCGTCCATGACGCCGAGCATCAGCCCCAGGTACGTATCCAGTTTGGTCCAGGGCAGCACTTCATACTGGCCGCCGGCCGCTTGCTCTACCCACGCATAGAGCGCGCTCGCATCCCGGTAGTCGCCGCCTTTGACAGCGATCTCGGAAATCTGCTCGCCCATGCCCAGCAATTCCTGTGTCGTGCCGATCGCGGCGTAAACCAGGTTTTCCTCCTGGGCGCTGAGCTTTCCTTCGAAAACGCCAACGATCCGAAAGCCACGGTCGGCGATCGAATTGTTCGGGCCCTGGCTCATGATCACGATGCGCTTGCCGAGATCCGTCTCAAGACGCTCGAGGAGTTTGCGCCCGACCACCAGGCCCGGGTCGTTCGGGCCTTCCAGGAAGCGGCCGGCGACGATGCTCGACGGGTCGAAGCCGACGGCGATTTCGGGCTGCGGATCGACGCCGAGCAGCATTACGGCGCGATTATTGCGCTCACTGGATGCCATCGCCGGCACTTTCACGCGGCGCGCCCAGGCCTCGACCGGGGGAGATCCGAGTGCCACGAGCAGTTCGGGTCCGGGTGGAGGCAGGCTGTTTTCGACGTTGGGGTCGTCCCGGTAATCCGGGTGATGAAGCTGGACGTAACCGGGCAGCGCATCGATGCCATCTTCGATCATCTGGTCCACCATGCCACGCATCAGCGCAGTCATGAAGATCATCGCCCACACGCCCACCGCGATGGCCAGCAGCATGATGATCGTGCGCCGCTGATTGCGCCACAGATTGCGCCAGGAGAGTTGGCTCACGGCCGTCAGCGAAAGCCCGTGGCCCGTAGCCATCAGGCCGCTCTCATTGCCGCGACCGGCCGCAGCCGATACAGGCGCAATGCCGGGTAAAGTGCAGCCAGCAGGCAGAAGCCGAACACGACGATGGGCCCCAGCAACATCGTGCCGACGGTGATACTGGGGTACATCGCACCCGGCAGGCTGTAGCGCGCCGCGACTTCCTCCATGCCGGGGTACGAAAAGCCGTTGATGCTGAAGTACAGGGAAACCAGCCAGCCCAGGCACAGACCGAGCGCGAGGCCGATCAGCGCCATCAGGGCGGTTTCCAGCAGCACCAGCGCCGCCAGTCTGCGGGGCCGGATGCCCAGGGCGCTGATCACGCCGAATTCGCGGGTGCGCTCCATCACCGACATGAGTTGCGTGTTGAGCACGCTGAAAGCGACCAGGATGATCAGCACGCCGTACATGAACCAGCCACTGGACAGATCGGCCTGGATGGCCTGTCTGAGCCCCGGGTGAAGCGTATTCCAGTCAACGACTACCAGGCCCTCGCGCGGGCCGATAACGCTTTTTGCGGATTGCACGGCGGCCGGGACCTCGGCGAGGTCACCCAGTGCAATCGCGATACTGTTGCCGTGATCGCCCATGGTGAAGGTGTCCTGGAACCAGGCCAGGGGCACCTCTGCAAAGCTCCGGTCCATGTCGCTGGAACCGGACTCGAACACTCCGACGACCGTAACGATGCCGGCTGCGAACGAACCGTCACGGCCGGAACCGAGTAACGTGATTTCCGAGCCGACATCGGCTTTCAGATTACGCGCCATCACCGAACCGAGTACGATTTCCGCCACGTCGTCGCGCTCCAGGTAGCGGCCGCGCCTGACCAGGTTCGGAATACTGGAGACGTGCGGTTCGACACCCGGTTGCGCGCCGATGAGCTGGATGCCGAACGAGCGTTGTTCGCTGGAGGCCAGCGCGAAAGCCGCCGCACGGCCGGCGACTTCGGCTTCCGGCAAAGCTCGCTGCAATTCGTCCACGAGCGCGGTGACGGCAGGAATGCTGGTTCGGAGCTTCGGGTTGTCCTGGTAACCCTCAGCCTGCACCTGCAGATGGCCGCTGAAAGCCTTCAGCGTGTTTTCGATCATCATGTCGTAGGTGCCGAACTGCAGCGCGATCATGAACACCAGCAGTACATTGGAGAAGACCATTGCGGTGACCGTCAGCCAGGTCCGGCGACTGTGCCGCCACAGGTTGCGCCACGCCATGCTGAGGCTCAGTGTCACTGGCGTGGGTTCCGCAGGTTTGACAGTGTAAACAGGCTGTCCGGCAGTTCCATGTCGAACTCGATCCATTCTGCCGTCAGCTGGGTCCATTCGTCGGGTGTGTCGGCCTTGCCCATGCGCATGATCCGGGCTACCGGGCGGTCGCCCATGACGGCGACTTCAAGGGTTTGCAGGCTCTTGACCAGTTCACCGTTCTGGTCCCAGAACTGCTCCTCCATCAATACGTAATCGTCACGGACCGTAATGACTTCTTTGCCCCAGACGACTGCGGCGTCTTCGTGGGGGATGGATGTAATAGTGTAAAAAAGATGCCCCCCGCGTTCCTCCGTGGCGGTCAGTTCGTGCTCATACTGGTCGATGATGTCGGTGGACTTGGCAATGTCCTTGTTGGAGAAATCGCTGCCCATCCAGCTCTGTGACATCATCGACGAAGGGATCTTGATGACGCGGTTGATCTTCGGGCTGAACATCCACATGCTGCTGTCCTTGAGCAGGGTGGCGTTGCCGGCGTCGCGCTTCGGCTCTACTACGCGCACCAGCGAGAGCTTGTCCCCCTTGTTCCAGGACTCCATTGTCATCGTTCGCTCCCAGTCCGGGCGGTGGATGGTCATGGTCATCTCGGAACGGGATGTCAGACCGCGCCAGTGGTCCATGGCCTTGCGCACCAATTCCCTGGCGGTGTATTCCTCGGCGTGCGCGGGAAGGGCAAACAGCAGCCCGGTTGCCATCAGCAAGGCACCGGTTTTCCAACCCATGATCTTCTTGGCGTACACTTTGATATCCCCGGCTCTCTGCAAAAACATTATCTCACATGGCAGAAGGGTCTCGTGGAACGGGCCGGTCATGTTCTCGTGGTTTGAGAAATGCTTCCGGTAGGGTAAGCGCCATGAATGGAGTCTTTCGGGTGGAAACGAGTCGCGCGAGATCGTCGGATACGCTGGTCATCGGCATTTCCTCGCGGGCGCTGTTCGACTTGCGGGAAAGCCACGAGGTTTTCGAGTCGCAAGGTCTGGCTGTCTACTCGGAGTACCAGGTTGCGCGGGAGGAGGAGTTCCTCAAGCCCG
>Ga0316187_10003916_pt1 | contig 12921 bp, 12 predicted proteins | sample CroRivburrow1_MG_FD_204927 | JGI IMG/M metagenome (GOLD analysis project Ga0316187, IMG submission 204927) | Coastal sediment microbial communities from Maine, United States - Cross River worm burrow 1 | ecosystem: Environmental > Aquatic > Marine > Coastal > Sediment | place: USA: Maine...
TTTCCCGCGGCTTTGCCGTCACTGCGCAGGTTGGCTGGATTGTGACTTTCGGTGTAGCCGCTGAGGTCCGTCTGCAGGCGGTTCACCGCGCCGTTCTCCACCAGCCAGTATTCATCCACGGTTCGGGCCAGCATGCTGCGATCGTGCGCGACGATGATGAGCGCGCCTTCGAAATCCTGCAGCGCCATGGCCAGCGCGTCACGCATGTCCAGATCGAGGTGGTTGGTGGGCTCGTCCAGAACGAGCAGCGCCGGTCGTTCACCAGCGATCAGCGCCAGCACCAGCCGCGCTTTTTCGCCGCCGGAAAGCGTTGCCACGGCACGTTCGAGCTTCTCCTTGGGAAAGCCCCAGGTGCCGAGATAATCGCGGCACTGCTGCTCCCGGAACTCGGGCCGGGCGAGCTGCAGGGTCTGCAGGGCCGTCCGCTCTGCCTGCAGAGACTCGAGCTGGTGTTGCGCGAAGTAGCCGACCTTGGCATGCGCACCGCTGACCTTGTCGCCAGCCATCGGTTCCAGCTCGCCGACCAGGCACTTCAGCAGCGTCGATTTGCCGGCGCCGTTCTCACCGAGCACGCCGATCCGGGCGCCAGGAAGAATCGTCTGATGTACGTTGCTGAGCACCGCCTGGCCGTCGTAGCCGATGCTCGCGTGGTCCAGGCTCAGCAGCGGCGTGGACATCTTTTCCGGCTGCTCGATCACCAGGTGGTAAGGGGAATCGGCGTGCACGGGCGCCACCGCTTCCATCCGCTCCAGTGCTTTCATCCGGCTCTGTGCCTGCCGGGCCTTGGAGGCTTTCGCTTTGAAACGCTCGACGAAGCTCTTGATGTGGGCGATTTCACGCTGCTGTTTCTTGAACGCAGCCTGCTGCAACAGGAGCGCCTCCGCGCGCTGCCGTTCGAAGCTGCTGTAATTGCCCCGATAAACATCGGCTTTGCCATGATGAAGGTGGACGGTGATTTCGGCCACGTTGTCGAGAAACTCCCGGTCGTGGGCGATCACCAGCAGCGTGCCGGGAAAGCGCTTCAGCCAGGTCTCCAGCCAGAGGGTCGCTTCCAGGTCCAGGTGGTTGGTGGGCTCGTCGAGCATCAGCAGATCGGCTGGCTTCATCAGCGCCTGGGCTAGATTGAGCCGGATTCGCCAGCCGCCAGAGAACTCGGCAAAGGGGCGGGTGAGGGCATCTCCTTCGAAGCCAAGGCCGTGCAGGATCTCACCGGCACGGGCTTCGACTTCGTAAACGCCGAGATCGTCGAGCAGGGAGTGGCAGCGGGCGATGGCCATGTCGTCGCCGGCGGCTTCCGCTGCGGCCAGGGCCTGCTCTGCCTTGCGCAGCTCGCGATGGCCGTCGATCACGTAGTCCAGTGCCGGTCGCTCGCTGACGGCGACTTCCTGGGCCATGTGCGAGATGCGCCAGTCCCCCGGCACCTCGACGTCGCCACTGTCCGGCTGCAGACCTCGACGTCCGGCGGCGCCGAGAATGAGATCGAACAGGGTGGACTTGCCGACTCCGTTGCGACCCACCAGCGCCACCTTGTGGCCCGCATGCACCGTCAGGCTCATGTGGTCGAACAGCGGCACCTGATTGCGCTTCAGGCTGACGTCAATGATCTTCAACAAGACCGGGCTCTCCCGCGTGCTTAGTGCGCGATCAGCGCTCGGGATTCGCCAGCGGCAGGCTGAGGAGCGGAATCGTGTCCCCGCCGGATACCTGGGGCAGCTGACCGTTCCATTTTTCGGCGATACGCAGCTGGATCAGCGCCGGATTATCTTTCAAGGCTTCCGCCTCACGGCGGATAGCGTCAGCTCTGGCCTTCGACGCAACTTCGATCTGGTAGGCCTCCGCGTCTGCGGCGAGCGTGCGCTCGGCGGCGGCCGCCTCAGCCTGGGTCACGCGTCGAAGTTTCTCGTTTCCGGCCTTCAGCGCTTCCTGCTCAGCTCGCACTTTCTCCTCGATGGCCCGGTTGAATTCGGCCGAGAAGTCGAAATCCGTGATCGCGACGTTCGCCAGGCTGAGCGCGCCAACGGCTTCCTTCTGTTCGAGCGTGGTTTCGATGAATGACTCGATAGCTCGCTGAATCTGAATTTTCACTTCGGCGCGCTCGGTCACCAGCTCTTCAGCCGTGTATTGCGCTGTTACCGCCTTGACCGACTCCATGATGGCCGGACTTACGAGGGTGGATTCCACGATCTCACGGCGACCGATCTTCTGATAGGTGATCGGTACCACGGGTCCGTTCAATGAGTACTGCACGGCGACCCGGGTGGAGACCACCTGCAGGTCTTTGGAGGCTGCGCTCGCCTGGGACTCGGCCTTGCGCAGTCGAATATCGATGATCTCCACCTGATCGAGCAGGGGTTTCTTGAAGTGAAATCCTTCCGGCAGAGGGGCTGGCTGCACCGCGCCGAGGGTGCGAACCACGCCTACGTGGCCGCTGTCGACGATGGTGAAGGCGCTGGTGAGAAAACCTGCGATCAGCACGACCACGATTCCGATCAGTATGATCGATCTCTGCATGTTCCTTTACTCCTTGGTTCCTGGGTCCTTTCGGGCGGTCATTCTAACCGCTCTGGTCGTCCCTCAAGTACGAAGAAGCGCAGGAAATCGCTTCAGGCGGTGGCGCTGGCTTCGGATTCGCCCGTGCCGGGCGCATCTGTTCCGGACGCGGCGCGTCGAATTGCCGCCTTCGGCTTCATGCGCAGATCCTGCACCGTCCTGGCGGACGGTTTCTGCTGGCTGTCGATCCAGCTGATGAGCTCTTTCCAGGCAGGCGTTTCCTTGCGTGCGGCCCGGGAGTCGCGCATGTCCACAACCCCCTGGCCGAGCTCGGCGCCTTCCGTGTAGACAGGGCTGTCCCGGAAGGTGGCCACCGCCGGCACGTCGAGGCAGCCGAGGAAGTGCGTGAGCTTCTCGTGCGTCTGGGTGTTCGGCTGCACACGGTTCGCGATCACACCCACCGGACGCGGATCGCTTCTGAATACTCTGTGCGTTAGCAGATTTGTTATGAAGCGGCTGCCGGCGCGGATGTCGATGGAAGACGGCAGCAGCGGGATCAGGACCACGTCCGCCTGTTTGAGCAGCGCCTCCAGATCCCGGTCCCGGGCATTCGAGTGACCGTCGATGATGATCCGGTCGATGTCCGGCGAAAGCCGGTTGTGGAATGTCTGGGTCTCATACATGTTCGCCCGCTGATGAGCGGGGACCAGGTGTATGGGTTTGAGTTCGGGTCCGCGCTGGGCGGCCCAGTAGGTGCTCGAGGCCTGCGGATCGTTATCGATCAGCGCGACCTCGTGGTTCTGGTGCGCGTAGGCCACGGCCAGGTTGGTGGCGATGGTCGTTTTGCCACAGCCGCCCTTGCCGTTGATCACCAGAATACGACGAGTCGTTGGATCCAGTCTGTCCATTTCTGCCCTTCCCGTTGCCTGCCCGTATTCCCTTCGTATTGATGGGAACCCCAGATTCATCGTGCGAGTGCTCTAGTGGCACTTTCGTCACTGGCAGGTCGATCAACTATAGCGAAGCGATTTTCTGAGATCCACCACTTTGGCTGCGGAATTTCGCTCGAAAACAAGCAGTTAGCCGGACTTTATGGGGCAGCCTGGAGATCAGCGAATGGCGGATCTCAGCTGCAGGCCGGCGACGATGATGATGCCGATGAACCCAACCAGCGCCCAGCCAGGGATGGTGAGGCCGAACTGCCAGGACACCGCGGCACAGTCCCCGGTGCCCCGGGTCATGGCGGCCAGCACATCGGCCAGGGGGAAGTTCTCCAGCATGTAGGTCATGTCCGGCCCGCAGGCAGGCACCTGATCCGCGGGCAGGCTTTGCAGCCAGAGCTGGCGGATCGAGAAGCCACCGCCGATCAGGGCGGCCAGTATGGTCAGCAGCGGGTAGATGCCCCAGCGCGGTGAATGAATGAGGGCGGCCAGGGCAAGCAGCCCGGCGATGGCGAACCAGACCCGTTGCATGAGGCATAACGGGCAGGGATCCATCATGAAGATGTGCTCCATCACCAGTGCACCAGCCAGCAGGAAGCCTGTGCCGGCGACGATGAGCGCTGCGGCGCCTTCGGCCTGATCTTCGAATATCAGCCAGCTCATGACGCGCCTCCCGGGCGCACGTTTACCACCACCTTGCCGATGGCGCGGCGCTCGGACAGATCGCGCAGAGCCCTGGCGTAGTCCTCGAGTGGGTACTCGGCGCCGATCAGCGGATCGATCTTCCCCGCCTCGTAGAGATCCAGGATCTCGCGGAAGTTCTGTGCTGCTTCATCGGTGAAGCGCCCGGACCAGGCGCCGAAGAAGACGCCGACCACCTGGCAGCTCTTCAGCAGGATCAGATTGATGGGCACCTTGGGTATATCGCCAGCGGCGAAGCCGATCACGAGTACGCGTCCGTACCAGGCGATCGAGCGCATGCACTGGTCGAACAGATCGCCGCCCACCGGATCGTAGATCACATCGGCACCGCGGCCATCGGTGAGCGCTTTCACTTTGTCCTTCAGCTCGCCGTCGCTGTAGTCAATCAACTCGTCAGCGCCAGCCTGCTTGGCGATGGCGAGCTTTTCTGCCGAGCTCGCGGCAGCGATGACCCTGGCGCCCATCGCCTTGCCGAGCTCCACGGCTGCCAGGCCGACGCCGCCAGCGGCGCCGAGCACGAGCAGGGTCTCGCCCGGCTTCAGGTCCGCACGCTGCTTGAGGGCGTAGTAGCTGGTGCCGTAGGTTGTGGAAATCCCGGAGGCTTTGGCGAAGCTCATGGATTCGGGCATGGCACGCATGGCGGCAGCAGGCACGGCAATCTGCTCGGCGAAGCCGCCTATGCCGGTGCCGCCGAACACCCGGTCACCAACCGCCAGATCGGTCACACCCTCGCCGAGTGCGGCGACCGTACCGGCGATCTCGCCGCCCGGGGAGAATGGGAACGGCGGCCGGTTCTGGTACTTGCCCTCGATCATCAGCACATCGGGAAAATTGATGGCACTGGCGTGCACGTCGACGAGCACCTGGCCAGGACCGGCAGTTGGGGCTTCCACGTCTTCCAGTACCAGGGATTCAGGCGGGCCAAAGGCTTTGCAGAGTACGGCTCTCACGCTTCTCTCGTGTCAATAAAGTTGGGTGGCAAGGGTACCGACCGCGCAGATAGGGTCAACTCCGGGGACGTTCCTGTGCCGTGCTTTCTTCGGCCACCCAATCACGGGCGTGGGCCAGGATGTCCGGGAAGTAGCGGTGAAAGTCCGCTTCCAGCTCCTCCAGGAGTGGGGGCACGGCTTCTGCCAGAATCGGATTCAGCTCCGGGCGCTTCAGGCGGCGGGTGATGGAGCGCATGGCGCCCTCGGTCACCGACCAGTCGCCGTAGCGGGCAAGCAGATCCCGCTCCCGGGCGTAATCGAGGAACTGCAGCCCCGTGTCCGGCAGCCATTCGGCGTGGACGGCCACTTCCTGATAGATGGCGTCGGTGAACTGTGTGATCTCCTGGTCGTGGTATTCCGACCAGGACCGGCTCAGCAGATGATCGCAGAGAATGTCGACCATGATGGGGGCCAGGCGCCTCAGCTCGGCGGGAAAGCGATCGCTGCTGATACGGATGTCCGGGTGCTGATTGCTGTAAGCGTCCACACGGCGGTGCAGGCGCACGCCGAGCGCGAGATCGAACGGCATCTCCGCCGGCACTCGACCTTTGACGAAATCACCCAGGAAGCCGCCGGCGAGCAGCGCGCTGTCACTGGGCGCGCCGGGCTGCGCACCGGCCGCCCGGCTGCCGATCAGGCAGTGGGCGAGGAAATTCATTTGAAGGCCAGATAGCCTTTGAGAAAGGTGTCGAAATCCACGTCGTCGGCCGCTTCCACATCCCGCTGGCGTTTGATGGAGTCGGCGGCAATGCGCTCATACTCCTCCAGCGCCCGGTCGCGCAGGGGATGCTCGTTGAAGTAACCCTTGTGGGCGATGGACTGATTCATCACGAAGCGGAAGTAAGGGATCTGCTGTTTGCGCATGATGTCGAGCATGCGTGCGGACGGGGTGAGCGCTGGATCGGCCAGCTTCACCGCCTGCTGATCCAGGCTGTAGGTATAGAGGTCGTTGCCGTGCAGTTCGTCCAGGAGGCTCGCCAGCGGTCGGATTCCGTCGAGCACGTTGCGGGCCCAGTCCAGCATCGCCACGGGGCCATCGGCGGTTTCCAGGCTCAGGCCAGGCTCCCGGCCCCGCTCCACGACGGCGAGCTGGTTACTGCCCATCATGGCCGATTCATCGCGACTGTCATCCGGGGAATCCAGCAACAGGCAGTAGAGCAGGAACAGGTTCACGAAGCGGGCGGCCACGCCATCGATGCCGGCCGGCAGAAACGGGTTGAGGTCCAGACAGCGGACCTCCACGTACTCCACCCCGCGGCTTCTGAGGGCCGTCAACGGCCGCTCGCCGGTTCGGATCGGCCGCTTGGGACGGATGGTGCCGTAGAACTCGTTTTCGATCTGCAGCAGGAAGGTGTTGAGCTGCCGGTACTCCCCGTCCACCTTGACGCCGATCTTCTCGTAGTCCGGATAGGGGCGGGTCAGCGCTTCGTGCATGGAATCCGCATACTCATCCAGGCTGTTGTAGGAGATGTGCAGCTCGGACTGGGCATCGGATTGATAGCCGAGCCGCCCCATCCTCAGTGAGGTGCCATAGGGCAGGTAAAGGGAGCCTTCATCGAAGCTATCCAGCCGATGGGGCTGGTCTTTGACGAAGCTCTTGCAGATGGCGGGCGAGGCGCCGAACAGGTAGATCAGCAGCCAGGAATGGCGGCGGAAGTTGCGGATCAGCCCGAAGTAGCTGTCGGTCTGGAAATCCTGGCCGGGGCTGGCGTTCCGGCTCTCGGCGAAAGGCACCCAGAAGATTTCCGGCAGGGAGAAATTGTAGTGGATGCCGGAGATGGTCTGCATGAGCCGGCCGTAACGGTTGCCGAGGCCGAGCCGGTAGACGGTCTTGGCGGTGGCGATGTTCGAGCTGCCGTAGCGGCCGACGGGAATGTCCTCGTCGTTGCCGAGAATACAGGGCATGCTGCCGACCCAGAGCAGCTCGTCCTCCAGGTTCTGATAGACGTAGCGGTGCACGTCTGTGAGCTCGCCAATGGCATCGTCCGGATCGGCATGGACGCGGGTGATGAGCTCGAGCTGGGCTTCGGAGAAGTCCGTGGTGATGTTGGGGTGAGTCAGGGCGGAGCCAAGCGCGGCCGGATGGGCACGATCGGACAGCTGGCCATCGGCGCCAACCCGGAGGCTCTCCTTCTCGATACCGCAACACAGACCCTGCAGCAGTCTTGGTTCCTGCTTGAGGAACGCCGGTAGCGTCAGCTCGGATTGCACGGGCAGATCCCTCTGTCATCGGGGCCCTCTCTGAATATGTGGGCCCCGTGCTTGATTGGAGGGGAGACTAGCTAGAAATCGCTCGTCGGGCCAGCGGCGACAATGGCATCGTCCACATCGTATTTCTTGAAGTTCTCGATGAACTTGCCGATCAGGAGTCTGGCCGTCTCGTCGTATGCCGCCTTGTCTGCCCAGGTGTTTCTGGGATTGAGGAGGTCGTCTTCGACGCCTGCTACTGATTTCGGGATCGCCAGATTGAAGCCCGGCAGCAGTTCCGTCTCCGCGTCCGCCAGCGCGCCGGTCTGGATGGCATGAATGACCGCCCGGGTGGTGGGAATGCTGAACCGCTCGCCCACGCCATAACCGCCGCCCGTCCAGCCTGTGTTCACCAGGTAAACGCGGGAGCCGAAGTCTTCGATCCGCTTGATCAGGAGGTCGGCGTAGACGCCGGCCGGACGCGGGAAGAAGGGCGCGCCGAAGCAGGTGGAGAAGGTCGTCTTGAAGGCTTCCGTTGAGCCCACTTCCGTTGAGCCTACCGCTGCGGTGTAGCCCGAAAGGAAGTGATAGGCAGCCGCTTCCTTGGAGAGCATGGACACGGGCGGCAACACACCGGACACGTCGCAGGTGAGGAAGATGATGTTGTTCGGCTCGCCGCCGCGATTGTCATCCACCTTGGCTTCGATGTTGTCCCGCGGGTAGCAGGCCCGGGTGTTCTCGGTCAGGGTCGAGTCTGCGTAGTCGGGCACCCGGGTTTCCGGATCGATGACCACGTTCTCGACGATGGCGCCGAAGGAGATCGCGTCGAAGATAACCGGCTCGTTCTTGCGGGTGAGATCGATGCATTTGGCGTAGCAGCCGCCTTCGAAGTTGAAGACCGTGCCTTTGCCCCAGCCGTGCTCGTCGTCGCCGATGAGGAACCGGTCCGGGTCCGCGGACAACGTAGTCTTGCCGGTGCCCGAGAGTCCGAAAAACAGCGTGACGTCGCCGTCCTGACCGAGGTTCGCGGAGCAGTGCATGGGCAGCACGTCTTTTTCCGGCAGCAGGAAGTTCAGCACGCTGAACATGGATTTCTTCATCTCGCCCGCATAGCGCATACCGGCGATGAGCACCTTGCGCTGAGCGAAGTTGATCATCACCGTGCCGTCGCTGTTGGTGCCGTCTCGGGCCGGATCACAGGTGAAGCCGGGTGCATTTACCACCTGCCAGACCTGCTTGTTGTGCGGATTGTAGTGTTCCGGGGTAATGAACAGCGCGCGGCCGAAGAGAGCGTGCCAGGCGTACTCGGTGGTGACTTCTATCGGCAGGTAGTGCTCCGGGTCGGCGCCCACGTGCAGGTGCGAGACAAAGGATTCCCGATCTTCCAGATGCAGCTGGACACGATCCCAGAGCGCATCGAATATGTCCGGACCGATGGGCTGGTTGATGTCGCCCCAGTCGATGGCGTCTGAGGTTGAAGGCTCATCGACGATAAAACGGTCCTTCGGTGAGCGACCCGTTCGCTCGCCCGTTCGGGTGACGATGGAGCCGTTGCTCGCGAATTGACCTTCGCCACGCAGCACGGCGAGCTCCGCCAGAACGGCGCGGGAAAGATCGGTGTGAACGGTTTTCTTCGACGTCGAGTCGATGTCTACAGCCATATTCTGATTCTAGTGTCCCCAGGTAGCGGCGCATTATGCCAGAGCGTTTTACTCAGGCATACGGGATTTATGTCAGCGGCTTATCAACGGGCTCGAATGCGTGAAAGCCCCTGAAAATCAGTGTATCCGGGGAGTTTCCGGTTCGAACATGAGGTGAATGTCGAAGCTGTCGAAGCGCTCCGTCGCACCGCAGATTTCACAGGTCACCAGGATCTCGCCCGGTGCTTTAGGCGGGATGTCCTCCTCCAGCAGTTCCATCAGTTCCTCCCGGCTGAACGCCTGCAGAGTGTCCCGGGTTTTCACCCGGCTGCACGTGCACTGGAAGGCGAGCGAGCGGGGCGGCTGCAGGGTCAACACATGCTCCGCGAACAGGCGGGACAGCAGTCGGTTCGGATCGAGCTCGGCGAGTTCCCTTTCGGTCAGCGTCGCGGTGAGGATGCCGATCTCCTCCCAGAAAGCGTCACCCTCGTCCAGCTCGATCTCGGTGGCGTCGTCTGCGTCGGGCAGCCGCTGCAGCAGCAGGCCGGTCACGCTCTCCCCGTCAGAGGCGAACCGGAGCAGTGTGGGCAGCTGCTCTGAATCACGGAAGTAGCGCTCCAGATTGCCGGCGAGGTGGTTGTCGGTGAGGCCGACCATTCCCTGGTACGGTGCGCGTTGAGTACGGGCGTCGGCATTTTCCGGGATAAGGGTGAGCGCAAGCTGCCCGTTGCCAAGCAGGGCCTGCAGCGAGTCCGTATCCGGCGGCGGCGAAGCATCCGGCCAGCGGGCAATACCCCTGAGCAGGTGCCGGGCGCGGCACTCGGCCAGCACGGTTGTGAGTGGGCCGGGGCCGCGGGATTGCAGCGCCACCGCACCTTCGAACTTGATGCCGTCGGCGACCAGCGCCACCGAGGCCAGCATTTCGCCGAGCAGCGTCGCCACGTTGTCCGGGTAAGGCTGGTGGCGGGAGGCATCCGTGAGCACGTCGGTGAGCCGGACCCACTGGCCCCGTACCGGACCGGCGTCGAAGCTGAAGCGGTGGATGATGTCCTGGTTCTGGGGTTCTTTCATCGATGCGAGTTCTGCTTTTCAGCCCGAGGCCTCAACTTTCTTCTTTCAGCTTTCGGAGTTCCCGGCGATCGCGACCTGAAGGGCGGGACGTGGGAAGAGCGAGCCCTGCGCGCTCCATCCGGCGCCTGGCGACCTCGGCTTCGCGCCGCTCGATCGAGCGCTCCGTTTCGGTATAGAGCGTTCGGGCCGCGGTGGCATTGCCTCGTTGCTCCGACAACGCTTCGATGACGAAAGTTTCCTCCGTCCAGCCGCGCCGCACGGTCAGATAATCGCCCACCGCCACTTCCTTACTCACCTTCGGTTTGCTGGTGGCGCTGTCTTCGTCCTGGTATAGGTGAAAGTCTACCTTGCCGCCTTCTATGGCGGATTTGGCCTGAGCCCGGGTCTTGAAAAACCGGGCAGCCCAGAGCCATCGGTCGAGGCGCACACCGCTCATCGGACGCGATCAGCCGAGGCAGCATTGGCGCCGAGCATCAGCTCCTGGAAGTCGGCGAGCACCGGATGCTTGAGATCCTCACGAGGTGGCCGGGCGCTGTCCGGCTGAGCGATGGTGAGCAGGTGCGCAATGCCGTATTCGGCGGCGGAATCAAGCACGGCGGCGTTGTCGTCGATCAGCAGGGTCCGGTCGGGGTCGAACGGGTGCTCGGTCATGAGCGCGTCCCAGAAGTCACTCGACTCCTTCGGCGCCCCGTAATCGTGGCATGACACCACCGCGTCGAGCAGAGGCGTGAGGTTGGCGTGACGATTTTTCACCGCCAGACTGTCCCGGTGCGCGTTTGTCACCAGCACTGAGCGTCGCTCGAGGACGACGAGGTGCTCGAGAAAGGCCCGGGCGTTCGGCCGGAAACGGATGAGCGCCGCAAGCTCGTGGTGCAGTGCGACGATGTCGAGGCCGGTGAATTCCGCCCAGTAGTCGAGACAATAAAATTCCAGCTGGCCCTTGCGCTCATCCATATGGCTGAACAGGTGATCGGCGGCACTTTCCAGCGACCAGTCGTGAGTCTCACTGAAGCGTTCCGGCAGCGCGCTGCTCCAGAGCGTGTTGTCGTAGACCAGGTCGAGCAGGGTGCCGTCCATGTCCAGGAGTACGGTGTCGATCGCGTCCCAGCTGATCAAGGCCTCATCTCCTCTTGCCGCCAGGCGGGCAGGTCAGGTAAGCGCGTATAATAACGCGCTTTCCACCCCAGGTTGTGTCGATGGGCGTACCCGAAATCAAGGAGGTGAGGACCATCGCCCGGTCCCGCTTCTTCCGGATCGAAGAGCTGGACCTCAAGTTCGCCAACGGTGTGGAACGCACCTATGAACGGCTGCCGGGTTCCGGCCGGGCTGCCGTGATGGTGGTGGCCATCAACGAGGCGAACGAGCTGGTGCTGATTCGGGAATACGCCGCTGGCTTTCACGAGATGCAGCTGACCCTGGTCAAAGGCGCCGTGGACGACGGCGAGTCGCTGGAGGAAGCTGCGAACCGGGAGCTGAAGGAAGAGGTGGGCTTCGGCGCCAGGCACATCGAGTTCATCAAGAAGCTCAATCTGGCGCCTGGACACATGGGCTTCACCATCAACCTGCTGCTGGCGAAGGATCTATATCCGGAGCGACTACCGGGCGATGAGCCCGAGCCGCCGGAAGTCGTCACCTGGCCCCTGGAGCAGCTCGACGAGCTCATCGCCGGCGATGAGTTTCGCGAGGCCCGTGCCATCGCCGGGCTGTTTCTGGTCCGGCAACATCTGAATAACTCCGGCTGAATGCCGCTCAACTTTCGAGAGTACATGCATGACTGATGATTCGACTGGCAGCAGCCGGGACCTGATTACGGATGAACTGGTGAGCGAGCTGATCGCCCTGACCGAGGCGGCAGGTGCTGCCATCCTCGAGGTCTACCAGACGGAATTCGACGTGGAAACCAAGTCGGACGAATCGCCGCTGACCCAGGCTGATCTTGCTTCGCATCGGACCATAGAAGCGGGCCTCACCGCCCTGACGCCGGACATACCCCTGTTCTCCGAGGAATCCGAGCTGCCGCCCTTCGAGGAGCGACAGACCTGGTCGCGCTACTGGCTGGTGGACCCGCTGGACGGCACCAAGGAGTTCGTCAATCGCAACGGCGAGTTCACCGTCAACATCGCCCTCATCGACAACCAGCAGCCGGTGCTCGGCATCGTCGGGGTGCCGGTGCGTGATCAGGTCTACGTGGGCGTGCAGGGCCAGGGCGCCTATCGACTGTCCCGAGCCGGGTCAGAGCCCGATCGCATCGAGCTCAGCGGCCGGCCCATGGACGAATCCACCTCGCTGGTCGTGGTCGCCAGCCGCAGCCACGGCGGCGAGCGCCTCGAACGATACCTGCACTCGCTGGCAGACATCTTCGGCAGCGTCGACCGCACCCCGGTCGGCAGCTCCCTGAAGCTCTGCATCCTCGCCGAAGGTGCAGCCGATCTCTATCCCCGCCTCGGCCCCACTTCCGAATGGGACATCGCCGCCGCACACGCCGTCCTGGCCGCCGCCGGCGGCGAGGTCTGGGCCGCCGACGGCACCGACCTTACCTACAACGCCAAGGACTCCGTCCTGAACCCCGAGTTCTTCGCCGCCGCCGACGGCCACTACCCCTGGCGCCAGAAACTCCCCACGGTCCCGGACAAGTAGAGAACTTCTCTGGCTCGACAGTCGGGCGTAGCAGTTGAAACCAGAACCTTGGAAACGGCAGCAGCGCGTGCAGCAAAGAACGTTTTCATAAACGTGAGAGCGAGGCCGAGTGAGCCGAATTGACGGACGAAGGCGTAGCCTTCGGCTGGCAAGTTCGGGGAGGGAGGGAAGCGCGGAGCGTCCGAGCGGAAGTGAATGAAAACGTTCTTTGCTGCACGCGCTGCGGTACTACCGAAAGTGCATGAGAATACTTTCTGCTTCACG
>Ga0316187_10003919_pt1 | contig 12915 bp, 10 predicted proteins | sample CroRivburrow1_MG_FD_204927 | JGI IMG/M metagenome (GOLD analysis project Ga0316187, IMG submission 204927) | Coastal sediment microbial communities from Maine, United States - Cross River worm burrow 1 | ecosystem: Environmental > Aquatic > Marine > Coastal > Sediment | place: USA: Maine...
CCCTGACATCCGGCACCTTGTTCGCGACCATGCACGAACCAATTCCGGCACCATCGATCATGATGCCGACATCTGCGTTGCCCCGGGAAACTGCGTCCGCAACCGCACGGGCAAACAGCGGATAGTCCACTGCTTCACGAGATGAAGTTCCAACATCCTGAACCTGGTGCCCGGCTTCACGCAGATGCGCTGCCAGCTCAGTTTTGAGGTCGAAGCCGCCGTGATCGGCGCCCAGGGCAATTCTTTTTGCTTTGCTCATGTCCACACCGCTGCATCGTCACGCCGCTCCGAGTGCTGAGCGGCCGGAGTTGCGCCTGTCCCGGCATCCAGAACGGCCTGTAACTTCATAACATAAAGTCGAAGGCGCTCGAGCCCGAGTTCAGTAATGCGGAATTCGGTCACTGTGCGCCGGCCCTTTTTACCTTTGCCAATTTCGATGTAACCTACGTCGGCAAGCTTGCGAGTCTGCACATGCAGGTTGCCGTCCGACAGACTGGTCTCGGCCTTCATGTCCGTGAACGACACGGGCTCGCCCGGCACGAGCGTGGCCAGGATGCCTAGGCGACAGGGGGCGCTGATCATTTCGTCGAAGTGTAGATTCACGGTTCAATTAACTTTATTTCACGAAGTATCCGACTTTCAATAAGCTCATGTCAAGCTCTCACGACGCATATTGTTGCGTATACTTTATAAGATAAAGCCATTAGAACACAAACAGGGCGAACAGGCGTCACAATATGAAGCGAATCAGGATTTTGCTGCTCTCGATCATCGTACTGTCAGTACTGGCCGTACTGGGAGGCAGCGGTTACCGATATTTGTTTGGGGCGCATTCGCTGGATGTCGTTGGCGAGGCGACGCTCCATGACGGCGATCTCGCTTTGCCGGGAACTGGTTGGGCAAGCTACGGCAATGACGCGGGCGGTCACCGCTACAGCTCGGCCGAGCAGATAAACACTGCAAATGTCAGTGAACTGGAAATGGTCTGGAGCTACAGCAGCGGAGATCTGGCGGGCAAACCTCGCGCTATTCAGGAGAGCATCGCCGAGGGCACACCGATCCTTGTCGATGGCGCTCTGGTCTTCTGCACTCCTTTCAACGACGTGATCGCTCTTGATCCTGCGAACGGTGAGGAGCTTTGGCGGTTCAACGCCAAAATCAACCTGCAGCAGCAACCTTCAAACAAGTTTGTCTGTCGCGGTGTGGTCCAGTGGCGGGACGACGATCCTGGCACGGAATGCTCGCCGCGCATATTGATGGGTACAAATGATGGCCGCCTGATCGCGATTGATGCGCACACCGGCAACGCATGCGCTGGTTTCGGAGAACAAGGGCAAGTTGTGCTCGATGTGGGCATGGAGCTGGTCTGGCCCGGTGAGTTTCAGATCACATCTCCACCCGTCGTCATAGGCGACACGGTTGTTGTCGGCTCTGCCATATCCGATAACGTCCGAGTTGCGGCGCCGCACGGCACAGTGCGAGCTTTCGACGCGGGAACCGGTGAGCCGAAGTGGGATTTTGATCCTATCCCCAGAACCGTCGGCAATCCGGACTGGCAGGGCAGCGAGCCGCCCGTGGAAGGTCACGCCAACGCGTGGGCGCCGATGTCAGTCGATCCTGAACGCGGCCTGGTTTTTGTACCCACGTCCAGCCCGAGCCCGGATTTCTTCGGTGGCTTGCGCCCCGGCGACAATCGACATGCCAACTCTGTAGTTGCGCTGAACGTTGCAGACGGCACTGTTCATTGGGCGTATCAGATCGTGCACCACGATGTCTGGGATTACGATCTGCCAGCGCAGCCGGGACTTTATTCAGTGTGGCGCGACGGCGAGGCGCATGACGTGGTCGCGCAGGTGACGAAGACCGGGCATGTGTTTGTGCTCGATCGCGACACGGGCGAGCCGTTTCTGCCGGTCAGGGAAACGCCCGTACCCATATCCGATATCGAAGGTGAGTTTGTCTCGCCGACGCAACCGATCCCGGTAAATACACCAGCACTGGTGCCGGACCGGATTGATCCGGATGACGCGTTTGGCGTTACCTGGTTCGATAAGCGCGCCTGCGCCAAAATCTTCGCCGGCCTGCGAGCCGAGGGACTTTTTACGCCGCCCTCAAGACAGGGCACCTTGTTCCATCCATTTACGGGCGGTGGCGCGAACTGGGGCGGTGCAGCCTATGACCCCAGGCGCAACCTGCTGATCATCAACATGTCGAGCCTCGCACACGTGGTTGCCCTGTTCCCGAATGAGGAATACCAGGGCGCACTCGAGGTATTTCACGGGCAGGACGTTGAGCCGATGCGCGGTGCGCCGTTTGCGGACAGGCGCGGCCTCGTTTTGTCGCCGCTGCAACTACCCTGCAATCCGCCACCCTGGGGCATTATCGCCGGAGTGGATCTGGCCACCGGCGGCATTGTCTGGCGAAGGGCGCTGGGAACGATCAGGGACATGGCGGGTCTGCCGTTAGAAGTGGGTACGCCAACTCTCGGCGGGCCGATTGCAACCTCCGGAGATATCATCTTTATCGCATCGACGATGGACTACTACCTGCGGGCTCTGAGCACAGCAACGGGTAAAGAACTCTGGCGTGGCCGGCTGCCGACGACCGGTAATGCGACGCCGATGACGTATCTCTGGAAGGGCCGGCAGTACGTCGTCATCTACGCCGGTGGGAGTTCGCGATCGGGCGTGCCCCTGGACGATAAATTGATCGCTTTTGCGCTGCCTCAGTCGTAATCGTCGAGTAAGCCTGGTTCGATACGCGCGCCGACCTGCTGAATAACGGTTGTTCCGCAAAAGGTTCCGATCTTCGCGCACTCGGCCAGAGAATGGCCGTTTACCCAGCCAAACAGGAACCCGGCTGAGTAGGCGTCGCCGGCTCCGGTTGTGTCAACAACAGCGTCGACCCTGGATGCGGCTTGTTCGATTTTCTCGTCGCCATGCACGATCACGGAACCCAGTTCCGAACGCGTTATCACGAACAAGTTGTCGTAATTTCTGATCGCCTCGAGTGTGTCTTCAAAATTGCTGGTCTGCATCAGCGCATTCACTTCATCGTCGTCAGCCACGATGATGTCGACACCATTGCGAACGGCCTCATCGAAAGATTCGCGATGTCGTTCAACACAAAAAGAGTCAGACAGCGACAGTACGACAGTCGTACCCGTGGTGGCGGCAATATCGATCGCTTTTCGTGCGAGCGCAGGCCCTTCGGGCAGATCCCAGACGTAACCTTCAATGAGCACGGCTTTGGGCGCACCAAAGGTCTCGGGAGTAATATCGCTGACGGCCAATTCCATGCAGGCGCCGAGGTAAGTCTGCATTGTGCGCTGCCCGTCCGCGCTGATAAGAATATGGCTGCGGGCAGTCGGCGCTCCGTCGGTTCCGGGCTCAAGCCGTATATCGATGCCGAGCGAACGCATGTCGTGATTAAAAATCGAACCCAGTTGATCCTTCTTGACGCGGCCGATATATGCGGCCGACCCACCCAGGTTGGCGAAGCCAGCCACGGTATTGGCAACGGATCCGCCCGACATTTCTGTCGCCGGACCCATCATTGAGTAGATCTCATGCGCGCGTTGCTGGTCGATCAGGGTCATGGACCCCGGGACAGCGTCGATTTTCTGCAGAAAGTCGTCGTCGATATGCGCCAGCACATCAACGATGGCGTTGCTGATTCCCAGTAGTTGAACTGTTTGTTTCATATTCGTATTGAGCCGGCCAAAATCGGCGCATAGACTACCATCGACGATCACGGCTTGCCGAACATTTGCTGTACTCAATATCGGGCGGTATCGTGTCGCATCACGAACGGAGGCGCGCAATGCGAAAATCAGGTGGATTACTCATACCGTTGACCCTGATTATCATGTACTACGGTTTTTGGGTTGGGACGATATCCTACGCCTTGTCGCGGTTTCCGATACTTGGTGAGTACTTCCCAATAGGCGGTGTCAGTGATCTGGCGGCGTCGGATGCCGATACCTTCGAGCCCATCTATTCCAGCGTTCAGGATACGGTTCTTGCTGCACACGGGCCCATTCGGCTGGCATTTGCGAGCATCGGGGCGCTGATACTGACAGTGCCAATCTCGTGGGCCTACTTTATTACAAGCCGGGTGCGCCGAATCGACCAGTCGTTTCTGCAGACCATCATGATTCTCCCGGTCGTCGTGACCGGCATCTCGATGATCGTACTCAATAGCCTGGCATTGGCATTTAGCCTAGCCGGCGTTGTCGCAGCTGTCCGTTTTCGCTTTTCGCTGGCGCAACCTTCGGATGCCATGTACATTTTCGTCGCAATCGCCATCGGGCTCGGTTCCGGTATTGGCGCTCTTGGCGTCGCAACGGTTATCTCCTGTGCGTTCGTTTTCGCAACGCTATTTATCTGGAAGCTGGAATATGGCAAGACATTGTCCGGGCCATTTCTTACGATGCTGACGCGGCGGGATGCAGGCGAGGACGACTACGAATGACGCGGCAACGAGTTGACTGATGGAAACCAGTAACGTTAGTGGCGGCGGAGCCCGCAGCATCCTGTTGGTGCATGGGCGTGACTTCAAGCCTTCCGAGCAGTCCCTTTCGGACATATCGCTGGCAGCATTAAGGCATGGCATCCAGCGTGATTACGAGGATCGCGTGGACGCGTATGACATGATCGTCAAGGAATTGGCCTACTACGGCGACCTGACGAACGCGTTGCTGGAGTCTCGAGGCAAACACTACGATGAAAAACTCGATCTCGGTGATCGCCATAGTGCATTGAGTGACCTCAAAGCGATTCCGGCCCGCAAGCGTTTCGGTATTCGACAGTACGACCGTCTGCCCGGTAAATCGGCGGTGCGCGAATTTGCCGCAGGTATCGCCGCGCCCGTGCTGGGAACGTTGGGCTTGACGATGCCGCTTGTTAGTTGTGTATCCAAGGATTGCGCGGAGTATCTGTCCGGCAAGACAGACTACGCAAAAAAGGTACGAGAGCGTGTGCGCACGAAGCTATGCAAGATGCTTGATAAGGGTGACCATATATTGCTGATGACACATGGCCTCGGTTGTATCGTTGCATACGAGGTGTTGTGGCAACTGTCCCATGAGGCTGAATTCAAAGATCAGTATGGTGGAGCAAAAATAGATACCTGGCTGACGCTGGGCGCGCCGTTGGGCGACACGCATATTCGAAAGCGACTATTGGGTGCCAAGCATGTTGTGGGGGAGCGATTTCCGACCAACGTTATTACCTGGCACAACGTGGCGGCCGAGGACGACTATCTGTGTCATGACAACACTCTCGCCGATGATTTTAGAAAGATGATGCATCAACGCGTCGTGAGTGCGGTGCACGATCATCATGTCTACAACCTTGCCGTGCGCTACGGCAAGTCCAACCCGCATAGCTCAGTTGGCTACTACATTCACCCGCGAGTGGCAAAGATCGTCGTCGACTGGTTGTTGGCTTCGGGTATCCAGGAAGCGCCTAAACACACTTCCTGACGAGCTCTCTATCGAGACGCTTTGCGTTGTTGATCGTGTCGTAGAATCTCTTGCTGAACACCAGCATACGTTTGGCTGTTTGCTTCGTGAGTCCCGGCTGGTATTTGATTAGTGCTTCGATTTCGCTGCGCTTTTCATTAAACACTTCTAGCGTAGAGGGCAAATAGCCATTATTCACACAGCGGCCGCGATACAGTCGTTCGCGGGCTGAGCGCAGGCCGAAACGCGGATCCGGTTGTGCGTGCGGTGCGTCTACAAGGCCAGATTGGTCGAAGTCGTATGGAATCGTGTAGTACGGTTCGCCTTCCCGTGCGAAAAGTTCCTGATTGTGGCAACAGTCTTCGCCAGGCGCTGTTGCGACTGGCGAGAAATCAGTGTTGCCGATGAAATACTGAAACACCGAAGCGAGGTTCAAATCGGGCAGGCGCAGATCCTCAACACGAACTCTGTCAATTCGAATGGTTTTCGCGTCCAGGCGTTTTTCAATCCTATCCTTATGCTCGATGAAAATAGCGAAGCTGCGGTATTGCTTGTCTGCGTCAGTATATATGTACGTGACACGCAATAAGCGCACTCGAAAACTCTTGTCTGTGAGTACATTAAAGATGCGATATGCCAGAAATTCGGACAGAACCGCCTGTTCATATTGTTGTTGCTCTTGGCAGTGCGTCACGACCTTTAACCGATTCTGCTTGTCAAACAGTGAGCCCTTAACATCGGACTTCTTGAAGTTCAGGCGTAGTGGCGGAAACTCGCACACTTGTACTTTGCGGCGGAGGCGTCCGCGCGTCCGAACCGCGACTTCGAATTCGACGAGCCTGCCGTCGTCTGCCGTGTAGCGGAGGGTGCCGGCCACTTCTTCTTCGTCAGGCCTTTCGCTGGCAAGCAGGCCGAAAGGAGCCTCAATCTCGACATCAATGAGCTCGTTGCTGGCAAACAAAGGATCTGGCTCATCGTTTCCCGTTGCTGCTGCCGTAAATACTGGCAGGAACAAGACGATAGCGGCTGTAGTCCAACCAGAACGCAGCATATAACCCTCGACGTGGCGGATAGCCAAAGAGCCGCTGAGTTTAGCATGCAGATTTAGCGAGGCAGACCTTGAAATTGCTGCTTTGCGGCGTAGTGATTACACTGGGCGTACAAACATCGAAAGGACTCAGGCGCTTTGAAAATATTCTTATTCCGATTGACGTTCCTGCTATGGGCTGGTGTTTCTCTGGCCCCGGCAGCGAATGCCTCGAATTGGCAGTTTGACGACATCGAGCGTGTCGTTGCTGTCAGCGATATTCATGGCGCGTATGGTCCAATGGTTGCAACGTTGCAGCACTCCGGTGTTCTGGACAGCGACCTGGCCTGGTCGGGTGAAGAGACGCATCTCGTAATTGTCGGCGACATTCTTGATCGTGGCCCCGAATCACGAGCCGCCATGGATCTGCTGATGCGGATCGAAGGCGAGGCCGCGATCGCTGGCGGCAAGGTTCACGTTCTGATCGGGAATCATGAGGCGATGAACCTCGTTGGCGATCTTCGCTACGTATCAAAAGAGGAATATGCGGCATTCGCCGACGATGAACTTGCTGAAGACCGCGATACCTGGTTCGCCGCCTACGCTAAGGACAGGTCGGTGGCAAGAGAGAGGCGTGATGTGCTGCGTGCCGATTTTGATAATTCTTACCCAACCGGCTTTTTTGCGCACCGACGTGCGTTCTCGTCTGATGGCAAGTATGGCCGTTGGCTGTCACAAAAACCTGTTCTCGTCGTAATCAACGAAACCGCTTTCGTGCATGGTGGCGTGTCGCCGATGATCGGCCAGATCGGCCTTGACGGAGTGAACGGCCGCTTGCGCGAGGAAATGGTCGAATACATGCGCAATCTCGATATCCTGTTTGAGGCCGGTGTGTTGTTGCCGACGGACAGTTTTTACGAGCACGCCGTACTGATTGAAAGATATTCGGCACCGTTGAATACGGAGGCCCGCGTCGTCGATGCAATGACAGTCGTGAAGCGCCTCAATGCATCCAATATACATGCACCGGAGGGGCCGCTTTGGTATCGCGGCAATGTCTCCTGCAGCAAATTAGTGGAGGAAGACAGGCTCGATGAAACATTGCGCGCAATTGGTGCGAAGCGAGTCGTCATTGGTCATACGCCAACATTGGGGCGACGCATCATGCAACGCTTCGATGGTCGTATATACGAGGTCGACACGGGAATGTTCAGTGAGCACTACTCCGGAAGCGGTAACGCTCTGATCATGGAGCAGGGTCGTATGTTCGTAGTCAACGAAAGTAGCGACGAGCTGCTGTCGGTCGTCCCTCATCCACGCAGAGTCGGGATTCGCAAGGGCGGTTACCTTGACGCAGCAGACATCGAGCGGCTGCTTGCGAACGGCGATATCGTCTCGACACGCAAGGACCAGTCAGGCCGTCGCGTGGTAACCGTTAGCAACGGTGTCAGAGATATCGAGGCAGTCTTCGAAAAACAGGCAAGTCGCGGGTTCTACCCGGAGATTGCGGCTTACCGCCTGGACCGACTGCTCGAACTGGACATGGTGCCGGTGACCGTCTTGCGTGTACTCGACGGCGACGTCGGATCCCTGCAGTTTTTTCCATATGGTTCGACCGGCGAGAAGGAGCGTGCAGAAAGGGGGAAGGGAAGCTCAGCTAACTGTCCGTTGCCGGACCAGTGGGGTGCGATGTTCGTTTTCGATACGCTGATTTACAACGCTGGCCGTTCTCCCAAAAGTATTCGTTACAGCCTCGACAACTGGCAACTGCTCCTTGTCCAGCACGACAAGGCGTTCGCTGCCAAGGAGGGCAGGCCAAAGTTTCTGCAGAGTAAAGATCTAATCCTGACCAACGCCTGGAAAGATGCGCTGACAGCGCTGACCGATGATGTCCTCGCGGATCAATTTTCTGATGTGCTGGACAAGAAGCGTTTGCGTTCTTTGGGAACGCGCCGCAATGAGTTGCTCGGCCTCTAGCTCAGCGCCGTATAATGCCGACGATCGATAGGCGCTGCAGCGCATTAATTCAGGGGGAAGAATGGGACGTTTGACCACGCACATCCTGGATACGGCGAACGGCATTCCTGCCGCGAACGTCGACATCCGCCTCTATGCGCTCGACGACGGGCGCGACCTGAAAGCTTCGGTAAGTAGCAATGAGGACGGTCGTACACAATGCCCTCTTCTTGAAGGTGACGCGATGCAGGCTGGAACTTACGAGCTCGAATTCGACATAGGTGCCTATTTCAAGACTCTGGGAATCGAGACCGGTAAACCTGCTTTTCTGAATACCGTTGTTATTCGCTTTTCAGTTGCTGCAGATCAGCACTACCACGTACCGCTACTCGTTTCGCCCTGGAGTTACTCGACTTACAGGGGTAGCTGAACGCCATGAGCAACCAGGCCTCCGCATTCGACGAACAATCCGACAAGATTCGGTTCGTGCTCGACGGCGAGGTAATTGAAGTCGACAACATCGATCCTACTCGCACCGTGCTGCAATTCCTCCGTGAGGATCTTTATCGAACCGGGACGAAAGAGGGCTGCGCCGAAGGCGACTGTGGCGCCTGTACGGTTGTGCTCGCCGAGCTTAATCGAGACGGTGACGATCTGTCCCTTCGGGCGATCAACTCCTGCATACAGTTTCTGCCCACGCTTGATGGCAAAGAACTCATCACAGTCGAGAGCCTCGATGCGGGTGGCGAACTGCACCCTGTACAAAAGGCGATGGTTGATTGCCATGCATCACAGTGTGGCTTTTGTACACCTGGCTTCGTTATGTCGCTTTTCGCCCTGTACAAGACCAATGCCAGCCCGACACGGCTGGAAATCGACGATGCCCTGGCGGGGAACCTGTGTCGCTGCACGGGATATCGACCGATTGTAGACGCTGCCCAGTCAGTAGAAAAAGTCGCACCTGATGATGACTGGTTGCGGCAACCATTTGGCAGCCAGATGATTCCGGTTGACCGCGTCGAGCGGCTGCGGGGCCTGAGGCGCGAAACCAGCCTGCGGCTTGTCGGGCAAGGCAGATCTTTTTTCGCGCCGACCAGCAGTGTTGAGCTGGCGGAGATTCTGACTGCACATCCTGACGCAACGATACTTGCGGGCGGTACAGACATCGGGCTCTGGGTCACCAAACAACACCGTGAGCTGAGCACTATCGTGTACACCGGGCATGTCGATGCGCTTAACGCACTCGACGTGTCAGCGACACACATTGAGATCGGTGCCGCGGTTACTCTTAGCAATGCCATGGTAGTCATTGTCGAGTTATACCCCGACCTCGATGAGCTGTTCATACGATTCGCCTCACCGCCGATACGCAACGCCGGAACTCTGGGCGGTAATATCGCCAACGGCTCGCCGATAGGCGATTCGATGCCGGCGCTGATGGTGCTCGGCACTTCTCTCGTGCTGCGGTCCGGTGTCGATACACGCGAGATATCACTCGACGATTTCTACATCGATTACCAGGTGAACGATCTTCGGCCAGGCGAATTCATCGAGAGTATTCGTATTCCGCTGCCCGCAGACAACGTGGTGCTTCGCAGCCACAAGCTGTCGAAGCGATTTGACCAGGACATCTCCTCGGTTTGCGCCGCTTTTAGACTGCAACTGGATGATGACAGCGCCACATCGTTCCGAATGGCCTGTGGTGGAATGGCGGCTACTATCAGGCGTGCATTTTACTGTGAGGCGGAAATCGTGGGCCGGCGCTGGGACGATGAGACATTAGGGCGCGCGATAAATGCACTGAAGAAAGACTTCGTACCCATATCGGATATGCGAGCCTCAGCGGACTACCGTCTGCAGGCTACACAGAACCTGTTGCGGCGGTTCTATCTCGAAAGTCGTGGTGAATTTACTCAGACGGTGTACTCGTATGGCCGCCAGGATCGACGAAGTGACGGCTAAACGCAACGCGGTCGGCAAGGCGTTGCCGCACGATAGTGCGCACCTGCATGTAAGTGGCAGGGCGGCGTATACAGATGACCTGCCCGAGCCACGTGATCTTTTGCATGTCGCCGTTGGTATGAGCAGCGAAGCACACGCGAGCATCGGCGCAATAGATCTCGCTGCAGTACTGGGTGCTGCCGGCGTGGTCGATGTTTGTCTGGCGGCAGACATCCCCGGAGAAAATAATTGTGGCCCGATCATCTCTGACGAGCCAATCTTTGCTGAGGATACCGTGCAGTTCGCCGGGCAGGCGATGTTCGCTGTTGCGGCAGAAACCGCAGACCAGGCGCGCAAAGCCGCGAAGCTGGCAAAAGTAACGTATGCAAGGCTGGAGGCGATTCTGGATCCACTCGTGGCCGTGGAGAAAGGTAGCTTTGTGCTACCGACAGAGACAATCAAACGCGGTACACCGGACGAAGCTCTCGAAAAGGCGCCACATCGCCTGCAGCGCCGGCTGGATCTCGGGGGGCAGGATCAGTTCTACCTCGAAGGGCACATCGCGATGGCCATACCGCAGGAAGACGGCGGTCTGCTCGTCTACAGCTCAACGCAACATCCTGATGAAGTTCAGCACCTGGTTGCGGATGCGACCGGTCGTTCGGCCAAAGACGTCGTCTGCATTTGCCGCCGCATGGGTGGCGCGTTTGGCGGCAAGGAAAGCCAGGCCGCAACCATCGCCTGTATCGCAGCGCTGATGACACACAAGACGGGTCGGTCGTGCAAATTACGGCTGGATCGCGACGACGACATGATCATGACCGGTAAGCGACATGACTTCGTTATCGTCTACGACGTTGGCTTCGACGAAACCGGCCGGATACATGGCATTGATTTCATGTTTGCCTCGCGTTGCGGATTTTCCGCTGACCTGTCGGGGCCGGTGAACGACCGCACAATGTTTCATTGTGACAATGCTTACTTTCTTGAAAACGTGCACATCAAATCATATCGCTGCAAGACCAATACCGTGTCCGCTACAGCGTTTCGTGGCTTCGGTGGGCCACAGGGGATGTTTGCCATCGAGTACGCGATTGACGATATCGCGCGAACGCTGAAGCTGGATCCGCTGGAAGTGCGCAGGCGAAATTTCTACGGAGTTGGCGAACGCGATGTGACGCAGTACGGCCAGACTCTCGATGACAACATCATCAATGAAATTATCGACAAGCTCGAGGTGGATGCCAACTACCAGGCGCGTCGGCAGGAAGTTCAGGCATTCAACGCTGAGAACACCGTGTTAAAACGCGGTATCGCAATGACGCCCGTCAAGTTTGGGATTTCGTTTACAGCGACCCACCTGAACCAGGCTGGCGCACTCGTGCATGTCTACAAAGATGGGTCAGTGCATCTGAACCACGGCGGCACAGAAATGGGGCAGGGGCTGTTCATCAAGGTTGCGCAGGTCGTCGCAGACGAACTTGGCGTAGGCGTCGACCGGATTCGCGTTACGGCGTCGGATACAAGCAAAGTGCCGAATGCCTCTGCGACGGCCGCGTCCAGCGGGTCCGATATGAACGGCAAAGCGGCACAGATTGCTGCCGCAAAAATCCGCCGTCGCCTCGCGGAATTTGCTGCACGGCACTTCGCTGTGAATGAGGCTGCGGTGGATTTTCGTGATGGTGCTGTGACAGTCGGCGAGAATACGCTGAGCTTTGCGGAATTGGTGCAACTGGCATGGTTGGACAGAGTGTCGTTGTCGGCAACAGGATTCTACAAAACACCGAAGATTCACTATGACCGCGAGACGTTCAGCGGTCGCCCGTTCTTCTATTTCGCCTACGGCGCGGCCGTTTCGGAGGTTATTGTCGATACCTTGACCGGGGAGCATCGACTGCTCCGCGTTGACATCGTGCACGACTGCGGAGATTCGTTGAATCCCGCTGTCGACCTTGGCCAGGTCGAAGGCGCTTTCGTTCAGGGCGCTGGTTGGCTGACGTCGGAGGAGCTTTGCTGGAACGAGTCTGGTCAATTGACGACGCATGCGCCATCGACCTACAAAATTCCGACCAGTTCGGACGTGCCGCAGGAATTCAATGTGCAGCTGCTGAGTAATTCTGCCAACCGCGAAGACACTATTTACCGCTCGAAAGCCGTCGGCGAGCCGCCATTGATGCTTGGTATTTCGGTGTTCCATGCGATTCGTGACGCAATTGCGAGCTCAGACAAACCCCTGCCAGATCTACAAGCGCCGGCGACGCCGGAAGCAGTCCTGACAGCATTTGATGGTGGTCGCTCGTGAACGAGTGGATCGAAGAGCTCTGTGACATTACGGCGGCCGGTGATCGTGTTGTGCTGGTAACGGTTGCCGGTAGCCGAGGTTCGTCACCGCGCGAGGTCGGCGCAAAAATGATCGTTACGAGCGACACGTCAATTGGCACGATCGGTGGAGGGCAGCTTGAGTATCAGTGCACGCGAATTGCGACTGATCTGCTGGATGCCGAAGAGCAAGCAACGCTGCGAAAAT
>Ga0316187_10003920_pt1 | contig 12913 bp, 8 predicted proteins | sample CroRivburrow1_MG_FD_204927 | JGI IMG/M metagenome (GOLD analysis project Ga0316187, IMG submission 204927) | Coastal sediment microbial communities from Maine, United States - Cross River worm burrow 1 | ecosystem: Environmental > Aquatic > Marine > Coastal > Sediment | place: USA: Maine...
GTGTTATAGAAGATGGAGCTGTGGAGCCGTTGGCTATTATTGACAGCGAAAGCATTACATTGATACCGGGCTTACATAATGAAAACTCATTACCATGCAAACATACTGATCCTGCTGATTTTGTTGGTCATTTACCGGTTCCGGGGTGCATTGCGCAACCGCGGTGAGCGTGCTGCATGAACGGGAAGTCATCCTCCGCTGCTTCCATATTAAATCCCTTGCCTGCACCCCATGCCCGGCCGGCCGAGGAGATACTTGCCGGTTTGCACGGCTCAGCGAATGGCCTGAGCCATGCGGAAGCGACCACCCGTCTGCAACACTATGGACGCAACGCCCTGCCGGTAGCTGAACCACCGGGCATTATCCGCGTCTGCCTGCATCAGTTCGCCAGCCCGCTGATCTACGTGCTGGTGGCGGCGGCACTGGTCTCGCTGGTCATCCGGGAATGGTCCGATGCCGGGTTTATCTGCGCGGTACTGTTGTTGAACGCCATTATCGGTACCGCCCAGGAATATTCGGCCCAGCGTGCCGCGATGGCCCTGCAGCAGCTGGTCACCACGTGCAGCCGGGTCCTGCGTGAGGGCGACACCTATGAATGCGATGCGGAAGAACTGGTACCCGGAGATATCGTACTGCTGGAATCGGGTGAGCGGGTCCCGGCCGACATACGGCTGCTTGCCAGCCATGACCTGGAGGTGGACGAATCCCTGCTGACCGGTGAATCAGCAGCAGTCTTCAAGCAGGCTGACAAACAGCTGCCCGAGGATAGTCCGCTTGGCGATCGGGTCAACATGGCCTTTGCAGGGACACTCGTCAACCGGGGGCGCGGCCGTGGTGTGGTGACGGCTACTGCGCTGGACACGGAACTTGGACATATCGCCTCCGCCGTGCTCGGTAAGCCGCTCACCAAGGCACCGCTGCTGGTGCGGATGGAACGATTTACCAACCGCGTTGCCATTCTGGTCGGCGCGGCCGCCTTGCTGATGGCTGCTATCGCAATGGGTCGCGGTATGCCACTGGACGAAATCTTCCTGCTTGCGGTGGCACTGGCCGTGTCTGCCATTCCCGAAGGCTTGCCGGTCGCGCTCACGGTGGCGCTGGCCATCAGCATGCGGCGCATGGCACGACGGCATGTCATTGTACGACGACTGCTGGCGGTCGAGGCGCTCGGTTCCTGTACCGTTATCGCCACTGACAAGACCGGCACCCTGACCGTCAACCAGCTTACGGCGCGCAAAATTGTTTTTGCCGGCCACCAGCCCTGGGAGGTTACCGGTAGCAGCCTGGAACCCATAGGGAGTATCTTCACCTCACGGGGCGCCCCGCTGTCAGAAGAACAGGTCTTGCTTTGCCGCTTATGCCAGGCGGCAGTGCTGGCCAACGAGGGGATTCTTGCGCGTCGTGATCAAGGCTGGACACAACACGGGGATGCCGTCGATGTTGCCTTGCTGGTGATGGCACACAAGGCCGGTGTGACACAGGTGGAATCCGTCAATGCCATGCCGGAGATTGCTACCATCCCGTTTGAATCGGAGCGCCTGTTCTCGGCGAGCCTGAATAACAATGATGAGGGTCAGCAGGCCTTTGCCAAGGGCGCACTGGAACAGCTGTTGCCCATGTGCAGCAGCATGGCTACAGCCGCAGGCCCGGTAGCGCTGGACCGTTCCATGCTAGAACGGCAGGCGCAGGAGTTGGCCGTCCAGGGCTACCGCGTCCTGGCCCTGGCGTCCGGTAGTATCGAACTTGGGCCGCAGCAAGTGTTCTCCGAAGAACACCTCGGGCAGTTGACTTTGATCGGGCTGGTTGGCCTGATCGACCCGCTGCGACCCGAGTCGAAGGCGGCCGTAGCGGGTTGTCGGGCAGCCGGCATCCGGGTAGCCATGCTAACCGGCGACCACCCGGCAACAGCCTTTGCCATTGCAAGCGAACTGGAGCTGGTGACCAGCTCCGGGGAGGTGGTCACCGGGCCGGAACTCAAGCAGGCGAAGGATGCGAGCAGCATGGATCGGTTAACCGAAGGAGCACGGGTATTTGCTCGTGTGGAGCCGCAACAGAAACTCGAAATTGTCCAGTCCCTGCAGCGCAACGGGCATTTCGTCGCCGTCAGCGGTGACGGCGCCAACGATGCGCCGGCATTGCGTGCTGCCCAGGTCGGCGTGGCCATGGGCATTAGTGGTACCGATGTAGCCCGAGAGACTGCGGACCTGATACTCACCGATGACAACTTCGCCTCGATCGTGGCCGGCATCGAAGAGGGACGCATTGCCTACGCCAATGTGCGCAAGGTAATTTTTCTGCTTATCTCGACCGGGGCAGCGGAGCTGGTGCTGTTTACCCTGGCACTGCTGGCCGGGCTGCCGCTGCCGCTACTGGCAGTACAACTGCTGTGGCTGAACCTGGTGACCAACGGCATCCAGGACGTGGCGCTGGCATTCGAACCGGGCGAAGGTGACGAATTGCGTTGTCCACCGCGACCGCCGCAGGAACCGATCTTTAACCGGCTGATGATCGAACGCGTCGTCCTGTCGGCGCTGGTCATCGGCAGCGTTGCCTTTCTGCTGTTCCAGTGGCTGCTGGAACGCGGCTTCTCGCTGGAGGAGGCACGCAACGGGACCCTGATGCTGATGGTGCTGTTCGAGAACATCCATGTCTTCAACAGTCGATCAGAAAGCCTGTCTATATTCCGGCATAACCCGATGCGCAACCCGCTGCTGCTGTTCGGCACACTGGCAGCACAGCTGATTCACATCGCTGCCATGTATACCCCATGGATCAGCGAGGTCCTGGATATTCAGCCGATTACACCGCAACACTGGATGGAACTGCTGGGCATGGCGCTGACCGTGCTGGTCGTCATGGAACTGCACAAGACAATCCGGCAGCGGCTGGCGCACCGAGCCGTCGTTATTTCCGGGTAGCTGCTGGCCTTCAGCAACGCGACAAGCACGACGCGCAATGGCAGGTAGCAGCACTTCTGTGCAGCTCTTGTTCAGTTGTCTATTGAGAAAATACAACCAACCGGTTTCCTGCTTTTCAGACGATCAGGCATGCCAGAATGGCGGTTCTTATCTACGTATATTCCCGTATAACGCACGATTATTTAACACAATACTTTATCTATTTTGACTGAAATCAATTACTCACTTGCTGCATGGTGTTATTGATCACTGCTAAGGAAAATCGACAGACAATATTTTAGTAAGCACTATAACTACGGAGGCTGGCCATGAATAATATTGAACACCCGCATCTCGCCTTTCTGTTGAGCTTGTCATTGCTTTTTTCTGGCTGGGCAGCTGCAGATTTTACTTATGATGGACTGGTCGTATTCGGGGACAGCTTGTCCGATTCAGGCAACAAGTATGTCGTGACGGGGCTGTCCAATACACCGCCGTATGACCTGCTGGACCCGTTCCTTGTCCCGGATGGCCCTTACACGAAGGGAGGGCTCCATCACAGCAACGGGAAGACCTGGGTGGAACAGTATGCGAAACCACTAGGCCTGGGTCGCCTGGTGCGTCCGGCACTGCGTAATCCCGGTAAAGCGACCAACTATGCCTATGGAGGCGCACGAGCACGTGATGCCTCGGCAACCAGCCCCAACTTGCATCTTCCCAGGCAGGTTACCACCTATCTGGCTGATACAGGTGGCGTAGCATCACCCGATGCGCTGCATGTCATTTTCATAGGTGGAAACGATATCGCTCCTGATGCGGTTTTTGCATTTGCATCCAACCCGGTGGACGGTCTCACAATCATTGGTGAGGCTGTCAAATCAGTAGGTGTTGCTATCCAAACCCTGTATCTATCTGGTGCCAGGAAATTTCTGGTCATGAATTCTCCCGATCTGGGTTTCACCCCGTCGCTGGCCATTGCTGATCAGCAGTTTCCGGGGGCCGCCGGCCTGGCCAGTTGCCTGTCATACTGGTTTAACTTTGGCAACGACATGCCGGATCTACAGCCGCCGGGTTGTCCACCACTGCCAGTCGATATTCCAGGGCTGGATGATGTTCTCGATGGGATAGAAGCTGCTATCCCGGATCCCGACCTGGAGATTATCAGGTATGACGTCTATAGCAGGTTCCTGCAACTGGTTCTCTATCCATTGCCCTCCGATCCACAAAACGGAGAGGTCCCCTGTGTCATGCCGAATGATCCACCATACGCCTGCAAACGGCCTGATAATTATGTCTTCTGGGATGGGGTTCATCCAACAAAAGCTGTGCACAGCATCATAGCCAATGAAGTGGGCATGCTGCTGGCTGAATAGCAGGTTTGGCAATCTGAGCTTTCAGGAAGGTGAAGGGCTGTTTACAGCACCACTATCGTGTGGAGCCGGCCGGGCGGATGAGGTGCATGTACTGCTGAAACCAGCGAGTTAAGGATCTGATCGAATCTGCGAGGTAGTAATAATGCCAAACAAAAATCTGACTGCAGCAGTCGTTTTCCTGCTAGGCATGGCAAGCGTTGTTGCCGTGCTTGCAAACGAACAGGAAAATGGCGCGCGCATGGATTGGTTTGTCGGCTTTGGCTTGACCCACGGGGGAGACGAGCTGGCAGAGGTTGAAGTGGAATACGATGGCGATAACCACGATGAGGACCTTCGTGCTGGCGAACTCATAACACTTGCCGCGGGTATTGTCGTTTATTTTCCGCTGCCCGAATGGAGCCTGCAAACAAGCATTGGCTATCACGCCGATACAGTCGGTAATTACGACGATGATATTACCTTCGAGCGTTATCCACTGGAATTAATTCCTTTCTATAACTTCAGCAAGCATCGAATAGGTGCCGGGTTAAGCTATCATCTTTCGCCTGAGCTGGATCTTAAGGAAATCGGTGGCCCCAAAGTGAAATTCGACGATGCCCTGGGCTGGCTGGTTGAATATGACTACAGTTTCTCGGGCTGGGAGAAGGGTGGATTTGTCCTGGGTGTGCGCTACCTGTGGATTGATTATGAAGTCGACAAGGTAGGCAGCTTCAGCACGTCGGGCGCTGAAGTTGACGGCAATCACGTCGGCATCCATATTAATTACATGTTTTAAAAAAACACCGATGCATGCCCGACACCACTCGCGTCAGGTGAAGTACATTATTTATTTTCGAACGCCAACTCAGCTTCGGTTCTCATTCCAAACTTTTTCATTAACCAGCTTGGCGGGCAGAAGCCGGTAAATGAACTTTGAAAACAATTAAACCCGATAAAAAGTGTAACCCAGGTCCAGTTCGGATGATGGAACAGAGCCAACAAAGATGTGAGCATGACCATGATTCCTCCAAAAGCGAACAGCGTTCGTTCTACAGACATAGTACCGCCTCCTGTGGTTGTCTTGCCCGGACACCATAAATTGATCGCCCTGAAAAGGACAGTCCGTTAATCTGACTACCTTGTGGAAAAATCATTCCACCTGTATTTCCGAATACCCCCAGAACAGTAAATGCTACAGATCATCGCGTGCGATAACTGTAATGACATGCAACACAAGAAGCGGTAACCTTTTGCAGGGCACTGTATGCCCCCTTCAGGTTGCCTTCCCTGGCCGCCCGGGAAAGCTCGCTTGCCGACTCATGCATACCCCGGCCAATGTTTCGCATCTCAACAGGCATAAACCTGCCTGGCCCCATACCAGTTGCGCGATGCTTCCCCATTGAACTTTTGCCCATCCTGGTTTCTGCAACATCTGCAGCTGCATCAAGGTTGTCCTCTGCAAGAAGAGCCATGATCTCGTTCAATGCCGAGAGATGGTCAAGCATGTCTTTGCGCATAAGCTGATTCGCCTCGCCGGGCATCTCTACCAATTGACGAGGATCGCTGTCGGGAGAGCTGATTTCGCTCCCGGTTTCACCGGCTGCTTCCGCGCTATGTGCAGCCTGCAATGTAAATATAAGAGTTATCGATGCAAATACAGCGACTATTCTCATCATGGCGTTTTCCTCTGAATGTAGTGCAGGTATGCTACCCCGGAACAAACAGTGCCAGAGCACATTTATTCCTGATACAGGCCCGGTTATTTCCTCTATACATTCCATTGTATGGCAATCATCAATGCGCTATCGATCGACAGAAGAAACCACGCCTTATCCTGCCGGTGAATCAATTGACCCTGCCCCACTTACTTAAGGATGTTATTTAAAAAACCCTGTTTAGCCACGGAAGCACACAGAATTACACGGAAATATTCTATCAGCAAGGCATTTTCTTCCGTGTATTTCTGTGTGCTTCCGTGGCAAAGCTTTTTAAGCAAGTACCATTTAGGGTAATTGTCACTGCTGATTCCGTTGACTTAAGGTTTACCCAGCAACTCAAAGTCATCCAGGTAATACCTGGCCTGAGCCTTGTTCGAGGTACCAAAGCCCCATCCATGCACCTCGTTCAGACCCAGACCATCATCAGGCGCACGGTTGTAGATTTCCACGCGCGCCATATCCGGGAAATTAACGGTTATCTGTTTCCACCCGGAAAAGTTATCGATGAATTCGTACCCGTAACGCTCTGCATCATCACGTGTTGTGCATCTTTTTCGATTGTCCATCACGTGTACAAACAACTCCGCTCCACTGTTGCTGCCATACAGCCAGAAACGGAAGCCACCAAGGCTGCTCCAGTCAACCGGGGTCCAGCCATCGACACTCTCATTCTCGAAGGTATGCACTACGCCAGCCCAGTCCCTGACGTTCATGTCCAACTGCAGGACGTTGTTACCTTTTCTCTCACCGGGTAGCGGGGGATGTGCTGTAGTCCTGGAAATACTTGCGGTACTTTCCGGGCCGTTAAACGCCAGGAATCCAAGTGAAACACCGTGTTCGTCTGTACCTGAGGGCAATTCAGACTCAAAATCATCAAACACACCGGCCTGGATTTTGGGTAAATCGGCACCCGGGATGCCCGTGGCATATGGCACCTTTGGCCAGCCAGTCCTTAGATAGTTGATTAGCACGTTGGTACTGTCATGTGGAGTATGAGGATTGAGACTGGTGAGAACTTCGAAGTGCTCGTTGAGGTGCAAAATCCATACGACTTCACCGCTGGCATTCACCACGTAAGCATGCACCGCCCAGACCTTACCGGCTGGAATCAAGTATTCCGCCATCATTGCGTACTCGGTGTTGATCGGATGGGCGGCAACGTACTCACCGAAAGCACGTGCGCTTGCCTGGAAAAGTCCCTTCTGGGTTCTCTGCCACTTCCTGTCGAGCGGAACCTCTTCACTTGAGACCGTCACCTCTGCCAGGGAATCGCAGCTAATAAATTCGGCGAGCCGCTCTGTCTCTACAAGGTCATAGCCGGAATCATCGGAGTCATAACCCAATGGTTTACCCGAAGCATCGATTGCATGCCGCTTTACGTAGGCGGGATAGACAGTAATTGAAGTATTCCCGAGGCTGGCGAAGAAGTCGTCCATCAGCTTTTGTTCGAGGCGGCTAGTGCACCCACCGACAGTGATAACAGCAAAGATCATCAAGACTGATAGTACCTTCTTGTGACGACCTTTCATAATAAACTCCCGTCTCCCGTGAACCTGACTGCTACCGACAAACACAGGATTTGCTGCTACACCAACCAACAGAAACTATCGCCCTGGGCCAAGCATAGGTCATGAAACATACGACTAAAAGGGAGCGGCATGATGGATTGCCGTTTACTTGATTCAGGTCAACTGCGGAGACAATCACATCCCGTTCTGATGCTCCGAATGCAATCAGATGCAGTGTAGTTTCAGCTGGTCATTGCACCTGGCAAGGCGGATATAGCATCAAATTCCAAATGACCGGACTGCCATTTCGTTAACCGTCAGGGTGCCGGTTTTTTTGACGGACGCTATTATGGGTACAGGATCCCAATGACTCAACAGCCAGCATATCCTGTGCGAGAGACATGCGGGTATCCGCCGGCACCAGCTTCCCGAGTGCGGCCGCCGCCCGTTCTGCAGAATATTCCTGGATAGTTCCGATCAAGGCATTGATCAACAGCACCACGAAAATAAAAAACTGTTGATAGTCTGCCCAAGGGTGCAGGAGACCACGGCCGCGGCAAACAGGACATATATAACCGGGCTTTTAAACTGGCTCAGGAAAATTCGTGGCAGGCCTGGCGGCTTGCGTTCAGCCAGCTCATTGGGTCCGGACTCCAGTAGACGCGCTGCTGCCCCGCTGGACGTTATCCCCTGATGACTCTCTGCAGCAGCATGGTCCATCGCAGATATTTTGACACGTCCGGATTCCGAACAACCAGAACTATCCGGTATTTTTGTTCGACTTTTCCACACCTTCTTGACGAGGATCAATAGACGCCCGGTGAAAAGTGCAATGATTCTGTCCTGGCCATGGCACAGGCGCGTTTTATGAAAGACTACCGTTACATCAAGGCCTTTGCCGAACTCGGCAGCGGCGATGTTGCCATCGTCGGTGGCAAGAATGCCTCACTCGGCGAAATGTTCAGCGCATTGTCCGGCAGTGGCATTCGCGTCCCTGACGGCTTTGCGGTTACGGCAGACGCCTATCGTGAATACCTGCGGCATAATGATCTGGACGAGCGTATAGCAGCCGCGCTTGCCACGCTCGATACCGGCGATACAGAAGCGCTGGCCCGCACTGCCGCGCGCATCCGTGCCTGGATCAGCGGCGGCAGTTTCCCCGACATCATCGCTGCAGAAATCGCCAGCGCCTACCGGCAGCTGGAACAGCAATACGACAGCGAGCTGGATGTCGCCGTGCGCAGTTCAGCCACAGCAGAAGACCTGCCTGACGCCTCCTTTGCCGGACAACAGGAAACCTATCTGCATATTCGCGGGATCGACAACCTGTTGCAGACCTGCAAGCAGGTACTGGCCTCGCTGTTTACCGATCGCGCTATCTCCTATCGCGTCGACCAGGGCTTTGAGCACATGAACGTGGCACTGTCGATCGGCGTACAGAAAATGGTCCGTGCCGACAAGGGTGCATCCGGCGTCATGTTTACCCTGGATACGGAAAGCGGTTTCCGTGATGTAGTTCTCGTTACCGCCGCCTATGGGCTCGGGGAAAATGTTGTTGGTGGTGCTGTAAACCCGGACGAATTCCTGGTTTACAAGCCAGCACTTGAGCAGGGCCTCTCAGCCATCCTGCAACGGCGTCTGGGTGATAAAAAAATAAAGATGGTCTATGCAGCAGATACCGTTACCGGCCCGTCCACCCGCAATGTCGAGGTACACCCGGAAGCACAGCGACAATTCTCCATCTCCGACAGCGAGGTACTGGAGCTCGCGCGCATGGCGATCGCCATCGAGAAACACTATACACAGCAGGCCGGGCAAGCCAGACCGATGGATATCGAGTGGGCACGTGATGGCGCAGAAGGTGATTTATATATTGTGCAGGCACGCCCGGAAACCGTACATGCCAGGGGCAACACGCTGCAGCAGAAAACCTGGCAGTTGCAGGCCAGGGGCAACATCATCACCCGCGGCCGCAGCATTGGCAGGAAGATCGGCAGCGGCTGCGCACGTATTATTCTCGAAGCCACCCAGATGCATGAACTGCAGGCAGGCGAAGTGCTGGTCACCGATATCACTGACCCGGACTGGGAGCCCATCATGAAGCGCGCTGCCGCCATCGTTACCAATCGTGGCGGCCGTGTCTGCCATGCAGCCATCATCGCACGTGAACTGGGAATACCCGCCGTGGTCGGGACAAATGATGCCACCCGCCTGATAGCGGACGGCGAGACTGTAACCGTATCCTGTGCCGAAGGTGATGAAGGTTTTGTCTATGAAGGTGGGCTGTCTTTTGATGTCATAGAGCATGACGTCGGCACACTGTCAGCAACGAAGACACAGATCCTGCTCAACATCGGCAACCCCGGACATGCATATGAATGGTCCACATTGCCGGCAGATGGTGTTGGACTGGCACGACTGGAATTCATTATTAACAACACCATAGGCATCCACCCGGCAGCGATACTCGACCCCGGCTCACAAACGCCGGAAATCAGCGCACTGATCAGCGAGACCAGCAGTGGCTACACAAATCCCCGTGAGTTCTATATAGAACGCATGGCCGAGGGCATTGGCACCATTGCCGCGGCATTTCATCCCAGGCCGGTACATGTCCGCCTGAGCGATTTCAAGTCCAGTGAATATGCAGCCCTGCCGGGAGGCAGCGCCTATGAGCCCAGCGAAGAGAATCCCATGCTTGGACTGCGTGGCGCCTCGCGCTATTACTCACCGCAGTTCCGCAACTGCTTTCAGCTCGAATGTGAAGCCATCCGCAGGGTACGCGATACCATGGGACTGAAAAATATCAGACTGATTATTCCGTTTGTACGCAGCGTCGAAGAACTCGATCTTGTGCTGCAATTGATGACAGCAAACGGCCTGCAACGCGGCAGGGACGGGTTACAGGTTCTGGTGATGTGCGAACTGCCGGCAAACGTAGTACGTGCCGAAGCCTTCCTGCAGCGTTGCGACGGCTTCTCTATCGGCTCCAATGACCTTGCCCAGCTGACACTTGGTGTCGACCGGGAATCGTCATTGTTGTCCGGATTTGACGAACGCGATGCAGCGGTCATGGAAATGATGCGCATGGCAATTACAGCCTGTAAACAACAGGGGAAATACGTCAGCATCTGCGGGCAGGCACCGTCGGATTTTCCCGAGCTGGCAGAATGGCTGGTACAGCAGGGCATTGATGCGATATCAGTAAATCATGATTCTCTGATTCCCGTGATAGAGCACGTCATTGCCGCAGAAAAACGCATCAACGAGGCATAACTCTGTCCGAGTTGATCCACATCAATTCATTTTTACTTCATCCGAAGGAAAATCACACCCTCACAGATACATAATTCTTATTAAAAACGCGATGGCCCAGCATATTGTTTTCGATATTGATCTGATCAAACGTTACGATCAGACTGGGCCGCGCTATACCTCCTATCCCACAGCAGCGCAGTTCCACACCGGGATTCTGGAGCGGGACTACCGCAAGTGGGCACGCCACAGTAACGAAGATCCGATTCCGCGCCCGTTGTCACTGTACGTTCATATCCCGTTTTGCGACACCGTGTGCTTTTACTGCGCCTGCACCAAGGTCGTCACCAAAAACCACCAGCGCGCCGACGAGTACCTCGAATACCTGTGCAGGGAAATCGCCCTGCAAGGGCAATTGTTTGATCCCGACCGTATCGTCGAGCAACTGCACTGGGGTGGCGGCACGCCAACCTTTCTCGACAACGACCAGATACGCAAACTGATGGATTGCACTGCCCGGCATTTCCCGCTGCTCAGCGATGACAGTGGTGAATATTCTATTGAAATCGATCCACGCTCAGTTGATGCCGACAAGTTGCAGGTACTGCGCGAGGCTGGATTCAATCGCATCAGCCTCGGCGTACAGGATGTCAACGCCGAGGTACAAAAAGCGGTTAATCGCGAGCAAAGCCGGGAACTGACGCAGGAGATTACCGCGCAGGCACGCCAACTGGGATTCAAGTCCATCAACATGGACCTGATGTACGGCCTGCCCTTGCAGACAGTCGCCAGTTTCGAGCAGACGCTGGACGCCGTGATCGAAATGAACCCGGACCGCATCGCCGCCTACAACTATGCGCACTTGCCGGAACGTTTCAAACCACAACGACGCATACACGAGACTGACCTGCCTTCAGCTGATGAGAAACTCGCATTGTTGCAGCATACAATCGAACACCTGACCGGTGCCGGCTACGTCTATATCGGCATGGATCACTTTGCGAAACCGGATGACGAACTGGCGATTGCGCAGAAAAACGCTACTCTGCAGCGCAATTTCCAGGGCTATTCAACTCATGTGGACTGCGACCTGGTCAGTGTGGGGATGTCTGCTATCGGGCATGTTTGTGATAATTACAGCCAGAACGTGCGCAAACTGGATGAATACTACGAGTTACTGGATGCCGGCAAACTACCCCTGGAACGCGGCATTGAGCTGGAACCAGACGATCTGTTGCGCCGTGATGTCATTAACCGCCTGATATGCAACTTCGTGCTGGATATCAAGGCACTGGAAAGCAAGTGGCATTTCGATTTCTACAGCCACTTCACGCCGGAACTGGAGAACCTGAAGACCATGCAGGCAGACGGCCTGATACTGCTGGAAGATGACATACTGCGGGTATTGCCAGCCGGTCGGCTGCTGGTACGCAATATTTGCATGCTATTCGACCGCTACCTGCGCAGCGGCAGCGATAACTCACGCTTTTCCCGGGTCATCTGACCCGGGCTATCAAATACAGCAGCGGGCCTTGTGCACGATTAATCTGCTAGCGCAATGCAGGAAGTCCGGTAAGGGATTAGTTCTTGCTGCCGGCGCAGCCTTCAACCATGGCACGCAATCTTCGCATGTCGGTCAAAATGATCTGTCGACGATTCACGGTCAATAACTGGTTCTTCTGGAAAAGGGCAAACAGGCGACTGACTGTCTCAATCGCCAGGCCGAGGTAATTGCCGATGTCCTGGCGCGACATCGGAAGATTGAACTCGCTGGCAGAAAGACCGCGTGAATGATAACGCGACGACAGGCCCAGCAGAAAGTTTGCCAGTCGTTCTTCCGCGGTACGCTTGCCCAGTAGCAGTAACATGGCCTGGTCCGCAGAAACCTCCTTGCTGACTATCCGCATCATCTGGCGATTCAGGCCAGATAATGTGTGACACATTTCTTCCAGGCTGTCATAGGGCAACTCACAGACACTGGCGGTCTCCAGTACCACCGAGCTGCTTGCATAATTGCCATCACTCATGCCATCCAGCCCAACCACTTCTCCCGGCAGGGTAAAGCCAACAACCTGTTCATCGCCGTCTTCAGTCGTGCAATAGGATTTCAGTGCCCCGGAGCGGACAGCGAACAGTGCATGACCGGGGTCGCCGGCGCGAAAGATATGCTGCCCCGGCTGAAA
>Ga0316187_10003922_pt1 | contig 12912 bp, 11 predicted proteins | sample CroRivburrow1_MG_FD_204927 | JGI IMG/M metagenome (GOLD analysis project Ga0316187, IMG submission 204927) | Coastal sediment microbial communities from Maine, United States - Cross River worm burrow 1 | ecosystem: Environmental > Aquatic > Marine > Coastal > Sediment | place: USA: Maine...
CTCACCTGTCCTGTAGGCAATTTTGATATGATCCTTTTGCATTAACTCATTGGCAACCGCGTTGATCAGGTGTGTTTTACCTAGACCTACACCACCATGAATATAGAGCGGGTTATAGCTTTCACCTGGCTTGTCGGCGACCGCCCGGCTGGCGGCGTAACAGAACTCATTACTGGAGCCGACGACGAAATTATCAAATGTGAAACGGGGGTCGATATAACCATCGATATTGTTCGGCTTTTGATCTCTCTGTTGAGGCTTGTTCTCTGTCGGAAGTGTCAGGGATGAGTCAACCTCAAAGCGGATCGCAACATCCGATGAGAATACCGATTTAACGGAAGCGATGATTTTCTTTTCACAGTCGGCTTTTAGACCATCCAGAAAGATACGGCTTGGAACCTTCAGAATCAGACAGTTGTCATCAAATTCCGGGTGAATGGGCATGACCCAAGCATCAAATTTTGAGGGTGGAACATCACTTTTAAGCTGTTCGACAATGCTCTTCCAACACTTCTTCCAATCTTGATCTACCATTGCTGAATAGTACATGCTTGTTTGTGGTTATCCACATTCATTCACTATTTACAGAGCTCTTGACATTGGAATGTTGCAACATATGATTCGCGACCCTTCAAAAAAGAGGAGATGGATATGAGTTTTACCTACAAGCCAAGCCGCATCCGTCGAGCACGTACCCACGGGTTTCGCGCACGTATGGCAACCCGTTCTGGACGCGCAATTATTAATCGTCGCCGCGCAAAAGGGCGTAAACGGCTGTCTGCCTGAGCAAAAGGTTTCCTCCTGAGTTCCGGCTGAGGTCAAAAACTGACTTTGATGCTCTAAAGGGCGGACTCCGGTTTCACATGGATGGTCTTCGTTTTGTCTATCGTGAAAACCACCTTTCGCATGCCCGTCTTGGGTTGGCGGTTTCAAGAAAATATGGTAATGCTGTAAAGAGGAACACGCTTAAACGCATGTTGCGTGAGAGGTTCCGCCAGCATGCAATTCGAACCGTACCGATTGATATCCTTGCCTTTCCGGCAAAGGGAGCGGAGATATCAATTGACCTTTCATCTCAGATGGATATTGCCCTGGACAGAATTATGAAGCGCATCAACCGGCCTGGATCATGAAATACTTAGCTACAGGGTTGGTTCGTTTCTACCGTTATTTTATCTCCCCGCTGTTGCCTCCACGCTGTATTTATACCCCGACCTGTTCAGAATATGCCATTGAAGCGATAGAACGATATGGCGTAATTCGTGGAGGATGGTTAGCGTTCCGCCGCCTGTGTAGTTGCCACCCCTTTTCTAAAGGCGGCTGTGACCCGGTACCGTAATCTTGAAAACGTATGTTCGTCGCTGAAGGAGTTTGAATCATGGAACAACGCAATTTGCTTTTGGCGTTTGCCCTATCCATGTTGATTTTGCTGGGTTGGGGGATGCTTTTTCCTCCGGCTGAAAATTCTGAACCCATCGCAATCACAGAGAAGAATGTCGCTGTTGAGGCTCCAGATGAGGATGTTGCAGCCCCGGAGCTGAGGCCTGACACCGAAGATATCTTCACATCCTCACCTTCTGCGCCAGTTGAAACCTCTGTTCCAGCGTTAAAAACAACCTTGATCGCAGGCAAGACAATCACATTTGGCAATGATGTAATAAAGCTTGATGTGAATGATAAGGGTTGGGTGATTGGTGCGAGACTTGATCAATACCGAGAGAGCCTGGAGAAAGATTCCAGCCCTGTTTCCGTATTGGGTGAAAACGAGCCTCACGCTACTTATCTGAATGTTGGGTTGATGGGTGAGAAAAACATCTCCCCATTTAAACTGCTCTCAAAAGAGACAAGCAATGGCGCAGACAGAGTTGTTATTCGGGCAAAACTCTCCGACGGCAGAATATGGGATCGAATCTTTACCCTTTCAGCGGGTTCATACCTCATCAATATTGATGATCGTGTTCAGAATGGTTCTGATACCAAGCTGTTTCGCCAGGTGGTTGAGCGCTATCCGGATCGGGAGGGCGCCACTTTTTATGAGCACAATGGCCCAGTTGGTTTGATCGAAGACGCTCTTCAGGAACATACATATGATGATCTGGATGAGATCGGCACGGTTCGTCTGGCTGCCACGGGTGGCTGGATTGGAATCATGGATCGCTACTTCATTACCGCCATGTATGGCAACCAGAAGAGTGACTACCGCTACTACTTTAAGGGAGATGGGCGCTCTTATCAGGCAGGGATGATTGATGATGGCGTGATGGATGGATCTACAGCTATTTTTCAATCCAAGGTGTTTATCGGACCAAAGTCCATTCCTGTTATGCAGGAAGGTGGCATAGGTCTTGAGAGAAGCATTGATTATGGCTGGTTCGCTTTCATCTCCAAGCCGTTGCACGATGCCCTCAGCTGGTTTTTTAAATATATTCCCAACTATGGTGTTTGCATCATCCTGTTGGTGATCTGCATCAAAATCATCTTTTTCTATCCGACTCAGAAGTCTTATCAGTCGATGGCGGCAATGCGCAAGCTGCAGCCGGAACAGAAGCGGTTGCAGGAGCGATTCGGCGATGATCGTCAGCAGCTTGGTCAGGAGATGATGGGCCTTTATAAGAAGCACAAGGTTAACCCTCTGGGTGGCTGCCTGCCGATTATTATTCAGATTCCTGTCTTCTTTGCTCTCTACAAGGTTTTGCTGATGTCTATTGAGATGCGTCAGGCACCATTCATCGGCTGGATTCAGGATCTGTCAGTGCAAGACCCCTTCTTTGTTCTGCCTCTGTTGATGGGCATCTCCATGTTTATTCAGCAGAAACTGAACCCGCAGCCGCCCGATCCTATGCAGGCAAAAATCATGTCATTTCTGCCGGTACTCTTTACCGTGATGTTCCTCTTCTTCCCGGCCGGCCTGGTTCTCTACTGGGTGGTTAACAATATCCTATCCATTATTCAGCAGCGCCTGGTGATGAAGACCATGGGTGTTGATTAACTGACTTCGGGGCATTCCGGAATGAGCACCATTGCTGCCATTGCCACACCTGCTGGGCGAGGTGGTGTTGGCATGATCCGTATCTCTGGTGCAGCTGCACTGGAGATCACCGAAAAACTTACCAGATCAAAAGAGAGGCCGACGCCAAGAGAGGCACGGCTTAGCCATTGGCATGATGCCGATGGCTCATTGATTGATACGGGCCTTCTGCTCTATTTTCAGGCGCCCAACTCCTATACCGGCGAAGATGTTATTGAGCTTCAGGCACATGGAAGCCCAGTTCTTCTGCGAGCCCTTCTGAAACGAGTCTTCGAACTGGGTGCAGCCCCTGCTGAGCCGGGCGGGTTTACCCGAAGGGCCGTGGAAAACGGAAAAATGGATCTCTCCCAGGCGGAAGCCGTCATCGCTTGTATTGATGCGGCCACACTTCGGGCTGCAAAACAGGCCCAGCGTCATCTACAGGGGGAGTTTGGCTCGAAGATTGAGGCCTTAATGCACCAGCTAACAGGGGCGGTTGCCCATGTTGAGGCGTGCCTCGATTTTCCGGAGGAAGAGGTGCCAACCCTTCTTTTCGACACCATTCGCAGGGATGTTACTGGACAGTTGGTCGAGCCGCTTAATCAATGGCTCTCTACAGCAGAGTTGGGCGAAAGGCTTTTTGATGGGGCAACCGTTGCCATTATTGGCGCCCCCAATGTGGGAAAATCGAGCCTGCTGAACGCTCTGGCCGGCAGGGATCGCGCCATTGTCAGTGATATTCCGGGAACCACCCGCGATGTTCTCGAGATTGATTTTGAGGTGCATGGTATTCCCATTCGTCTTGCAGACACGGCAGGCATGCGGATAAGTGACAACCTGATTGAACAGGAAGGCGTACGCAGGGCGAAGGCAGCTGCCGGTGACGCTGATCTTGTTCTCTTTATCGCCGACGCCGGAAGGCCCGATACCTGGTTGTGTGATCATGCAGCTGATATCAAGCTGATGAACAAAACCGATTTGAGCCATAAACATGCGTATGATGGTTTTTGTTCCATCTCAGCTAAAGATGGAAGTGGCCTGGAGCAATTGAGTGATCGTTTGGCGGAACTGCTTGGGGAGGTGGCTGCGGGAGAAGAGGGCGTCATGGTGACCCGGTCGCGACACAGGCAGGCGCTTGAGGCCACCCTGAAGCATATAGAGAATGGATTGAAGATGCTTGGCCCGGAGGAGCATCTTGATCTGGTGGCGCTGGAGTGGAGAAGGGCGTGGACATCGCTGGGTGAGATTCTAGGAATTGGTGATGTTGAGTCGATTCTCGACCGTGTCTTTTCCGAATTTTGCATTGGAAAGTAGCCATTCCGGCTGTTTTTCCTTGAATAAACATACCTGTAACCGTCATACTCCTGCCTCATCTCAGAAATCGATATGAACGGGAGAGAGATTGTTGGCTGATGGCTAGCTGCATATTTGCTCCCATGTGTTTGAATTAATAACCATTTAGGGGGATATATGTCTGTTAAGCATCCTGTCATTTCCGTAACCGGCTCTTCCGGCGCGGGTACCAGTACTGCAAAAGTTGCCTTGGAGCACATCTTTCATCGTGAGCAGATTACTGCTGCGATTGTAGAGGGCGATTGCTTTCACCGTTTTGGCCGCATTGAATTTAAAGAGAAGGCCAAAGAGCTTGAGGCTCAAGGTAAGCGCCTAAGCCACTTCTCTGACGAAGCCAATCTTTTTGATAAGATTGCAGAGCTGTTCAAAGACTATGGCGACACTGGCCGTGGTAAGGCCCGCACTTATGTTCATGATGATGAGGAAGCAAAGCTCTACGGTGTTGAGTCTGGCCTGTTCACCGATTGGCGTGATATAGGCGAAGGTTCGGACTTTCTCTTTTACGAAGGCCTGCATGGCGGTGTAGAAGAGGTTCGTCCTTATACCGATCTTTCCATGGGCATCGTGCCGGTTGTAAACATCGAGTGGATTCAGAAAATTCATCGTGATTCTGCGATGCGCGGCTATTCCACGGAGGCTGTGGTAGAGAATATTCTGTCTCGTATGCATGACTATGTTCACTTCATTACACCCCAGTTCACATACACCGACATCAACTTTCAGCGTGTGCCGCTGGTTGATACATCCAACCCGTTCGTAGCACGTGATGTTCCAACTCCGGATGAGAGTCTGATGGTGATCCGTATTCGCAACCCTCAGAAGTTTGGCGTGGAATTCCCATACCTGTTATCCATGTTGAGTGGCTCGTTCATGTCTCGCCGGAACACGATCGTTGTCCCATCCAGCAAGATGTTGCTGGCTATGGAGTTGATTTTGGCTCCGATTATTCATGACATGCTGGAGAAGAAGCGCTCAGCTTCTTAATTCGACTTTAATGCTCTAATCAAGGGAGGCTTCGGCCTCCCTTTTTTATGCTTGATGCGACAGGTTGTATGCATTGATTCACCAACCACCATATGTAGTGCCGCGGTAAATTTTATTCGATTTCTATGTGCCGCTTCTGGATTTCACTCCTGGAGATACGTAACCTGCTCCGTCCTATGGCTTCAATAGAGAATAATATGTTTCACGTGAAACATCCCGATGGTCCGGTCGATGTTTTGGTGGTTGGTGCCGGACATGCCGGTTGTGAGGCTGCCCTGGCGGCAGCGCGCCGGGGAGCCCGCGTGCGCCTGATCACCCAAAATCTGGACACCATTGCAAAGATGTCTTGTAACCCGGCCATTGGTGGGGTGGGCAAGGGGCATCTGGTTCGCGAGGTTGATGCGCTTGGTGGGGCTATGGGGAGGGCTGCCGATCGGTCCGCCATTCAGTACCGCGTGCTTAACCAGCGAAAGGGGCCGGCTGTCCAGGCGACCCGCGCCCAGTGTGATCGGCGACTTTACCATATTTATATGCGCTCTGTGCTCGATGCAACACCCGGCCTTTTCCTGCATCAGGGGACTATTAGCGAGCTGACCTTTGATGGGAACAGGGTGACGGGGGCCGTTGATGAGTTCGGCGTTCTGCATCAGGCACCTGCCCTGATTTTAACCACAGGCACCTTTCTGGGTGGCCTGGTTCACGTGGGAGACAAGCAGTTCCCGGCCGGAAGAGTGGGCGATGCGGCAATTTCTGGATTGACTGATGAGCTGTATAAAAAAGAGCTGCGCCTGGGGCGTTTGAAAACAGGAACACCGCCGAGGCTTGATCGCAGAACAATTGACTGGGATGCGTTGGAGCTTCAGCCAGGAGATGAGCGCGCAGCCCCCTTTTCTGCAGAGAGTGAGGGATTGATCCAGGATCAGGTTCCTTGCGCCATTACCCGCACAACAGAACGGACGCACGAAATTATACGTGAAAACCTCGACCGGTCTCCGATCTATTCCGGAAGCATTGAGAGCTCCGGTCCGCGTTACTGCCCGAGTATCGAGGATAAGGTTGTTCGGTTTGCTGATAAGAGCAGCCACCAGATATTTCTTGAGCCGGAAGGGCGGGATCATGAGGAGATCTATCCTAACGGCATTTCAACGTCCTTGCCGATTGATGTGCAGTGGGCTTTTGTTCGCTCCATCAGAGGCCTGGAAAAAGCCAACATTATTCGCCCCGGCTATGCCATAGAGTATGATTATGTGGACCCGACAGAGCTGCTGCCAACGCTGGAGTGCAAAAAGGTTTCCGGCCTTTTCCATGCAGGGCAGATCAATGGTACAACAGGTTATGAGGAGGCGGCTGCACAGGGGCTGATTGCCGGGATTAATGCAGCAGCACTCGCTACAGGTGTCGAGGCCTGGATTCCTGATCGGTCAGAGGCCTATATGGGCGTGATGGTGGACGACCTGGTGAATAAAGGTGTTACTGAGCCATATCGCATGTTCACATCGAGGGCCGAGTTCAGGCTGTTGTTGCGCGAGGATAATGCCGATCTACGTCTGGGTGACACAGCCATGCGTCTAGGGCTTTATAGCGAAGGCAGGTCCAACTCATACATAAAACGTGCGGAGCTTCTGAATAGAGCCGTTAAAGAGGTTCGGGCTACCATTGTGGGCACTGGAAAGGAGTGGCGCAGACGAATTGAGGAGAAGGGGCTGGCTATGCCTCAGCAGGGAATGGACTTTGCCGCTTACTGCCATCGTCAGGATGTTGATGCCGGTGATGCGCTGGAGCTGTTGCGTGTGACGCCGGAGCTGAATGGTCGCGACAGGAGCAGCCTGAAGGCGTTCATTCACTATGAGGGCTACCTTGATAAACAGGCGCTTGAGGTTGAGCGCTTTCGACTGCTTGAATCTCAGGTGATCCCATCCGAATTTGATTACAATAGTGCGACAGGCCTGAGTAATGAGTGCCGTCAGCGATTGCTAAGTGGCAGGCCTGGAAACCTTGGGCAGGCAGCAAGAATGATAGGCATCACGCCGGCCGCGATTACCTCATTGATGATTCAGTTAAGGCGGCCAAAGGCATGAGCAGAGAGGCTCTTGAGAGATACTGCAGCGAGGTGCTCCGTTTCAGAAGGGCTCTGAATCTTACTTCGATCAAGAGCGAGCAGGAGTTTATGTCGCGCTTTGTTGAGCCTTCTGTTGCATTGGCCCAGTGGATGCCTGAAACGGGCCGGCTACTGGATATCGGAAGCGGCATGGGCGTTCCGGGCATCCCTCTTCTGATCGCTAAGCCCGGCCTTCAGGGCGTGCTGGTTGAGCGCAGAAAGAAACGGGCAGAGTTTCTCAGGCATCTTGCACGGGTTCTGGGGCTGGATGCAGAGGTCTATGATGTAGACATCAATGCGCTGCCACATCTGGGTGTGAACGTCTGCGTGGCCAGGGCGGTTACACATATTCCCGAGCTTCTTAAGATGTGTAGCAGGCATGCAGATCCGGGGGCTATTGCTGTGCTTCCCGTGCCGCAGAGTGCGGAGCCTGCTTTGGTAGAGGGCTGGCGTTTTGATATGAGGCATACTATAGAGGCAGGTGATGAGCAGCAGATTCATTGCTACAGTTGCCTTTAATGATTAGAGGGACCACCACAACAAGAGGGGGATGTTTCACGTGAAACATAAGAACTTTGGGCCAGTTATCGCCATTGCAAACCAGAAGGGCGGCGTTGGCAAAACAACAACAAGCATAAATCTGGCAGCCTCTCTGGCCGCATTGGATAAGCGCGTGCTGCTGCTGGACCTGGATCCACAGGGCAATACGACCTCCGGCATGGGGGTTGATAAGCAGGGCGTCGAGATCGGCATGTACGACGTTCTCATGCAAGAGAGCACGATTGATGAGGCGCTGATCGAAACGGATTGCGAAGGGCTCTACCTGGTGCCGGCAAGCATGGACCTTGCCGGCGCGGAGATTGAGCTGGTCACTGAGGAGGGGCGTGAGCAGATTCTTCAGCAGGCGTTTGATAGCTTTGAAGGCGAGCCGTTTGACTTTGTGATCATCGACTGCCCGCCCGCCCTGAATCTGTTAACACTTAACGCGTTAACAGCCTCAGATCGTGTGCTAATTACGTTGCAGACAGAGTTTTATGCCATGGAAGGATTAACCCAGTTGATTGATACCATTCGCCGGGTAAAGGGCGGCTTAAACAGAGAGCTGTCGATGGATGGTATTCTGTTAACCATGGTAGACCGGAGAAACAACCTCGCTCAACAGGTGGAGAGCGAAGTGAGGGCCTATTTTGGCAATCAGGTCTATCAGAATATTATCCCTAGAAACGTTCGCCTGTCGGAGGCGCCAAGTTTTGGTGTTCCGGTGATGTATCATGATATTCGCTCCACAGGAGCGCAGGCCTATATTCAGGTTGCGCAAGAGATGATTCAGCGCCAAGCAGTGTAAGGAGAGAGAGATGCAAAAACCGATGAGAAAACGCGGCCTGGGGCGCGGCCTGGATGCGCTGCTATCTGATGCCCCAACAAAAGAGATGATAGATGAATCATCTAACATATTGATTTCAAAGATAAAACCCAACTCATACCAGCCGAGAACACACTTTGACTCGGATGAGTTGAAATCGCTAACCGACTCCATTCGAAAGGAAGGGGTATTGATGCCGATTCTGGTTCGACCCTCTGGAGATGGATATGAACTGATTGCCGGCGAGCGACGCTGGCGGGCATCTCAGGCGGCAGGCCTTCTGAAGATCCCGGCGGTTGTTCGCGAGGTTAATGATCTGCAGGCGCTTGAGTTTGCCATTATTGAGAATGAACAGCGTGATGACCTTACGGCAATCGAATCTGCACGGGCCTACCAGCGCCTCGTTAGTGAGTTTGCCTACACTCAACAGCAGGTTGCCGAGCGAATTGATGTTTCCCGTGTGCAGGTAAGTAATCTAATCCGCCTGCTGCAGTTGCCGGAAGTGATCCAGAAGATGATCGAGGACAGAAAACTGAATATGGGCCATGCCCGTCCGCTTGTCGGACTGGAGCGATCCCGGGCCATTGAGCTGGCACGCCACTGTATCGAGCACGAGTGGAGTGCGCGCCAGATGGAGAGAGAGGCCAAGAAGGCCACACAGCAGGGAGCTAAGAAAGCTGCTGCCCATGAGATTGATGCCGATGTGGCTGCGCTTCAGGATGAGTTGAGCCGTACTTTGGGATTGCCGGTTGCTTTTCAGTGTAAAAAGAGTGGCGCCGGAGAGTTAAGAATCGCATATACCCGGCCTGAAGAGCTGGATGGCGTGCTCAAGCGTTTAAGACGGCCTTTGTGAGAGTTAACGGGGAGCATTTCCGTGCCATGAGTTGGCACGGAGGGGTGGATGGCTATTTGCAGTGGATTGACCAGTGCCAGCTACCGCATCGCTTCAGATTAAAGGAGAGCCGGGATCCGGAAGCAGTTGCCTGTGCCATTGAGACCATGGAGGTGCGGGGCGCACCAGCGATTGGTGCTATGGCCGCTTTTGGTCTGGCGCTTGCTTTTGCTGCCGATCGCAAGCGCTTTGAATCGTACTGGCTTCCCCGCTTCAGACGGACACGGCCAACAGCCGTGAATCTATTTCATGCCTGTGATGCGATGCAGGAATCAGCCACAGATGCGACAGATCAGAGGATGATTGATGCGGCATGCACCTATGCTGATGGTGAAGTGGAGCGCTGCAGAAAGATCGGAGAGCATCTGGCAGAGGTGCTGGCCGTTGGGGAACGGCGAATTCTTACCCATTGCAACGCCGGCTGGCTGGCGACGGTTGATTGGGGAACGGCTTTGTCAGGCGTCTATCATCTTGCCCGGGCAGGCGAGGCTCCATCCGTGCTGGTGGACGAGACCCGGCCCCGCCTTCAGGGGGCAAGGCTTACAGCGTGGGAGCTATCTCAGGAAGGGGTCTCTTGCCGGATTCAGGCTGACAGTGCTGCTGCGTGGATGATGGCACAGGGAAAAGTGGATGCGATTGTGGTTGGCGCGGATCGCATTGCTGCCAACGGCGACGTAGCCAATAAGATTGGCACTTATATGCTTTCACTGGCAGCCCGGGAGCACGGTATCCCGATGTATGTTGCGGCACCGGAGAGCACCTTTGATCTGCATTGTCCAACAGGCGAGGGGATTCCAATTGAAAACCGCTCAGATGATGAGGTGTTGATGGCACAAGGTGTAGACAGTGATGACCAGGAGCAGCTGATACGAATCGCAACAGCAGGTGTAGGGGCGAATAATCCCGCATTTGATGTGACCCCCAACCATCTTATCACCGCCATCATTAGCGAAGAGGGGGCCTGGAGGCCATGATTCAAAGGCTTCTGTTGCTGGCCATACTACTGTTTCCAACAGTGGCAGTGGCGGAAAATCAGATAAAACAGATAGAAATCAATGGGTTGGAATATTCTGATGCTAGAGTAGTAACCCGGGAGCTCCCTTTTGCAGCAGGCGATGCGTGGAAAGATGAATATGGCGTGGTCGCTTCCAGACGGCTGAGAAACCTCGGGCTGTTCAGTGAAGCGGTCATCACACCACCTGATAGCAATGGCGTGGTTCGTATTCGCGTAAATGACAGGTGGCCACTGTGGCTTCTTCCGGAGGGAAGTCGCTCCGATAGTGGCGCTACTTCCGCAGGGTTGGCACTGACAGAACATAATCTCTGGGGCCTTCACCACCATTTGCGCCTGGCTATGCGCCGGGATACCGGAAAAAACTTCTCGGGAAACAATGGAACCTCCTATCAGGCCTCATATAACTGGCGCCGTATCAGCGATACGAACTACGGCCTGGATCTGTCCATCAATAATGGAACAACTGTTTTTGATGCGTATCAGAATGGCGTGATCAGCAGCAGCTATCTGTCGGAACAGACAAGCTGGTCGGCTGGCGTCAGTTATGGGTTTGGGCCAGTGCCTGGCGAAGGCTGGGATGCTCGTCTCGGCTTTTCATCAAATAGTACCGCCTATCAGCTTAAAAGTGGCCCATCATTGCCGGATGTAAGGGGCTTGCGTCGACAGGCGCTCAGACTTTCTGCCAGCTACCGGATGGTTGATGATCACATTACCTGGCTGACCGGTAGTGAAATAGATTATAGCTTTGAAGTGGCGCATAAGGCCTTGGGCTCCTCCATTAACAGCTATAAACAGACACTCTCCTGGCGAAGACATCTGGATATAGGCAACCAGAACACCCTCAGCTACAGGGTTAATGCCGGGTTGCTGACCGGCAATGTTTTGCGTGATGGCCTGTTTGATGTGGGGAGTCGAAACAATTTAAGGGGCTACTACCCCGGCGAGTTACAGGGCAATGTTTATATCTACGGAACACTTGAGGGGCGCCACCCGTGGGAGATAAATAGCAATGTTCAGCTGGTGGCGTTTGTCGATGCCGGGCACGTAAACAGGGATGGAAGCAGTGCGCTTGGCAAGTCGGTTGTCGCCGGTGTGGGAGGCGGTGTTCGCTGGACACTGCGCTGGCTGGTGAACGGTACCATTCGTGTTGACGGCGCCTACGGTTTTGCAACCAGAAAATGGCGTCTATACTTGGGTACAGGCCAAGCGTTTTAATGCGCCTTGCCGGGAGGCAGGCATGAAAGCAGTTCGTTATCTACTGATTGTATTGGGTGTGTTGCTACTGGTTGTCATTGCCACCCCGTTTTTGATTCCAGCCGACCAGATTCGTCAGATGGTGGAAGAGGAGGCGACAAAAGCGGCAGGCATGCCGGTTAAGATTCAATCGCTTTCTGTCAGTATTATTCCAACCCCTTCACTCTCCATTGAACAGTTGACGGTTGAAGATGTGGCGGATGGCACGCCGAAGCTCTCGGTTGCCTCAGGATCTCTGGCTGTTGAGTTCGGGCCCCTATTTGATGGCCGCGCGGAAGTCTCAGGCATTACATTCGAGGATATTACCTTAAGAGTCTCTGAGCAGGCCAAGGGTAAAAATGTCCATGTGGTTCAAATCAACCGGTTAACCGGCACAATCAAGCTGGTGGAAGAGACGCTGACGATGCCAAACTGGAAAGCGAGCCTCTATGATGGAACCATTGTGTTGAACGCCAAGCTGACGCCTCTGAAGGGCAAGGAGCGCACACTGACAGCAGATATCAATGCTTCAGAGATTCAGATGCTGCCGCTAATGAAAGATGCCACAGGGCAGGACAAGGTTTCCGGCATATTCGCCTCGATGCTGAGAATTTCTGCCAAGGGGGCCGATGAAAAGGCAATGCAACGTTCGCTCAAGGTGGATGGTCCGGTGAATATGAGCCAAGGTCAGTTCGAAGGCGTCGGCCTCTCCGGCGTGGCTTCTGCTCTGGTACACGGCAATGTTACAGGCGCATCCGGGGCAATTCTGTTTGATACATTCAAGACCCAGCTTCAGGTACGCGGTCAGGACATCTACCTGAAAGACATTGTGCTCGACGCATCGGCATTTAATGCCAATGGCCATGTCGACATCAAAGGAAGTGGCAAGCTTGATGGACAGATCAATACCAGTGGCATGAAGGGGCTCTCCGGCACAAAACTGATGGTGGGCGGCACAACAGAGAGC
>Ga0316187_10003923_pt1 | contig 12907 bp, 16 predicted proteins | sample CroRivburrow1_MG_FD_204927 | JGI IMG/M metagenome (GOLD analysis project Ga0316187, IMG submission 204927) | Coastal sediment microbial communities from Maine, United States - Cross River worm burrow 1 | ecosystem: Environmental > Aquatic > Marine > Coastal > Sediment | place: USA: Maine...
GCATGGCGGATTTCATCCGCGTGCCCTGTCCGGCGGCGAGTATCACGACACCGATGCCCATGGGTAAATCCTCCGGGTTCAGTTGATGCTGGTCGGGCCCTGCATCTGGACGGCGTGGATGCCCGAGACCTTGTCCTCGCCCTCACGCGCGTCCCGTACCTCGGTGATGGTGACGCGCACCGTCAGATCCTTGCCGGCGAGGGGGTGATTGCCATCGACGGTCACTTTTCCGCCTTCGATCCGGGTGACATAAAACGACTTTGTTTCACCCTTGTCGTTCTGCATCTGGACCTCGGCACCGATCTGGCGGAACTGGGGTGGGACGTTATCGATATCGTCGGTGAAGGTGAGGTCCGGGTCGTGCGCACCAAACCCGTGTTCGGGTGGCACCTTGACCTCAACTTCGTCCCCGGCACGCTTGCCGACAACGGCTCTGTCCATGCCGCCCAGCAATTCGGTATCACTGCCATAGACGAACCCAAGGGGAATATCGTGTTGTTCGACCACCTCGCCCTTGTCGTCAACGATGGTGTAGGTGAGGGCAACATACTTACCCGGCCTGATGATCTCATCACTCATGAAACTTCTGCCTTTACTACAATGTGTCGGCGCGAGCTCGGGTTCGTTGCCCGTAGCTCCTGTGGCCGGACCCGCAGCGGCACCAACAAAGAAACGGCCCTGACGATCTGCACCGTCAGGGCCGGGCATTTTATCACCTGAACTTCAGGTTTACCTGCGGGTCTTGCGCAGGCGCTCGATGGCCCTCAACTGGGCCGCGGCCTGAGCCAGGTCGATCTGGGCCTTGGCCAGATCGATATCGGCCGCATTGTTGGCCAGCGCGTCTTCGGCGCGGCGCTTGGCCTCTTCTGCGGCTGCATGGTCCAGGTCTGATGCACGAATACCGGTATCGGCAAGTATGGTGACCTTGAAAGGCTGAACCTCGATCATGCCACCGGAGACATAGAAGTGTTCCTGCGGCTTGCCGCCACCCGGATCCACCCGGACTTCGCCCGGTTTCAGCGTTGTAACCAGCGGGGCGTGGCGCGGCGCAATACCGATCTCCCCCATGACCGCCGGCGCATAGATCATCTCGCCCTGACCGGAGTACAGCTGGCCCTCAGCGCTGACGATATCGACATGGATGGTCATTGCCATCGGCTTTCTCCCAAACTCAGTCTACGCAGCAGACTCAGGCTTTCTCTGCCCTGGCGGCGGCTTCTTCGACATTGCCGCACATGTAAAACGCCTGCTCGGGCAGGTGGTCGTACTCACCCGCAAGGATCGCTTTGAAATCGGCGATGGTCTCTTTCAGTGTGACGTACTTGCCGGGGGAACCTGTGAATACCTCGGCGACGAAGAACGGCTGAGACAGGAAGCGCTGAATCTTACGGGCGCGCTGTACAACCATCTTGTCGTCTTCGGAGAGTTCGTCCATGCCCAGGATCGCGATAATGTCCTTGAGCTCCTTGTAGCGCTGCAGCACGCCCTGAACACCACGCGCGACCTCGTAATGCTCCGTACCAACCACGTGCGGATCGAGAATTCGCGAGGTCGAATCGAGCGGGTCCACGGCCGGGTAGATACCCAGCTCGGCCACCTGGCGCGACAGTACCAGCGTGGCATCGAGGTGGGCAAAGGTAGTGGCCGGGGACGGGTCGGTCAGGTCGTCCGCAGGCACGTATACCGCCTGGAACGAGGTGATCGAGCCGGTCTTGGTGGAGGTAATGCGCTCCTGCAGCACCCCCATCTCTTCTGCCAGGGTCGGCTGGTAGCCCACCGCTGAGGGCATACGACCCAGGAGGGCCGATACCTCGGTACCCGCCAGGGTGTAACGATAGATGTTGTCGACGAACATAAGAACGTCGCGGCCTTCATCACGGAAATATTCAGCCATGGTCAAACCGGTCAACGCAACACGCAGGCGGTTGCCGGGTGGCTCATTCATCTGACCGTAAACCAGGGCCACCTTGTCGATTACACCACCTTCCGTCATCTCGTGATAAAAGTCGTTACCTTCGCGGGTACGCTCACCGACACCGGCGAATACCGAGAAGCCGGAGTGCGCAACAGCGATATTACGGATCAGCTCCATCAGGGTTACGGTCTTGCCTACGCCGGCGCCGCCGAACAGACCAATCTTTCCGCCCTTGGCGATCGGCATGATCAGGTCGATGACCTTGATGCCGGTTTCCAGGATCTCGGTGGTGGTGGCTTGATCTTCAAGCTTGGGAGCTTCGCGGTGGATGGGCATGCGCTCTTCGGTGCCGATGGGGCCTGCCTCGTCAACGGGGTTGCCCAGAACGTCCATGATTCGTCCCAGGGTTGCCTGTCCAACAGGAACCGAGATCGCCTGGCCTGTGGTGACGACTTCCAGGCCGCGCTTGAGGCCGTCGGTGGAACCCATCGCGATGCACCGTGCGATACCGTCACCCAGCTGCTGCTGCACTTCCAGCGTGAGGTCGGCTGATTCGATCCTCAGTGCCTCGTAAATATTCGGCATATCACCGCGTGGGAACTGAACGTCCACAACGGCGCCGATAATTTCCACGACATTACCCGTGCTCATTGGCTTTTCCTCTTGGCTGCTGGGGCAGCATCACATTCGTTAAATATCTAAATTCGTCTGAAAGCGTCTCTCTGGAGCCTTCCCGATACTTGATTTACGACACGGCCGCGGCGCCGCCCACGATCTCGGAGATCTCCTGGGTTATGGCGGCCTGACGGGCCTTGTTGTAGATCAGCTGCAACTCATCGATTATGTCACCCGCATTGTCGGTCGCGGATCTCATGGCAACCATTCGCGCCGACTGCTCGCATGCGCCGTTCTCGACCACAGACTGGTAGACCAGCGCCTCAATGTAGCGGGTCAGCAGTCCTTCCAGCACCTCTTTCGCGCCAGGCTCATAGATGTAATCCCAATGGTGCGACAGCTGTTTGGCGTCTTCGCCTTGAGCCAGCGGGACCAGCTGCACGACGCTCGGCTCTTGCGCCATGGTGTTGATGAACTTGTTGTAAGCGATACGGATTTCATCGATGTTACCGGCTACGTAATCGTCCAGCATCACCTTTACGGGACCGACCAGATCATCGATGTGCGGGGCATCACCCAGTTGGGTGGCCTGCGCCAGAACCTTACCGCCGACGCGACGGAAAAAGCCGAGTGCCTTGGTACCGATGGTGCAGTACTCGACCTCGGTTCCCGCATCACGCAATTCACGGATCTCGCGAACCAGGTGTCGGAACAGATTGCTGTTCAGGCCGCCACAGAGACCGCGGTCGGACGAAATGATGATCAGGCCGACGCGTTTTACCTCGCGTGCGTGCATGAACGGATGCTTGTACTCCGGATTGGCCAGAGCGACATGACCGATGACCTGATGCATCTTTTCTGCATAAGGCCTGGTCTGCTGCATGCGGTCCTGTGCCTTACGCATCTTCGCCGCCGCAACCATCTGCATCGCGCTCGTAATCTTCTGAGTGCTCTTAACGGAGGCAATCTTTGTTCGGATCTCTTTAGCGCCAGCCATGTTTAACCTTCGTAATTCGGTTGCTCAACCACTAAGGACACAAAAAACACGAAGCTTTTTTCTTGGAGATCTTCGTGACCTTTGTGGTTAATCTTTACTTACCAGGTGTGATTCGCCTTGAAGTCTTTCAGGGCCTCATGGAATGCCGCTTCCAGCTCGTCATTCCAGTCCGCCTCGGCATTCACCTTGGCAACCAGGTCCGCCTGGTTGGCAGCCATATAGCTGTGCAACGCCGCCTCAAAGGCGACCACCTTGTCTATGTCGACATCGTCGAGATAACCCTCGTTGGCCGCAAACAGCGAGACACCCATGTCGCAAGTTGACAGCGGCGAGTACTGCGGCTGCTTCATCAGTTCGGTTACGCGCTGACCACGCTCCAGCTGCTTGCGGGTCGCTTCGTCGAGGTCAGAGGCAAACTGCGAGAATGCCGCCAGCTCGCGGTACTGCGCGAGTGCCAGTCGTACACCGCCGCCCAGCTTCTTGATGATCTTGGTCTGGGCCGCACCACCCACTCGCGATACCGAGAGTCCAGCATTTATGGCCGGACGCAGGCCAGCGGAGAAAAGATCTGACTCGAGGAAGATCTGGCCGTCCGTGATCGAAATGACGTTGGTCGGCACGAAGGCCGACACATCACCTGCCTGGGTCTCGATGATCGGCAGCGCGGTCAGAGACCCGGTTTTTCCCTTTACTTCACCTTTGGTAAATTTCTCGACGTATTGGGCGTTGACGCGCGACGCGCGCTCGAGCAGACGCGAGTGCAGGTAGAAGACATCACCCGGGTAGGCCTCGCGACCCGGCGGCCGACGAAGGAGCAAGGATACCTGACGATAGGCCCAGGCCTGCTTGGTCAGGTCGTCGAAGATGATAAGTGCATCTTCGCCGCGATCGCGGAAGTATTCACCCATGGTCGTGCCGGAGTAGGGCGCGATGTACTGCATTGCCGCAGCATCGGCGGCCGGGGCGGCGACGATGATCGTGTGCTCCATGGCGCCATGCTCTTCAAGCTTGCGCACGAGGGTGGCGATCGAGGAATTCTTCTGGCCAATGGCGACGTAGATACACTTAATCCCCGTGCCTTTCTGGTTGATGATTGCATCGATTGCGATGGCGGTCTTTCCGGTCTGACGGTCGCCGATGATCAGCTCACGCTGGCCACGACCAATCGGGACCATTGAATCGATGGACTTGATACCCGTCTGCACTGGCTGGTCGACCGATTTACGCTCGATGACGCCGGGTGCGATCTCCTCAATCGGCGCCGAGAGCTTGGCGTTGACCGGGCCCTTGCCGTCCATTGGATTACCCAGTGAATCAACGACGCGGCCAAGCAACTCCGGGCCAATCGGCACCTGAAGTACGCGACCGGTGCATTTGACCGAATCGCCCTCGGTGATGTGCTTGTAGTCACCCAGCACAACAGCACCCACAGAATCACGCTCCAGGTTGAGCGCCAGCCCGAAGGTGTTACCGGGAAATTCCAGCATCTCGTATGACATGGCATCGGCCAGGCCGTGGATGCGAACGATACCGTCGGTTACTGAAACCACGGTGCCTTCATTATGAGCTTCGGTAGTCAGATCGAATTTTTCGATCTTGGCTTTGATCAGCTCGCTGATCTCGGAGGGATTCAGTTGCATGGTTGCTTACCCAATTAGATTCCTAATTTGTTAGCCAGCTGGCTGAGCTGCCCGGAAACAGAGCCGTCGATGACCATGTCACCGGCGCGCACGTGAAAACCGCCGATCAGGTCGGGGTCTTCTTCATTGGTGATATTGATCTCGCGTCCGAGCTTGCGTTTTAGCGCGTCGGCAATTTGTTGTATTTGCGCAGGCTGCAGCGCGAAGGCCGACTTCACCTGTACGTCCAGTGAGCCTTGATGCTCTGCCTTGCGCACCTCGAAGAGGCTGGCAATTTCCGGCAGAACAGACAGACGTCCATTTTCCACCAGTACGCGAACCAGGTTTTGGCTCTCGTCACTGAGGCGGGCGCCACCGATATCCAACATGAGGTCGGTCATCTGCGCCGAGTCCAGCTTGGGACTGGCGATCAGTTCGGAAAGCGCCGGATCTTGAGCAGCAGTCGCAAGCAGATCAAGGATGTCAGACCAAAGGTCCAGCTTGTCGGTCTCAACCGCACGCGCAAAGATCGCTTCAGCATAGGGTCGGGCGATTGTTGTAGCGTCTCCAGCCATTCGATTGCCTTAGATCTGGTTAACCACGGATTCGACGATGTCTTGATTCGCGGCGGCATCGATCTCTTTGCGCAGGATTTTTTCCGCCCCCAGGACAGCCAGTTCGGCCACCTTGGAACGCAGGGCCTCGCGGGCCTTGTTGGTTTCCTGCTCGATCTCTGCCCGAGCGGCGACCAGTTGACGGCCGCCTTCTTCCTTGGCTTTGTCGCGGGCCTCTTCGATGATCACCGCCGCCTGTTTTTCGGCGTTGGACTTGATCTCTGAGGCCTGCTGCTTCGCCTTATGCAGGAATTCCTTGGCGCGTTTCTCGGCGAGCTCCTGTTCGTGCTGTCCGCGTTCCGCGGCAGCCAGGCCCTCAGCGATCTTGGCTTTACGCTCGTCCATCGCCTTGACCATGGGCGGCCATACGTACTTCATGGTGAACCAGACCAAAAACGCAAAGGACACCAGCTCGGCAATAAGTGTCAGGTTGATATTCATCCCGAAACCTCGTTAGGGCGAGTTAAAACGGTTCGTGTCCGACGGATCAGCCAGCGAGCGCGAACAGAACATACATGCCCAGGCCCACAGCGATCATAGGCACGGCGTCGGTCAGACCCATGACGATGAAGAACTGGGTGCGCAGCATGGGGATGAGTTCCGGCTGGCGAGCAGCACCTTCGAGGAAGCGGCCACCCAGGACGCCGATACCGATGGCGGCGCCGACGGCTCCCAGACCCATCATGATCGCAGACGCGATGACCAGCAGAGCTTGTTCCATGATTGTCTCCCGTTAGTTCAATCAGGTAGTTAAAAGAAAAAGTGAATCAGTGATGTTCGGCGTGTGCCATGTCCAGGTACACGATGGTAAGCGTCATAAAGATGAACGCCTGCAGAGTGATGATCAGGATATGGAAGATTGCCCACCCAAGCTGGAGGACACCGCCGAAGATGCCGAGAGTCCAACCGGCGCTGTACATGACCGCGATAAGGATGAAGATCATCTCACCGGCATACATGTTGCCGTAAAGTCGCAGTGAGAGCGAAAGCGGCTTGGCCAGCAGGTTCACACCCTCAAGAACCAGGTTAATCACCGCGAAAAAGGGCTTCAGCAGAGGGTTCTTGGTCTCAAACGGCATGCCCGTCAGCTCACCGATGAATCCGCCGACCCCTTTGAATTTGATGCTGTAAAAAATGATCAGCGCGAAAACACCAAGCGCCATCGCGAAGGTGAGATTTGGGTCTGTCGTCGGCACAACCTTCATATGGTGGATGCCAATGGCTCCTGCGATATAGGGGATCAGGTCGACCGGCACCAGATCCATAAGATTCATGAGGAAGATCCAGACAAACACGGTCATCGCGAGAGGCGCAATCATATCGTTCTTGCCGGAGAAGGAGCCTCGAACATTCTCGTTGACGAAGTCCATCATCAGCTCGACGAAGTTCTGCAGTCCCCCGGGGATACCGGCAGTGACATTCTTCGAAGCCTTGTAGAAGAAGTACAGAAACAGACCACCCAGAGCAGTCGTCCAGAACAGGGTGTCTAGATGGAGTGCCCAGAAGCCCATCGACGCGGCTTCTTCCGTGGTGTGCGCTATTCCCCAGTGTCCGTCCGGTAGCTGACCAAAGGTTAGGTTGGTCAAATGGTGCTTGATGTATTCACTGGAAGTCAGGGTTTCAGCGCCAGCCATTTTATCTTTTCTCTGTTGCGTTCAACCGGCGATGCGATTCGCCAGCAACGGGGGTAAAACCTGCACTACGAAAAAGGCCCCAAACAAGGCCAGCGGGCTTAGTGGATCAAGCAGCTTGATCACGGCCGCAAAAGCTATGACGACAAACGCCAGCTTCAGTAATTCACCGCCGTAAAACTGGCCTACCAGTTTCCCCGGCTCACCCGCGCGATAGCGCCCGAACACCCAGTATGCAAAGAGGGCATTGGCGCCAGTGGCCGTCGCACCCCCGACAAAGGCGAAAAACCCTTCCCGCAGACCGAAAATCAGCCCGACCAGGGTAACGACCAGGGTGGCAACAGCCTGTGCAATCAGTATCCGCTTGGCCCGGCGAGCATCCAGGTTGTGCATCTGCTGCATTCCCCACGCCTTTGGCCGAGCCACCTAGAGCGCGCGAAGTATAAAAATTCAGCTCTATAAGGTCAAACGATCGTCTGATAAAAAACCTAAAGGGTAACCCTGGGGTTTTCTGTTGCCCAAGCTGGGATTGTGCGCCGCATCATCGGATGTGGTCAAGTATCCCTTCCAGCTCATCCAGGGTGTTGTAGCTGATCACCAGGCGTCCTTTTCCACCCGTGCCCTGCTGCAGCGCCACCTTGGCGCCCAGGCGGTCGGTCAGGTCCGAAAGCAACCGGCGAACATCCGGGTCTGGCTCTTCCTGCTTCGGCGGTTCCGCAGCCTTGGGTTGATTGAGCCGGCGCACCAGCGCCTCGGTCTCGCGCACCGAAAGCCCCTTTGCTGCAACCTGCGTCGCAGCCTCCGTCTGCAGGTTACCTTCGAGGGCGAGCAGGGCACGCGCATGGCCCATTTCCAGGCGGCCATCGTCCAACATCTGCTTTACATCTGCATTGAGATCCAGCAATCGGATGAGGTTGGTCACCGTGGTACGGGACTTGCCAACCGCCTGCGCGACCTGCTGGTGGGTCAGTTCGAACTCATTGAGAAGACGGTGCAATGCGGTCGCCTCTTCGAGCGGATTGAGGTCGTCGCGCTGGATATTTTCGATCAGCGCCATGGCCATGGCGGACTGGTCATCGACATCTTTGACCACCACCGGCACTTCGGCGAGACCGGCGAGCTGCGCGGCACGCCAGCGTCGTTCACCGGCGATGATCTCGTACTTTTTCTTGCCCACAGGCCGAACCACGATCGGCTGGACCATCCCCTGGACGGTAATCGAGTCAGCCAGCTCGCGCAGCCTGTCCTCATCGAAATTGCGTCGTGGCTGGAAGCGGCCACGCCCGATGACATCCACAGGCAAGCTAGTAATGGGGCCTGGCGGAGGAGCGGCGGCAACAGCGGCCGGTGCCGTTTCGGTTTTCTCTTCGACCACCTGCTGTGCCCCGCCCAGCAGGGCGTCCAGTCCTCGGCCGAGACCTCTTTTCTTAACCATGATCAGGCTGACGCGTTCGAATTGGAAGGAATGTGGCGACGGGTCATCTCGCTGGCCAGGGCCATGTAGCTGATCGCACCGCGTGAAGATTTATCATACAACATGACCGGCAGGCCATGACTTGGGGCCTCGGCCACGCGCACGTTACGCGGGATCATGGTCCGGAAGACCTTGTCGCCGAAGTGCTGGATCAACTGCGCCGAGACCTGATTGTCCAGATTGTTGCGCGGGTCATGCATGGTGCGCACGATGCCCTCCATTTCCAGGCGTGGATTGCGGTGATCCCTGATCTGCTGCACCGTGGCCAGCAGCGCCGACAGCCCCTCGAGGGCGTAATACTCCGTCTGCAGGGGGACGAGAACGCTGTCTGCCGCAACCAGGGCATTCAGGGTGAGCATGTTCAGCGAGGGAGGGCAGTCGATCAGGATGTATTCATATGCGTCCCGAACCGGCGCGAGCGCCAGCTCCAGACGCTTCTCACGCAGCGGCGCCTCGAGCAGCCGGACCTCGGCCGCGGTCAGATCACTGTTGGACGGCAACACGTCATAGCCCGCTTCCGGTGCGCGCTGGACGCAGTCCGAGACCGGGAGCTCTCCCATCAGCGCATCGAGCGTGGATTTTTCCAGCAGGTGCTTGTCGATCCCGCTGCCCATGGTTGCGTTTCCCTGGGGATCGAGATCGATCAGCAATACGCGGCGTTTCATGGCTGCCATGGCCGCCGCCGTGTTCACTGCCGTGGTGGTCTTGCCCACGCCGCCTTTCTGGTTGGCGACAGCAATAATTCGTCCCATGGTGATGCCTGGATCTGAGTGTCTGGCCGACCGGTCGGCCGGGCAGCCAATCATAACCACGCGGCGGGAAAAAGACAGCCTCAGTAACATTCTTTGCTTGCGAGGCCAAAGAATATCAGGCCCCTGAAAAGACGGGACGCAGAGGACGCAAAGGCCCGCAGGGGTCGCAGAGAATCCAACTTGAACGATGACCAGGTCCCCTCACCGGGGCCGTACAAGAATTCGTCAACCAGGGGTTCTTCGAGGCGCGTTTCCGTGGTGGCGATGTCGATTGGGCGCGGCCCTGCCTGCAACACCCTGACTCTGGGCCCAAATCCACTCTGCGCTTCTTTGCGTCCTCTGCGTTCCCCTTGCATGCGTTCCCCGCTCGCGGCTCGCCCTACGGCTACGGGCGCAGGATTACCAGATTACGCTGGCCCCTCTCACCCGGGACCTGCAGCGCCACGGTCTTCATCCGAAGGCCCGCGGGCAGATCGAACCGCTCCGTCTGCGGCTCCGCCCCCTTCATGGCCAGCCAACAGCCGTCCGGGGCGAGCAGCGGCGTCGTTTTCTCAACCATCTCCGCCAGGGTCGCAAAGGCGCGCGAAATAATGCGCGCATAGTGCTGCGGTCGATCCAGCTGTTCGACACGACTTCTGATTACCTCGACGTTTGCCAGACCGAGTTCGCCTACGACCTGAGTTACGAAGCGGGTTTTCTTGCCGTTGCTGTCCAGCAGCGAAAAGTTCTGGTCGGGACGGGCGATCGCCAGCGGGATACCGGGCAGGCCGGCGCCGGTACCCACATCGAGCACCGGTCCCTGATCCACCCAGGGAAGGATGGACAGGCTGTCGAGCAACTGGCGGCGCACCATGATGGCCGGGTCACGAACCGCGGTCAGGTTGTAGGAGCGGTTCCATCGAGCCAAAAGACCAAGGTACGCGAGTAACTGATCGCCCTGACCTTTGCCAAGCTGCAGTTTCAGATCAGCCAGGCCCCGGTTCAGCTGCTGGCGCCAGTCTGGATGTATTTCAACCAGTGTAACCATGGATAATTCTAACCGGACGGGTGTTGGGGCCCTGCTATCATCAGCTGTCCACGCCCTGCAAGGCCTTATCAATGCTCAAACTATACGGCATCACGGCGTCACGCGCGTTCCGCCCTCTCTGGCTGATGCATGAACTCAGCTTGGAATACGAACAGGTCCCGATCGACTATCGCGGCGAGGAGCTGAGTGATCCCGCTTTTCTCGCGGTGAATCCGAATGGACGCATACCGGCCCTGGTGGATGGCGAACTGGTGCTGTGGGAGTCCATGGCGATCAATCTGTACCTGGCTCGCAAGTACGGTGTCGATAGCGGCCTGTGGCCGGATACCATCGAGGGCGAGGCGTTGGCCCTGCAATGGTCATTCTGGGTGATGAACGAGATCGAGGGCCCGTTACTCAGCGTCCTGATGCACAGTCGGGTCTTGCCCGCAGAAAAGCGTGACCCGGAAAAGGTCAGCCGCAACCTTGGTGTACTGAAAGCACCGTTTGCGGTACTCGACCAGGCGCTTGCCGGGCGGGATTATCTGCTCGGTGAACACTTCACGATCGCCGATCTCAATGTCGCTGCAGTGTTGTCCTGGTGCAAACCGGCGCACCTTACCCTGGACGATTACCCGCAGCTGGAAGCATGGCTGAAACGCTGCCTGGCCCGGCCGGCACGTAAGCAGGCCCAGGCCGCCTGACCGGTGACCCGCTCGCGATCGGCGGAACGCTTCCTCTGGCTGCTGAGTTTTGGCGCCTCACTGGCTTTCGCCACCTGGCAGACCCTGCTGAACAACTTCGCTGTTGAGCAGGCCGGTTTCGGTGGTGTCGAGATCGGGATTCTGCAGAGCCTGCGCGAAGTTCCGGGCTTTCTGGCGTTCACCACGGTTTTTGTCCTGCTGTTTTTGCGCGAGCAGACATTCGTCCTGCTGTCGGTCGCACTGCTGGGGCTGGGTGTGGCCCTGACCGGGTTCTTCCCGCAGGAATACACCTTTTACCTCACGACGATACTGATGTCGGTGGGTTTTCATTACTTCTTCACCCTTCAGAAATCACTCGTCCTGCAATGGATAGAAGTCGAGCACACGCCGGTGGCACTGGGGCGACTGTCGGCCGCACGTTCGTATGCCGCCATCGTGGTGTTTGCCGCCATCTGGCTGGGGCTTGAATTCTGGCATATCGGCTATCAGTGGCTTTATCTGCCGGCCGGTGGCGCCACCATCCTGTTGGCCTTGTGGGCCTGGCGGTCGTTCCCTCGCTTCTCACACCAGGTGCCGCAACATAAACACCTGCTGATGCGCAGGCGCTACTGGCTGTATTACGCGCTCACCTTCATGGGTGGCGCGCGACGCCAGATCTTCGTCGTGTTCGCCGGTTTTCTCATGGTGGAAAAGTTTGGCTACGGAGCGTCTGACATCGCCCTGCTGTTTCTTGTCAACCATCTGATCAACACCTGGGCCGCACCACGCGTCGGCAGACTCATCGCGCAATGGGGTGAGCGACGTGCACTGACCCTCGAGTACATCGGCTTGATCGTCATTTTCAGCTCTTATGCCTTTGTCGAAGTGGCCTGGCTCGCGGGACTTCTTTATGTGTTCGATCACCTGCTGTTCGCCATGGCCATCGCCATCGAGAGCTATTTCAAGAAGATTGCAGACCCGCGCGACATCGCCTCGACTGCGGGCGTTTCATTCACCATCAACCATATCGCGGCGGTCTTTATCCCGGTGATCTTTGGCTTCGTCTGGATGGAATCACGCGCGGCGGTCTTTCTGATGGGCGCCGTGATGGCCGTGGCCTCGCTTCTGCTGGCAAGGCTGGTCCCGGCCGAACCGGCCGACGGAATGGAGACCCGGTTCGCGCAATGAGCCGCAACCCGGTTGCTCAGACTGCAGCAGCCAACATGGTATGCAGGGCGGCCATCTGCACCTTGGCGCGAAAGAGTATTGCGGGACCGTCCACCACACCGAATACATGATACAGCTGCTGATCCGTACCGCTGTTGCCCAGGCCACTGCCCGCAGGGGCCTCCAGCGGGCCTTCGATCAACAGGTGCAGGCAATCGTTGCCGCGCAGCGCCCGCTGCAGGCGTTTGTCGACCGAGATCTGATGACTGGTGTATACCACCGGATCGGCCTCGAAGTCGTACCCCTCCTGCCAGGCCTTTTCCAGCAGACCACAGGACAGGAGCGCTGCGGTGAACACCGGCGGAAAGCTGACGAACTCGTCCAGCTCGTCAAAATAATCCTGCTGTGTTCCCAAGCCGGCCAGCACGAAGTTC
>Ga0316187_10003924_pt1 | contig 12903 bp, 12 predicted proteins | sample CroRivburrow1_MG_FD_204927 | JGI IMG/M metagenome (GOLD analysis project Ga0316187, IMG submission 204927) | Coastal sediment microbial communities from Maine, United States - Cross River worm burrow 1 | ecosystem: Environmental > Aquatic > Marine > Coastal > Sediment | place: USA: Maine...
ACCGGGTTATTGAAAGCGGTATTCCCGTGGAAATAGAAAGAAAGGGCCATAAATTAAAGATTGTGCTGGAAGAAAAAAAGAGCAAATTCGATAATTTGAAAAGGCGCAACTGTATTGTTGGTGACCCGGATGATTTAATTGATCTGGAGGTCGGTGAATGCAACGAAGATGCCAATCTTTAGTTTATGCGGACAAAAAAATTCGTGAAAAATTTACGCAAGCGCTCTGGTAGCCTAATACACGCCAACTAAACTTCAGACCATTCATTTTGAAGGCTATGTTGCCAATATCTCTAATCTATCTTGGGTTGTGGGCTCAAAATGACCCTATGTGTTTGACCCATCATCGGCAGCGTACCGGGATGGCGCCGAAAATAAAGCACTAACCAAAGATCAATCGCCACCATGGTTGCATTCAATCCATATAGAAATACCACTGGAGAAAATTCCCGCCCAAAATGGGCGCAGATTCCCGAAACGTAACCCGCAAATATGATCACCAAAAATAAAGGGCTTTTGCCATCTGCCAAACGAGACTGCCAACTTTTGGCAATGGCAAAGGGCCAGGCGCTGCCAAAGCATATCAACATAAAGGCTTCGAAAAATTCTACCCACATGGGTGCGCTCCTTCTCTAATTATTGTTAGTCGTGCTGGTTTCGCCTACCTCGATACATTCACCGGCACACCCGCTATGGGTTCAGCCAAATGCGATTGGTGATCCGGGCATTGGCATTTCTTCTCCTTTTGTATCATCGTAATGATTGTAATCCCTGTCTATTCTCTTTGCCTTTTTGATCAGGGGCAGTAATGGTTTACCTGCCTGACATAGACCGTCTACAACCAGCAAAAACCGGTTGCGCTCAAAAAACAGCTCCAAGGCATTCACCACATCGCTGTCATAGTATAAGCCGGCATTGAATGCCGCCGCGAACCGAACCAATCGATGCGGATCCCTCAATCCTTGAATGACGGCTTCTTTGGCATCGTCACATTCCATCAGACTGAGGTTAATCAATGCCCAGCGTCGGTGTGTCGGATCTTTCGCACGAATGGCGATCCGAGAGAATCGTCGGTTCGCCTCGCCCCGGTTGCTTTTCAAGGTTCTGATCAATTCGTCCCTGACGCAAGGACTGACGGTTTCGATCGCCTCATGACACAGTGCATCCAGGACCTGTGCATCATTGATGTGTGGGCCGAGCCGGTGAATTGCCCTGAGTTTTAAATGGTCTTCAGAAACTTCGTTTAGCAGTTTCATCAATTCAAGTTTATCCATCTGACACCTCCTCTAAAAGTTGAGAAAATTAAAACGTATAAGGTTGGAACGGATTCTTAAATGTGATGTCGAACTCCTTGTACCATGCCCATACTATCGAAAACGGCAGTTCGAGTTTTTTTTAAAGAACACCATCGAAAGATCCCCGGTGCCATTGTTTCAGTAAATGGAGCAATTAGTATGCCGCATTGTAGAATTTGATAATGTTTAGATTCGGTAAGTATAAGTGTTCGACATGTTAGTATAATTTTGCTTGAGATAAACTTGGCAAGGAAAATAACCGGTAGGGATGGCTCAGAATAATGTAAAGCGGCTTTGCAGTTTTGGTACTTGTGCTGCAAATTTGTTTGACACCCTATATTTGATATGGCCGCAAAAAGGCACAAAAAGCACAAAAAAATTTCGTGGCTCGTAATTTTGACTTTTTACGAGTTCATCATTTTTAATCTTCCCAAAACCCATTTCTCCATCGTTTCTATATCCCAACATCCCCTATACAAGCCAAGTGAATGTGATATTAATTGCAGATGATGTGCATCGAAATGCTTTCCGATATTTTTCTTCTCTTGACATCAGGTTTAGATTAAACTATGTTCGTCACAATATTGGTAAGACCGGTAATGCTGGTTTTGTGGCTTCCCTTGTCAAATCACTGTGTTCTATCTGATACGGGTAAAGAGAATTATGGATTGCTTGCAACGCTAGATCCTGGAAAATTCCCAGCACAAGGCTGTATTTTTGGATACACCGGCGCGTTTGTTTAATTTTACCCTGGGTTAAGCGGTTCAACCTTCGAGGTTCCCGGTTAAAGAACCCAAAATAGATGAATCCTGACGGGAATTCGTATCCATAGGGTGGGCAAGGCTGTTACGGACGATGGGTGTTAGAGACCAATCCTGGCGTCGTGTTGAAACATAAGCAGTGTTGGAATATTACAATCCGTGAAGCCGGGACATTGAACTTACAGCTGCCCAGTTTAGTTGAAATGAAGAATACAGCGAACGGGACACTTTTATGACGATTGAAAAAGAAGTTATCAACATTGACGGAATCCGCGTCAATATGACCCGGCAAGAGGGTAAACCTCTGATCATCCTGACACGGATGGCCTCCCAGGCAATGGGCATCTGGGATACGATTTGGGGGGATTTTGCCCGTTACTTCACGGTGGCCAATTTCGACCTGCAGGGGCTACCGGGGGCGACGCGCAGGGATGCACCCGGAGAGGGATTTCGACTGCTCGCGGAAAATTGCGTCCAGGTGGCGACTTTTCTGGGATTCGAAAAATTTCACATCTTCGGTTGGAACGGCGGAACCCAGATTGCCATGAGATGTGCCGTCAATTTTGCAAACCACATCCAATCTTGTATCTTGTTAGATCCCTTTTTCGAGCTGGCGGATATGCGCAAGGTGAACAAAGCCATAGAATTCAAACGGGTCCTGTTCGAACATCCACAGCGGGAGCTGTACGCTTACTACTGGGTAATGGCGGGCCTGAGCTCGGCGTTTATCGGGCAGCATTTCGACCAGGTGGAGAAAATGGTGGCCGCGCGGATGAAGGGCGACAAGTTTTTAAAGACCGATTCCGATGCCTTCATCGATTGGGTGCGGGCCCTGCGCCGAAACTGGATTACCGACGAGGAGTTCGGCCGCATCCGTGCACCGACACTGGTCATGGCAACAGAGTTGGACAACTGGCACGCCGGACCGTCGGTTTCCATGGCTCGCGAGGTGTGTGACCGGATCCCAAACGCTGAACTGCAAATCATTGGCGGTTTCGGCGGCCATTTCCTGTTGGAGGATCCCGCCAAGTTCATGGAAATTGCGGAGCCTTTCATCCGTTCCGTAGCCGTTTAAAGGATTATCCCGATGGAATTTGAAAAAATCAAGCAGGTGAAGTTCCAAAGAAAAAGCACGATAATCGCCGAACAGATTCTCGAGAAGATCAAGCACGGCGAATACAAATCCGGTGCCAAAATCCCGCCGGAAAGAACACTGGCGGAGCAAATGGGGGTGGGTCGCCCGTCGATCAGAGAAGCCATTAGTGCCCTGCAGATTGTCGGCATCCTGGAAAGCCGCCCGGGAGATGGATCATACGTTATCGATCCCGGCGGATTTGATGATTCCATGTTCCGAGCCCTACAGCTGCTCGAAGGAAGCCAAAGCCCCCTGGAGTTGTTGCAGGCCCGCAAAGCGCTTGAAATCGGCATTGTCCATCTGGCCATTGAGAATGCCGACGAAAAGGATATCCAGACCATCAAGGAAGCCTGGCAGAAAAAATATGCGATGGGGCGAAATGGTCAATATAAGGATTTTATATTATACGGCCGTGAATTTCACCTGGCCATCGCCCGGGCCACCAAAAGCGCGGCCATCGTCGCGTTGCTGGACGAATTGATCAAAGTAAACCAGCAGCCGTTGTTTTTGAATATGCGCGAAGCTTACTTAAAGGCAGATCCGAGTCGAATCGAACCAATGCTTGAGTTGCACGGCAATATCGTGAAAGCCATTGAGGACCGCAATTCAAATCTGGCCATCCATTGGGTGGAGGAACATTTTGATGTCAACATCAGGCAGCATTACTTCGATAATGAAAACCTTTAGCGAAATTCAGCCGCAGGATCGGCACCAACATCCAAACGGTATTACGGCCCGGGTAGCGGCTGTCGAGGCATTGGGAGCAGAAACTGTTTTGATCACGGAAATCGAAGCAATCGATGAGGCAGTCAGAGCCCGCCTCGACCGCGACAGCCCCGTGCGCCTGGGCGATGAAATCTGTATTGGGGCTGATATTAACCGAGTGCATCTTTTTGATCCTAAATCCTCTCAGGCAATTGCGTGCCGCAGACAATAACTTATGTTGAATTCGTCGTTTTGAGGGGAAGTTAAAATTCATTTGTTTATGATATGGCTGCCAAAAAGCACAATTATAAAATTTGAGGACTTGTAATTTCAATGAGTTACAATGAATAATCATCGAAAATGTGAGCATTTACGAGTTCATCAATTTGAAAGGATGTAAAATGCCGAATGAAACAATCATTACGATCAACAGGAAGTTCAGCCGGCCTTCGGCCGAGCTGCTGAAACCGTTTAGCGATATTCCTACCGGTTATGTGGTGGATATCCAGGAGCGTCGCGGGGCGCTGGATTGCAGCATCAAACCCATGTTTGATTTTCCGTCGATTGCCGGCCCGGCCGTAACGGTCCAGACCGTGCCTGACGATAATCTGGCCCCCTACCTGGCAATGGATGTGCTCAAAGCCGGAGATGTGCTCGTTATTGCCAACGGCGGCTGGACCGGTTCGTCTGTCGTTGGTGACCTTATTGCCGGGATGTTTAAAAATATCGGGGTCTCTGCAATCGTGACGGATGGTGCGGTGCGCGATGTTGCCGGCCTCAAGCAGGTCGGCTTGCCGGTGTTTGCCCGCGGTTTGACAGCCAACTCGCCCCAGAAAAACGGACCCGGCTCCGTGGGGCTGGAAGTCAGTATCGGAGGGGCTGTCATTCGATCCGGTGATCTTATCGTCGGCGATCGGGACGGTGTCGTGGTCTTGCCCCAGGAAAAAATTTCGCCGGCCATTGATGGCCTGCAGGCAATCCGTGAAAAGGAACGTAAAATCGAAGCGCTCATCGCGGAAGGGCTCACTAAACCCGATTGGGTCAAAGAATTTTTAGCCGGCGATCGTGTAAAGTATATTGAGTAGGCCCTTATCACAGTTTTATCTGACAACATGTTGTGAGAAATGTAAGGTTTCAGGTGTTCCGCCAGATTCAGGTTTCAGTAATAAAAAGATTCAAATAACAAAACACAAATACCAAACAAATAACAATGACCGAAATTCAAAATTCCAAACAATTGGCGTTTGATCTTATTTGAGATTTGGAATTTATTTGTAATTTGATGCTTGTAATTTGTTATTTCCGGGTTATCCGGGTTAGGAAAGGAAATTACATGGTACCCGAACCAATCCGCAAAATTTACTATAACAGTTGTGCCGATGAAAATGTCTATAATATGATCCGTGAGGTCATGCCGCCCGGTTTCGAATTAGTCGCCCTCGACAACGACAATGAAGACGAGCGTCGCTTAAAAATTGCCGATGCCCAGGTGGCCATCGTTGCGGCAACGCCATTAACCGGGTCTTTGATTGAAGCAGCCCACGATCTGCAACTCGTTCACCATCAGGGCGTCGGCTACCAAGATACAGTGGATGTGGCTGCCCTCAAAGAACGCCGTTTGTCCCTGGCGCTGACACCGGAAGGGACCACAACGCCGGTGGCCGAAATAACCATTTTTTTAATGCTGGCGGTGTTGCGCCGTTTGACCTTTGCCGATAGCGAGCTGCGGCAGGGACGTTGGCACATTAATTCACTGAGGCCGGTATCCCGTAATTTGAAAGGGCGCGCCATCGGCTATATTGGAATGGGTCGAATCGGGCAGGCAAGTGCCGCATTGGCCCATGCCTTCGGCGCAACCGGGCTATACTACGATCTGATCGACACCCTCGACCGGCAGCGTGCGGCAGCCCTGAGTTTGCGCTTTGCAACTTTAGACGAGGTGATAGAACAGTCCGAAATTGTGACCCTGCATATCCCCTCTTCGCCCGCAGCCCGGCACATCATCAATGCCGACGTCATCGCCCGCATGCAGCCGGGTGCAGTGATCATCAATACGGCCCGCGGCATGCTGGTAGATGAAAACGCTTTATACGAAGGTTTGAAAAGCGGACACTTAGGGGGCGCCGGCTTGGATGTCTTTGAATCCGAGCCTCCCAAACCGGATAATCCGTTGCTGCAGCTGCCAAACGTGGTGGTTACCCCCCACATCGCCGGCGGCACCCGCGACGCCTTTCAAACCAAGATGCGGGCTATTTTTGAAAACATCACCCGCTTTTACAGCGGCCGAGATCTTAACAATCAGGTTGATCTGTAGCGGATGGCGAAAGCGATAGTAAGCTTGGGGGGAAAAGAGGCAGGGAATCGCTATAGAAAAATTTTAGCAAGTTGCATCAGAAGGTTTTCTGAAACAATAAAATCTCAAATCTCAAGCTCCAAATTACAAATAAATCTCAAATTGCAATATTCAATGACCAAAACCTTCACCGCAATTGTATCGCTTCGCTTTGCAAACCCTGGCCTGCCGGTGATGAAGCCATTGGGCGCAAATACGGACAGATCACTTTTTTGACATTTCGAATTTTGGTCATTGGGTTTTGTTTGATATTTGGTTTTTGGTGCTTGTAATTTTCATAATTTTGATTAAGCAGGTAATTTTCGTAACATCAGTCGGTTATTTGTTAAAATGGCGGAACTCTTGACAAAGGGCTTGGAGCTGCCTCGTTGATAGAAGGAGACTATAATATGGCCCATGATCGAATTAGGGTGGCCATCGCCGGCGCCGGCATGGTAACCCGGCATCACCTCATTGCGTGGTCCCGGGCATCACAGGTCGATTTGGTGGCCATTCAGAACCGAACCCCGGCAAAGGCCCAACGGCTGGCCGCTGAATTCGGCATACCTAAAGTTTATGGCGGCCTTGAGGAAATGCTCGAAAAGGAAAAACCCGATGCCCTGGATATCGCAGTGTCCATGGAACTGCATGCTGCTTATGCCAGGACCGCCGCTGAATATGGCCTATCCATCCTTTGCCAGAAACCGATGACGCCGACCCTGGCCGAATCGGAAGCTCTCGTAGCCGATATCGGCCAGAAGGTGAGGTTTATGGTGCACGAAAACTGGCGCTTTCGTCCCCAGTACCGACAGGCCGCTGCTTGGATCGCCCAGGGTCGGACCGGACCGATCCACCAATTCAATTTGTCGGCGTTGAGCTCCGGTCTTTTGTCGCGCAATGCTGAAGGTGTCCCTATGGCCCTGGTGAGGCAGCCTTTCATGGCCCGGATGCAGCGCTTTATTATTATGGAATTGCTGATACACCACTTAGATACGATTCGCTATTTGATGGGACCGATGGTAGTCATTAGCTGCCGAACAAATCGTCTTAGTGCTGAGGTGGTCGGCGAGGACATGGCGATGGTTCTGCTAAAAACAGCCACCGGGGCCTTCGGTACAGTTTCTGGAAATTTTTCGGCGGCCGGTTTCCCGCCATTGTCTCAAGATCGTCTGGAGCTGATCGGCCAACAAGCGAGCATTCTATTTGAAAACAATCAGCTACGCCTGATCGGCGATAAAGAGGAAACGATGTCCTTTGATGTGGCCGATGCCTACCAGAAATCCTATGACGGCGCCATCGCCCATTTTGTGGAATGTCTGCGAAGCGGTCAGCCCTTCGAAACCGACTGCGCCGACAATCTTGCCACGCTGCGACTGGTGGAAGAAGCTTACCGCCAGGCTGCACTGTGATATCCCAATACATTTTTTTGCCACAAAATGCACAAAAATAATTCCTAATAGCCTAAACCGGATAAACGGGAAATAACAAACTACAAGCACCAAATGACAAATAAATTCTAAATTACAACATCCAAATCTCAAATAAGATCAAAAGCCAATTTTTTGGAATTTTGAATTTCGGGCATTGTGTTTTTTTTGGTATTTGTGTTTTGTTATTTGAAATTTTGTAATTGCTGAACACTGACACCTGAAACCCAACGTTCCTTACAACATGTCGTCAGAAAAAAACAACTAAGGGCCTAACCTTGGCGTTGATCGCTCAAAAAGAAATTGCTACAGAATGTGTTTTGGTTTATAGTTCCGATTTTTTTGGAATAATCCCTTAAACCTTTCCGTAAAGCGGAATGGTCCAAGCTATGATATGCGGGTAGGTGATTAAAAATATTCCGCCCGAGCTTGCATCACGCTCCGCGGGGCTTCGCTCGAGCCGCAAAGATCGCAGAGAAAAATTAAAATAAATCCTCTGCGTACTTAGCGTCTCTGCTTGCCCAATGAAATCTCATTTGCATTTATTTCATCGGGGCGGTGAAAACAAATATCAAATATTCCCCTTTTGGAAGGTTCATCAGGCCACCCTTATTACGTATGGCAATTGACTCAAATGCACAAACTATAAAGGAAAACGAAAAATGAGCAAACGAAGCGATCTAATGACCAAAGGTCCGGAACGGGCCCCTCATCGTTCACTGTTGAGGGCGGATGGATTTACCGACTGGGAGATGGAGCGGCCGATGATCGGCATTGCCAATTCTTTCAACGAAATTATTCCGGGGCATATGCACCTGGATAAACTGGTGGATGCCGTTAAAGCAGGAGTATATGCCGCCGGCGGAACCCCGGTGGTGTTCAACACCATCGGGGTGTGCGACGGCATTGCCATGAACCATGTGGGTATGAAATACTCCCTGCCCAGCCGGGAGCTGATTGCCGATTCCCTTGAAATCATGGCCACCTCCCATCCATTTGATGGGCTGGTGCTGATGTCATCCTGTGATAAAATTATACCGGGTATGTTGATCGCCGCCGCGCGTTTGAATATTCCCTCAATTTTTATCTCCGGCGGCCCCATGCTGCCCGGAAAAGTACACGGCAAAGACACCGGTCTTGACAAAGTCTTCGAGGCGGTCGGTCGTTTTAAGAGCGGTAAAATCTCCGACCGGGAGTTAACCGAAATTGAATGTAGCGCCTGTCCTGGGGCCGGTTCGTGTTCAGGAATGTTTACTGCCAACACCATGAGCAATTTGGCGGAATCCCTGGGAATGGCCCTGCCGTTTAACGGAAGTGCACCGGCGGTATATGCCGAAAGAGTCTGGCTGGCCAAACAAACCGGGTACAAAGCGGTTGAGCTGGTGAATGCGGCCATAAAGCCCAGGGATATTATGACCAAAGAAGCGTTTTACAATACGATTGCTGCGGACATGGCCCTGGGCGGCTCCACCAACACGGCCCTGCACATTCCGGCCATCGCGTATTATGCCGACATCGATATCACGCTTAAAGATTTTGGCGACGTTTCTCAAAAAATTCCGCACCTGACCTCTATAGCGCCGGCCGGCCCCCACCACGTGGTGGATTTCTTTTATGCCGGCGGCATGCCTGCCATTATGACTGAATTGAACAATTCCGAACTTATCCATCCGCAGGCCATGACTGTCTACGGCACGTCCCTTGTTGAGATGCTGAAGGAGATTCAGGCCGGTGTTAAAAATCCTGCCGTCATTCGTTCAGTTGAAAACCCGGTGCATGCCACCGGCGGCCTGGCCGTGTTGACCGGCAATCTGGCCCCCGACGGCGCCATCGTAAAACAGGCTGCGGTGGCCGATGAAATGCTCAAACATTCCGGACCCGCTCGTATTTTCAGCTCAGAGGAGGACGCCTTTCAAACCATTGTGGACGGCAAAATCAACAAAGGCGAGGTACTCGTGGTTCGCTACGAAGGACCCAAAGGGGGCCCCGGAATGCAGGAGATGCTCTCACCCACCTCCGCCCTGGCCGGAATCGGCATGGATAAAGAGGTGGCCTTGATTACCGATGGCCGCTTTTCCGGCGCAAGCCGCGGGTCCGCCATCGGACATGTGTCGCCTGAAGCCGCCGCCAAAGGTCCGATCGCTGCCCTTCAGGACGGGGACATCATCGAAATTGACATCCCTGGCAAAACCCTGAATGTTCGGCTCTCAGCCGAAGATATTCAGAAAAGACTGGATGGGTTGCCGGATTTTGAACCCAAAATCAAAAGCGGCTATCTGGCCAGATATGCAACCATGGTATCCAGTGCGGATAAAGGGGCGGTGTTTCCGAGATAGTATGGTTGCTGGATGCTCGTCACTGGTCTCTTGTTCCTGGGCGCTGAGTACTGGATGCTTGATACTCGATGTTGGTTACTTAGTTGTTTGTATCCGGTCACCGGAATGTAGAAGACGGAGAGGTCCGGAGCGCTTCGCTTGAGGATCACTTCGTTGGAAGAGAGTTCTGTGTGAGGCAGAAACTACTTTCCTTTTATCATCTACCTAAATTTCCGCAGGGACGATCCTCAAGACCTGAGCGGCCGATTTGACCGCGAGAACAAGTGAACCATGAGGAATCTATGAGGAGTGAACTGTGGGGAGAATGATTCTGCTCGGATTGGGCCTGCTGTCGATGCTGGTCATCACGACAATCTGTGGTGCGGATGAAACAGGCAGTCGCTCGCCTGGCTGCGGACAGTCCGCACCCGCCACAACGCCGGTCTCCATCGAAGTCGGCGGTCGCAGCCGTGAGTTTATCTCCGTTGTACCGGAATCCTATGACGCTAATGTGCCCCACCGCCTGATCTTCGCCTTCCACGGCCGCACGACCCCCAACACCCAGGTACGGAAATACTACCGCATCGAGCAGAACGCCAAAGTCCCGACGATTTTCGTCTACCCCGCCGGCCTGATCGCTGCGGACGGCAAGTATAGCTGGTACACCAGGGACGATTCACGAGATCAACTGCGGGATTACGCTTTCTTCGATGCGCTGCTCGTGCAGTTCAGCTCCAGTTACTGCATCGATCTCGATCAGATTTTTGTGGTCGGCCATTCATTGGGGGCAAGCTTTGCCAACAGCCTTGGCTGCGCCAGGGGGAATGTTCTCCGCGGCGTGGGCACGGTGGCAGGCGGAATCTGGGAAACTGAGTGCAGCGGCCCTTCGGCGGCCATCATCATGCACAATCCCAAAGACGATCTGGTTTCTGTTTCGCGAGGCCTGAGCGTTCGGGACCACGCCCTCGCACAGAACAGGCTTCAGCCGCTGTCCCGGTCCTGTGAACCCAGGGACCTGAACTGCGAGTGCTACGGTCCGCCCGATACACCCAATCCGGTGGTCTGGTGTCCCCATACCGAAGACCACAATCGCCGGGGCAAATTCTATCCCCATCTCTGGCCCCGGGAGGCGGGCACGGTAATAATGGAGTTCTTTGACGCACTTCCGCGGTCTGCTCGGTAGAGAGTTGGTATTTTTTGATTTCGTTTTCTGTAGAACTTAGCTTCTTCAAAGACCTCTCGCGTGACAAACAGATTATACGACCTGCTCATTTTTTCGAACAATCCGAGGCTATGAAGATCGATAACAACATCTGCATCAAGCAGCAACAATTTCTTCATAGTTGTTTTCCCGGAATCCGAATTTGTTGAGATATGAATCTATATCGGCGCGGTCTAAATCCAAATAGCTTGCAAATACGCCTCTGGAAATCTTGCCTTCAATTAAACAACGACAGCACAAGGAAACATATCTTTCAGGATACTTGCTAACATCCATTTTAGCGTATAAAGACTGACGCATTGTGCGATCCAATTCTTTGCGCTTTGGATCTTTTACAAGGTTTTCAACAGTCTCTCTTTTAAGAACCTTCAGATTAACCAGTCTCCAAAAAATTGCATCTGTAGAAACCTGAAAATCCTTTGCAAGATCGATTATATCAACTAATCTAATTGTATTGTTGATCGTTACCTCATCAAGAGCTTCGAGCAGCTGTTCTCTTGGTAAAAGAAGACTGGAAGCAAAGGCATCTGCAAATTGCTCCGGTTTTGTTTTGGTTGTGCCGTCACCGATTTCTTCTCGACTAAAGACACTCCACGTCACAATATGAAATAACTCATGAGCCAAATCAAAATTTCTTCTCCAGGGCACATCATTGGCATTAATCAGCATACCCGCTCCCAAGCGATCATCCACCACACTGGCACCGGAAATCCCGTTATCAAGCGGTAGATGCAAAATTTTAATGCGCAAATTATTTTCCAATACATTTAACAAACTGGATGCCGGGCGAGAACCCAACCGGAGATATTCGGCAATTTCAGCCCCCAGGCGATCTGCAAGGTCAAATCCCCTTTGCAAAAAATCAGCTCTGTCATAGCTTTTCTGAATGCCTTTCCAGCGTCTCTTCAAGCCAAGAAAGTTTTCCAAGTTACTGTAATTTTCTAAAAAAGAAATGAATTGATGCTGTATATGCTTCTCATCGGCCTCTGCCGATTTTCTCCACAACGGGATCGGATCAGGGGCAATTTCCTCCTCAAAGAAATAATCCAGGCCTCTGCCATACAGGCGGGCCATGCTGCTTAACTCATTCGCATTTATATTTCGTGTCCCCCGCTCAATTGCAGATATAGTCTGGTAATTATTAAAACCCAAAAGCTTAGCTGCCTCGGTCAGAGAATATCCGGCAGATTCCCTGGCTTCAAGGATCCTTTTCCGTAAAATGTCCTTATTCCCCTTCACAGTCTGCATAAGCCCTCCTGGATATAAGAATATATTATATTTTAACAAAATTATTCAATTTTAGAATAACATATCGTTATCTATTGTCAAGATCTATTCCAAATAGGAATCATAATCAATTTATCAACAATCTTGATTAGTTGCCCCTTTCCTGTATCATGCATACATATTTAAGATGACAATATGACCTTGAATCTAAATCCTGAAAATAAATGGATAAAAAATGGTTCAACCAGATTGAAAATCCGGCCTCTCCAATTCGAGGGCGGGATTTTTATTTTTAATTCAGAATGATAGATATTATTCAATGATTGATATTTGATCCTATTTCTCCCGATTTTCATTGAATTTCAAGATATTTGATAGTATGGCTGAAATATTAAAGCCCTTCCAGAAAAACTCTCTGGGCCACGAATTTCATCATTTCCGGAGGACACATGGTAACATTATCGAGTGGCATACGAGACAATCAC
>Ga0316187_10003925_pt1 | contig 12898 bp, 4 predicted proteins | sample CroRivburrow1_MG_FD_204927 | JGI IMG/M metagenome (GOLD analysis project Ga0316187, IMG submission 204927) | Coastal sediment microbial communities from Maine, United States - Cross River worm burrow 1 | ecosystem: Environmental > Aquatic > Marine > Coastal > Sediment | place: USA: Maine...
TTCGGTCGTGCTCGAACTCCCCGCGTTCCTTGAACCGCTATTCTTCGAGGTCTTGCTGGCGGTGGCGAAGGGTGCCGAGAAGCACGATATGGCGAACCTCACCCCTCGGGTGGATCAAATCAAGGGAGGGACGCTCTTTAAGGATGCGGCACGGATCGACGCCGCGGCTCAACCCGTCGAGGGCTCGATCCCTGTCCGCAGCGGTCGGCGGCGCACACGAAACTCAACGAGGTTGTATTGATATGACCGAGCGATCTGTTCATCTCGATCGTTTGAACCCTGAATCGGCGGGGGCGCTGCCTGTAGTGGTGGACAAGGCAGCCCCTCGCTTCGGGGGCAAGCGATGAGCCCACAAATCAATATCCCATTCCCGATCAAAGGCATCTCCGACGCGGTTTCGTACCACGACCAGACGCCCGACACCACGCAACTCGCGCTCAACATGCGGGGGCGTGACCCTGTTACCGGGCGGTTCCGGGGGGCGCAACGATCGGGGATGAGCAAGTTCGTCGCCGATCAGGTCAACGCCTCATTCATTCAGGACATTGCGGGGCTCGTCTACGACATCAACCTCGCCAACTACGCGGTTGCATCATCTCCATCGATCGAGTGGTCGGCGATCAACGACGCGGCCAACAAGACTCCCGCGATCGCGGTGAGTCTGAGCGGGGATGTGTATATCGTCGCGGGCTCGGGCGTGCTCCAAAAGTTCAACACCAACGGGGATGAAGTGCTCAAAGTGCAACTCCCGCTCACCCACGACTCGGAAGAGGCGATGGCGGTGGCGGTCGATGCTCAGGGCTTTGTCTATGTGTCTACCCAGGCAACGGGCAACGGTGACGAGACAACGCTGTACGACGGGCGAATCTTCTGCTACCAGCCGTCGCTCGTCGTCGATGACCAGCTCGATCTCTGGTGGACATACGAGGCCGATGGCCGCGTTCCCGACATTGCCGAGCATCTTGGGACACTGTTTGCGATCGTCAACATGGGGGACTATGAGACTGAACTGCGGGCGCTCGAATCGCTCTCAAGCTCGGAGCCCGCGATCCGCTGGGATCGTCCGGTTGCCAACCCATCGAACAAGCTGGTGATCGATTCCTCGGGCGATGTGATCGTGTCGGCACCGCCGAACGCTGATCGCGTTGATACGACGGTGGGGGATGCGTGCTCAACGAAGGTCGATCCGAATGATATGTGGTCGCCCAACGAGCTCGGCGCGGATATTCGGGCATGGTTTCGGGCCGAGGATGTTCCCGACAAGACAGACGGCGAACTCGTCGATTTCTGGCTCGATAGATCGAACAACAACCGGAACCTCACGGCATCAGCTTCGTCGGCAGGGCTCCGGTACATCGAGAACGCGGTGTGCGGGATGCCAGGGCTCCGGGCGTGGGGGAACCTTCATGGGTCGGGCAAGCCGCCCGGATTGCGCAGCTTGTCGGGGCAGGGGAACCCCGTTCCCGTCAACAACGATCCGCACTTTATTACGATGGTCGTCAAACTCCGTGACCCGAACCAGATTGATGAGTTCCCCAACGGATTCAATGGGGTCATATTTGAGGTCGGTGGGCATCCAAAGACCAAGATCGGTGTCTACAACGGCGGCGATGTGCTCGGGTTCGATACCTCGGCACACTTCGATGCGGATGGGACGACCGCTGTTGATGCGACCGTAGCGCAGGCAACCGGCAGCACGAACATCGCAGACAGCGACCCGATCACCAACGAGGACAAGTTTGCGATCATCACCTGGGCTAAGAAGCCGGTCTTTGGGCTTGATCTCTCGCTCGGCACCAATGGAGAGCGGCGTGAAGCGAGCTTTATCCGGGTCAATGGCAAGACTCACTACCAATACACACACAACAACTCGGCAAACGCCTTCCGGTCGTTCTTTGGCTACGGGTACTACGAAGATCCTCCGGGGTTCCAATACGCCTTTGGCGATATGGACTTCTGCGAGATCATTTCGATCGAGACAGATTACCAGTGGCCGAGCGACTTTACAGGATGCCCCGACACTGCAGACGCCGGTCAACTCGGGATCGACTACGACACCCCGGTCGTCGGTGAAGAATCATGGATGGGCGAAACGGTTGCTCTGGCTTCGAGTGATGATTCTGAGATCGAGTTGGTCGAGGGGTATCTAGCGCACAAGTACGGGCTGGCCGGGGTGCTGGATTCATCGCATCCGTTCGCTGGGGCTGGCAATGAGCCCGCCAAAGTCACCGAGGACGATACCGATCCTCCCGTTAATGAAACTGATATCGAAGTGCTCAAAAGTCTCGATGGCATCGTGGCGAAGTTCGGCAACGCGGGCGGCGTGCTCCGCTGGGCGTACACAGGGGCCGGTGTGGGGCATGGGGTGGCTGTGGGGCTCGATCCCGACGATGACGGTGTGTACACGACGGGGCCGGTCGTGGCTTCTCCTGCGAACTCGACGACCGCTCGGCGGCTGGTTGATGACGGCTTCGAGGCGTTCGATTCGGGTGGGAGCGCGAATGCCTGGGAGTTGACGGCGACGAATCTGCAAAGCGTGGGGGTGGATCATCGGATCGCGGTGGATAAGCAGAAGAATGTGTATATCCCGATCGGGGATGGGACGAACCATCTGGTCAAGATTGATGCCGCGGCTGCAACTGAGTTCACCTACACGATCCCAACGGTGACGCTCAACGGTATTTGCGTGGTTCCCGACACGATCGAAACGAACTACGGCGACGACACCATCGAAGAGCCCGAGTTCGTGTATTTCGGGGGCGATCCTGGCTCGGTGGGCTCGGGTGACGCGACACTCTACAAACTGCGGCTGGTCAACGCTTCGATTGATGTTGGCGCCCCGAGGGGTATCCGGCATATCGCGGTGTGCGACGGCGACATTCGACGGCTTGAGCCCGATGCCGCCTCGCCGAACACGGTGGTCACAGTCACCAACGGGAGCGGGGCGCTCAACGCCGATTCGCGGATCGTGCGATCCATCGAGGCCGATGGCAAGCTGTTCTTTATCGACGGCGAGCAGTATAAGTATTATGACCCGGTTGAAGATGAGGTCTTTGTGTGGAAAGCGATCGGTTCGGGTTCGCTCCCGCCGCGAGCACGCTTGATCGAACATTGGCGTAATCGTGTGTGTCTTGCCCGTTATGAGGGGAATGCTTCAGACATCTTCATGCTAGAGGTCGGAAATCCCCACGGGTGCGACTTGTCGCCGCCTGTAACAACGCTTACGCAAGCGGTGAGCTTGGCGGCGGCGCAGGCGGGAAAAGTGCCTGACATTGTGAACGCGATGATTCCGTACAACGATGACCTCATGATCATCGGCGGGGATCATTCGATTTGGAGGTTGACCGGCGACCCGATGGCTGCGGGCCAGCTCGATCTTGTCTCGGATATGACCGGCATGGCGTTCGGTCGTCCGTGGTGCAAAGATCCGTCTGGACGGGTGTATTTCTTCGGCTCGCGTGGGGGCGTGTTCCGTATGAGCCCTCAAGAGGGCATCGTCAAAATCAGCTCACCGAGACTCGATCGGCGGCTTGAACAGTTGAATCTCGAATACTTCACGGTTCGGATGGCGTATAACAATCAGAGCCGGGGGGTTCATATCTGGTTCGTGCCGATTGATGTGGTTCCTGCTGTGTACGGGTCGGGGATTGTGAGCGCCGACCCCTCACCGATCCTCGACGACGGCAATGTGACGATCTCATACGATGCGAACTTCTCGGTGCTCAATGCGGCGGCTGCGATCAACATGAACTACGCCTTTGATGCGGATTGGCCGGGATCTCCGACGGCGGCGGCGATGACCGAGACAGTGCCGACCACAAGCAACATTTGGGAGGCCACGGTTGCGGTGCCTGATGGGGCGACCGAGATATTCATGACCTTCGACGATGGGATTGTCACGGTCACGGATGACAACGACGGCGACGAATGGAGTTTCCCGATTGATGACAGCACTGATCCTGATCCCGATCCGGGGAACGGCGGGCCGTTCGGCGGGGTCGGTATTGGCGTTGATCCGGTTGACAGTGACCCCGCCTCGCATGCGGCGACGGGACAGCCGATTCTTCACTACTTCTACGAGATCGATACTGACGCATGGTGGGCCGATCAGTACGCCGACGCGGACTTTGACCCAACGGCGGTCGCGGTGGTGGACGGTGATGCGGTGGATGATCGGCGGGTACTTGTCGGCGGCGGTGATGGGTATCTTCGCATGATCGACGAGGACACCGAGAACGACGACGGCGAGGCGATTGATGCGTATGTGCGGATCGGGCCGGTCATGCCCAAGAACGCGATGCGCCAGACGAGGTTTGGCGACTTCGAGATCACGCTGGCCGGGGATCAGGGTGGTTGCTCGGCGAGCTTGTTCGCGGGCGATACCGCAGAGCCGATCACGGACTCGATGGGTGATGTGGCGATGGTCGCGGGCCGGAACTCGTCATGGCTCAAGAAGGTCAAGGGCCAGAGCGTTTTCTTGCAGTTGCGGAACAGTATTGTGGATGAGCGGTTTGCGATCGAGTCGATGGCGTGCTTCGCGGCTGATGCGGGGGGTGTGTGATGGCTGGACGCGGCGGGCAAACTCGGGCGAGGCGGTCGAAGGCGATGGGCGAAAACGATCCTCGGCACTACCGAGATCCGCAATCGGATCAGAACCCCGATCTGATTTACGAGCTACCGTTGTATGTGAATAGGCAGGGCCGGGTGGCGGTCAAGACCGGGGACGGATTGAAGGTAGAGAGCGGGAAGTTGGTTGTTGATGTGGCTTATTTGAGAACGCAGCTCGGGCTGTAAAGGACGGTGGACTATGGGAATCTTTGGAAGTGCATTGGGCGGGTTTGCTGGCGGGTTTCTTGACGGAGACGGTGGCGTGGGCGCAGCGAACGCGGCGAACGCGGGGATCAACGCTTGGATTAATAGCATGATGCGGGGCCAGATGGTTAAGAACCAGCTGGGCTTCCTTGAGGCCGAGAAACGGCTTCGCCAGCGTGCCGATGATGTGATGGGTGATTTTGATCGCAGCGAGGCCGATGTGCGTGGGATGGCGCGGGGCTCGAAGCAGGCGGTACACGACAACGCGAAGCGGCAGACGGCGGGGGCTTCTCAATCGCTCCTGAATCGCGGCTTGCTGAACTCGTCGGTCGGCGCGTCGATGCAGCGGGGGATCAACGCGGACACCCAGCGGAACCTCAGCGGGATCGATGCTCGGCAAGCGGGGTTCCTGTCTCAACTGAATCAGAACCGTGCGGGCGTTCGTGCGGCGGTGGAGGGGGACTTTGCGAACCTCCCAATCCAACAGAATCAAATGGGTATGAATATGACGAGCATGTTCGCCAACGCACTCGGTCAACAGGGGCATGTTGCTCAGGGCGGCAGTAATGGGTTTAGCCAACTGTTTGGGGCGGCTGGGTCACTTTTACCTTTCTAGGAGGCGGTCATGCCACGAATCAGCGAACAAGGACAGAACCCGCAAATGCAACAGGCAGCCGCAGGAGCGGCGCAGAGCATGATGTTTGCTATGCAACAGGAGCAAGAGAAGAAGGATCGTGCGTTCGCGCAAGAGAGGTTCCAGTTCCAGAAGGATCAGGCGACGATCGATAACGAGTTTCGGGAGGGTCGTGCCGAATCCAGCGATGCGTTCCGTCAGCAAGGGGTAGATGTGCAGCGTGATTCGCTGGACTTCAATCGCAGGCGTGCCGAGCGGGGGGATGTACGCGCTGATGCTGCGGAGGGGCGTGCCCAGGAATCACACGATGCTCGGATTACACAGGTCGAGATGAGTGCCGACCAGGAAGCCATGACCCGGAAGTGGTATGTGAAGCAACTCCAAGACCACGGCGCGAGCGAAGAAGAGCTGGCAGTGCTTGGGAATGCGAGCATGGGCCTGCTTGAAGCGGCTACGGGTCGAGTGATGATGCAGCGTGAACTTGGCGATGGGGCACAGAAACTCGAAGCGCTGACAATGAGCGTGATCCAGGCGATGAACCCCGACCCAGAGGCCGAGATGGATCCAAACGATCCGATTGTGCTGGGTCTGCAAGAGGGTTTGCAGGCGAGCGTTGGGACGCTTGAGGGACAAAAAGCGTTCCGGGGTGCGATGATCGATCAGTTGAAGCAAGTGAACACCATGAAGGCCGAGGCGAAGCAGCGGGTGGCGATTAGTTCTCAGCTCAGGCCGGGGCTCGAATCGCTGATGCAGACACTTGCGCCCGCGTCCGAGGGTGTGATCGAAACCGCGTTCACGCTCTTTGAAATGCAAGAGATCGACGAGGAAGAACTGCTCGGCCAGCTCGCGGCGGCGGTGAAGGACTCCCGAAGCGGGACGACGAACCGGACGCTCGGCGAAGAGGCGGGTGTCTCGATCGCTCGCGGCGCGGGTGGGGCGTTTGGTCGTGGCGAAATCGGCGAGGACGAACTTGAGAGCATGCTTGGGACTGGTCGGCGTTTGGGTGGCGGGGGGCAATCTCAGCCCCAGCAGCCCGCCGATCGCGGTGAGGGCGGGCCGAAGGCAGCCAGTCAAGAGGTGGGGACGGTGAACTACACCGATCTCACACGCGCGTTCGGTCGAGACTCGATCAATGAAGCGGTGCGGCTTGGTGGTGAGATCCAGAACACCGACAAGCGTAACGATTTCCTGTATCAGCGGGCCGATGCTCTTGCCCGAGAAGAGGCGGGCGGCGGTGCAGCGTCTGCGGCGCGCGTGGCCGAGATCATGAAAACGCTCGTCGAGATCGTGAATGTCGAGAGCCCAATCGCACAACCATAGTTAGGAGTGTTCCACATGGAACAATCGACAGGTAACGCGCAGGATTTCCTTGCTTTCGTCAACCGGAAGCGGGGAGAGTCAACCGGCGATGAGTCGTTGCGTCAGTATGGCGAGCAGAATGAATACCTCGACTTCGTGAAGAAGAAGCGGGGCGAGTTCAATGTTGGGAAACTCAAAGACGCTGCGATCGCGGGCTCGCTCAACACCGCTGCCGATACCATGCAGGGGCTCGCTCTGGGGATGGACCGGGTTGGGTTCCAGCATTTGCCCAATCACGGGGCTGCTGGGGATCGCAGGGGGGTCGATGACACGCTGCGATTCAAAGAACTCGTCCCGCTCGCCGAGGATGGGACACCCCAGCCGTCTAAAGAACAGCTTGATACAGCACGCAAAGAACGCATCATGCGTCTTGCGGGGGCTTCGACGCGGGAGAGCAACCTTGCGCGGGCGGCTCGGGATGAAACCAACATTCTGAGGCAGGCGGCGGCTGAGATCGCCCCGCATCCATCGGACTCGTTCGCAGGCTCGCTGGCCGAGAATGTCGCATCGTCGGCTCCGCACTTTGCTGCTGGTATCGCTATCGCTACTACTGTGGGGCCGGTGGCTGGCGCAGGATACTTCGCGGCAACCGAGGGGGGGGCACATACAACCCGCGTCTATGAGGATCTGATTGCCCGGGGTGCTGATCCTGATCGTGCTCTTGAGGCGGCGACAAACAGCGGTGTGATCTACGCGGCGGTGTCCGGGGTGCTTGAGCGGGTGGGCTTGAGTAAGGTGGTGAAGGGCAAGGGACTCGGCAAGGCGATCGAGAAGGTCGCCAACAGCCCGAAATGGCGGGGTATGCTCGCACGGATCGGCGCTGCCGGATTGACCGAGGGCGGCACCGAGGTTTTGCAAGGGATGTCTGCGGATGCGTTGCTCGGGTACGCGACCGATGACTGGGGAGAGTTCAAGGATCGATTCACACGATCGGATGTTTCCCTGCAAGAGTTCATGGTTGGCGGGCTCATGGGTGGGGGGGTGCGTGGTGCGTTCGAGGTGGTTGAACCATCGAACTACCGCACCTTCGAGGCGTGGAAAGCGGATCAGCAATCCGAGATTGATAAGGCGGGGGCGCAGAGTGATTCGGTCGCCGAGGGGCAGGAAGCCCCGTCTGAGCCAGGGACGGCTCCGACGACTGGTATTGCGGAATCCGGGCTTGACGGCAACACGCTCGAATCTCAGGGGGTTGCGGCTGGATCTGAGCCGAATACGATTGATCCGGGCGCGACGCCGAGCGAGAATCTTGGTGTACGCACATTGCTTAAGAAAAATGGCGTTGAGGATGGGCAAGGCGGGGAGATTGACACCCCAACAGACACCCACAGGGGGGTTGAGGGCCGATTCGCCAAGTACGGCATCAAGGTTCGGTGGGTCGATGGGGGCAGACCGCTCGCGTTCCCTGGTGCACACTCGGCTCGGGGCGAGATAGTGCTCGACGCCCGCATGTCCAATGAGAAAATGATGAACCGGATCGCCTGGCATGAGGCCGTCCATGACCTACAGGTGAGGAATCCAACGCAAGCCGCAGACCTTCTCAAAGACCTTGAGGCGGCTTATCCGGGAATCAGCGGTACGGCGATGGCTACATATGCGGAAAACTCGAAGAGGGCCGCAGAAGAGGCCGGCGAAGTCTACGAGGAAATGAGCGAAGAGGATTTGTTGAGGGAAGCCGCTCCGGTGATTGCCGAGCAAGTGATTGATTCCCTTGTGCTGCTCTCCAAGACGCCGGGCGCGATCGATCAAATCATGGCCCAGCAGCCGAAACTCCTTGAGAGGATGATTGGGTACGCTCAGTCGGTTCTTCGTGCGATGGGCAAGCATATCGAAGTGACCAAGCTCGAGAGGGCCCGGTCGATGATCGGCGCCCAACAGAACTCAGCTCTTATCGCCAATCGAATCCTTGAGGCGATGGATGAGATTGACTTTGGAACGCCACAAGACGCACAAACAAACCAGAAATCTCCCGCGACGCCGGTTGAGCAAACACGGCAACCGTCCTCGTCGGATGATGCTGCTACTCCGGTGGATGCTCAACCGGCAGCGGGGGATCTTGCGCCGAGGGTGGTGCTGCCGAGGAATCCCGTCAGATCCGAGTTCAAGAACCGGGATATTCGGCGGCGGCTTGAGGGCTACGCGCGTGAAGCGGGGTTCGATCAGATTGTCGGGAGCAATGCGCTGAGTCTTGAGGGGCTTGATGCGGATCAGTTTGCGAGCGACCATGTTGACCTGAACTTCTCTGGGCCGCTCCCCGCCGAGATCAATGAGGCATTGTCGGGAGCAAATCGTTCGGTGCGTTCTATGTTCCGAGCCAATGTGCCAAAAGGGACGGGCTCCGACACAATGGCGGCGATCGGCGCTGACGAGATGGTGCGACGGGCCAAGCTCGCAGCCGAGCGCGGCGAGAAGGGGATGAACGACTTTATCGAGCGAACCCTGAGCGACGATCAAGCCGATGTGGGGATGCTGCGGACGGTCGCGGGGCTGCGTGAGGGGAGGTCGGTGCGCGATCTTGCCCCGATCGAGGTGGTTGATGAGCCGTTCGATCTTCCTGATGGGGCGACCTTTGAGATCGAGGGGAGCGAGTTTGTTGTCTACACAGCCGAGAACAGCGCGAAGCGTGCATCTGACGGACAGCGAGACTTCAATCTCGGGATCGAGGCGATGCCGATCACGAAAGGGTCGCTGGACAAGAAGGCGGGGGCCGAGGTTGCGGGGATTGAAGAGACAGCGGACACGATCGGGGGGATTCCGTTTGCGGTGAATCCCCGATTTGACGATCCAGTCTCTGCGTCTGTGCGCGATGAACTTGGGCTGTCGGCAAGCAAGCCGATAGCAAAAGAGATTGAATCGGTATTCGTGACCGCTGGGTATGAAACTGCTATGGATGACAGGGCGGAAGGTAGCTCACAGTATTTGACCGTTTTCAACCCGAAAGAAGAAGATGAGAGTATTGAGATTCGTATTTCAGATCATCCGCCCGGGCGGTCTTTTGGTGGCGACTCTCTTGATGTTCGCGTTGACGCCGATGGGAACTTGTCACAAAGTATCAAATCGGTCGTCCGCGAGGTTGAAGATTTCTTTAGTGATGAATCAGTAAGGTTCGCTGTCAATCCGAAGGGCGATGATTCCGGCGTGTTCGGTCAACGCATGTATCGAGCCAACACCGGGGCTCAGAACCCGTTATTTCAGCGCCAAGAACAGAGCGAAACACAGCTCGACAAAGAGATCCGCGAGAAGGCTGAGGAAGCAGAGAAGCGGATTGGGAACGAGCCGAATCAGGGAACGCTCTTCGCGGTGGCAGGCCCGAGATCAAAGGGGTATGGGCTTACGAGCGCGTCATCTGATCCGCAAGACTTCACGATCGACGGCAAGACATTCCGGGGCCGCGAGCTTGATTCGAGCCAAATCAAGTTCGCTGATCGGCTCTGGAAGAAGTATGCCCGCGTTGCCCAGCGGTACATAGAGAACCCCGCCAAGTTCAAGAGCGGAACTGTCACCGGCTCGCTGGACACGCTGATTGAGTGGGCAGATTTGTTTGATGCCTACCCCGGATTCCGCGATATTGATGTCCGTATTGAGATTGCAAAAAACTCGCCCGAGGGCGGGTCGTTGTCGTTCTTCCCGAGTAATGTCGGCAAAAACTTCAAGCCGCACGACACAATACTCAGAATCGCTATCCCCCCGATTGCCGAATCATATGAGGGCGAGGGGACTGCACACGATCCAATGCAACCGCTTGATTCCATGATGAAGAATACCGTCGTGCATGAACTTCAACACGCGATCGCGCTTGTCGAGGACTGGCCGAAAGGGTCGAACCTTCCCGGCAAGTCTGCCGTCGCCACTGATCTCAAGAGGAGGTTTGGGCGGCTTCCCACAAGCAATGAGATTTTTTCTGCGAGGTTCGGGATCTACTACGCCGACGCCGGCGAACGCCTTGCTCGGGCCGCGTCCCGTCGCCAACCACTCACGGCGAAGGAGCGGCAAAGAATCCCATTTGAGGACAACATCGAAACAGCCGAGCACGCAAGGATTTCGGGTGAGGGTATTGGTCGAAATAAAGAGCTTGGGATCGGCAGTTCTGTGCAAGAGGCGCACAACTTCAACGGGCCGACAACCCGGATCGGGGAAGAGAGCGGCGTCGATCTCCCCAAGTCGAAGAAGGAGGTTCCGGTCGAGGATTTGATGCCGAAGTCTGAGGGGTATGTACCCAAAGCCGATCGCGGCAACAAGGACGCGGGAGCAAGCGGGCGACAAGGCACCTTCTTCGCGGTCGCTCCACCTGTGAAGTCTCACAAGTTCCGCAAGTGGTTTGGGGACTCGAAGGTGGTTGACGAACAGGGCAAGCCGTTGGTGATGTATCACGGCACAGGCACAGAGCAAGAGTTCAATAAGTTCGACGGTCAAGCGACTGGTGGTGTTGGGTTCTACTTCACTTCGGAGGCCGAAGAAGCATCTTGGTATGCACAAAACTCCGGCATGATTTCTGACAGCAAGTTTCGGATTGTCCCGACATATTTGCGAGTCAACAATCCCGCTACCGCCGAGCAATGGAGCAAGGGGGGGTATGGCGGCGGCGGCAATCCGAGGCGTGCGGCTCGCATTGCTTTGATGGAACAGGGATATGACGGAGTGGTGTTCCGCGACGACAATGGACGAGTGTTCAGGGTGATCGCTTTCGAGCCCAACCAAATCAAGAGCACAACCGGCAATACCGGCGAGTTCGACCCAAGTAACCCCGACATTCGCTTCGCGGTTGGCGACTCGCGGAAATCCCGCGTCGGATTTACTAAAGACAGCAAAGTGAAAAAAGTGGTGTACCACGCTACCTCTGCCGAAGAACCGTTCAACGAGTTCGACCCGGAGAAATCCGATATGGGAATACACTTCGGAACAGAAGAACAGGCAAATCGCGTGCTAGAGATTGGTCGCGGCGGTGGGAGCAAAAAAAGAATCATACCCGCATATATTGATCTTCAATCCCCGTTGCGCCTCAAGGATACTGGAAGTTTTCACGGCTGGGCGATTGCCGATCAACTACTCAAGAAGGGCATCATCGACAAGCAACTTGCCGAACAGGTTGAGGATGGCGATTGGCAGCAAGAACGGCGGTTCAATCCGATAGTGCGTGATGCGATAATCGACGCTGGATATGACGGCATTGTGTACAAAAACACGACCGAAGGCGAGGGTGATTCGTACATTCTGTTCCAGGCAAACCAAATCAAGTCCGCGACGGGTAACTCGGGCGAGTTCAGCATGGACAATCCCGACATTCGATTCGCGGTGTCTGAGGACAATGCGTTCTTCGACGGCTTGCAGCTCCCCGACAAGCCGCCAACCAAGCCATCTCGCCGGCTACAGAAGCTCATCGACAAGACCAGCACCGAGGATATGTTCAACGGCATCGACCCGTCCGAGGGAACGATGCTCGATATGGCGATGTTCCGGCTGCGGCGCAACCAACAAGACAAGTTCTTGATCTTCAAGCGAGCCCAGGACAATATCAAAAAGAGCGGGCGGGCGATCTCCGAAGAGGCGAATGTCTACCGATCCGAAACACTCTACTACGGGCGAGCTGCCGAGAAGGGTCGTCGATTGCAGAAGGATCGGATCGACCCAATCTACAGCAAAATGGCCGAGAACGAGGTCACGCTCGCCGAGCTGGATGAGTACCTGATCGCCCTGCACGCCCCCGAGCGCAACGCTCATATCAAGGTGACGAATCCCAAGTTTGAGGGTGACGGCTCGGGCATGTCAAACGAGAAGGCCGAGAGGATCGTTCATCGGGTGAACCGGAGCGACAAAGCCAAGATCATCAAGGAACTCGCTACCGATGTGGCGGCTCTGCGAGAGTGGACGCTCGATTATATGGTCGAGAACGATCTGGTTGCCCCTCAGCAAGCCGCCGCGTGGCGGGAAGCGTTCAAGCACTATGTCCCACTCAGAACCAACGACAACGGGTCGAGGGGGCTTGTGCGGGGTCGCGGCTTCGAGGTTCGTGGGCCTGAGTCGAAGAGGGCAAAGGGTCGCCGTTCCCAGGCAGACTCCCCACTGATCTTTATGATTATGCAAGCCGAGTCCGCGATC
>Ga0316187_10003927_pt1 | contig 12895 bp, 7 predicted proteins | sample CroRivburrow1_MG_FD_204927 | JGI IMG/M metagenome (GOLD analysis project Ga0316187, IMG submission 204927) | Coastal sediment microbial communities from Maine, United States - Cross River worm burrow 1 | ecosystem: Environmental > Aquatic > Marine > Coastal > Sediment | place: USA: Maine...
ACAGATTATTCTTACCCAGCCACGCTTTTACAATGACCCCCGATAGCTTGCCTTATAGTTTTGAGGTTTCAACGGCAGCGCAAATATTGCCCGACAGCTCTTGGCTTGCCGAGCGATATTGGATCAACCTGTTTTATCCGGATATCACCGCCAACATTCAGTTAACCTATAAAAATTTGAAGAATGATAAGGAGTTTTTAAAAGAACTGGTTAATGATTCGTACAAACTTATTTCCAAACATCAAATTAAAGCCTATGCTATAGAGGAGTCAATTATGCTTACGCCTTTGGGAAAAACGGCCATAGTTGCTGAATTGGAAGGTGAAGTACCGAGTCAGTTTCAGTTTTTTGTTACAGATTCAACAGATAATTTTCTTCGAGGGGCACTTTATTTTCGTACATCCATAAAAAATGATTCTCTGGCTCCGGCCATAGCGTATATGAAAATGGACATCATACATTTGTTAAATACCCTTAAATGGCGAAATGTTACGCCTAAGAATTAGCCTTACAATTCTTCATAATACACAACATGTAATACGGTTTGGCCAACAGCTTTGAGGGTATTTTTATCAATAATACTCATATCGTCCTTTAATGTATGATGCCAATCACCGAAGTACCCACTTTCGGGCTCCCAATGTAAAATATCAATCATGGGTATCTTGCCTATCTTGTTCACATAATAGTGGTCGTCTGTAATTGTTCCTTCATTTCTAGGGATAAAATATTTACTATAACCAATTTCTGCGGCTTGTGTCCATACCTTGGTAAGTACTTTTCTTGCCATTTTTTTAGAGTAGCCCTCAAAAGGGAATTGGGCATTTTTTCCACCTACCATATCAAGTAAAATACCATAATACGCTGTGTAGCCCTTTTTGTTATTCGCCCAATATTGTGAACCCAGGCACCAAGTTTCTGGCCTGCCGCCATTTTCTTGTCCCCAATCTTCTCCATCAAAAAATAATAAGTCAATGCCAACGTCTGGCTTATTGGCTAACTGAATTTGTCTTGCGATTTCTAGTAAAACACCTACGCCACTGCCACCGTCATTAGCACCATCAAATTGTGCCTTTGGTGTTTCTTTGTCTTTAGACGCCCAAGGTCTTGTATCCCAGTGCGTGGCAAGCAAGATGCGTTTTTTAGCTGTAGGATTTATTGCGCCCATAATGTTTCTTAAGGCCAGCCGGGTGCCATCATAGGCAGTGGCTTCAAATGATTGCACATTCACTTTTGCGCCATAGGCTGTTAAGCGTGCAATGATTTTATCTCCGGCAGCTGTATGTGCTTTTGTGTTTGGTATGCGCGGACCAAAATCTACTTGTTCCTGGATGAATTGATAAGCGGAATCGGCATTAAAATCTGGCACTGAAATTACCCTGGCTACCTTATTTTTTTCAGCATTGGATTTGTCTGAATCTTGGCAACTGTAAGCAAGCAAAAGTACACCTGCAAATAGGAATAAGAATTTTGAGACATTAAATATGGAATTCCTATTCTTCATAAGCCCACTCTATTTTTGTTTTCATATCTTTTACTATTACCCCGTTTTTCTTTAGTGCTGCTCTAATTTCATCAACTTTTTCAAAGTCTTTTCTAAACTTTGCTTGCTTATAGATTTCCATCATAGCATCTACCATAGTAATAAATTCTGATGGATCCTCTTCCTTTAGGCCGAGTATTGTCTCAACGAAGTCGATGTAGGTTTGTTTTAGTTTATTAAATAATGCTTCTCCCAGTTCACTAAACAATAAGCCCCCGGTATTTAATGAGTTTATTTTCTTAAGCAAATTAAACAATTGGCCTATGGCCAAAGCAGTGTTAAAATCATCATTCATGGCAGAGTGGCAGCTTTCAATCTGCTTCTCAATTTGGCCAATAAGTGCTTCGTTTTTTTGCTCACCATCTGGTGCGAAGTCAAGTCCCTTAATTACTCTTAGTCCGTTTATAAGTTTTTTATAACCTTTGCCTGCCGCCTTCAGGGCATCGTTAGAGAAATCGAGGGTGCTGGAATAATGCGATTGCAGCATAAAGAATTTCACCGTCATTGGGCTAAAAGGCTGCTCCAAAATTTCATGAGTGCCCTCGAAAAGTTCTTTTGGCAGAAACGAGTTGCCAAGAGACTTACTCATCTTTTGCCCATTTACGGTAAGCATATTGGTATGTAGCCAGTATTTTACAGGGTCTTTACCATACGCCCCAATAGACTGGGCTATCTCACATTCATGGTGCGGGAATTTTAAATCCATTCCTCCTCCGTGAATATCAAAGGTGTCTCCCAGATATTTGGTACCCATAACCGAGCACTCGAGATGCCACCCGGGAAAGCCCTTGCTCCATGGCGAAGGCCAACGCATAATATGTTCTGGCGAAGCTTTCTTCCACAGCGCAAAATCTATGCTATTCTTCTTTTCATCCTGACTGTCAAGTTTACGACCACTCTCCACCATTTCCTCAATATTGCGCTTCGAGAGCTTACCATAGTTATGATCCTTGTCGTATTTTTTTACATCAAAATATACCGAGCCATTAACCTCATAAGCAAAGCCCTTGTCCAGTAGTGTTTGTGTAAGTTCTATTTGCTCAACAATATGCCCTGTTGCCGTAGGTTCTATGCTTGGCGGCAACAAATTAAACTGTGTAAGTACTTCATGAAAGCCATTAGCATAACGTTGCACAATCTCCATTGGCTCAAGATTTTCTAGCCGAGCCTTCTTGCCTATCTTATCCTCGCCTTGGTCAGCATCATTCTCAAGATGGCCAACATCGGTGATATTTCGCACATATCTTACCTTATAGCCTATATACATAAGGTAACGGTACATTACATCAAAACTTAAAAAAGTGCGGACATTGCCTAAATGTACATCGCTGTAAACAGTAGGGCCGCATACGTACATACCCACAAAAGGGGTATTCAACGGCTCAAAAACCTCTCTTTTTCCTGATAAGCTATTATAAATTCTTAGTTTGTCAAGCATCGTGCAAAATTAATGTCTTATTTGATTTATCTCATGTCTTGGCAATTTTCTTATAAAATATGCTTGGATCAGGCCGTTATTTTAGTAAATATTGCTTTCTTCATTATTTAGGCATAATTTTGCAGTGAAAATAACGATCTTCAAAACGAGGGGACACTAGTCCCCTCTTTTATTGTAAAAAAATGGAGCTTAAAGAGCAGCTTAAACAACTGGTAGAACAAAACCTTCCATCTAAGGATTACTTTTTGGTGGACATTGTCATAAAAGGCAATGCTCAACAACAGAAGGTGCTTATTTTACTTGATGGAGATAATGGGGTAAATATTGATGCTTGCGCCAGTGTTAGCCGATCATTAGCAGCAGCACTCGAAGAAGACGACCCATTTCCAGGTCAGTATAATTTGGAGGTGTCGTCAACCGGGCTGGAGCATCCGCTTAGCCAAAAAAGGCAATACTTATCGCGTATAGGTAAATTATTAGCTTTAAGGTTGGCAAACGGAGAGGAGTTAGAAGGGAAGTTGGTAGAAGTAGCCGATACCGATATAGTAATTGATAAAGTAATTAAAATAAAGAATAGACAAACAACCGAAGTAACTAAGGTGCCATTCGAGGAGATTGATAAAGCGATGGTACAGGTTTCTTTTAAATAGTGTGAATAATGGATAGTGGTAATTTAATTGAATCGTTTGCTGATTTTGCACAGTCTAAGAATATAGACAGGCCTACTATGATTGCTATTCTGGAAGAGGTTTTCAGAACGATGATTCGTAGGAAGTATGAGCATGATGATAACTTCGATATTATTATCAATGCCGACAAGGGTGACCTTGAAATCTGGCGCTTTAGAGAAATTGTTGATGATAACTCCGAAGACATCTGGGATCATGATAAAATAAGTCTTACCGAAGCCAAGAAAATTGAAGAGGATTTTGAGATTGGAGAGGAAGTATCGGAAGAGGTAAAGCTACTGGATTTTGGCCGTAGGGCAGTGATGACCGCAAGGCATACACTTATTCAACGAGTGAAAGATCTGGAAAGGGATATTATTTATGAGAAATACAAAGACCTGATTGGGGAAATAATTTCTGCAGAAGTATATCAAGTGTTGTCTAGAGAAGTATTGCTTGTAGATGGTGAAGGCAATGAAATTGTGATACCAAAATCAGAGCAAATCACAAAAGATCGGTTTAGAAAAGGAGAATCAGTACGGGCTGTTGTGGCTAGGGTAGACCTGGTAAACGGATCACCTAAGATTATCCTTTCAAGAACTTCGCCAGTATTTCTTGAACGCTTATTTGAAAACGAAGTGCCGGAGGTTTATGATGGCCTTATCACCATTAAAAAAGTAGTTCGTGAGCCAGGTGAGCGCGCAAAAGTAGCAGTAGAATCTTACGATGATAGAATTGATCCGGTGGGTGCCTGTGTTGGTATGAAGGGCTCTCGTATTCACAGTATCGTTCGCGAGCTACAAAACGAAAACATTGATGTTATCAATTTTACTGATAACATGGATCTATATATTGCCAGAGCTTTAAGTCCGGCTAAAATATCTAGTCTTAATGTAAATGCTGCAGAGGGTAGAGTTGCCGTTTATCTAAAACCAGACCAGGTTTCTCTGGCTATAGGTAAGGGCGGACAAAACATTAAGCTTGCAAGCCGTTTGATCGGTCTGGAAATTGATGTGTTTAGAGAACTTGGAGATTTCGATGATGAAGATGTTGATCTTGATGAGTTTGGTGATGAAATAGAAAGCTGGATTATTGATGAGCTTAAACGAGTTGGTTTAGATACTGCCAAGAGTGTATTATTACTTTCGGCAGAAGAATTGGCTAAAAGAACCGATCTGGAAGAAGAAACAATTAAGGAAGTTTTCAGAATATTAGGCCAGGAGTTCGAGTAGTCAATTTTTATATAAACATTAAATAAAGGATATTTGAGTATGTCTGAACAAAAAATAATGCGACTTAGCCAGGTGGCCAGAAAGCTCAATGTGGGCAGCGACACTATTGTTGAGTTTCTTGATGAGAAAGGCATAAAGGTGGATCGGAATCCGAACGCCAAAATTAAGCCTGAACAATATGCCTTGTTGGCGAAAGAATATGCATCATCGTTGCTGGATAAGGAAGAGGCAGAAAGTTTGCATATTGGCGTCCATCATAAAGAAAAATTAGCCATTGACAAGGAGAAAGAACCGACTCAAAAATTTAAAAAGGATGACGAGGAGATACTCATAACCAATCTTTCTGCTGAAAAGATACAGCCTCAGGCAGATGAACCCGTGGCTACACCCACTCCGACTCCTGAACCTAAAGTTGAACAAGAAAATAAATTAAAGGGAATAAAAATACTTGGTAAAATAGACCTTAAAGGTCCCAAGTCGAAGAAAAAACAAGAGGATGTAGTAGCGAAACAGCCTGAAGCCGAACCTGCTGCTGAGATAGCTGAGAAAGAAACTACCAAAGCGGAAGAAGCACCTGCACCTACTCCACCTGCACCTGCACCTACTCCACCTGAACCTAAGGCTGCGGAAACCACACCCGAACCTACTTCTAAACCTGAACCTGAACCTGAAGAACCTACCCCAGTAGCTGAAGAACCTGAGGCAGAAACTGCAAACCCAGAACCAGAGATTTTGGCACCTATTGCCCAGCCTATTAAAGACGAAGTAATAAAGGCTAAATCAGACAAACTAAAGGGATTAAAAGTAATAGGTAAAATAGAATTACCTAAAAAACCAGAGAAAAAGGCCAAACCCGTAGCTTCTTCAGATATTGCTAAAGACAAGAAGAAAAGGCCTCGAAAAAGAATTCATACACCTGGTGCTGGAACCGGAGGTGGTAGAACCGTTCGGCCTGCGAAACAACCCGTGTCTGAACGCCAAAGACGTAGAGTTAAAAAGGAGGAGCCTACAGATAAGGATATTCAAGAACAAATTAAGGCAACTCTTGCTAAACTAAGCGGTGGCGGCAAAAAGACGGCTGGAGCTAAATACAGAAAGGAAAAACGTTCAGCCATTGCAACTGCAAAAGATCAGCAAGATCAGCAAGAATTGGCCGATGTTAAAAACCTGAAAGTTCCTGAGTTTATCGCAGCCAGCGATTTAGCATCAATGATGGATGTCTCTGTAAATGAGGTAATTTCTACCTGTATGGGCTTGGGCATGTTTGTTTCCATTAATCAAAGGCTCGATGCAGAGGCTATTACTGTAATTGCCGATGAATTTGGCTATAGTATAGAGTTTGCCAGTGCTGATGAGGAAATGCTCATTAACGAAGTAGAAGATACCGAAGAAAGCCTGGAATCAAGAGCTCCTATTGTAACAATCATGGGGCATGTTGATCATGGTAAAACATCGCTCCTTGATCACATTCGTGAATCGCACATTACTGCTGGTGAAGCTGGTGGAATTACACAACATATTGGCGCTTACGATGTAACCACAGACAAAGGAGAAAAAATTGCCTTTTTGGATACACCGGGTCACGAAGCTTTTACCGCTATGCGTGCAAGAGGAGCAAAAATTACCGATGTGGTAATTATTGTTGTTGCGGCCGATGACAATGTTATGCCACAAACTAAAGAGGCCATTAATCATGCGCAAGTAGCAGGTGTGCCTATGATCTTTGCCATCAACAAGATGGATAGGCCAAATGCTAATGCAGAAAAAATTAAGGAAGAACTTTCAAAAGTCAACATTTTGGTTGAAGACTGGGGAGGGAAATACCAATCGCAGGAAATTTCAGCAAAAACAGGTGAAGGTATTGAAGAACTCTTAGAGAAGGTTTTACTAGAGACAGAAATGCTGGCTCTAAGGGCAAATCCTAATAAGCCAGCGGTTGGTTCTGTTATTGAATCCACCCTTGATAAGGGGAGGGGTTATGTAACCACCGTAATGGTTCAGTCGGGTACATTAAAAATAGGCGATGTGGTGTTAGCCGGATCGAATTTTGGTAAGGTGAAAGCCATGTTTAATCATATTGGTGAAAAGCTAAAAGAAGCAGGCCCATCTACCCCGGTTCAAATGCTTGGCTTAACAGGAGCCGCACAAGCAGGAGATACATTTCATGTAATGAGTTCTGATCGTGAAGCTAGAGAGGTTGCCAACAAACGCGAGCAACTATCTCGTGAGCAAAGCATACGTACCAAGAAACATATTACGCTTGATGAGATTGGCAGAAGATTGGCCATTGGCTCCTTCCAGGAACTTAATGTAATTGTAAAAGGCGATGTGGATGGTTCAATAGAAGCATTATCTGATTCATTACTTAAACTCTCTACCGATGAGGTACAAGTGAATGTTGTTCACAAGGGCGTTGGCCAGATATCTGAGACTGACGTATTGTTGGCCACTGCTTCTGATGCCGTAATCATTGGTTTTCAGGTACGGCCATCTACAGGAGCTAAAGCACTGGCAGAGAATGAAGATGTTGAAATACGCTTGTATTCTATAATCTATGATGCCATAAATGATGTGAAAGACGCCATGGAAGGCCTCCTGGCTCCAGAAGAAGAAGAGGTTATTGTTGGTAATGTAGAAATAAGAGATATCTTCAAAATTTCTAAAATAGGTACTGTAGCCGGATGTATGGTTACCGATGGCGTTGTTAAACGAGCCAATAACATTCGTATAATTCGTGATGGAATTGTGGTTTATACAGGTGAGATCGGCCAACTTAAACGTTTCAAAGAGGATGTTCAGGATGTTAAGAAGGGTTACGAATGTGGCTTGAGTATTAAAAGTTTCAATGACCTGAACGTTGGTGATGTTGTTGAATCTTATGAGGTAAGAGAGATTAAGCGAAAGCTCTAAATTAAAAACCAGGGATATTGTTAGTTACAATCGAGCTGTTCTTTTACGGAATTTCGATTATGGCGGTGGTGTTTTTATGCCTTGGCCTTATAAAACCATGGTGGCTATTGTGGTGGGAAGACAGCCAAAACCGACTCAAGGTTATTAAATTATATGGCAGTATAGCTTTGGTAAGCTATATTATTAGCAACGTGATGGCGCAGTTTATAGCGCATTAAACCTTTGTACAAACCGCTACCCGCACCTGTTCGTTTACATCGCGATAGCCAAATAAGTACTGTTCTCCACCATCACCCAGACCTAATTTTTTCTTAACTTGATCTGGCGTATCGGTAAAATTTCTTACACTTATATTAGCCTTCGGGGATGTTAGCAGTGGCAATATTTTGTTTTTGTTATACGCCTTTACACCTTTTACCAAAAATTTCCTTCCAGGGAAATCGGTAATTAGTACACTTGAAGTATAGAGATGCGTATTATGATGGAGCTTTTTTATTCTATAGCGCTTACAAAGTAGGTTATAAGCACCTGCTTTCATAATGGAGGCGTTAGGCTCATATAGATATGTAGAAATATTATCAAAGGAGCAAGATTCCTCTTGGGCTTCAATGGCACAATATTCTAGAATCTGGTCACCTTTTTTATCCAGATTAACACATTTAATTTTTAATTCTTCAGAGTATTTTGAGTTTAACCAAAATAATAGCTCTTTAACTTCATTCTCTATGGCCAAAACAATAACCATTTTTACATTTTTAAGCTGACTTAAACCAAGGGAGATATCGAGCATAGGTGAAGATTTAATGAGGATATCTGAAGAAATTTCCTCTATCTCTGGTAGTAAGGCAGGCAAGTTTGGTTCGCATGCATCAAAGCCAACTACTCTTTTATTATCTGGTCTTCGGTCAGGATCTATATAAACCAAATCAAACTTTTCATTTGTTTCTGATAAAAACTTTTCGGCAGAAAGCGACTCTACAGTGATATTATTCTGCTGCAGGCGCATGAAATTATGTTGGGCAACTTCTGCCAGATTTGCGTTTGCCTCAACGTAAGTTAATTGGTCAAACTCTTTTGCCAGATAAAAACTGTCAACGCCAAATCCTCCTGTTAGATCAAGTGCCAATTTGCCGGAAAATAAGCTGGCTTTATATTTAGCAGCTATTTCTGATGACGATTGCTCAATAGAAAGCGGAGGTGGATAGAGGATGCCAGCTGTTTTATACCATAATGGCAACTTCTTTTCTGCCTTTTGTCTAGAGGTTATTTGCTCAATGATTTGGCGCAGCGGTAAGTGGGCATACTTATCCCTATGCAACATTAAAGAAGGTAAATCGCTACCTTCATGGTCTTTAATAAAAGCCTGAACTTCGTCTTGAAGAAGACTTTTTTTATCCATTCAAAAGATTATTGGCTACTAAATAGTTTGCTATTTGCACCGTATTTGTAGCAGCCCCTTTTCTCAAATTATCCGCCACGACCCATAAATTTATGGTGTTGGCTTGTGTTTCATCAATCCTTAGCCTGCCAACAAAAACCTCATTACGATGTTGGGCAAAAATGGGCATAGGATATTCATTTTTAGACGGATCATCCTGAAGCACTACACCGGGTGTATTAGCAATAACTTGTTGCGCATCACTTAGTGTTAGTGGTTTGTTAAATTCAGCATTGATAGACTCAGCATGACCACCCATAATAGGTAAGCGTACAGCTGTTGCGGTAACTTCAATGCTGTTATCTCCAAAAATCTTTTTTGTTTCATTCACCATTTTCATTTCTTCTTTGGTGTAGCCATTCTCCATGAAAACATCGATATGTGGTATCGCATTAAGATCAATCGGGTGAGGATATACTTTATCGGCTACTTCACCTTTGCGCTCTGCAAGCAATTGATCAACGGCTTTTTTGCCAGTTCCCGTAACTGATTGGTAGGTAGATACTACAATACGCTTAAGTTGGTACTCCTTATGCAGGTTTGCCAATGCCACTACCATTTGAATGGTTGAGCAATTCGGGTTGGCAATAATTTTATCGTCTTTGGTTAGTGCCTCACCATTTATTTCTGGCACAACCAATTTGTGTTCGGGGCTCATTCGCCACGCAGATGAGTTATCTATTACAGTAGTGCCAACAGCAGCAAATCGTGGGGCGTAATCAAGTGAGGTCTGTCCTCCGGCAGAGAATATAGCGATATCCGGAACAGCAGCAATGGCATCCTCTAAACCTACCACGGGCCACTGTTTACCTGCGTAAGCAATCTCTTTGCCAATAGATGCGGCTGAGGCTACTGGAATTAAAATATCGACCTTAAAAGAAAACTCTTCTAAAACTTTAAGAATCTGGCCACCAACAAGTCCGGTGGCTCCTACTACTGCTAATTTCATTATCTTGTTATTTAACGGGTATTTACTATATTGCTGTATTATTTAAAAATTATGAAGCGCAAAAGTAATGAAAACAGCTGGAATTATTCTCATTTTGTTTATCTCGCATTATGGTTTTTCTCAATGGACAGATAATTTTGATGATGATGATTTTACATTAAATCCATCTTGGACGGGGGATACTACCGATTACATTGTTGAAACCAATAGACTAAGACTTTCTGCCTCGGCTGATGGCGGCTCAGCCTATTTGGCTGTTCCATCATTGGCGATAAATGAGGCTAGTTGGCAATTTTCTGTGATACTCGATTTTGATCCAACTTCAAGGAATTATTCGAAAGTCTATTTGGCGGCGGGCAGCGAAAACCTAAACGGAGCAATTAATGGGTACTATGTTAAGCTGGGTGGAACTGATAAGAGGGTGAGTTTATTTAGGCAAGATGGGCTTGCTAAGACAGAGATTATTCTTGGTACTGATGGGCGACTGAGCCTCCATCCGGTAAATGTACAGGTGTTAGTAACGCGATCGGCAGCAGGAGAATGGCAGCTATCTTCAAAACTAGATACAGAGACAATTTGGTTTGATGAAGGAACTATAATAGATTCCACATATCCATCCTCAGAATTTTTCGGTGTAAGTTGTGTTTACACGTCCTCGCGGGCTGAAAAATTTTATTTTGATGATATAACCGTGACCGGTACACCATTTGTTGATGACATTGCCCCGAAGGTAGATACGCTATTCACCCAAGATATCGATCATATTGTTATCCGTTTCGATGAAGCTATCGAAGCCTTTACGGGGTCGCTATTATCTAATTATTTGCTGAATAACATTTATGTACCAAGCGAAATAACTCCAGCAGATAGTAGTGTGGTGCTTACTTTTGATAATAGTTTATCGGTAATAAATAATTTGACAATTGGTGGTATAAAAGATCTTCATCAGAATGTATTGAAAGATACAATTCTACAGATTATATATGTTGATCCTACGCCTGCTATACTTGGAGATATTGTGATTAATGAAATCATGGCCGATCCCCTGCCACGAGAAGATTTACCGGATGCTGAATACTTTGAATTATATAATACAACAAATAGAGCAATCGATATGACTAAATGGTCATATAGCGATAAAGTGAGTACCACAAAATTTGATAAAGTGATAATTTTACCTGATTCATTTTTAATTTTAACCAGCAAAACAAATGTGGGCTTGTTAGCTCCTTACGGCAAGGTAAAGGGTTTATCTGTATGGCCTTCTTTGAACAATTCTGCTGATAGCATAAGCCTATTAAATGGGCAAGGTGATATTATAGATATTGTGGTTTATGAAGATAGCTGGTACCAAGAAACTGGCAAGAATGGTGGTGGCTGGAGCCTTGAACGGATTAACCCAAAACACCCATGTTCCGGTAATTTGAATTGGCAGGCTTCTATGGCTGTAGAGGGAGGAACACCAGGGCAACAGAACTCGGTTCTCGCAAGCGATGATCAAAATGCACCAGTGATAATTAATTATGAAATTGGCTTGGAGCATATGTTGATAACCTTTGATGAGCCCATAAACACCGCTTCCGTTTCAATTTCTTCAACACCAACCAATGATGTATTAGAGGCAAAGAGCAATTATAACAAATTGACTATCCAGTTTAAGCAACCATTTATTTCTGAACAGTACTATGAAGTGAGGCTGGAGCATATTGCAGATTGTTTTAATAATGTGGTAGAGCAAATCAATATAAGTTTTACGCCAGATTTTGCAGCGCCAGAAATTGATACCGTTTTTGCTAACTACCCTAATACACTGGAATTATATTTTAATGAAGTGGTGCAGGAACCGGTTATTGAAAATTTTTCAATTGAATCTCATGGTTCCCCAAAAGATATAGAGCAGGACAGAAGTAATCAAAAGCACCTTACATTAACATATAATGAAGGACTGCAGCTTAATGAATTTTATACCTTATCTGTTGACGGCATACTTGATTCTTTTGACAATATGACCAAACAGTCATTATATACATTTAAGTATCATCCGTTGCCCTATCCAAAATTTTCTGAAGTGCTCATTACTGAGATTATGGCCGATCCCTCACCAGCGGTAAATCTACCGGAAGAGGAATACCTTGAGCTGGCAAACAAAACCACAAAAAGACTCCTTTTAAAAGATCTGATCCTTACCGATGCCAAAAACAAGACTATAATACCTACAGGAATAATTGAAGCCAATGAACGAGTAATTTTAACCAAAAATACAGCCGTAGCAGTATTCTCTGGCTATGGCAAAGTCATTGGCATACCAAACTGGCCTTCACTTGGCAACGCCTCAGACCAGATTGCAATTTTGGATACTGGCGAGCAAATTATACATCATGTTGCTTATACCGATAGCTGGTATGATACTGATGAAAAGGCTGCCGGTGGCTGGTCATTAGAGTTGCTAGATGAAAGCAATTTTTGCAGTGGAGAAAAAGTTTGGCGTGCCAGCATAAACAATATGGGAGGAACCCCGGGCGCAGTTAATTCTACGGTTTCAATTCTTTCTGATTTACAGGTTCCGCATGTGAATGATGCATTTGCGATTTCTGCCGACAGTATCATAATTCGTTTTGATGAATCACTAAATAATCATTTGCCAACCATAACCATTGCCAACCACGCAATAATCGATATTTACTTTTCTAGCCTGAGCCGGAATGAAATAATTCTCT
>Ga0316187_10003928_pt1 | contig 12891 bp, 11 predicted proteins | sample CroRivburrow1_MG_FD_204927 | JGI IMG/M metagenome (GOLD analysis project Ga0316187, IMG submission 204927) | Coastal sediment microbial communities from Maine, United States - Cross River worm burrow 1 | ecosystem: Environmental > Aquatic > Marine > Coastal > Sediment | place: USA: Maine...
AGCGAGTCAGCATCCGGTCGGAAGACGAGGTGCAGGATCTGGCGGATGCGTTCAACGATATGACCGACGATCTGCAGCAGACCATCGGCCGCCTTCGCCAGGCGAACCTCGAGCTGCAGGCCCTCGATCAGCTCAAGGTCGACCTGGTGGCGAATGTCTCGCACGAGTTGAGGACTCCTCTCACCGCGCTCAAGGGATTTCTTGAGTTGCTCGATGAGGGTGAGCTCGGTGAGCTCGCTGACGAGGCGCATCGCGCGGTGGGCGTGTGTCGGCGCAACGTCGATCGACTGGCTCTCCGTGTCGAGGATCTCGTGCAGCTCTCCCAGGTGGAGAAGGCGTGGCCCGAGAATCTGGCTTCCCAACCCGTCGATCTCCTCGAGCTCATCTCCACGATCACAGAGATCTACGAAGCCCGGATTCGATCAAAGAAACTGATCTTCACTTTCGAACGTCCGTCGGGCTTGCCGGAGGTTCAGGGAAATCCGGAACAGCTCGAGAGGGTCGTGCTCAACCTCCTGGACAATGCGGTGAAGTTCACCTCGGAGGGGGGATCTCTCATCATTGCCGCCGAAGAGTGCGATCACGAAGGTCACGCGGGTGTACTCATCCGAGTTTCGGACTCCGGGATCGGGATCCCTTCCGGCGAGCTGGTTCGGGTCTTCGATCGATTCCACCAGGTCGATCAAAGCACTCGTCGGCGTTTCGGTGGGATGGGGCTCGGGCTGTCGTTGGTGCACCACATCGTCGAGGCTCATCGTGGGGTCGTGTGGGTGGAGAGCGAAGTCGGGACGGGTTCGACGTTCTATGTCTGGCTTCCGTGTAGGCCTGAAGTGGACCGGCTTTGATAGAATTTCATTCCTGACTTACGACCAGAGGATTGCCGTTTGGAGCTGAGAGTGAATCGAATCTACGTCGTGGACGACGAGCCGGACATGGTTGAGCTTCTTGCCACCGTCCTTCGGGGCGAGGGTCACGAGGTCGAGACCTACACCGATGGTCGGGCGGCCCTTGCCCGGGTGCTCGAAGAGCCCCCCGAGCTGCTGCTTCTCGACCTCATGATGCCCGATCTCGACGGTTTCGAGCTTCTCAAGCTCCTGCGGCTGGATGCTCGTGGCCGCAATGTCGTCGTCCTCGTCGTCTCCGCCCGTACCGGCCACAGGGCTCAACTCGAAACTCTGCAGCTCGGCGCCAATGCATATATCTACAAGCCGTTTTCCCCTCGTGAGCTTGCGGGACAAGTGCGTCAGCTGCTCGCCGAACGGGAAGGCTCAAAGAGTGACTGACGATCGGAATATCACCGACCTCGTTGAACTGCGGACACGACTTCTGCAGTATCGGGCGAGTCTCTTTGATCCCTCGACGAAACTGCCGACCTTGCCGGTGGTCATCGATCGGGTTCGCCGGCTCCTCGACGACAAGGGATCGGTCCCGGTCTTCGTGATTCACCTGGAACACGAACAGCACCTCGAGAGGGTGGTTGGATGGGAGCGGTACGATGCCCTCCTGTGCGATGTTTCCCGGTACCTCAGTGATGTCCTTGGGCGGATGATCCGGTGTGATGTGGTTCTGTGCCAGGAGGCGGTCCGGGGGGACGTTTTCATCATGTTCCTCGCCGACCGCACCGAGGCCGGGCGGTTGTACGGGATCCTGGCGGGTGGCATTTCGATCACCGAGGAGGACACCGGAGATACGAGCCTCATGGCGCTCCAGATCGGCAAAGGGCTCATCACTCGCAGGCCCGCCGAGCGAACCGAGCGGGCGATCTACGGTGGAATCCTCCAGGCACGGCAGGATTTCCACAAGCGGGGCGAGGTCCTCGACGAAGCGCGCCTGGTCGAGGCCAGACGGGCCCTCAGTGAACGAAGCCTGACCACTCTTTACCAGCCCATCGTCGGACTTCCTGAAAAGGAGATTCTGGGTTTCGAGGCCCTGACCCGAGGCCCATCCGGGAGCTACCTCGGGCCGGCGGAGAACTTCTTCGGTTTTGCCGAACGGTCAGGGATTCTCGGGGAGGCCGAGCATCTGTGCGTCGAGCTCGCACTCGAGCGGGCCGTTCGCCTGCCGGAGAACGTGATGCTCTTCATCAATCTCTCCAACCACGGCCTCGAGTATCTGGATTCCATCGGCGTTGGTCTCGTCGATCTCGTCGCCGCGTCATCTCTGGGCCCCGAGCGGTGTGTGCTCGAGATTACCGAGAGGACCTACGCGGAGAGTCAGGCGGCGCTCAAACACCGCGTCGTCGAGCTGCGGGAGGCGGGCTTCCGAATCGCCATCGATGACATGGGAACGGGATACAGTGCCCTCCATGTGCTGGCCGAACTCGAGCCGGACTTCATCAAGCTCAACCACATGCTCGTCCGAGATCTCCCGGGCGAGCCCATCAAACAGAATCTCGTGTCCGCCATTACCAGCTTTGCCGGAACCATTCGCTCGGTGGTCATTGCGGAAGGCGTCGAGCGGGAGGACGAGATGCACGCCCTCGCTGATCTCGGCGTCATGCTCCAGCAGGGATTCTATTTCGGGTACCCCGAGCAATTCTGAGCTTTGAAATCCCGAGGCCGGGATATCAAAGCTCAGAATTGCTGTTGACGATTGAAGTCGGACGAGCATCTGTTCCGTGGCGGGCAGCAAATCCGATGCAGCTTGGAGGCTGCACGCCCGCCATATCGGTGCTCAGCGCTTGAAGAAGCCTTTTCCGTTGCCTGAGAGCTTTTCGTTGAGATCGCGAATCCGCTCGTTGAGAGCGTTGATCTTGGCCTGCGACTCGTCGCGGATCCGCGCAACTTCGGCGGTCGCGTTCTCGGCCTCGCGTCGAAGTTCTTCAGAGCCGTCGGATGCTTGCTCGGTCTGCAATCTCAGGTCGGCCAGCTCGCGTTCGAGATCGCCGATGACCTCGTCTCGCTCGGCAATCTTGGCGCGATGGACTTCCTCTGCTTCCTCGTAGAGTTTCTTGGTCTCGAGGAGGCCGGTGATTTCCGAAAAATCGGCGGGTGACGGGGCCATTTCGCCCTCCCTGAATCGTTCTTCGATGGATGGGAACATCTTCCTCAGTCTGAGGGACAGGTCTTCGGGTTCGAGCGAGGCGTCGACGGCCTGCTCGTAGGTGATGGTGTTGTGGGCGAGGAGAGCGATCAGCGACTGGTTCATGGTCTGCATTCGGTAGTAGCTGACCGAGTTTTCCATCTCCTCGGTAATTTCTTTGATCTCGCCGGCGTCGATGTGTTTTGAGACCTTCGGTGAGTTGACCATGATCTCGCACACCGGCATCCGGCAGCTGCCATCGGCGTGGTTGATCAATTGCATGGAAACGATGGCTCGCAGGACCAGAGCGAGCTGGCTGCGAACCTGGTGTTGCTGGTCGACCGGGTATGAGTCGATGATGCGGTCGATGGTCTGGGCCGCGTTGTTCGTGTGCAGGGTCGAGAAAACCAGGTGACCGGTCTCGGCGGCGGTGATGGCCGTCGCCATGGTCTCGATGTCCCGCATCTCGCCGACCATGATCACGTCCGGATCCTGTCGAACGCAGTTTCTGAGCGCTTCCTTGAAGTTCGGGGTGTCGGTGCCGACCTCGCGCTGGGAGATGGTCGCCTTGTCGTCTGCGAACAGAAATTCGATTGGATCTTCGATGGTCACGACGTGACACGACCGGGTCTTCGAGATCTTCTGAATGAGGGCGGCGAGGGTGGTGGACTTGCCCGAGCCGGTCGGACCCGTCACCAGGACCATGCCCCCGGGAAAGTCGGTGAAAGTCTCGATGACATCGGGCAGGTTGAGCTCGGCGATGTTCTGGATCTCGAAAGGGACACGCCGGAAAACCCCGGCAATGGTTCCTCGTTGCCAATAGAGGTTGCAGCGGAACCGGGCGACCCCGGGAATCCCGTAGCCGAGGTCGACCGAGAGATACTTCTCGAAGTTCGCCTTTTGTTTCGGAGTCAGGACCGAGCACAGCATCTGCTCGACCTCGGTGGGTTTGAGGGGTGACGATTTGACCGGGATCAGGCGCCCTTGGATTCTCAGAAGCGGGGGCCGCATGGGTTTGATATGCAGATCCGACGCACCCTTTTTTGTCATGAACATGAGCAGCTCTTTGAGCTCCACGCGCCCTCCCCGGCAGTGATTCCGCACGCCTTTGACGGCGCTCCGGATTCCATTCAACTCTAGCACAACAAGATACCGGAGCCCGCGAGTGGGAACGGACCAATTGTGGTCGAAAGGCGTTTGTCTCTCAACAGTTGTGGCGACGCCGCCGGTTACGACCACAATACCGGCAGGTTGTCATGTCCAGTTCGGAAACATCCGATTGACGACGGCCCCCGGTGGGGCACCTCTTTTCCCTGTGCCCGGTCCGGTCAAGACCCTCCAGTCCGGGGCCGGGTCTTGTGTTCGACGAGAAGCGACCAATAGAAGGCCCGGCTGCTATCATTCCCGGATGAAGATCTACACCAAGACGGGAGACGAGGGCGAGACCTCGCTCTTCTCCGGTGGCCGAGTCGGCAAAGACCATCCCCGCATCGAGGCGTATGGCACCGTTGACGAGCTCAACGCGGTTTTGGGCCTGCTGCTGACGGTGCCGTTGCCGGAATCCGCCGAGCAACCGATCCGTGCCGTCCAATCTTCGCTCTTCGCCATCGGAAGCGCTCTTGCCGATACCGATGGCAAGCTCGACCAGAACGGCTCGGCCTGGGCGACCGAACCCATCGAAGGATGGATCGACACCATGGATGCCGAGCTCGACGAGCTTCGAGCCTTCATCATGCCGGGCGGCAGCCAGGGGGCCGCGATTGCCCACATGGCTCGGACGGTGTGCCGGCGAGCCGAAAGGCGGGTGCTCGTGATCGACGGGCTTCACCCCGGGATCGTCCCGTATCTCAATCGACTCTCGGATGCGTTCTTTGTTCTCGCCCGCTTCATCAACGCCCGTCTCGGCATCTCAGATCCCATGTGGCAGCCACGTGGTTGACCTTCGAAGAACGAAGGACAAGGAGCCTGTAGTGCATAGATGGTGGATGGATTTCGGAGGGTCGTTTGAGACCAATATTCGGCGGATTCGCTGTTCATACTGGTGGTATGGGCGGGGGATCCGTCGGATATTGGGCCAATCGACACCCGAAAGGCGCCGCCGACTCTATGCACTACAGGCTCCTCGGGTGTGTGTCCCTGTGATTGGAACCGGCAACCATCCGTTGGTCGGCAGGTCCTCCTGCTACAATGACCCCATGACTTCGGGAGGCATCACAATCGGCCGCCCACACCACGATGGGCGATTCGGAAACTGCGATCCTACAGTCTGTGGATAGTCAGGACCACCCTCCCAGACCCGACCGTGCGGTCGGTCACGCGTTCCGAGGAGCGTCCGTGCCATGTTGAAGCTGACCTTCGACGAGGCCAACGCCGAAAAGCTCTTCGGCACCCGCGACGAGAATCTCCGCTATCTGGAAGAGCGGGTCGGAGTCTCGGTCCAGGCCCGCGGGGCCGAGATCGGCGTGAGCGGTCGGGATGAACGATCAGAGCGCCTCGCAGTACGTTTGCTCGAGGCATTCGACCGTCTCCTGTCCAGCGGAGGCGGGGTCGGGAGCGAGGAATTTCGCACCGGGGTGAGAGTCCTCGAAGAAGACGCCGAGATCGATCTCGTGGAGTTCTTTCTCGACGCCTCGATTCCGCCGACGCTCAAGCGCTTCATCGCACCACGCAATCTCAACCAGCGGCTCTTCATCCGGTCGGTAGCGGCTCACGACTATGTCTTCGCCATCGGTCCGGCCGGGACCGGCAAGACCTATTTGGCGGTGGCCATGGCAGCCGCGGCGCTCGTGGACAAGCAGGTGCGACGCCTGGTCCTGTGCAGGCCTGCGGTCGAGGCCGGGGAGCGGCTCGGATTTCTGCCCGGCGATCTGGTGGAAAAGGTCAACCCGTACCTGCGGCCGGTCTACGATGCCCTTTACGACATCCTCGGTTACGACAAAACCTCGAAGCTCATCGAGCGGCAGGTCATCGAGATCGCCCCCCTCGCCTTTATGCGCGGCAGGACGTTGAACGATGCCTTCATCATCCTCGACGAGGCGCAGAACACGACCCGGGAACAGATGAAGATGTTCCTGACGCGGATGGGCTTTCACTCCAAAGCCGTGATCACAGGTGACGTCACCCAGATTGATCTTCCCGGAAAGCAGGGCTCCGGTCTGCTCGAGGCCCTCGAGATCCTCGATGGCGCCAAGGGCATCGCCTTTGTCAACTTCACCAAGCACGATGTGGTCCGGCACCGTCTGGTCCAGGAGGTCGTTGATCGATACGGTCGGTGGGAAGCGGCGCGAGCGGTGAGAGAGGAGCGCGATCGGTGAGCCGCTCAATCGGTCGAAACAGCTCCCGGTCGACATCACGAATCCGGCGCGGACTCGAGGAGCGCGGAGGGCTGTGGGATCGGGCGCTCGAGATGCCGCTGGCGTGGGCGACACTGGCCGTTGTCGTCTGCACCGCGCTGCTCATGCCCCGCCTTGACACCGATGTCCCAACCTGGCCGGCAGGTGATGTGGCGGTCTTCGACGTGGTGGTGCCCAGAGACATGAGCCTGCCGGACGAGGTGGCCACCACGGCGGCGAGGGCCGAGGCGCGGTCTGCGGTTCTCCCGGTCTTTGATTTCGAATCGAGGATCAGGGTCGAGCTCGAGGGCGAGGTGTCGGAGGTCTTTGCCATCTGTCGCCTTTGGCGGGCCGACGGTTCCGCGACGGTGGACGATCTCGTCGAGGCGACGTTGCTGACCCTCGAGCCAGCCATGATCAACGTGCTCGAGGAATCCGGGTGTTCGCTCGAGTTCGAAGCTGCGCTCACCGAGGTCATCGGTGAGGTGTATCGAGTTGGGGTCGTCGATGATCGGCGGGAGCTCGAAAGGCGGGGCGACCGCGGTCTGACGATTCGGGATCTCGCGGGCGGCCCTGAATACAGGGCAACCCTTGACGAGATGGCGGATGCCGTCGATGGCCGGTCCGGACTGGCGGGGAATCTGCAGGCTCGGCTTCTCGCCCGCGAGGCGGTGGCCCGTCGTTGGGTCAAACCGACCCTGGACTTTCTCGCCGACAACATGTTGCCCAACATCGTGCTCAACCGCGCCGAGACGGCCAGCCGGATCGCCGACGCCGACCAACAGGTGGCCCCGCGATCCCGAACCCTGCGCCGGGGCCAGGTTCTGGTGCGCCGAGGTGATCGCGTCTCTCCCGAGGTCGCACAGACGCTGCGCGTGATCGATCGGCAGCGCCAAGAGGTGACCGAGTACTCGCGGGTCCTCGGCGTCGGCCTGCTGGTCCTCCTGGTCGTCGCCAGCTGGTGGCCGATCCAGCAGGTCTTCAGCAGCGCTGCCGGTGATGTTCGGCACCGGCTGTCCATGATCTACATCCTTCTGATGCTCTTCACGGCCCTGAACCGGTTGGCGGTCTTCCTGGCCGAAGCGGTGTCGAGGAGTGTCCAGGGTCAGACCCTCTCCAACCTCGATTCATACCTCTGGGGACTTCCCTTCGCCGCCGGGCCGGCCATGGTGCTTCTCCTCATGGGTCTGAGCCCTGCGCTTGTGTTCGCCGTTGGCGGAGCGATCATGGCGGGGATTCTGATCGAGGGCCAGTTCACCATAGCGATTTTTGCGCTGGTGTCGGGGGTCGCCGGCGTGCTTGCTGCGCGCCGGTTCACCGAACGCTCGGCCCTGAGCCGTGTCGGGCTCACCGTCGGCCTGGCAAACGCCGTGGCCTACCTAATCCTCGAGCTCTACCGCGGTCTCCCCGAGCAACCCGAAACGACCCTCTTCGCCGTCGGCTGTGCCTTCGCCGGCGGCCTGCTGGCGGTGGCCATTGTGACCTCTCTGCTGCCACTGCTCGAGAACCTCCTCGGAGTGACCACCGATCAACGCCTGCTCGAGCTTTCCAACCAGAATCTACCGCTGCTCAAACGTCTCTCTCTCGAGGCGCCGGGCACCTACCAGCACTCGCTGGCGGTGAGCAATCTGGTCGAGGCGGGCGCCGATGCGGTGGGAGCCAATGCGTTGCTGCTCAGGGTCTGCTCGTACTACCACGACATCGGCAAGCTCGTGAAGCCGCGTTATTTCGTCGAGAACCAAAGGGGGATCAACCCGCACGACGAGTTGTCACCGTCCATGTCGTCGCTGGTGATTCAAAGCCACGTCAAGGAAGGCATCGAGATGGCCCACGAGGCGAAACTTCCGATGCCCATCCGGCAAGGGATTGCGACCCATCACGGGACCAAGCTCATCCGCTACTTCTTCCACAGGGCGGAGGAGTTGGCCGCCGATGGGAAGTCGGAGGTGCGCGAGAGCGACTACCGGTATCCGGGCCCCAAACCGAACACCAAGGAGCTCGGAATCCTCCTGCTGGCGGATGCTGTGGAGGCGGCGGCGCGGACCATCGAACAACCGACTCCGACCCGGCTTCAGGGGATGATCAAAAAGATCTTCGACGACGCCCTCGAGGATGGACAGCTCGACGACTCGGAGTTGACCTTCTCCGAGCTCGACAAGGTCGCGTCGGCGTTTCTCTGGGTGCTGACGAATATGTACCACCACCGGATCGACTACCCGGGCTTTGATTTCAACAGGAGGGTCCAGCAACGTGAACCGCATTCAGTTCAACTGGGATCGGCGACCGTCACGCCCCGCAGCTGACGCGCTGCGAGAGATCGTGGACGCCTGCCTCGGTCGCCTCGATTGCGGTCCCTGCGAGGTGCACGTGTTGGTGACCGGCGACGATCGGATTCGAGAGATCAACCGTGACTTTCTCGGCCTCGATCGGCCGACCGATGTCATCTCATTCCCCGACGGGGACCTGATACCGGCGGGGCGCCGCCTCCTCGGCTCCATCGTGGTCTCCCTCGACACCGCGCAGAGACAGGCCGAGGACGAAGGACACTCGGTGATTCGAGAGCTCCAGGAGCTGCTTCTGCACGGGACCCTCCACCTCCTGGGTTATGATCATTCCAGTGATCAAGGGGAAATGAACCGGCTCGAAATCGATCTCCGCGAGGAGTTGCTGTCGTGAAGGCGAACTTTGCCGCGTGGCTGGTGAACCCGGTGACGCTCGTCCTCGCGGGGGCGGTTGTGGCTGGGATCTTTGTTGTGGTCGAGCTCCTGCTCTCCAGCCTCTCTCGGCTCGGCAACGTCCGATTTCAGGGGATTCTCGAGGACCATCCGAAGGTCTTGCCGCCGGTCGTCGGCAGGGACATCCACCTGTCGAAACTGACCGATATTCTGCGTTGGATGGAGGTCGCGTCCCTCGGGGTCCTGTGGTTGTTGATCGGCCAGTTTCCGTGGGCCGAAACCTGGCACCGGGTGGCCGCCGCCATCGTCGTGACCGCGGTGCTGATCCTCGTGACCCGGATTTCCGGGGGCTCGCTCGGTGAAGATTCGGTGGCGCGACTCCTGCGTTTGGTCTCTCCGGTGGTCGGACCCTCGCTTCGGGTCATCGGCGGAAACGGCAAGGTGGCACAGCCGACCGCACCGGCCGAAGACGAAGAGGAGGAGGCGTCGGACCGAGAGATTCAGGCCTATCTCGAGGCCGGTCAGGCGGCGGGGATCTTCGAAAGCGAAGAGGGCGAGTTCGTCGAATCGCTGGTGGATTTCTTCGACACCGTGGTGCGGGAGGTGATGACTCCTCGAACCGAGATGGTCACGGTCCCGGACACGATCTCATTCGATGAGCTCATGCAGACCTTCGCCGACACCCTCAAGAGCCGAATCCCGATCTACCACGACACGGTCGACAGGGTGGTGGGTGTGGCCCACGTCAAGAACTGCGTCCAGCACGCTAGCAGCGGTCAGCGGAAGCTGGTCGACGAGCTCATCAACCCGTGTCTCGTGATTCCCGAGAGCAAGGCGCTCGGTGAGCTGCTGCGTGACTTCCAGCAGAATCAGCAACAGATGGCCATCGTGGTCGATGAGTACGGCGGCACCTCGGGTCTGGTGACCCTCGAGGACATCCTCGAAGAGATCGTCGGCGAGATTGAGGACGAGCACGATCCCAAGCAGCCGCCCGAGTGGCAGGAGATCGAGCCGGGGGTTTATCGCCTGCAGGGGAGGGCTCCCCTCGAGACTCTCGGCGACCTCTTTTCCATCGAGATCGAAGAGGAAGATATCGACACCGTGGGCGGTCTGGTCTTTTCGCGCCACGGTACCGTTCCCGAAGCCGGGACCGAGGTCGTTGACCCCGGCAATTCTCTGGTGTTCGTGGTCGAGGAGATGGACGAACGCCGGATCGTCAGCGTGACGGTACGGAGAGTAGACGTGGCCCCGGAGGCGGGGGACTGACCGATGGCGACTGAAAAACCCGATCTGATCTCAGGTGAGGGTGGAGCCCCGAAGCACGCGGGCACCGTGGCCCTGGTGGGCCGACCGAACGCGGGCAAGAGCACCCTGCTCAATGCCCTGTTGGGTGACAAGGTTGCCATCGTCTCGGCCAAACCTCAGACAACGCGGAACCGAATCATCGGGATTTTGACCGAAGAGCGCGGACAGATTGTTTTTTTCGATCTTCCCGGCGTCCATCGGCCCATGCACAGGATGAACTCGAGGATGATGCAGGAGGTGCGTTCGGCTCTCGAAGAGGTCGACCTCGTGCTCCATCTGGTCGATGCCTCGGAACCGTGGGGTGGGGGAGAACGGTTCCTCTTCGAACTCCTCGAACCGGTGAAGCCGTCGGTGTTCGGGCTGCTCACCAAGATTGACCTCGTGCGACCAAAGGAAGCGTTGTTGCCGCTCATCGAGAACTACCAGGAGCGGCGTCCCGGGGCCGTTGTGCTGCCGATTTCGGCGCCGAAAGGTGACGGCCTCGTGGGGCTGCTCGACGAGATTTTCGATGTGCTGCCGGAGGGGCCCCCTCTCTATCCCGAAGATGTCACAACCACCCAGACCGAGCGCTTTTTCATTGCCGAAGTGGTGCGCGAGAAGCTCCTCCACCGAACTCGAAACGAGTTACCCTACACCACCGGCGTCGTGGTCGACTATCTCGAGGAGCGCGACACGCTGCTCAGGGTCGATGCGGTGATCTATGTCGAGCGGAAGAGTCAGAAGGGGATCGTCATCGGCAAGGGCGGCCGGATGATCAAGGCTGTGGGACAGGATGCTCGGATCGAGCTCGAGCGCCTGCTCGGAACCAGGATCTACCTCGAGCTCCACGTCAAGGTCCACGAGAGGTGGCGGGACGATGTCCGGGTGCTGCGGGAGATGGAACCGGGCGCCGCCATCATCGACGAGGGGCTCTGGAAGGTTCCGGCTCCGGAATCCGACGAATGAGTTCGGTCGATGCTCTGCTGGTTTTTACCGCCGACGGGTGTCCCCACTGCCGCGCGATCGTCGAAGATTTCAGAGCGCGGAACGTGCGCTTCCGGGAAATCAACCTCAGTCGAGAGCGCGGCGAGATGGAGCACCTGCGCACCCTGTGCTGGGAGCACCGACTGCCCGTCGTGGCCGATCACGAGCGGATCTCCATCGGGTTCCGTGGTGGGTCATCGACCTTCGCGGAGCTGGGGCTCGAGTAGCGGCGGTCTCCGGCTGAACTGGCACTGCTACGGACTTCGCCCCTGTATCCCTTTTCTCCGGCCTTCTGAGCCGCCTCTGGCGTCCCAGCGTGGCGTGAGCAGCGTGATCGCGCGGGTCACACGTCCTCGCACGCGCCGGTGCTATGCTCAATCCACGTGAAGACCCTCAAGAAGATGATGCCGTTATTCATCCTTGCCTTGCTCGTGCTGGTGGTCGGGGCGGCGCTGCTGACCAACCCGGTCAAAGTGCGTTCGCTGGTGATCGAAGGGGAGGCGGATCCAGAACGCTTGGAGGCCGACGTCGCTGCCCTCACCGGCCTTCCCGGGTTCCGCTGTTTCGAACGTCCCGACGATCTCGATGCAGCCGCGGACTGGGTCAAGACCGAGCTCTTGGCCTGCGGTCTCCTCGTCGAGGAACAGCCCTTCGGGGTGGGTGACCGGAACTTCAGGAACTTCATCGCCCACTACGGCCTCGAGGAGGGGCCGGTCCTGGTCATCGGCGCGCACTACGATGTCTGCGGTGAGCAACCCGGCGCCGACGACAACGCCAGCGGCGTCGCCGGTCTTCTCGAACTGGCTCGATTGCTCGATCGCCACCAACCGGAGGTTGCGCATCGGATCGAGTTGGCTCTCTGGCCGTTGGAGGAACCACCCAATTTCAGGACCCCGGGGATGGGCTCCGCGATCCACGCCAACTCGCTGGCGCTCCGCGGCGCCGATGTGCGGGGAATGATCAGTCTCGAGATGATCGGGTATTTCTCCGACGAGCCGGGATCGCAGTCATACCCCGCGCCGGGAATGAGTCTGCTGTATTCGTCCCGGGGAGACGCCATCGCCATGGTCGGCAACACCTCCTCGTGGTGGTTCACCCGGCGGTTGAAGAAACGAATGGCCGGCGCGTCCGAGTTGAAGGTGCGCTCGACAAACGCTCCCGCATTCGTTCCGGGGGTCGATTTCTCCGACCATCTGAACTTCTGGAACCAGGGCTGGAAGGCGGTGATGATCACCGACACCGCTTTCTACCGCAACCCCAACTACCACCAGCCCACCGACACCCCCGACACCCTCGACTACGAGCGAATGGCGCAGGTTGTGACGGGGGTGTATGCGGCGATCACCACGTTGTGACGTACCCTAGCCGTTAGCCGTTAGCCGTTAGCCGTTAGCCGTTAGCCGTTAGCCGTCAGCCGTTGGTCAGGGGCGAGGGCCCGTGGAATTGTCATGGTTCTTTCTTGGGTGGTGGCGCTCTGCGATGGAGCTAAAGGCTGAGCCTCTTGCAAAAACCCTCTCTTGCGATGGTTCGTGGTCTCTGTGCCGGCGAGACGCCAGCACTACAAAGGGCTGAGATCCATTGTAGGGCCGGCGTCT
>Ga0316187_10003930_pt1 | contig 12884 bp, 10 predicted proteins | sample CroRivburrow1_MG_FD_204927 | JGI IMG/M metagenome (GOLD analysis project Ga0316187, IMG submission 204927) | Coastal sediment microbial communities from Maine, United States - Cross River worm burrow 1 | ecosystem: Environmental > Aquatic > Marine > Coastal > Sediment | place: USA: Maine...
ATGCCAATTGTGCCATTCGCACGATGACTGCCGACTTCACCGATCCGGTCTCCAAGACCGCGCTCACCATCAAGAGCGTCACCACCATCGTCGACGACGACAGCTATCGGTACGAGTCCTACATCGTCACCCCGAGCGGCACCGAGATCAAGAACATGGAGCTCGTGGCGGCCCGCAAACCCTGAACGCGCGCCGGCAAGCGAATCGAGCCAGCTGGACTTCAAGGCAATCGACGAGGAGCGAGTGAAAGAAACAACTCTCACCGCCGCCGACCATTCCTGGCTTCGCCTGCAAGAGGCTGCCAATCCGATGGCTTCGCTGGCGGTCCTATTCTTCGCCGATGTGCTACCCATCGACGCCCTGAAGGCCCTGGTCGAAGATCGACTGATGTCCTACGAGCGTTTCCGCCAGAGCATTCAGCCCTCCAGGCTGCCTCGGGCCCGACCCCGATGGCACGAGGGAGACGACTTCGCTCTCGATCACCATCTGTACCGCGCCACCCTGTCACCGCAGGGCACGGAGCGAGACCTGGAGACTTTTATCGGCCGGCTCCTTTCCGAACCGATGCCAGAGGACCAACCCCTCTGGCAACTTCATCTGGTCGAGGAAGTCGCTGGCGGATCGGTGCTGGTGGTAAAGATCCATCAGAGTGTGGCCGACGGCACCTCAGCTTCCAGGATCGTGCTCGGACTGGGCGATGTGGAGTCGAGCGAAGGCGCTCCAGAGATCGTCGACCAGGGGCTGGGGAACCACATCGAGACCGAAGAGATCGTCGAGGCCGCCAACCAACCGGGCTCCACGGTTCGCTCTCTATGCCGTCTGATCGCTCAGCGTTCGGACACCGATTCCCCACTCATGGGCAAGCCGACAAACCCGCGACAGGTGGCCTGGTCGCAGGGTTTTCCCATACTCAGGCTCAAGAGCTTCGCAACCCGACTGGAGGCCACCGAAACCGAGCTCCTCATCGTCGCGGTTGCAGCGAGCCTTCGGCAGGAGCTCACGCGACTCAACCTGCTGCCTGAATCGGCGCTCTTGCGCGCGGTTGTACCGTGCAACCTTCGCAGTCCGGATCAGGAACTTCTCGGCAGCCGGTTCAGCCTGGCAATGCTGCCTCTGCCCGTCGGCAGAACCACCGTCCGCTCCCGCCTCCGGAAGCTCCGCCAAGATCTCGAGGAGCTCGGATCCGCACCAGGGTCGCTGGCCACCTTCCAAGACCCAGGAGATCCCGGATTCCGGATGTCGGAGGTTGAAGATCAGATCACGCGGCAACTCGCCAAGAAGACCACCCTTCTTCTCTCCTTTGCGCCTCAACCGACGGAGCCACTCTATTTCTGTGGGCAGAGGCTCGAGCATTGGCTCTTCTGGCCCGCCCAGGCCGGCCCGCAGAGACTTTGTTTCGGGCTGTCGGCGACCTCCGACCAACTCCGTCTCGGAGTCACCGTCGATGCAGGATCAGCCGCCGATCCTCGTCGCCTGACCCAGGCCTTCGACCAGGCTCTGGCCGAAATCGCCGCAGCTTCCGGCGAGACAACTTGATCAATCGAACGGGTTGGCTTCCCAGGAGCCGTAGCTCGGATTCGGAAAGATGAAGAATCGGGAGCCGTAGTCACCAAAAGCCTCTGGAGAAGAGAGTCTCGATTCCTGGCTCATTTCGGGGAAGTCGTTGATGTTGTCACCGAGCCACATGACGATCTCGACCGGCGGCACGCCAGGTGATGCCGTGCCCCCCTCGATCTTCTCCCAGCGTGGCTCCTTTTCGCGGTCATCAGTGCGGCAGAGCAGAACGTCGAACGGTATGTCGGAGGCTTCCAGGTTGGCTCGGGTGTCGGGGCAATCACGATCCCTCCTGTTGGTCACAACGGCGATGTGCCCACCCAACTCCTGAATGAGACCCAGAAATTCCAGGGCCCCCGGCAAGGGCTCTGCGGCTTGCTTGGCCACCCAGGCCACCCACAGCTCGTCCGTGGAATCCTGACCGAGTTCTACCAGTTCCTTCTCGTAGTCCAGATTGCTGATCAGGGTCTCGTCGGCGTCCAGTGCGACCGCCCAGGTCCCTGGCTTCTTCCCCTCCACGCTCTTCCTGAGCTCCTGCCCAGCGAGAGAGTACGTCTGCAGAACGATGGCCTGGAATTCTGCAGAGTTCCGCATCCAATGTACGGCGCGCTTCAGGTCCGAATTGGTCGGGCTGGTGGATTGCGCGGGCTGTGGCGGAGCGGTCCCGCCTGATGAGCAGGCAACTACAAAAACGCAGCAGGCGAGAGAGGCGAAATGCTTCATTGGGGAGACCCTCCGTTCGAATCGAAACGCCGATTCTACTAGCTCGGGCGATCCTACGCTCGACCGACGAACTCACGGTACACTGACGACCATCATGAAGACTTGGCTACTCGAGATCCCGTGGTCACTGCTCATCCTCGCTTGCCTGACCCTCGGCCTGGCACCCTTTGCTCCTCCCCATATCGTGGAGAAGCTGCGCATGCTCTTTCGCGGCACACTGGTGCGGCCCATCGACTGGCTCGATCTGGTGTTCCACGGAATTCCCTGGCTGCTCCTCATCCTCAAAGCCTGGGCCACCGCCACGAAATAGAGGACAGGGCGTAGGGGCGTAGGGGCGTAGGGGCGTAGAAGACAATACCCAATAGCTCAAGACCTCAGTGCCCCTCAAGCCCCCAAAGGCAGGCCGTAGGAACGCCGGCCTCCTCAATCCCCAAGCCCTCAAAGAACGTCGGGCGGTGAGCCGGACGCCTCAACCCTCAAGGTTCCGAGTCCTCGAGGGGCCGCAAGAGCCTGAGCCCGTTGAGGACGACCAGAATCGTGCTGCCTTCATGGCCGATGACACCAACGGGTAGCGCCAGGCCGTGGATCAGGTTTACCACCACGAGAATGGCAATGACGGCACAGGCGAATGCCAGATTCTGGCGCACGATTCGCTGCGACTTGCGGGCCAATCGAACGGCATAGGGAAGCAGCTTCAGCTCGTCGCGAACCAGCACCAAATCGGCCGTCTCCAGAGCGGCATCGGTACCGGAGACGCCCATGGCCACACCGACCGTCGCGGCAGCCAGGGCTGGCGCATCGTTGACCCCGTCGCCCACCATGGCAACCCGCTGCCCTTCTGCCATCATGGCGCGGACGATCGCCACCTTTTCTTCGGGCATCACCTCGGCGTTCCAGTCGTCCACCCCCACGGCCTCGGCCACCCTTCGGGCCACAACGGGGTTATCGCCGGTCATCATCACCGTTCGATGGGTGCCCAGCCGCTTCAGCTGCTCGATTGCCGACCGCGCTTCTGGCCGGACCTGATCTTCGATCGCCAGAGCGCCTGAGACCCCATCGCCGGAGAGAAAGACCACGGTTCGGGCTTGCGCCTGCAGAAGCTCGACCTGCTTCATCTCCTGAGCATCTGGCGCCTGCCCACCCATCTCGATGATGAAGTCCAGGCGGCCAACGGCGATCTCTCGACCCGAGACCTCGGCCACCGCGCCTCGACCCCGATGATTCACCAGACCGTGAGCCAAGGGTACCGAGAGGTTCCTCGCCTCCGCTGATTCGACGATTGCACGCCCCAGATGATGTTCCGAAAGGCGCTCCACCGCAGCCGCCCACCTCAGAACGTCGTCAGCTGCTGACTTCCCGAATGGCACAACAGAGGTCACCACGGGGTGACCTCCGGTGAGGGTGCCCGTCTTGTCGAAGGCAAAGCTGTCGATAGAGGCCAACTCCTCCAGGGGCGATCCGCCTTTGAAGAGTAGCCCCTTGCGAGCGGCATGTCCGAGGGCCGCCAGAATCGTGGCCGGGGTCGAGATGACCACGGCACAAGGTGACGCCACGACCAGGAGTGTCATGGCACGATAGAACGCCGGCCGAAACGCCTCACCGAGGGCAACCGGCAAGACCACCGCAACAGCCGCCGCGAAGATCACCGTCGCTGCATAACCCTGCTCGAATCGATCGATGAACCTCTGGGTCGGAGCTTTGGCCTCGCGCGCTTCCTCCACCAACTCGATGATGCGGGCCAACGTCGACTCCGAAGCTCGCCGCTCGACCGAGACTTCGGCCGTCCCACCCACGTTGATGGAGCCGGCAAAGACCCGATCTCCTGGCCCCTTGGGCTCCGGTGTGGACTCCCCCGTGATGGCGGCCTGGTCCGCTGCCGTATGGCCCGAGACGACCTGGCCATCGACCGGAATGCGCTCGCCCGGCCGAATTCTGACGATCTGTCCAGGCTCGAGCTCCTCTGCCGCCACCTTTTTCTCGCTACCGTCCGGTGCCAGCAGCATGGCCTCGTCCGGCCGCAACTCCATGAGCGACTCGATCGCGCGCGTGGTGCGCCGCAAGGCTCGCGTCTCCAGTGCGTTGGAGAGCGAGAAGAGAAAGAGCAGCGCCGCTCCCTCGGCGTACTCACCGATGCTCGCTGCGCCGAGCGCGGAAAGCAGCATCAGCAGGTCGATGTCGAGGCGCCTGTCCTTCAAGCTCTGGATCGAGCGCCCGAGGCTGAAGGCACCACCCGCAGCATAGGCTGCCGCAAAAGCCAACATCTCGGCCCACCGGGGCCACCCAAACAGGTCCGGGCCGAGCCATCCAACGAGCGCCAACGCGCCGCAGACCACCGGTGTCCAGATGGGTTCCTTGCCGTCCGCCAGGGCCTGAACCCAGGCTGGAAGAGCCTCCTGTTGACCTTGTCTTGGAGTGCTCATGAATCGAGAAGGGACGCGCCAGCTTGCCATTCTAGCTCGCAGGCTCCGATCTGGAAGTCGAACCGACGCCGACTCGACCCGGGGCCCCGAGTCTGATTAACTCCCATCACGAACTCTCGAGCATGACGACCTACCTCATCGATGCGAGTCCGTACATCTTTCGGGCTCACTTCTCCATGCCTTCCTCCCTTGTGGACCCGGAAGGCCGGCCGGCGGGTGCCACCTACGGATTTGCCTCCTTCCTTCTCAAGCTCCTCGCCGAAGAGCAACCCAGCCATCTGGCCGTGGCTTTCGATGGCAGCCTGACCACGAGTTTTCGCAACGAGCTCTACCCGGAGTACAAGGCCAAGAGGGAGACTCCACCGAAAGAGCTGTTGAGCCAACTGGAAGCCTGCCGCCGTGTGGCGGAGTGCTTGGGGATGGCGACCTTTATTGACCAGTCCTACGAGGCCGACGATCTGATCGGTACCCTGGTGGATCGGGTAACCCGCAGCGACCAGGCGGCTGTCATCGTGACCTCTGACAAGGACCTGGCGCAGCTCGTCTCCGAGGATGTCACCCTTTTGGACTTCGCTCGGGATGCCCGCTATTCGATCCCAGCGGTGCAGGAGAAGTTCGGTGTGCGACCCGATCAGATTGTCGATCTTCTGGCCCTGGCCGGCGATGCCGTGGACAACATCCCGGGTGTGCGGGGAATCGGTGGCAAGACCGCGGTTGCCCTGCTGCAATCGTTCGGCGATTTGGAGACTCTGTACGAGCGCCTGGACGAAGTCGAGGAGCTCCCCATTCGCGGCGCCGCTTCGGTGCGCGCCAAGCTCGAGGTCGGTCGCAACATGGCCTTTCTCTCGCAGGAGCTCGCCACCGTCGACTGTCGGATCGCCCTCGAAGTGAGACTCGAAGACCTGGCCTATGTCGGTGCCGACCGCGATTGTATCGAGACGCTATTCCGGGAGCTCGGCTTCGAACGCATCCGCCAGCGAATCAAGATATGGGCTTGAGAGCACTACGGCTAGAGCCAAGGGCTCTTGTGCACAGGCTCCTGAGGTAGACTCTTCCACCTCTTGTCGAAGAAGCGAGACCGATCCTGCCTCGACAAGGTCGGAGCACCTTCCCGAGGGTTGGCAGCGCTGACCGGTGGCGGGTTTCTCTCTCGTTTTCGTAAAGGATGAGTAGAACACCAAGTATCCAGGCCCTCGAAGGAGAAACAACAGAAATGAGAAACCTCCGAAGATCCGTGTCTCTGTCGACTCTGGCCCTAGTGGTAGCCCTGGTCTTCCCAGGCCTCGCCACGGCGGGTCACTACTACGAGGCCGTCACCACCAGCGATACCGGCCAAAAGAAGAAGCAGCAGGATGTGATGCAAGTGCGAGCCTGGGTGGACGGCGAGGCCGCCAAGGTGGAATTCGTGACCGGCGAGAAAGAGGGGCCCTTCTCTGCGGGCTCCTACCTGGTCACCAAGGACGGTGGTGAAACGGTCTACCTCGTCAACCCGAAAGACGAGACCTACGGCTCCTTCGATATGGAAGCGATGATGGCCGCCGCTGGTCAGGCCATGAACGCTCTGAGCCAAACAGGCGGCATGGTGAAGATGGAGTTCACCGACGTCTCCAGCGAAATGCTCTCCGAGGAGGCCGGCGGCAACGTGCTCGGCCATGACACAACCCACTACCGCTGGCAGAGCGGCTACACCATGCGCATGAAGATGATGGGCTTCAAACAGGAGAACCGGGTCGACACGATCCAGGATGTCTGGAGCACCGATGCTCTGGATGCCAGAGGTTTCGGCGTCTGGATGCGGCCGGACCGAGCCTTGAGAACCGGCAATGAGGAGTTCGACAAGCTCATCAGCTCCCAGGTCGCAACGGTCAAGGGCTTCCCGCTGAAGACGGTCAACGTCTCGACCACGACCGGCAAAAAGGGCAAGTCGATGCAGACCACCTCGACCACCGAGGTGACCACACTGCGTGAGGAGTCCATCCCGGGCTCGACTTTCGGCTGGCCCGACCACTACACCGAGGTCGAGATCCTCCCCCAGATGCCCCAGGGCTCCGATCAGCAGGGCGAGACCCAGGACGATGGCAAGAAGAAAGGACTCAAGGGCCTCTTCAAGCCGGGTGGTTGATCGGAAAGGAACCACCTCATGATTCGACGAACTCTGGCCTGTGAGCTCTGCCCCCAGTTCGCCGACGTCATCCTGCAAGAGTCAGGGCCGGCTCCGGCTCCAGTGGTAGAGTCTCCGGGCATCTCACGAACTCGAGACAGGAACGAGCCCATGAAGCCGCCGCGCTCCATCACTCTGCTTGTCGTTGCCGTGCTTTTCGGCGCGGTGTCGGCCCAGGCCCAGTTCAACCTCAACAAGCTGAAGAAAGCTGCCGAAACAGCGCTCGACGTGGCTGATACGGTGGACGACTTCACCTTTTCCGAAGCTGAGGAAGTCGAACTGGGACTGGCTATCAGTAACCGGATTCGAGCTCGATATGGTGTGGCCCAGGACCCCGAGGTGACGCGATACATGAGCCTGGTCGGCGCCACGGTAGCGCAGAAGAGTGGACGGCCCTCCATTCCCTGGCAGTGGATCGTCCTCGATTCCGACGTCGTCAACGCCTTCGCTGCTCCGGGCGGCTATGTTCATGTGACCCGCGGTGCGTTGGCGGTGATCGAGAGCGAAGCGGAGCTCGCCGGGGTACTGGCCCACGAGGCAGCTCACGTCACCCGCAAGCACACGCTGAAGGCCTTGCAGAAGTCCATGGGAATGGATCTGGCCCAGAATCAGGCCTCGTTCACGGTGGGCTCGGCTCTGTTCGAAGCGGCCGCGGACCAGGCAGCCAAAGCGGTGCTGGCTGGCTTCGGGCAGGCCGAGGAGATGGAGGCTGACCAGGTAGGCATCGAGATCGCCGCCCGGGTCGGATATCAGGCAGCTGGCTTGAGCAACTTCCTGGGCTCCTTGAATACGCTTACCTCTGGATCTTCTTCGAGCTCTGCGCTCTTCCGCTCCCATCCCGAAACCGACGAGCGGATCAAGAAGCTCGACAAGACGATCCGGCAGGATCACCTTGACGGTGGGGTTTGGCTGGCGGAGCGCTACGCTGCCGAGGTGACCTACGAGGTGGCGACAGCAAGCACAGGCGGACCCGGAGTCGCGGGGGGAAGGGGCGTAGCCGGCGCGAGCGAAGGCGATGCACCCGCAGAGGACGAGGTTGCAGAAGAGGAAGAAGAGGATAAGGCTGGGTTCTCGCTCGCCAAGCTCGCCAATCCCTTCGCCATGGGTGAGGAAGAGAGCTCTGCAGAGGTAACGGGTGCCGGAGCGGGACGGGCCGTGGGTGAAGAAGCTGGAGAGGCAGAAGGCGGTGTCAAGAACACCGAGATCGTCGAGATCCAGCTGACACCCGAGGAGCTCGCGACCTTCCAGAAAGAGGGCGGCCTGAAGTAGGGTCCCTCTGTGAAGAGGCCATCCAAGCGGTCCGCTCTCGTAGCTCTCGCACTGACCTGTGCCCTGCTCGGCCTGCTTGCGAGCCAGACCACCTTTCTCCGCACACTGGAGCTCAAGACTCTCGACCTGCGGTTCCGCCTTTTGGGCGATCAGGGCGTGGCTTCGACCGATATCGTCCTCGTCGCCATTGACGACGCCAGTCTCAAGACTCTCGAGCCGGCGGTGGGTCGGTGGCCATGGCCAAGGGAGGCTCACTCCGTCCTGCTGAGCTACCTGAATCGTGCAGGCGCTCGCCTGGTGGTCTTCGACCTTCTTTTCCTCGAACGCGATCTGCAGAACCCCGGGAGCGATGAAGCCTTCGGTGAGGCAACCACACTGTCAGGCAATGTTGTCCATTCCATCCACCTCGGCAATCAACAGACTTCTGAAGCCCCACCAGACCTGTTGACCAGCACTTCGATCCCCTCTGTCGGCAGCTTCGACCAATTCGCTGGCGCCGACTTTCCTCTGCAGCCGATCGCGCGGGGAGCCCAGGGCCTGGGTCACGTCGCGATGACCTTGGACCAGGACGGCCCCTGGCGACGTTACCTGCTGCTCGCGGCTCACAACGGTCGGCTGCTGCCATCCCTCGGACTGAGCAGCGCTCTTGCCAGCGAGGGAACCGAGCTCGGGTCACTCGCTTTCGATGAGCGTCAGGTCCGCGTCGGCGATGCCGAGATTCCTCTCGACAGAGACTGGCGCCTGCCCATTTGGTTCAACGGCGGTCCCGGTACCTATGCAAAGTACCCTTACGGCCAGCTCTTCTACTCTGAGCTGCAGCTGCGCGAAGATCAGGAACCAGGCCTCGATCCGTCTCTCTTCGCCGACAAGATCGTCATTGTCGGGCTCTCCGCAGCGGGCCTGCACGACATCTTCACAACTCCCTACAGCGGAGGCAAAGGTGAGCCGGGCGAGGCTCTCGGCAAGATGAACGGCTTCGAGATCCACGCCAATGTGATCGACGATCTTCTGCACGAGCGCTTCCTGCGACAGCCCCCTCCTTGGCAAGGATTGGGACTGGTCCTATTGGTGGCACTGATGACCGTCAGCCTGACCCTGTACACCAGCCTGGCGCCCGCACTGGCCGGGGCGGTACTCGTGCCCCTGGCCTATCTGGCCTTCGTTCAGTGGGACTTCGGCTACCGAAACCAGTTGCCAGTGGTGAGCGTGATGCTCTCCTGGGCCCTGGCGCTGACCGCGGGGCTCGTTTACCAGTACTGGGTGGAGTCGGCCGAGAAGCGCAAGGTCAAGCGGATCTTCTCCCGCTACGTCTCACCCGATGTCTACCGGGAGTTGTTGGACAATCCCGACGCTGCCTCGCTCGGTGGGACCCGGCGCGAGATGAGCGTTCTCTTTTCCGACCTTCGAGGCTTCACTACGTTCTCCGAAGGGCGCACACCCGAAGAGGTCATCGACCAGCTCAACGTGTACTTTGCCGCCATGGTGGAGGTGGTCTTCACGCATCGCGGCACGGTGGACAAGTTCGTGGGCGACATGATCATGGCTCTCTTTGGGGCTCCCCTGGAGGATACCGAGAACGCCGACAATGCCGTGCGCTGTGCATTGGCAATGCAACAGCGCCTGCGGGAGCTCAACCAGACCTGGAGGAATGAAGGCCGCCCCGAGCTTGCCAGCGGCATCGGTATCAATAGCGGCGAGATGGTCGCCGGCAACCTCGGCTCGGAGAAGATCCAGAGCTACACCGTAATTGGCGACAACGTGAACCTCGGAGCCCGCATCGAGTCGCTCTGCAAGGAGTTCCAGGCCGAGATCCTCATCAGCGAACACACCGAGGCCCGGCTCACCGCTGACTATTCCCTCGAAAAGCTCGGCGAAGTCACCGTCAAGGGCAAGACCCGGCCGGTACGGATCTTCCGCGTGCCACTTTCTATCTGAGCCCTACATAGCCACCAACGAGCGGAGGTCCGTCCGGGTGGTTCGCAGGCGGACGGCGTCGGCTACTCAGACTGCAACGGGCGGGCCGCCACCTTGTCACGTCATCGCGCCTCATCTCTTGTGTTCTGCGATGGTCCTTGCGCTGCGCTCGACGTGGCACCCCCTGTCGAACCACCCGGACGAACCTCTGGCACCGGTGGTCGCATTGAGGCAGTGGGGCACTGAAGGCGTAGGGGCTTAGGGGACAGAAGACTCGTAGGTACAGAAGTACAAGGCCGTGCCCAGGGTTCGGCGTGGGGACCTCCAGGGGGTTCTTGCAGCGGAAGGGAGGATAGCCCCCTGGGGGCCCCACGGTGAACGCCTCCTTGGAAGAACGGTTTGGGTTGACGCACAAAAGGGCCGCAGAGGCGCCGGTCGAATCAGGAAAGCGAGAAGAAGGATTGGATCTTCCGCAGAAAGGTCTTCTCATCTTCCACGGAGACTTCGGCTGCCGCTCGACTGCGGCGATCTTCCAGCGTCTCGAGGGTGTCAATGCGGCGGGCTGCCAGAGCTCGACTCAGGAGCTCGGCAATACGGGGGTCGGCTTCCAGGGTCAGGGCCAGTGCCTGCTTGGTGAGGACCAGAACACCGCAGGCATCTCTGGCGATGATCGTTGCGCTACGCGGCTCGCCAGTCAGCAGCGACATCTCGCCGAAGAAGGCTCCCTCCTCCAAGATCGCCAGGTCGACGTGCCTGCCCTCTGCCTCGGGATCCGACTTCGTCACCCGAACGGCACCCTTCTCGACCACGAACAGGGAGTCGCCATCCTCGTCCTCTCGTACGAGGACCTCGCCCGCATCGAAGAGCTTGCGCAGTGAAGATGCGGCGAGCTGCCGTACGATCTCGTCGTCGAGCTCTCGGAAGATATCGACCCTCGAGAACAGCTCGGATGCCTTGCGCAGTGCTTTGCTTTGCCGATGCTCCTCCATGTCGGGCGCTTCGTGCATGTGGATCGTGCGGATGGGGAAGGGAATCTCGATGCCGTGCCGCTTGAGCTGATACCAGATGCGCGAGTTGACACCATCCTTGAAGCGAGAGATGTTCGCCGCTCGCCGCGTCCATACCCGCATGAAGTACGTAATCGCGTGGTCGTCGAAGCTCTCGAGATGTACCCGCACCGGAGGGCGATCGAGTGCTCCTGGCGCAGACAGCGCCGCCTCCTGTAGGACTTCCTTGATCTCGGCTGGCGGAACTCCATAGGGAAGACCTATGCGCAGCTCGACTGCGAACGGTCTCTCTCCGGAGCCGTAATTAATCAGCCGAGACACCGAGAGATTGGCGTTCGGCTCATAGACGTCGAGGCCCTCCTTGGTGCGCAGGTGAGTACTGCGCCAGGACATGTCCACCACCTGGGCCCGGACGCCCCCTTCGATCACCAACCAGTCACCCGGACGAAAGGGCTTCTCCAGATCGAGCGCCATGCCCGAGAAGACGTTCTTCAGCGTGTCCTGCAAAGCGAGGCCGATCACGGCGGACAGCACGGTCGAGGAGACCAGCACCGGCCCGATCGGCTGGTGCAGGATCTCGGTAACCGCGAAGAATCCGACGGCGATCAGGAGGCCCAGTCGTAAGACGTCGCGCGCCAGCTTCGGCACCAATGGTCCCTGGTCTCTGCCCCAGGGTCGTTGAAGAACCAAGGCATCCATGAAGGCATAGAGAACCAGGGTGGAGAACAACAGTGCAACGGTAGTAGCAATGCCACCGAAGGCGGATCCGAGCAGGTCGATCCCCAGGGATCGCAGAATTGCCAGCACCGCTAAGCTCAAAGCCCAGAGGTGATAGACGACATTGAGGCTGAACCTGGGGACTTTCTTCCTCAACAGGAAGTACAGCACCTCCAAGAACAGAAAGACTCCCGCACCAACTGCCAACGCCATCACCCACTGTCTCCAGGCCATCGTGGTCTGAGCTTACTAGAAAGGCCGACTCTCACCCGAGAGATGAAGGGCTCTGATCCGGCTGTTCAGAGATAGACTTCCCATTCAAGAGTTGAACGACCGATCGACCGGATCGAGGAGAGAAAAGCTCATGAGAATCAAGCAGCCTTGGCTGGTGATTGTTCTAGCCGTCGCCCTGTTCAGCCTGACCATCGCCTGCTCATCTACCAAGACGGTCAAGGAACGGCCCTACAAAGGCCAGGCGGGAAGCACTTTCATCAACGAGGAGTCAGGGCCCGCCTACGGTCTCGTGGTGGAGCTCTCCGGGAGCGCGATCGTCGTCACGGATCCCCAGACCGGCATGGCGGGACCTTTCAAGAACGTCCAGGGTAATGGCACCACGCGCCTCACCTTGAGCAATTCCTCGGCGCCTATCGCCGTCGGGGGTGAAGGGTTCAAGCTCATCTTCCGGTCTTACCCTTCCGGCCTCAAGATTCGCAGCTGGTGGTGGATCAACCAAAAAGGCAAGCGGCTCGGTAAAAAGAAGTCTGGGTAGATCATTCCGTGATGTCCGTGGTGCGAGATGAGCTCGCCCGCTGGGTGGGGGCTGCGACTGCTGTTGTCTTTCTTCTCTTCGGCAAGGGCTTGACCGACCTCGGTCGAGTGACCTGGTACGGCCTTCTGTGGGCAGCCCCTGTTGTCCTGATCTTCGCGTGAGAACACAGGCACCATGAACGAAGTCTTCCTCATCCTGCTGGGCGCAGCGATCCTCTTCGCCAGCAACCGGGTGCGGCCCGATGTCGTGGCGCTGCTGACGGTGCTGGCGCTCATGCTGACCGAAGTCTTGACCCCGCGCGAGGCCTTGGCCGGATTCGGTGACCCCGTGATCATCGTGATCGCCGGGCT
>Ga0316187_10003931_pt1 | contig 12883 bp, 8 predicted proteins | sample CroRivburrow1_MG_FD_204927 | JGI IMG/M metagenome (GOLD analysis project Ga0316187, IMG submission 204927) | Coastal sediment microbial communities from Maine, United States - Cross River worm burrow 1 | ecosystem: Environmental > Aquatic > Marine > Coastal > Sediment | place: USA: Maine...
TATCAATCTCTGATTATCCATCTAAGTGTTCCTTGTGATTACAGGGCACATAATCAATGCCTCCCTCGTTCCACGGATTGCAACGTATTATTCGGTAAATCGACATCCAGCCGCCTCTGATAACACCATGTTCGGTAATTGCTGTTGCCGCGTATTCGGAACATGTGGGATAGAAACGACAGTGTTGGCCAAATAAAGGGCTAACCCAGCGCTTATAGAATTTCAGCATGCTAACGGTAAACTTACGCATTTTCTGAAATTTTCCGCCAGTGTGTATCGAGTGATGTGCGAAGAACAGGTTTTTCGGATACGGCTGCAGCTTGTTTTGCAACGACGACACAATCCATACCCATAAGAAGTTTTTTATTTAACCTGAAGGATTCTCTGATTTGTCTCTTAATCCGGTTCCTTATTACTGCTCTTTTTGAAACTTTACGAGACACTGCAATACCCAGTCTTGCAGATCCTGGTTTATTTACACAGAATACAACAAGGAAAAATTTTCCATTATCCCGTTTGCCAGTAGAGAAGACGTGTGAAAAATCTGCCTTTTCGAGCAGCCTACAGGATTTGTCAAAAGCCTCGGACACGAAGGCATCGTGTATCAGGCGCTGAGTGAAGCACGACCCCTGGCACGACGAGCATTTATGATTGCACGTCCACTGCGGGTTTTCATTCTTGCACGAAATCCGTGGCGACGTTTACGCTTTAATACGCTAGGTTGAAATGTTCTTTTCATAATATCTGTCTTCGAATTTAGCTAGGCCGAAAACCTGATTCAGGCCATAGCCATCAAGGAATTACGGTCAAGATGTAAAAGGGCGGAAAATGTACTTTTTGTTGGCTTGTATGTCAACAGCAAATTGCTTTATTTAAATTTAAAAATATCATGCTATTACCAACATTGCCTGTGGATAACTCTAAACCTATTAGTTAAACTAGCGAGTTCAACAATATATAAATTACTACCAGTAGTAATACTATAAAAGATAATAATTATATAATTAAACACTTAATTATATCATAAAATTCAGGGATTTATTTTGCCTAGAAAAACCTTTTGGAATGACTGCCTTCTCCATTTGGAAGGAGAGTTATCCAGTAATCATTTTAATACCTGGATCCGGCCTTTGCAGGCTGAAAAGAACCATAATAAATTATATCTTCTAGCGCCAAACCGCTTTGTTAAAGACTGGGTGGATTCACACTACTTAAAACGAATTACTGAAATAGCAGGTTCAATTGGCAAGGGTAATCTTGAAGTAATCCTCAAGATTGGCAGTACTACTGCTGATCGCTCAGAACAGGCAAGCGACAAAAAAACCCCTAATAAGAAAGTCGCTCAGAAAGCTCGAAAGAAAATACGTCAGGAGTTTTCTACCGTATTAAACCCAAAATTTACATTTCACAGCCATGTTGCTGGTAAATCAAATCAGTTGGCACGTGCAGCCGCACTTCAGGTCGGTGAGAATCCAGGCCAGAGTTACAACCCTTTATTCATCTATGGCGGTTCAGGTGTAGGAAAAACCCACCTGATGCAATCTGCAGGGAACCTCATTCTTCAACAGCAGCCTACGGCAACTATTGCCTATGTACGCTCTGAGTTTTTTGTTCAAGGTTTTGTTAAAGCACTTCAACATGGAACCATTGATGATTTCAAGCTTCACTATCGATCAGTCGATGCATTGTTAATTGATGATATACATTTCTTTGCACGAAAAAATCAATCACAGGAAGAGTTTTTTCATACATTTAATTCTCTGCTTGATCTCAACCGTCAGATAATAATGACGAGTGATAGAATGCCTCAGGAAATTGAAGGACTCGAAGAAAGGCTCGTGTCTCGATTTGGCTCAGGCCTGACTGTACCCATAGAGCCTCCAGAACTCGAAACCAGGGTTGCAATCCTTATCACCAAAGCAACTGAAATGGGGATCAATCTTCCGCAGGAAGTGGCATTTTTTATCTCAAGGCAGATTCGTTCTAATGTACGTGAACTTGAGGGTGGTTTAAATCGTATCGTCGCCAGCATGCGGTTTACTGGTAGAGAAATTGACCTGGATCTAGCCAAAGAAGCACTGAAGGATATTGTCGGTTTCCAGCAGCGGATGATAAGTCTGGAAAATATTCAGAAAACCGTTGCTGAATATTTTAAAATAAGAGTTTCAGACATCAGATCAAAAAAGCGCACAAGAAATATAACCAGGCCCAGACAGATTGCGATGGCATTATCTAAAGAATTAACGAATCATTCATTACCTGAGATTGGCGATGCCTTTGGTGGAAGAGACCACACAACAGTCATTCATGCAGTAAAAAAAGTCTCTCAGTTAACTAGTGAAAATCCTCAGTTGAATGAAGACTATGAAAACCTGTTGAAAATTCTAAGTAATTAATGAATAAATTGGGGATAAACTCTATTTTTGCTTATGCTTACTGACTTACACACATTAATTCACAAAGTATTCTTACTCTAAACAGTATTTATTAACAGGCATATATATTTCATAACATGATGATTAATAAGAGTTAATTGCAGTTTTACACAGCATCAATACGTGCTAATAGCAATAGAAGTAAGATATATAAAAATAAGGTAATACTATGAACATTAAGTTATCCAAAGGAGCATTACTCAAACCACTTACGTATGTAAGCAGTGTTGTAGAGAAGCGTCAAACGCTACCGATACTTTCAAATGTATTAATTCAATTTGATGGAAAAAATAGATTGTCTCTTACCGGTACAGACCTAGAGGTTGAAGTGATTACCTATTGTGATCAGGTCACGGGTGAAACTGGTGAATTAACAATTAATGCCAGAAAGCTGTATGACATCACCCGTTCATTACCGGATGATGCTGAAATATCGATTACATCTGGAGATAACGGAAAATCGATAATCAGATCCGGTAAAAGCCGATTTACTGTTCAAACATTACCGGTCGATGATTTTCCAAAAATTGAAACCGAACAGTGGAATCAAACCTGGAAACTACCTGCCAGTACATTCAAGCAGGCTTTAACGAGAACATCTTTTGCAATGGCACAACAAGATGTCCGCTTCTACCTGAATGGGCTGTTACTCGTCTCTGATAGTGAAAAGATGACAACAGTAGCAACTGATGGACATCGACTGGCTAAAACTGAAATTCAACTATCTTCAAAATCAACTGATTCAGATATCCAGGCTATTGTTCCGAGAAAAGCAATAACCGAACTTAATCGCATGATGGATGACATAGATGATGAAATCAGTGTCAGTTTCAATGCGAATCATATGCGGGTTGAATTGGACTCTGTTATTTTTACATCAAAGTTAATTGATGGTCGATTCCCTGACTATGAAAAAGTCATACCAAAAAATCAGGACAAATCTGTCTTGATAGACAGGCATGAATTACAAAATACACTTAATAGGGCAGCAATACTGACTAATGAAAAATTCCGCGGTGTAAGGCTTATTATTTCTAAAGATAAAATGAGCGTTTCTGCTAATAACCCTGACCAGGAAGAAGCCTTTGATGAAATCAAGATAGAATACACTGGTGAGGATATAGAAATCGGTTTTAACGTCGGCTACATGCTTGAAGCTCTGAATGTAATACATTCAGAAAAAGTAGAGATACTTTTAAGCGACGCTAACAGCAGCGGAACGCTGCGTGCCCCAGGTGATGCGGAAACTGTGTATATTGTAATGCCGATGCGGCTGTAAATATTATGTTTCACGTGAAACATAGAATAATAATTATCCTATAAAATCTACTCTGCCTTTTTTTATCATCATTATGTTGGTTTACCCTGAATCAACATAATGATGTAGTTCCCCAAATACAACCTCTCAGAAAGACAATAGCAACATAAACCAGACTCCATAAAGTATTTTCCAGTTTGGCTTTGTGGAAATTAATTTCAATAGATATATTTATTAACGACATATCGTAGTTATATTCCTGATATTACTGGCTGATAATGTTAGAATTTTATGATTAAGCCATCTACGGGTTTTAGAACAATATGACAGACAATCAAGAATATAATTCAGACAGTATCAAAGTACTAAAAGGCCTCGATGCGGTCAGAAAAAGGCCGGGTATGTATATTGGTGACACTGATGATGGTACCGGGCTTCATCACATGGTATTTGAGGTTGTTGATAATTCAATAGATGAAATTCTTGCTGGTCATTGTAAAGACGTCACCGTTACTATCCATTCAGATGATTCTGTAACAGTTGAAGATAACGGGCGCGGGATACCGACAGGCATTCTAAAAGATGAAGGTAAGTCAGCAGCAGAAGTAATCATGACTGTGCTGCATGCCGGGGGTAAATTTGATCAAAATTCATATAAGGTGTCAGGTGGTTTACACGGTGTGGGTGTATCTGTGGTTAATGCCTTATCAGAAACACTGGATCTGACTATCTACCGTGGAGGAAAAATATATCAGCAAAGTTACACATTAGGTGTAGCAGATGCGCCACTTAAAGAAACAGGTAAGACTGAAAAGACCGGTACAACGATTAGATTCAAGCCCAGCAGCAAGATATTTACCGATACCAATATGCATTTTAAAATGCTCGCAAAACGCCTGCGAGAGCTTTCTTTCCTTAATTCTGGTGCCTGCATTATTCTACGAGATGAAAGAACGAATGATGAAGAGGTGTTTGAGTATAAAGGTGGAATTACTTCTTTTGTCGAGCATCTGAGCCAAAACAAAACAACATTACATAATAAAGTAATAGAAATAACCGGTGAAAAAGATGGTGTAACTATAGAGCTTTCGATGCAGTGGAATGACTCATACCAGGAAAATGTTTTTTGTTATACCAATAATATTCCGCAAAGAGATGGCGGCACACATTTATCAGGATTCAGGGCTGCTTTGACAAGAAGTCTTAACCAGTATATTGATTCGAAAGGAATAGCGAAGAAAGCAAAAGTCAATGTATCAGGAGATGATGCCCGCGAAGGGTTGGTTGCAGTTCTGTCGGTAAAGGTTCCGGATCCAAAATTTTCTTCTCAGACTAAAGACAAGCTCGTTTCATCAGAAGTGAAAGGAATTGTAGATTCCCTGGTGAGTGAAAAACTCAGCGAATTTCTATTGGAAAACCCAACAGACAGCAGGTTGATTTCACAGAAGATTGTAGATTCTGCCAGGGCACGGGACGCCGCCAGGAAAGCGCGAGATATGACACGGCGTAAAGGTGCGCTGGAAATATCCGGTTTACCCGGGAAGCTTGCTGACTGCCAGGAAAGAGACCCGTCGCTATGTGAGATATACCTGGTGGAGGGGGATTCTGCCGGAGGTTCAGCGAAACAGGCAAGAGACAGAAAGTTCCAGGCAATCCTGCCATTGAAAGGTAAGATATTAAATGTTGAGAAAGCACGTTTCGATAAAATGCTTTCATCTGATGAAGTTGGAACATTAATTAAAGCGCTTGGTACTGGAATAGGTAAAGACGATTTTGATGAAACGAAATTACGTTACCATCGAATCATTATAATGACTGATGCGGATGTTGATGGTTCACATATTCGAACTTTATTGCTTACCTTTTTCTACCGGCAGATGAAGGAGCTTGTAGAAACCGGGCATATTTATATTGCGCAGCCGCCACTGTATAAATTAACGAAAGGAAAAAAAGAAAAATATATTAAAGATGACCTGGAATTGCAGGAGCATCTATTAGGCCAGGCGCTGGAAGAGGCAGTACTATCAACAGGAGAAGGAAAAGAAGAGTTAAGCGGAAAGCCGCTGGAAAAACTCTGCAGAGACTATATTGCAGCGAAAGCTATAATTTCTCGGCTTGCGCAGCGATATGATCCTTACTTGCTGCAGCTAATGATTAAAATTCCGGAAATAGCCGGTGATGATTTTAAAAACAAGGCACGGATGCAGGAATTTCTGGATGCCATGGTCAGAGGGAGTGAGAATAGCAAAGAAGGTGAAATCACGTATTCAGGTCAACTGGTCGCAAGCGATAATGATGAATACGAAATAATGATAACCCGGTCTAAGCATGGTACCAGTTCAAGCACCCGCTTTGATATTGCACTTTTCAAATCAGCAGAGTACCGCACACTGGTTTTATTAGGTAAGACATTGCAAGGATTGCTGGCAGAAGATGCTTCAATTCGTGTTCGTGAAAAGGTTCAGCCTGTCAGTGAGTTTTCAGAAGCACTTAACTGGATGATGTCACAGGCAAGAAAAGGGGTCGCTATCCAACGCTATAAAGGTCTGGGTGAAATGAATCCGGACCAGCTGTGGGAAACCACGATGGACCCTGAAGTCAGAAGATTACTTCAGGTTACCGTTGAGGATGGTGTAGCCGCAGATGAAACATTTTCAATGCTAATGGGTGAAATAGTAGAACCCAGGAGAAAATTTATAGAAGATAATGCATTTTCTGCAAATCTGGATGTCTAATTTTAGCTTTTTTAAAGATACAGTTTTTTCTTACTGATCAGAGCACTCTAAAAAGAAAAGCCTAGCAGTACTATTCAAAGACGGATAAGTGTAAACGAAATCACGTTATTTATTCAATATTATCAATAGGTTACGTGTATTTTGGGCAGGAATGTGAAATAAACTTCAGTTTTTCAGTATCAATTCGAGCTGCAGTCAGTTTTCCTCCCCAGAGACAGCCAGAATCGAGACATATGGCATTATTTTGCCAATGTAGTCCAAGGGTCGACCAGTGGCCGTAAAAGACCCTCCAGGACGCCTTACGCTTTCCCTCAACCGCATACCATGGTTGAAAGCCGGGCGGCTGTTTCCCGGGGGAACATTTTATATTCAGATCGAGTGCACCGGATGAATCAAGGTAGCGTATACGGGTCAGAACATTGGTTATAAAGCGAAGCCTGTCCCATCCCTGCAAAGTTTTTTCCCAGTAAACAGGGTAGTTGCCATACATTTTTTCAAGGAAAACTTTATAGTCACTACTGCGTAATACCTGTTGTACTTCTGCTGCCAGTTTTTTTGTCTTGCCAATAGACCATGCGGGATAAATTCCCGCATGCACTATACATGTTCGATATTCTTTCGATCGATAGAACAGTGGCCTATGGCGTAGCCAGTTAAGCATTTCGAGACTATCTGGAGCTTCAAGGATATTATCAAGCGTGTCCAGGTTTTTGCTTTGCCGTGTACCATTTGCGACAGCCAGTAGATTGAGGTCATGGTTGCCAAGCACACATTTTGCAGAATCACCTAGATCCATAACGAAGCGCAAAACATCAGCTGAATTTGGACCTCGATTTACAAGATCACCGCAAAACCACAATTGATCACTAGCAACATTAAAACCGATATTTTTAATTAATTTTTGAAGAGATTTATAACAGCCCTGTACATCACCAATAACATAAATTGCCATTTTATGTTTTTCCTTTCAGCAATAATGAAAAATGATCAGTCGCTTTGATAAGAGCATCGATGTTTCCGGGTTCAAAAGCAGAGTGGCCTGTAGCAGGGATAATGTTTAATTGCGACTCGTGCCATGACTGGTGTAATTCCCAGGCATTTTGCAGTGGACAGATTGTGTCATATCGTCCATGAACAATTATAGAGGGTATGTCAGAAATATTTTTAATGTTATCAATAAGTTCGTTTGGGGATAAAAAGGAATTATTGACAAAATAGTGGTTTTCAATTGAAGCCATCGCAAGGGCTGCAGAGTTGCGCGTGTCGTTGTGAGATGATGCTTCATGGTAGGTCAGTTCAGAACAGCGGCTTTCCCATCTTACCCATGCTTTTGCCGCTGCCATTCTGGTTAATTCATTATCGGATGTCAGTAATTTATGATAGGCACCAACGATATCACTCCGTTCAGATTCGTCAACCAGAGAAATAAAGTTCTCCCAGTAATCAGGATATAACTTGCTTGTCCCGGATTGGTAAAACCATTGAATTTCATCCTCACGGCAGAGAAAGATCCCCCTGAGTACTAGAGCCATAACAACATCGGGATAGCTTTGAGCATAGGCAAGAGCAAGCGTTGAGCCCCACGAGCCACCGAATAGAACCAGCTTGTTAATATTCAGGAGTAGGCGAATCGCTTCTATGTCATCAATCAGGTGTTTAGTCGTGTTTTCTTCAAGGCAACAGTGCGGTGTTGAGCGTCCGCAACCGCGTTGGTCAAAAAGAATAATTCGATATTCTTCAGGATTAAAAAAACGGCGATGTGCCGGAGAACAACCTGTACCTGGGCCACCATGGAGAAAAACCACGGGGATACCTGCAGGATTGCCGCATTCTTCAATATAGAGGCCATGTATGCCCCGTTGCAGCTGCCATGTCTGATTAGGTTTGATGTCAGGATATAGTTGGCGCATATCGCAAAGTAAGAACGACTGAGTGTTTTAATAATCTACTGGTGGTGCTCCATCATAAATCATATCTAGACGCTGTTGAAAGTAACTTTCACGGGCAAACAGGTAAGGATCAACAGAGGCGAAACCAAATACTGAAGATGCACGCAGATAGCGTGAGCGTGTGTCGACCATATCAAGGACGAGCATTGCGAACCTGGACGTAGAATCATCAATGTAGCCAAGTGGATCTGTGTAGAAAAAATAACTATATAGACCAAAAATGTCCCTGCCGCTTGAAGGGCCGAGGATGGGTAAAACGATATAGGGACCAAAGCCTGCTCCCCAGACGGCTAGAGTTTGGCCAATATCCTCAACATGTCTTTCAAGTCCGGTTTGTGTAGCAATATCAACAAAACCAAACATACCAAAAAATGTGTTAACAAACATTCGAGAAAATGAATCGACAGCATGGTTCAATTTACCCTGTAACAGGCTGTTGACAAGGTTCCTTCCTTCCGCTGCATTAGAAAAGAAGTTATAGATTGCCAGTCGTGCAGGTCTTGGAAGGTTTTTACGATATCCCTTTGCAAATGGAACGAGGATTGCCTCATCGAATTCCTGATTAAATTGAAATATTCCTCTATTTACCTTTTCAAACGGATCAGTATTAACAATATCAGTAGTCGGGGTTTGAACTAAAGTATCAATATCATTTTGTTGTGTCGTGGCACAGGCTGTCATAGTGAGTATTATCACAGCCATAACGAGGTACCTGGAAGATATCCTATTCATTTTATTTAGTTTTAATTATTTTGTTTCAATGATGTTCCTAAAAAAGACACGAAATTGTCTGATGTAGATAGACATCTTATTATATGACAACGATACTGTGACTTATGAATAATTTCAATTGAAGAGTTTCCTTTTGGAGCTTATGAAGATTCCAGGTAAATAATGAAAACGCGATTTTATGAAGTTAGAAGGTTTCTAAACGAAATAGTTCTTGGAAAGGAAAAACAAATAGATTTGTGCCTTTGCTGTATTCTGGCTAAAGGCCATCTATTGATTGAAGACCTGCCGGGAATGGGTAAGACACTGTTAGCACATGCACTGGCAAAGGCCCTGGGCCTTGGCTTTAGCAGGATCCAGTTTACCAGTGACCTGCTGCCAGCTGATATTACAGGGGTGTCTGTTTTTGAAACAGGGGATAGTAGTTTCCGTTTTCATAAGGGACCGATTTTTTCAAGTGTGGTGTTGGCAGATGAAATCAATAGAGCATCGCCGAAGGCACAGAGTGCATTGCTAGAAGCTATGGAGGAGCGCCAGGTAAGCATCGATGGTGAAACATATCCACTACCTGATCCATTTTTTGTAATAGCGACACAAAATCCACTAGAACAAACAGGCACATTTGCTTTACCAGAATCACAGCTAGATCGTTTTTATATGCGGATTAGCCTCGGTTATCCGGACAGAAAATCTGAACGGCTTCTAATGGAAAAAGAAGACCGTAGGGATTATTTGGCTAAGCTGCAACCAATAATTTCAACCAACGAGTTGATTAGCTGGCAGGCAGAAGTTAATTCGATAAAAACAACCCCCGCCTTGCTGGACTATGTCCAGGACCTGGTTGAACAATCGAGAAATTCTCCAGAGTTCATTAATGGAGCATCTCCGAGAGCGGCACTGGACCTGGTAAGCGGTGGACGGGCATGGGCAATGCTGGCAGGAAGAGATTATGTGCTGCCTGAAGACATCCAGGAAGTGCTGCCCGCAATTATCGGACACCGACTGACTCTGGTGATGGAACAGGAAGGACAGACAAATATTGGTATCAATCCGGCACATCGTTTGCTGGAATTAACACCAGTATAAAAGACCATAGTTCAATACTGAAATTGCAAGGTCGTTAACAAGCTCATGCAAAGAACAAAGGGTGCTTAATGGAAGGATATTGCCTTTCACGGAAAAACCTTTACATGTTACCTACCCGGCATGGCATTCTGTTTTCGTTTGTTCTTCTGGCGATGTTACTTGTTGCAGTGAATTACAATAATTCTCTGGCATACATAATGAGTTTTACATTGTTTTCAACAGTATCGGTATCGATGTTATATACCCATCGAAATCTTGAAGGCATATGTTTATCTTATGGTGAATGTAGACCCGTATTCGCCGGTAAAAAACTGAGTTATACGCTTATTCTTAGCAACCACACAGCGCGTGACCGCTATGATATTGGTATCGATATTAAGGACAATCAAAGCAGGCGCAGAGACTTCACTGCAAATGAAAGTTTAAATATTGAGTGCAACACACTGGTTAAAATACGGGGATGGTATACGCTGCCACCAGTACAAGTGAATACACGCTTTCCTCTTGGGCTATTTTTTTCGTGGTGTAGACCAGCTGAATTAGGCAGAAAGGGCCTGGTTTATCCCAGGCCAGCTGAATGGCAGGAGTTTCCGACCAGATACACAGAAAATAGTTTTAAACCGATGCAGAGCAGAAACAGTAATGATGATTATTCGGGGTTGCGACAATATCGAAAGGGCGATTCGCCGCAACACATAGACTGGAAAACCTATGCGAGAGGGAAGGGGCTTTACAGCAAGGAATTTCTCGGCGGAGATATGCCGCAAATGGTATTTAACTGGGATGATACACGCGGTGACAGGGAACAGCGAATTAGTTTGTTAACTCGCTGGGTAATAGAAGCTGGTGCACTGGGAATACGGTTTGGAATTGATCTTCCTGGCGTTCAAGTCCAGCCGTCTAATGATGAAAGGCAAATAGAAAAATGCCTGAAGATTCTGGCTTTGTATTGAATTAATTTTGAGCATGTTAAGCAAAAAATTCCATATTAGTGCGGGTCAGGAGATTCAACCAGACAAACAGGCATTGATTGCTCTGATGTGTGCTTTTTTACTGGCAGTCAGTCCGCATGTGACAAGGTTGCCGATATGGCTGGCCGCGCTTGCCATCATTGTGTTCAGCTGGAGTTATAAAATAGTGACTGTGAAAGGGCGTCAGCCTGGCAGCATTCTCCGCATAATTTTTCTATTCACAGTAATCTTATTTCTGTTTAAACACTATCATACGCTGCTTGGCCGCGATGCCGGTGTCGCAATGCTGATAGCGCTGACCTTATTAAAGTTCCTCGAGCTAAAAAGCCAGCGAGATTTCATGCTTGTAGTTTTTCTGTGCATGTTTATTGTTTTGACTAGTTTTCTCTATTCGCAAAGTATCTGGCTTGGTATTTATTTGCTGGCAATTGTAATCATTCTGTTCGCGGTAATGATGTATTTAAACCATAGAGTCAGGCATGATTTATTCAGCATGCTTAAGCGGGCAGCATCACTGGTAATGATGGGGCTGCCGATAGCCGTATTACTGTTTGTTCTATTTCCTCGCTTGCCGGGGGGGCTGTTTGGTTTACCCGGCGATAGCCACTCCGGTCTTACAGGCATGTCAGACACGATGAAACCGGGCAGCATCAATGAATTGAATCTGAGTGAAAATGTAGCATTCAGGGTAGAGTTTTCAGCCTCGGTACCAGCAGCAAAACAGCGATACTGGCGTGGGCTGGTACTTGAACAGTATCAGATGGGAACATGGAAAGAGCATGGAGAAGATGACGTTATAGAAAATCAGATACGTTATTCCCCGGACGATGTTGTTGAGTATTCGATACTCCAGGAGGCATCAAATAAAAAATGGATTTTTGCACTCGACATACCGCTGGCCAGGCCCGCTGACCTCGTTTGGGGTCGCGGCCAAACTTTACGCAGCATCGGCACACTGAGAGAAAGAAAGGAGCAAAAATTACAATCAGTTACCGACTATGAATTTGTTGGTGTGACCGAGAAAGAACGGCAAAGAAATCTGGATACGAGCTCGGTAACCGGAGAGCGGGTAAAGCAGCTGGCTCGTGAGCTTTATAGCAATTCAAGCAGCAATAATGAGTATATCAACAGTGTATTATCCTTTTATCGCAATAATAATTTTATCTATAGCCTGCAGCCTCCTTTGCTTGGTGAGCATCCGCTAGAAACCTTTATGCTAGATACGAGAAAGGGATATTGTGAACACTACGCATCATCATTCACAATGATGATGCGCCTGGCAGGTATCCCTGCACGTGTTGTTATCGGTTACCAGGGCGGAGAATGGAATGAACAGGGCGGCTATATGATAGTCCGTCAGAGTGATGCACATGCCTGGTCTGAAGTATGGAATGAAAAAAGAGGCTGGATAAGGGTGGACCCTACCTCAGCTGTTGCGCCGGAGAGAATTGAGTATGGACTGTCAGCAATACGTCAACTTGTTGAGCAAGGCCGGGAACTTGGTAATCTGACCGGTGATCAGCTGCAGTCGGTTTTATCCGCCTCGTTGTTAAATAAGACAATAAAAGATCTAAGGTTGTTTTGGGATGGTGTCAATACGCGTTGGTATAAGTGGGTAATTGACTACGGAGCTGAAAACCAGAGTGGCTTGTTAAAGTGGATAGGGTTTACTCAAACAAACTGGAGTAAGCTTGTATACCTTTTACTTGCCCTCGTATCT